>FWPV01002525.1_pt1 | contig 44597 bp, 30 predicted proteins | sample 2228371 | NCBI WGS metagenome assembly FWPV01 (sample SAMEA103939776, study PRJEB20133) | metagenome
AAAGACTCAACCCGCAGCAGCAACCTCAACCACTGGAGGCAATCGCCTAAACCTTTTTACACACCTATTGACATAACCTCTATAGGGGTGATCATCCAAATATGAACATGGATTCTGGATTTGTTATAACGTTACGCAGTACAATTCAGTCCTGAACTTTGCTAGAGACGTTAGCGTTAAGCAACTGAACCCCCACTTCTCTTGGAATTCGTCGCGGGTCAAACCAAGAACCATCCAGCCCTAATGCCCATCGGCCAAAGGCTACCGGCAAAGTGTCTTTTGTTTTGACACACATGTTATTATGAAAACATGCAGTGGTTCATCCTCCTAGAACTACCTTAGGGGAGGCCCATGTTTGGGAGGCTCCCCCTTCAGCGCTGAAGGGGGTTTTTATTGACCTCCAGGGACTTCCCCATATGAAACCAGTCATTAGACTTTGGCCCCTCATTTCCTCTTTAAACCTCCCACCCAATACAATGACCCGTCAAGAAGTGGAGAAATGAACAATGGTCACGACCGACAAATACAACCCCCACGAGCTCGAGCCCAAATGGCAGAAATACTGGGATCAAATCGGGCTCCTCAAAGCCACAGAGGCCCACAATGGGACTAAAAAAACCTACATACTGGTGATGTTCCCCTATCCTTCGGGCGACCTGCACATGGGCCACCTGAAGAACTACACCATGGGCGATTTGCTGGCCCGCTTCCGCACCCAACAGGGCCACTCGGTGCTGCACCCCTTTGGCTGGGATGCCTTCGGACTGCCTGCCGAAAACGCCGCGCTCAAGTTTGGGGTCTCGCCCGCCGACTGGACTTTTAGCAACATCAAACAGTCCAAGGAATCGCTGGGCCTGATGGGCATCCGCTACGACTGGAGCCGTGAGGTCACCACCTGCCTGCCCGACTACTACAAGTGGAACCAGTGGATCTTTCTGAAGATGTACGAGCGGGGCCTGGCCTATCGCAAAAAGAGCTACGTCAACTGGGATCCGGTCGAGCAGAGCGTACTGGCCAACGAGCAGGTGATTGACGGGCGGGGCTGGCGCAGTGGAGCTTTGGTAGAGAAGCGCGAGCTCGAGCAGTGGTACCTCAAAATTACCGACTACGCCGAGCGCCTGCTGGCCGACCTGGAAAAGCTCCCCCGCTGGCCCGAAAAGGTCAAGGCCATGCAGCGGGCCTGGATCGGCAAGAGCCAGGGTGCGGAGTTCGACTTCCCGGTCAAGGGACACGAAGCCAAAATCCGCGTGTTTTCGACCCGCCCCGACACCATCTTTGGGGCTACCTTTATGGTGCTGGCCCCCGAGCACGAGCTGGTAGCCCAGATCACCGTCCCTGAGCAGAAAGCCGCTGTAGAAGCCTATGTCGCTGCTGCCCGGATGAAGAGTGAGGTAGAGCGGCAGATGGAAGACCGCGAGAAGACCGGGGTCTTCACCGGGGCTTACGCCATCAACCCGGCCAACGGCAAGGAGATTCCGGTCTGGATCGCCGACTATGTGCTCTCGGGTTATGGCACCGGGGCCATCATGGCCGTACCGGGGCAGGACGAGCGCGACTGGGAGTTTGCCGAGAAGTTCGGGTTGGAAATCATCCGCACGGTGCAGCCACCCGAGGGCTGGCAAGGCAAGGCCTACACCGAGGATGGCCCTGCCATTAATTCGGATTTCCTGGACGGCCTCTACATGGAGGAGGCCAAAAAGAAAGTGATCGCCTGGATGGAGGAAAAGGGCATCGGCCTTGGCAAGGTCAACTACCGCCTGCGCGACTGGCTCATTAGCCGCCAGCGCTACTGGGGCACCCCCATCCCCATGATTCATTGTGAGAGCTGCGGCATCGTCCCGGTGCCCTACGAGCAGTTGCCGGTCGAGCTGCCCACCCTGCGCGACGTGGACGACATCCGCCCCAAGGGCAAGAGCCCCCTGGCTGCGCACCCCGAGTTCTACGAGTGCGAATGCCCCAAATGCGGGGGTAAGGCCCGGCGCGACACCGATACCATGGACACCTTCTTCGACTCGTCCTGGTACTTCCTGCGCTACGCCGACGCCCAAAACCCTGAGGTGCCCTTCGACCCCGAGAAAGCCAACTTCTGGATGCCGGTTGACCAGTACATCGGTGGCATCGAGCACGCCATCCTGCACTTGCTCTACAGTCGGTTCTTCACCAAGTTCCTGCACGACCTGGGCATGGTAGAGGCCGAAGAACCCTTCGAGGGCCTGTTCACCCAGGGCATGGTGCAGGGCTGGACCGACGTGGGCGAGGTAGAAGTCCGGGGCGACATCATCCACTTCAAGAACCCCGAGCGGCGGGCCAAGCTGGAAATCCCCGAGACCCTGACGCTAGAAGAGGCCCGGAAATCGGGCGCAGAACTTCGCACCCACGAAGACGGCAGCACCCACTTCTGGAAGGCTGCCACCATGTCCAAAAGCCTGGGCAACGGGGTGATGGTGGGGCCCTTCGTGAAAGAGCAGGGCGCGGATATCGCCCGCATCACCATCCTGTTTGCCGCCCCACCCGAGAACGAGATGATCTGGACCGAAGAAGGGGTCCAGGGCGCATGGCGCTACCTGAACCGGGTCTACCGCATGGTGGCCGAGCACCTGGTAGAGCTGAAGGCACAGGGCGACCTGCTCGAGCCCTCTGCGCTCGAGGGAGCGCACAAGGGCCTTTATCAGAAGCTGCACCAGACCATCAAGAAAGTGACCGAGGACATCGAGGCCCTGCGCTTCAACACCGCCATTGCGGCCCTGATGGAGCTGCTCAACACCATGAGCGACTACCGCAAGGAGCAGGGCATCACCCCGGTCTACCGCCACGCGGTGCTCCGCTACTTGCAGATGCTGGCCCCCTTCGCCCCCCACCTGGCCGAGGAACTCTGGCACGAGTTCCACAACGCCTCGGTATTCAGCGCTCTTTGGCCACAAGTAGATGAAACGGCGCTGGTGGCCGATAGCTTTGAGCTGGTAGTGCAGGTTAGCGGCAAGGTGCGCGGCAAAACAACCGTCAGCACCCAGGCCAGCGAAGAGGAAATTAAGCGACTCGCGCGTGAGATTCCCAACGTACAGCAGCACCTCGAGGGCAAGCAAGTAGTCAAAGAAATCTATATTCCGGGCAAGCTCCTGAACATCGTGGTAAAGGGGTAGTTTGAAGTGAAGCGCGCGATAAGCTACACTTCGACCAATTTGGACAATTGACACTGGAAACTCATTGCTGGACAGCGTACCATCAGACTATGGTCACACTGCATAAGATCAATACGCTAGGAGAGGGGCAGGTTCTGGAGTGCGTGGGACAGGATTCGGGCGATACCTTCCGAATGCTCATCATGCACACCTCCCCCAGCCACTACGAAGCCCTGGGCAAGGTGACCCTGAGCAACGCCAGTGTCAACTACCAGTCTTCGGGGCCGATGACCCCCGACCTGCTGCTGCAATGGCTGGATACCCTTTTTGATCGGTGGCCGGGGGCCAAAACCATTCCCTGGGCTGTACACGATCTGGACGACAAAACCCAGCAGTTTGTGCGCGAGGTTCGCAAAGCGGCAGAAGTGGTCTGATTACTCCACCATTTTCACACCTCACTGTGTGATACGTAAGTCAGATGTCTCAGGAGAGACAATGACTAAGGCATACATCAACTACCCGAATGCCCATATCGGTATTCACACTGATCCAGCGTGTAGATTCACACAATGTGAAGGCAATTCAGGGCAGCGTCACATTCAACTGAACCGTTCATCGCTGTCCGTTGAGCTTGACCGATTTGCGGAAGGGCACTACCCATTTCGCGCCGAGGCTAGGATGAACGATATGTGGCTAATCATCGACTTCGATGACCCTATTTTTGAGAAGGCAGTGGTGGAACACATCAAAACACTCATCGGCAAACGTTACCGTCCGATCAGAGAATGTGCTATCCGGTTCCACTGCTAGTATCTAACCAGGGTGTATACAGGAGACACCTAACGTTACCCAGAACGGCAAAAACCAACATCCAGATAGCCCCGAGAATTGCTCTAAGATTCCTCGTAGTCGTGATAATCGGCCTGGCGTGCCCGTCGCAAGCGCGCACGTAGCGCGGCGGGGGTGTAGGGTGTTTTCTGGTGCACAATGGCCCCAAAACCTGCCATCAGCAGAGCGGGAATGAGCAGCAACAGGCCCTGAAGGGGATCGGGCACGTAGGGCATGGGAAACTGGGCCAGCGTTGCCCACAGCTGTACCAGGGGCAGAATGCCCCCCATCAAGAGCCCGCTGAGCCACCATTGCCGGGGCCACCACCACCCCACCACAAACCCCATCAAAAGCAGCAGGGTTCCGGCAAAGAGCAGGTCCACATTGCCCAGGTCGCCAAGTGCCACCAGCAAGCCGATGCCTGTTGGAATGAGATAACGCAGAAATCTTCGAATGCCAGGTCTCATAGCCCTTACAATACCGGTTTTGTCGGGGTAAGTATCGCATGGCTGGGTTCAACTCTCCAGCCGCAGGATACCCCTTTCCAGCGCCACCGTGACTGCCGCCGTACGGTCATCCACGCCCAACTTGCCAAAAGCGTGCAGCAGGTGGGTCTTGACGGTCGCCTCACTGATTTTGAGCTTGCGGGCAATTTCTTTGTTGGAAAAGCCCTTGGCCACCAGCGAGAGCACCTCGAGCTCGCGCACGGAAAGGTTTTCTTCGGCGGGGCCGCGCATCCGACCCAGCAGCCGGGCCGCGATGGGCGGAGAAAGCACTGCTTCGCCCCTGGCACAAAGCCGCACGGCCCGGAAGAGTTCCTCGCGGGGTACGTCCTTAAGCAAATAACCCGTGGCCCCCGCCTCGACCGCCCGAACAATCTCGGAATCGGTGTCGTAGGTGGTGAGTACCAGAATCTGAACCCTGGGGAATTGCGCCCGGATCTGCCGGATGGCGCTTACCCCATCCATCTGGGGCATCCGCAAATCCATCAGTACTACATCCAGTTTGAGCTTTTGCAACAAGTCCAGGGCCTCCAGGCCGTTGGAGGCTTCGCCCACTACTTCGAAGTCGGGCTGGGAGGAAAGCAACCCCGAGAGGCCCGCCCGTACCACGGGATGATCGTCTACCAGTAGAATTCGAATGATTGCCGAGCCTGTCATGGCGTCTCCACCCTTGCAGGCTCTGCCCGGTACAGGGGCAGGCTAAAGGCCAGGGTGGTACCCTGTCCGGCCTCGCTTTCTACCGTCATGTGTCCTCCCAGCGCTTCAACCCGTTCGCGCATGGAGCGCAGGCCAAAGCTGCCTGAGCTAGGCGGTTGCAGGCCCACCCCGTCGTCCTGCACGTCCATCAGCACCATATCGTCAAGGTACGAAAGGGTCAGGGTGGCGTGCCGAGCTTTGGAATGCTTGCGGATGTTGGCCAGGGCCTCCTGAGCGATGCGTAGCAGACCGACCTCGAGCTCAGGGTGCAGCGGGCGGGGTTCGCCGGTCAGGGTGAACTGGGCCTTGATCCCACTCTCCTCCTGCCAGCGCTGAAGCAGGCGACCCAGGGCCTCGGGCAGCGAGGTGTTCTCCAGGATTTCCGGGCGCATGGCCCAGACCATGCGGCGGGCCTCCGACAGGCCGTCGCGGGCAGCGGTGCGGGCTTGCTCCAGATAGCGCCCGGCAGAAGTCTCGTTTTGGGCTGCCATCTCGGCAGCCTCGAGCTGCACCACAATGCTGGCAAAGCCCTGGGCCAGGGTGTCGTGAATCTCGCGGGCCAGGCGTTGACGCTCCTCCAGCACCCCGGCCTGGCGCGAGGTCTGCTCGAGCTCCCGGCGGGTGCGCTCGAGCTCCTCCCGGGCCCGGGTCTCGCGTACCAGCAGCTCGAGGGTAAAGAGCGCATAACCCGAATACAAAAAAGCAATGAAGATGAAAAAGGCCAGACTCAGGTTGGGGTACTCGGCGGGGGTGGGCAAAGCACTCCAGGCGGTATTGCCCTGGGGCCCCTGGCTCAGCAGAATCTCGAAGGTAATTTGTAGCGGCTCTCGCTGAGCCCACCACACCGACAACCCCCCCAGCCCGGCCACCACCAGCAACACCACCCACAGCGGCAGCCAGTACCGGGCCACCACCGGTATTAGCCCCAGGGCCAGAAAAGGCAGGTAGTTCTGGCTCAGCCAGGCCACCACCGCTACCCCAATCCCGATCAAGACCCCGAACTCCCAGGCCCGACGCTGCCCCGGGCGCACCGCCCACAACACCACTGCAAACAAGGCCAGGGCTGCCCCCAGACGCCAGGCGGTCTGGGCGGGGTCTTGCCAGGGCAGGATCAACGGCACCTCGAGCGGGCGGGCCGGAACCAGCAAGGTAAAACCCAGCACCGTAGCCAGGTTAAGTGCTGTGATCAGCACCACCACCTGCGCCACCGGGCGGCCCGCAAAAAAGCGCTTAAAGGCCCCTCTCATCTGAGAAAGTCTAGCTCACCTGCGCAGACTTGTTTGCAAAACAACATTCATTCAGCCTGCTCTACGCAAAAAGCCGGGGTCATGCAAAAATGGGCCTGTCTTCAGAACCCGTTTCCCGGAGGTTGCATGCAGAAAATCACCCTTCCTCATCGCTATCTGGCCAGTGGGTCGCGCTTCCTCGAAGCCTCTATCGAGACCGGCTGGCTGTGCTTCCAGAACGGCGCGGTCACGGTTCGCGTTTACCTGCCGCTGGTAACCCGGCTCGAGCTCTCCTACCAGATGCGCGACTGGCTGATGGCTTTGGCCTTTGTGGGCTTCTTTGTAGGGCTGGCCAGCCTGGGGCTGCGCTGGCTGGGCTGGCTCAACCTCCCCCAGCTCCTGAAAATAAATCCGGCTCTGCTGGAATATGGCGCCTTCGCACTGGCCCTGATTGCCTTCATCTCGTATTTGCTGTTCCCGATTCGAGTTCTGTACCTCTACGACGGCAACGCCGCCCCGCTCCTGGTGACCGGCGGCAAAAAAGCCATTGAAGACATGGAATACGCCATCTGGGCCTTCCTCGAGGCCCTGCACAAGAAGCAGCCTTGAATATGGAATCGGTTTGGGATTATCCCCGCCCCCCGCGCTCTGAGCCCACCTCGCGGCACATCCTGGTTCGGCTGGATAATCTCGTCGTTGCAGATACCCACCGGGCCTACCGGGTGCTGGAAACCAGCCATCCGCCTGTTTACTACCTGCCGCCCTCTGACATTCGCATGGACTTGCTGGAAGCCACCTCCCGCGAGACCTACTGCGAATTCAAGGGGCGGGCCCGCTACTGGACACTGCGGGTCAACGAGATTGTTGTACCCCACGTGGCCTGGAACTACCCTGACCCCACCCCTGGTTTCGCCGCCATCCGGGGCTACCTGGCGTTTTATCTGGAGCCCCTCGAGGGCTTTGTGGACGGCGAAAAAGCCCAACCACAACCGGGCCGCTTCTACGGCGGCTGGATCACCCAGGACATCGTGGGGCCCTTCAAGGGTGGGCCGGGCACCCTGGGCTGGTAGTTCTACCAACTCTGCGCGTGAGCGGTGCTAAGCGCGCCCCTCACTGGCCGCGCCAGGAGGCGCGTCCGTGGGACTCTTATATCGCTTTTGGGTCACTTCTGAGCAGATTTGGTATTCTTTGGCTTTTCGTTAGCGTCCGGCACTTTGCTCGAGGCCGCAGGCGCGAGCCTTGGCGAAAGGGACGGGTACTGACCTCACTTAATACCCAACTGCGGTTCGCTCGAGGCGAACCCCACGCTGCCACTGCTGGCGTTCCACACCAGGCTCCAGTTGCGGTTACCGCCGGGTGCCACAAGCCCCGCATCCATGATGCCGCCCTCGTCGGTCAGGCGCACAAAGCCGCCCGGAACAAATACGGCCAGCCGGAAATCGAGCTGGGAAAAGACCAGGGGCGAGAGGCTGTCGCGCAGAATCTGGAAGCGGTCCATCCAGGCGGGGTTGGCAAAGTTGAACTCGGTGCGGTCACAGATGAGGAAGAGCCGCCAGCCCCGCGCAGGGGTCGCGGGCGCCGGGCTGGGGGTACAGGCCGGGGGAACCTGGGGGGTGGCCAGCGGGCCCATGATGGATGCGCTTTCGTTGCCGCAGTTCTCGCTGCCACGAGCGGACTCGAGGCCGTTCAGGTAGGTTGAAGCGTAATCGTAGACCTTCTGGGCAGCTAGGTAGTACAGGTTCCGCAGGCGCAGCGTGGCATAGGTGCGGTAGGTGGGCTCGGAGAAACGGGTGCTGAGAGTGGCGCCGCTCTGCCAGGCCTGAGCGTACAGGCTACGCAGGGCGCTGTCGGCAGCCCGGAAGGCGGGTAGGGCGGCCTCACGCCAGGCGGCGGCGCTGGCACAGCCTGGGCTGGAACCGAAGCGGGCGTTGAGCTCGGAAACCGTGCGCCTCAGGGTGGCCTCGGCGGCCTCATAGGCCTGCCCTTCCCGCGCGGCGTAGCTGTTGCTGTTGCTCAACGCAGCAGCAGAACCCACAGCATCGGACAGGAAGGTGATGAACCGGCCCTTCACCACCCCCACCCGCCGCTCGGCGCGGATCTCCACACTGCGACGGCCCTCGGCTGCCCCGGCAGATGTAAACGCCTCGAGGGTGGGCCGCTTGGCCTCGATCTCCTGGCGCAGGGCCTCGAGCGCCTCCCTTGCCCCGGCGGTCTGGCCGGGGGCCACAAAGTTCAGGCTGGGCAGGGCGGGTACGCTGGTTACGGGTACAAACAGCTCGCTTAAGGGGCGCACTTGGGTGTTCTCGGCCCCGCTCAAGTTGTGCCGCCACCAGGCCCGTTTGGCCCAGACGCTGGCTTCGGCGCACTTGTTCTGGGCCCCCAGGGCGTAGGCCAGGTTCAGGCGGGCCTCTTGCAGGTTGGGGTCGGCCTGGGCGGCGGCCCGGAGCGCAGCCTCGGCCTCGGGCAGTCGGCGCAGGCGCAGGAGGGCGTGGCCCTTGTTGTTTTGCAGCAAAGGGCGCAGGGCCGCCGGGGGGTTCAGCCCTTCGGCAGCAGTCGAGAGGGCCAGGGCCTCGGCAAAGAGGCCGTAGTAGTTGGCGATTCCGGCCAGGTTAACCAGGTGCGCGGGGTTGCGCGGCTCGAGCTGCTGGGCCCGCAGCAAAAGCCCCAGGGCCAGCTGGGGCTTGCCGATCACCGCCGCCAAAGCAGCATTGCGGCTGGCGGTGGCGGCGTCCTTGTACTCGGGCTGGGTCTCCATCAGGCGCAGGCTGCCCGGCCCCGCCGCTGCGTTCAGGGCGCGGCGCAGGTTGGCCAGGGCGCTGGCCTGGTTGGGAATGGCCGGGGCGCTGGGGCGCTGCGGAGCCACCCGCTGAACCTGTTGTCGCTGGGCTTTGAGGGCCCGGAGCTGCTGCTCGATCATGGCCCGGCTGGGATCGCCCGCCTCGAGGTCTTTGAGTTCCTGCTCGAGTTCGGCGATGCTCTCGTCCAACCCCGCCAGCAGGTTCTGCCCCAAAGCCGCCTGTCCCCCCTGGGTCTGTAAATCCCGGTCTGGGTTGGTGAGACCCGAAAAGTTGGTGCCCAGGCTCTCGGGCTTGGGGCACTGGGCTTCGGCCCACTGCATCTGCAGGTCGCTCAGGGCAGCCATGCGGGGGGGCTGGGCCAGGGCCAGAGCAGCAAACACCCAGATAAGCGGTACAACCCTTCTCACAAAACCTCCTCTCCCATTGGAGGGGCAAACCCCTCACAACATGCAGCGGTTTGACGAGAGTCTCGGATTAATGATAAACCTTCGGCCTTTAGCTTACGGCGCCGTGAGGGTGATGGTGATGGGGTTGACCGGCTGAATGCTGTATATCTGGCCCTGCATCCCCACCCCGGTGATGTTGTCGGTGATGTCGAGGTCGCTGCCGCTGAACGCACCACTAAACGCATTGAGCGTGACGGTATAGGTGCCCGCTGCCAGCGGGGTGGGTGGGTTGGTCTGGGCGCGGGGCTCAAAGCTGCGCTCCGAGCCCACGTAAAAAGCGAAGTCGGAAACCCCGGAGCCACCGTTGCGCTGAAAGGTGACCTGGTACAAGGCGTTGTAGCCGGGCTGGGCAGCCGCACTATCGCTCCAGGTGGCCGTCAGGCTGGAGGCACTGTAGCTACCGCCGTTCGATAGGTTGCTCCAGGCCACGTTGCCCACTGCAAAGGCCGAGCCGCTGCCATCCACGCTGCCATTACCGTCAGCGTCAATATTCAGGGTATAACGTTTGCCGGGTTCGACGTTGAAGTTATTCGCAAAATACGCCCCGCTGCCCGGTGCGAGTTCACTCAGGGTCGCGGTCTTACCGGTGTTATCGCTGATGATGATCTGGGCGCCACTGGCCGGTTCGGCGTTGTCCAGGTCGCCATCGGCATTGGGGATGCCTTTCTCGAGCTGCACAAAAGCCAGACCTCCCGGCTGCAATAGCGCGGTGGCCTGGAAAAAACCCTCCGGGGCCGGGGCTACCCGAATAGGGAACGGATTGGTGGCCGCCGGACGCACTGACTGGACAGAGTTGCTAGGGCAGGGTCCAGGGGTGCGGCTGTAGTTTTTGCCATTAAAGAAGAGATCGGCCTCCTCCACCCGCCCGATGTCTATCACCTTGGCCCCCGGTTTGGGCACCAGATTGCCATTCGCGTCCACAAAGGTATCGGTATAGGTCTTGGTGGCGGTAAAGTTGATGGGCACACCCTTCTCTACGGTGATTTCCGCCTGTCCCAAGCGGTTGGTAACAGCCCGCAACCCTGGACGCGCCGTCACCACTGCGTCCGCTAGCGGCCCAAAACGGTTGCGTACCTCGACCAGCACGCATTCCTGATCCTGCACCGCCGGAGCGCCCCCGTACCAGGAAAAGTGCCGGATGCTGGCCCGCAGCACCGGGGTGGTACCGTCCACGCTCGAGAGCTCCACCGTGCCCTCCACAAAGTCTTCCCAGCGCCCGGTCTGGGGGTTGTAGGCGTAGCAGTGAATCTTGTCGCCAATCCGGTAGCGGCTGCGCAGCTCAGGGGGGATGGGCAGTTCCACAATGGCGCTGGAACCGGGTTTCAGGTTGATGCGGCGGTTCTGCGAGTCCAGGATGCTGAACTCGGCAAAGGTCACCGGAGCCAGCGGGGTGGGGCTGGCTCCACCGGCCACCAAATCGCCGGGGAGGGCGGTATCTTCCTTGGTGGGGTCCAGGGGCGTGACTACCACCCGCAGGTTGGTATCGGTGGTATCCAGGCTATTGGGCTGAAAGATCACGGCATAGGGGCCAGCCTCGGTGCGCTGGAACAGGGTACGGGCCTGGGTGGGGTTGTAGCCCTGCTCGGTGCCCTCTTTCTTGAGGGCCACCACCACCGTTTGGGCGCTGCTGGTGGACTCGGCAATGCCGTGCCCTGGGGCGTAGCCCGCCTTCTCGAAGTCTAGCTTGACCAGACCGGCAGGCAGGTTTTGCAGGATGAACTCGCCTCGGTTGTCAGTGGTGGCCGTTCGGCTGCTGCCCACCACCCGCACCGTCACACCTGCAAGCCGCACCCCGGAGCCAATATCGGTCACCAGGCCGGCCACCGTGTTGGGGGCGCTGGGGGCGGTGTTGCCCCCGCCATTGTTGTCGCCACCACAAGCCGCCAAAAAGCCCAGCAACGCTACCAAACCTAGAGTCTTCTTCATGGTTTCCTCCTGCTTCCCAAAAGCATTAGTGCCGCTCAACCACCACCACATCAAACGAGAGGCCATCAATCGGGATGGCCCGCAGAACTCTGGAACTTTTTAAGTCGAACACCAACAGATGGCCCTCGGTGCCGCTGCTGACGATGTAGGCCAGGCGTCCGTCCGGCGAAAGGGCCGCGTGGGTGGGGTTGACGAAGGTCTTGCCTGCAAGCTCGAGCCGGTGATTTTCGCTCGCACCGGTCTCGAGGTTCAGCAGCGAGACCGCGTTGGAGTAGTAGTTGAGCGAGAGAACCTGCCCCTCCCCTACCCGCAACATCCCCAGGGGCCCCGGCGTGACGGTAAAGCCTCGGGGGGCAGCGCCCGGCGTGTGCAGGCTGAGGGTGTTGGACTCGAAGTTGGAGACCAAAGCCCCCTCTTCCAGCGGCAACACAAACGCGGGGTCGGAGCCGGTGGGGGCTTCGGCCAGGGTCTGCCAGGTTTGCTCGTCGAGCCAGCGCACCGCACTGGCCTCGGTGCTGGGCTGGCGGGGGCGCAGGGCCACCACCAATTTGGAACCCACGCGGGCCAGGTCGGCGGCCTCGTTGGCTGAACCGGAGGGAGGCAGGCGCTCGGAGCGCACGATTGCCCCATCTTGCAGGCTAATCTCGCTCAGGAGCCCCTGGCGGATGTGCGAGATGAAGAGCCTGGAAGCGTCGCTCGAGAGGGCAATCCCCACGGGCCGCTCCCCCACAATGAAGGGTTTGGCCCCGCCGGGGTCGTGGCAGGCAAAGCAAGTGGTCTGGGCAAAAGCGCCCTGGTCGAAGTGAGCCTGGATGAGGGTGCCGTCGGCGCGTCTTTCAGGTACGGGGGCCGTGAGGAAGGTGCGGGTTACTGCCAGCGAGCCAACGTCTACCTCCGCCACCGCCTGCGAGCCCACCAGTACCACATAGACCTTGCGGCCATCGGGCGAGAGTATCATCCGGTGCGGCAATCCGCCCACCGTGATGCGCTGGATGGTTTTACCCTGCGCAGGGTCTATCACCGCAACGGTGCTGGAGCCCGCCTGGCTCACCAGCACATAGTGGGGGCGGGCCGAAGGGGGGCTCGAGCAAGCCACCAATCCGATCAAACCCAAGAGCATTCCAACACGCATCCAAGGCCTCCCCCTACTGCCGCTTGCGATAGCTATTCCAGCCCGCGCCGTTGACACAGACCGCAAACTGCCACCGATGCTGGGGCCACTCGCAGCCCAACTGGAACCCCACCGACTCGGTAAAGCCAAACTTGTAATAGGCCGTCAGAGGTTTGAGATTGTAGCGCTTGGTCCCTGCAAAGCTGCCGCAGCCCTCGCCCCGAACCTGGACGATCAGGCGGGCCTCGCTGGCCTGGAAGCGCACGTCACCCGTGTAGGTATTGTTGTTGACGTTCAACACCTGGAAGAGGGCGCTGCCCTTTTCGTAGTAAATCAAGTCTTTTTTGCAAACCCCCTCAGTGTTGGCATCCTCAAAGACCTTGGCCAGTTCATAGCCGCCGGACACAAAGCGCAGCCAGCGGTTTTCCCTTGCGTTGTATTTGGGAATGTAAAAAGCCCCGGTTTGCGGGTTATAAAAGCCCGTATCGGAATCCTGGGCGTCGGCCCACAAACCCAGCAATTCACGGTAGGGCGGGTCTTGGCCCATTTGAAACCCCCCGGGCTGGGCGGGCGGCGGTAGCTCCAACATGGGGTCGAGTTGCAGCAGCTTGAGGCTCAAGGGAAAGGGCCCGCCCTGGAGTTCCAGCTTCAGGGTGACTTCCTTGATCAGGGTTTCGTAGTACTCGAGGCTGGCATTAAACACCAGGGGGTTGTTGGGCAGGGTGCGTTTGCCGGGACTGGTGCAGTTAACGACGGTCAGGGTGCGCTGGCTGGGCCGCAGGACGAGCCGGTTATCCTGGATGGTTGCGGTTCCTACCGAGTCGTCGAGGTAGCTGACGCGGGCACAACTCGAGCTCACCCCCTGGGTGTAGTGCTGCAAGGCATAGCGCCCATCGGCATGCAAAATCAGCTTGACCGAAAAACCGCTACCAAGACGGAACCGCTCGCCCGTCACGGTGTTGGTGTAGTCGTCGGCAGAGCTCGCCGTTTGTTGCCAGACGCCCACCAGCAGGGCGGGGAAACCCTGGTTCTGTGCCCGAGTCGGGCTGGGGTTTCCAGCTAAAATCAAACATCCCAGCGTGAACAGAGCGGCTTTAGGTGTGCCCACATGCCCTCCTTTCTTTACCGCCGCTGGTAGGTGTACCAGGGGTTGGCCTCATAGCAGACGGCAAAACCCCAGAAGTGCGTGGGGTACTGGCAGCCCAGCATAAAGCTCTCCCCGCCCTGGGGCAGGGTGTAGCTCCAGCGGTGGTAGCGGGTGAGGGGCTGCAAGGTGTAGGTTTGCACCCCGTCTTCGGCTCCGCACTCGCGGATTCGCACAATCAGCCGGGCCTCGCTGGCGGTCATGCGCACATCCCCCTGGTAGGTGTCGCTGCCGCGCTGGTCGGTGACTTTGAACAGGGCCTGGCCCTTCTCGTAGTAGATCAGGTCTTTCTTGCAGACGCCGTCGAGGTTCACCCGCACATAGGCCATGCCCAGCTCGTAGCCCTCGAGCGAGAAGCGCACAAAGCGGTTCTCTCCGCAGCAGTCGGGAAACTGGTAGGCCCCGGTCTGGGGGTTGTAGAAGTTGGTCTCGTAGCGGCCCCACAGCCCCAGGATTTCGTCGTAGGGGCCTTGCTGACCCAGCTCGAAGCCAGGGGGCTGGGGCGGTTGGGGCAGGTTGGCTGGGGGGGTACGGTTCAGCAGCTTGAAGCGAAGGGGATACGGGCCGCCGGAGAGTTCCATCAGCAGGCTGGTATCCAGAAAGGTGGAGTATTCGCTCACCGAAGCCTCGAACACCACCGGGTCAAGCCGCTGGTTAAAGGAGCCCGACTGGGCGCAGTTCCGCACGTCCAGCCGGCGCTCGCGGGGCCGCAGGGTGAGCCGGTTATTGCCCCACTCGGCCTGCCCCACCATCTGGTCGAAGAAGCTCACCAGGCTACAGTTGGGCGCAACCCCCTGGGAGTAATGGGCAAAGTAGAACTCGCCATTAGGTTTCACCTTGAGCTGGGCCGAGTAGCCCTCGGTCATGGTGAACTCGAAGCCGGTGAGGGGGTTGCGGAAATCCCCGCTGCTGGCCAGGGTATCTTGCCAGATTCCCGAGAGCTCGGCGGGGAAACTGCCGCTGGGATTGGTCGGGTTGGTGGGATTCGTTGGGTTAGTGGGATTGTTGGAATTGCCTCCTCCACCATCCCCACATCCGACGAATAGCAGCAACATCACCGGCCCAAAGAAAAGTTTGTACATTCCATACCTCCTAAAAAGTCAGTCAAGCCCATAACCGAAGCAGGCACAGCTACTGCGGGGCTTCTACCCCGGCCTCCTCCATCTCCTGTTGCAAAAACGCCGTCAGGGCGCTGGGCTCAGCGAAGTAATGGCGCTCCTCGCCCTGGCTGACCGAGGCTCGCCAGACCTCCCCTTCGGGGGTGGGCTCATACCAGATGCGAACCACATAGACTTGTGTGCTATTGGGAGCCACGGTTTCCGCCTTTAGCGCAGCTCGAGGCCGGTCGGGGTGAACTTCAGCCGGTCGGGGCGCACCCCCAGGGCGCTCTCGAGGGCGACTCCCGCAATTTCGCGGTAGGTCTCGAGCAGCTTCGGATCGTTTTCCTGCACCGCCACCGTATAGCCCAACAGCGGCAGGGTAGCCATCAGCACAAAGGCCTCGTACATGCGCTGGCGCTCGCTATCGGAAAGCCGCCGGAAGGTCTCGGAGGCTCCAAAGGCCGCGTCGGTGTTGGCCTGGAGGTTCAGCAGGGCCGCCTCGGTGGGTTCCTCGCCGTAGTGCACCAGATAGCAGACCCCCACCAGGTACGCAAAGGCCATGGCCACGTTGTTGGGGCGGCCCAGCCGCCGGGCCTCGGCCTCGAAGCCTTTGAAGCCCTCGGTAAAGGCCGCCGTCAGTTCCTGCACCTCGGTGGGCTTGCTGCTAAGGGAGCGGACAAATTGATTAAGGAGCAGCCGCTGGGCTCCGGGCTTGAAGGTGGTCTGGGGCCGGGTCTGGGCCTGGGTGCGGGCGGCGGCCTGGGCGTTGGGGTTGTTGCGGTTCGTGCTGTTGATCTGGTTTAGCACAGACTGGGCTCGCTGAACCGCCGCAGCGTTCATCTGAACGGTAACGTAGGCCATGGCCTGGGAATAGCTCATGCTGCTGGGTGCGCCAAAGGTGGTGCCTGGAGCGACCCACTGGGCCAGGGTGGGGCTTTGGAGCAGGGCAGCCAGGGTGGCGAGAATAGCAAGGGTTTTGTGGGTCTGACTCATGGGTTCTCCCTTCAAGAAGGTGGGTGTCGGCCCTGAGGAGGCAGCCCGGAGCCGACACCCCGAGGCTTTACTTCTGCACCGTGATGGTGGCGCCAGTAATGGGCAGGCCACTAGGTGCAGCGGTCGTACCAACAGCGGTCAGGTTGATCTGGTAAGTCTTAGGAGCAGCTGGCAAAGTGGGGCTGTTTCCACACTGGCCAGCGGTGAGCAGCAGGATCAGGCTCAGACCCACCAGTCGGCCACTGGTCGAGCGCAGCCGCCAGGCCCCCAGCAGCACCATGGGAGCCAGGGCCAGCAGCAACCCTGCGGGCAGTGGCAGGCTCGAGGCTTTCAGCACCGCAGGGCGACTCGCCAGGGTGGTGTTGAAATCCACCGTCACCAGAAACTGCGCGGGTTGGTTCAGGCTTAGGCCGGAGCCGCTACCGCCTGTGAGGCTGAAGCTGAGGGTGCCGTTGTCGGCGTTGAAACGCTGGGCGGGCGGGGCGGTCTCGCCGGAGTCTACCTGCCCATTGCCGTTGGTATCGAGATAGACCCGAACGGCGGTGATATCCAATGCGTCGTTGCCACTTCCAGAAGCCTGAAGGGTGAAGGAAGTGATAGTTGGGCTACCACTGGGGGTGAGGGTGAAGGCCAGTGCGGGCACCCCCGTATCGCCCTTGAGGCGGGTGGCATCGGCGGGGGCGTTGACGGGCTTGGCTACGGTGAGTGTGGTAGGGGCGGCGTTGGGATTGGTAAAGGTCGCGGTAACAGTCTTGGCTGCGTCCATGGTGACCGAACAGGTGCCGGTGCCGTTACAGGCTCCACTCCAACCGGTAAAGGTGGAGCTGCTATCGGGTGTAGCGGTGAGCGTTACCGTAGAACCCTGTGCGAAATTAGCCGCGCAGTTGGCTCCGCAGCTAATACCCGCCGGGTTGCTGCTGACACTACCCGTGCCACTGCCCGCTTTGCTCACCGTGAGGGTCTGGGTGGGGCTTTGATTGAACGTAGCCGTGACGGTCCGAGCGGTACTCATAGTCACGGTGCAGCCCCCGGTACCCGAGCAGGCTCCACTCCAGCCGGCAAACACCGAGCCTGCGCTTGCGTTGGGGGTCAGGGTGACGCTGGCCCCATCGGCAAAGACGTAGTTGCAGGTTGCGCCGCAGTTGATACCGGCAGGGTTGCTGGTTACGCTGCCCGAACCCGCACCGCTCTTGTTCAGGGTGAGGCTACGGCCAAGCTTGTACTCCACCGTGAAGGTAGGGTTGCCTCCACCCGGCACCACAAAGGACTGGGTGGCAGGGCTGGCCACATAGGTACTGCCCCCAAAGCTCACGTTGGGCGGGGTGGTGAAGTACTGGCCGGCATCGGCGCTCGAGACGCTCTGTCCGGTACCGGTCAGAATCTCGAAGGTGCGATTGTAGTTGTTGGGGCCGGTGACGGGAACGCTGGCCGTGGAGCCGTTGGGCAGGCCATTAGTGGTGATGCTGAAGGAGCCGGTGGTCAGCGGGGGCAACACCGCAAAGTTGGCCGTGACGGTGCGGGCCTGATCCATGGTCACGCTACAGGTGGGGCTGCCCACCGGGCCAGTACAGCCGGACCAACCGGTAAAGCTCGAGCCGGGGTCGGGGGTGGCGGTGAGCGTGACCACCGTACCGCTGGTGAAGTTTTGGGTACAGGTCGCCCCGCAGTTCAGACCCTGCGGGTTGCTGCTTACGCTGCCCGCGCCCGTACCGCTCTTATTGAGCGTTAGCGCAAAGGTACTCGAAGGATTCCCTCCGCCGGAAGTGGTGTTGATCTGGGCAATTTGCTCAGGCCCAACGTACTCTACTCCACCGCTATCGCGAAACCGCACTCGCCAGTAGAGGGTGTAGTTCTGACCAGGATTGATGGTGATGCTCCAGGTAGCTCGGCTGATGGTGTTGGTACTGGGAACGTTGACTGTTACCGGGCCGCTCGAATTCGAAAGTACAGAGTAGGGGTCGCTTTGGGACAAGCGAAAATCCATGAAACCAGTACCAGCCCGCCCATAGTGATGGATGAAACCGCTAAAGTCGAAGGTGTTACCCGAGCGGGTCGAACTCGGCGCATCGTAGTTAACCAGTGCCCGATATCCCGCCACCACAAACTGCTCGGTGACCACGGTACCGTTGGAACTGCTGGTCAAGACGCGCAAACGGCGTTGAGGGGGCTCAGCCAAGCCGGTGAGGGCACGGTTAAACCGCACCGGCACATTAATCTCAAAACTCCACCCCGCTGGTACCACGGCAAAGCCAAACTGCAAACCCCCATTCGGCCCGGTAGCTGGTGTTGGGGAGCAGGCGCCGGTGTTGCCGGGTAAGGGAACGTTTTCGCTGTAGCCATCCCTCAAGCGCCGAAGAATGCAGCGCACCGGGGTTTGCGTACTCACCGCCAGTTCGGCCCCTTCAGGCAGGAAGAACTCGAACCCCAGCGCGTCCGCCCCTGAGCAAGGGTTGCCCACCACGGCAGCCACCCCCTGCACATAGGTCACATCGCCGGTCTGGGGAAACAGCGGGGTGGCACTGCCCCAGTAGGCCGCGTAGGCGGTGACGGCAGTCTCCGGAATAAAGACCACGCAGGCCACACCTGGTATGAACCCAAACCTGCCCGAGAGCCAGGTCTGCTGTGCCAGGGCAGCCTGACCCCAGAAGATTAACATTGCTGCTGCCAGGGCCAGGAATGCCGGTATTTTTTTCATAAACCTTCTCCTCCATTCACCGTGTTGTGCACACGATAGGAAAAGCAGCATGACTGGAGGATGACTGAGCCAAAACGGACCCCCGCAGGGGTCTGTCCGGGGGTGGAGCCGCTCAGTGCCTGGAAGGCCAGCAGTCCTGCGGTTTTGCACTCGAGCCACAGCAAGGCCAGGCCGGGAACGTGAAAACGGGCGCCCTCGAGCAGCACCAGCACCCAGCCCAGCGTTTGCTCCCCTGTGCCAGCCCCTTGCGGTTGCATCCTGTTTATCCCCCAAAGGCCGCCGTGTTGAGGATGCCTGACTTCGTACGGCTTGCTAGGGCGTTTTGTTCAGGGCACTCTGAATGTCCAGGAGCCCCGCCCCGCACTCCCCACCCTGCACCCTGCGGCATCCTTTGGGGTTGGCGGTAGCCAGCAGGATGGCCTTGTAGTCGGAGGGGGTCAGACGGGGGTTTTTGTCCATCATGCGGGCCACCGCGCCCGCCACGAACGGGGCGGCAAAGCTGGTGCCGGTGTAATAGTCCGCACCGCCGCTGGGGTCGAGGGCATAGACGGCCTCGCCGGGGGCTACCAGGTCGGTGTAGCCCTGGGCGGTGGCGAAGCTCGAGGTCTGTAGTCCGCTGTTCACCGAACCCACCGCAACCAGCCCCTCGATGGTGCGGCTATAGGCGGCGGGGTAGTTGGGCAGGTTGCGGCGAGGGCCGCTGAAACCACGGGTGTTGCCCGCCGAGGCCACCGTCACCACCCCGGACTGGCTCAGGTCGTAGAGGGCCAGCTCGAGCACTTTGGAGTTGAGCAGGGTGCCCAAGCTGGTGTTGATGACCCGTGCCCCCTGGCTGGCAGCGTAGCAGAGGCCACGGGCCACCGTAACGTCGCTACCCTTGCCCCGCGCATCGTTGGTCTTGACCGGCAGCACCACCGCGCCCTCAGCTACCCCCAGGGATGGCCTGGCTGCGATGAGGCCCGCAACACCCGTGCCGTGGCCCCGCTGGCCGTGTTGGGGGTGGACAAAGTCGTCCTCGGTGCTGCCGCTGCCGGTGTAGTCGGCCCCACCCTGGAGGGAAAACGCGCCCACAGGGCTTACCCCGGTGTCCAGCACCCCCACCAGCGGGTTGGAGGAGAGCGAACCACGCGCCGGGTTTACGGCCTGGTACGCCCAGTCGGGTGTAGCCCGCTGAGCGGAGGCACTCCCCTGGTCGCCATAGAGCCCTACCTGGGGGTTCACCCCGTACAAGGCGTTGCGGCCCGTTACCTGCGCGGCAGCAGCCTGTAACTTCTGGATGGCAGTGAACACGTCCATGCTGCTGGGCACGCGGTACTGCACCAGGGTCTTGCCGCAGGCCAGGCTCGAGCCGCTCACACTATCCAGCCCATGGGCGGCAATCAGGCTCAGCCCCGCCAGGTTGGCAATACGCTCGAGGTTGGGCAGGCATTCGGGGGTCTGGTTGCCAGGGCAGTCGAAAATCCCCACCACCTGGCTGGGGTCGTAGTCCAGTTCGGGCGAGAGCTGGTCAAACTCGGGCGCCGGCTTCCAATCCAGCAGCGGGGCCGTTAGGCTGTGCGCCCTCTCGGGGGACGCAGGAAAGATGCGATTGCTGCAAGCTGCCAGTGCCAATAAGCTGACCAGTGCAAGGATGATTCGGTTCATAAGCTTCTCCCTTTCATCGAACACCAGACATTGGTAGCAAACCCGGCATGACTGGAGGATGACTGGGTACATTACGTCGCACCGCGTGCGTCGCAATGGTGGAACGCAAGACGTGAGCAGGGCGGCTATTCGGTTGGGTCGGAATCCCTGAGCTGTTGCAGCAGGGCCAGAGCCTGGGCCAGGAGCTCGGGCCGTTGCAGCAGGCGGCTGGCATCCAGCAGCAGGCGGGCCTCCTCGTAGGGGTCGCCGGTTTCCTGGATGGCCTTTAGAGCCGCCTCGAGGTGGCCCTCCAGCAGCAACTGGGCGGCGCGGGTGGTGGGGGCCGGGTGTAGCTCCAGCGCCTGCTCGGCCAGCCCAGGCTGGGCTTGCAGGCGGGCTAGCCGGGCCCAGGCCTCGGCCTCGCGCATGGGGTAGCGGCCCGCCTGGGCGGCGCGGGTGGCCATCTGGTAGGGCTTTAGGGCCTGTTCGGGGCGGTGTTGCAGCACCTCGAGTTCGCCCGCGTACCAGTGCAGGTCGGCCTCGTAGTAGGGGTTGTTGGTGTCGGCCAGGGCCTGTAGGGCACGGTTCAGGTTCAGCCGGGCATTATCGTACTCGCCCAGGCGTAGCTGGGCTTCGACCAGGTTGCCCAGGGCCATGCCCTGCATCAGGGGGTTGAGCTGCGCCTCCGGGGTGGCCTGGGCGGTCTGGTAGGAAGCCTTGGCCTGCCGGTATTTGCCCTGGCCGAACTGCACCGCGCCCAGGTTGTTGTGCAGGTAAAAGGTGGGCAGTCCGGCCTGGCTGGGCTGGGCCAGCTCGAGCGCCTGGCGGAAGTAGCCCTCGGCCCGCTCCAGTTGCCCCAGCCGCCAGCTCAGGTTGCCCATGTTGTTGAGCGTGCGTACCACGTTGCTCGCATAGCCCAGTTTTTTCCACAGCACCAGGGCTTCCTCGAGCAAAGCCTGAGCGCCGGGCTGGTGGCGCTCAATCAGCACCGAGGCCAGGTTTTGCAGCGAACCGGCTATCCGGGCCTCGTCCTCCAGGCTGCGACGAATCTGCAGGGCCTGGCGGTGGTGGGCCTCGGCCTGGGCAAAGTCGCGCTGCATGCGGGCCGCCTCGCCCAGGTAGTTGAGGGCATCGGCCCGAGCCGCCTGAGCCTCCCTCGAGTCGAGGTCGCCCAACACCTCGAGGGCCATCTGGGCTGCCCCCTGTGCACCCCTGGCATCGCCAAAGCCCAATACCTGCAAGGCGGCCCGGCTGTTCCAGACACTAGCCTGGAGCACCGGCCCTACCTCACCCAGCAGCTGCTCGGCCCGGTTCAGGGTAGCGGCGGCCTCGGGGTAGTGCAGGTGACGCTCTTCCATCCGCGCCCTCTGGACCAGAATCCGCACCTGGCTGGCCTCGTCCGGGGCTAGCTGCAAGGCCCGCTCAAACCACTGCCGCCCGGTCTCCTGCTGCCCCCGCAGGAAGTGCAGGGTGGCGGCCTGGGTAAGGGCCTCGAGGGCTTTGTCCAGCGGCTGGTCGTGCAGGGCCCCGCCGGGGGCAGAGAGGGCAGTCCAGTAGTGCTCGGCGGCGGGCTCGGGGGGCAGAAACTGGGCGGTGCGCCAGTGCAGCAGGGTGCGCACGGCCTGGGGAATGCCGTTCAGGGTAGCCTCGTAGATCAGGTCGTGGGCGAAGCGGTGGCCCACCAGCACCTGGTTGGCCTCGAGCTCGGCCCACGGTTCGGTCAGCTGCATGGGCCCCACCTCCAGCACCTTTGCGGCCAGGCCGGGGCTGAAGTTGGCTCCCGCAATAGCGGCAGTGCGGGCCAGGTTCAGTGCACCCGGCGAAAGGCGCCCCAGGCGGTGCTGGATCAGGGTCTGGGCTTTTTTGGAGCTGGGCAGACCCCTGGAATGCGGCTGGTGCAGCCCCCCGGCTTCCCACAGGTTGCGCAGGGTCTCGAGCACCAGAAACGGATTGCCTCCGGTGTGCTTGAACAGGGCCTCGGTCAAGCCCGCCGGGGGAATTTCCAGGCTCTCCAGCAAATCCCCAATGGCGGCCTGATCCAGGGGCCCCACCTCGAGCAGTACCGCCTGGTTGTTCTCGAGCAATTCATTCAAAAAACCCTGTACCCCCGGAGGTAGCTCGCCAGTCCGGTAGGTGAGGATGCTCTGGGGGTGGCCCTGGGCAAACACAAACTGCCATGCTTCCAGGCTGGCAGGGTCGAAGTATTGCAGGTCGTCGAGGGCCACTGGCCCCATGCCTTCGGCCATGCCCAGACCCATCAGCTCGGCCTTGGCCTGCAAGAAGCGCAGTCGGTCGGCCTCGGACTGGATGGGGCCGGGGGCCTGACCCAGCTCGGGCACGATACGGCTCAACTCGGTGCGCACCCAGTCGGGCAGTGGTAGCGCGGGCAGGTGCCCCAGCAGTTGCCGGTAAATGCGGCTATGGCTGGCATAGGGTATCCCGTGGTCGCTGGGGCGGCCCTCGAGGGCCAGGTACGCACCCCTGGCACCCAGGAACTCCTGCATCAGGCGGCTCTTGCCCACCCCTGGCGGCCCGCTCAGGATCAGGTGCTGCCCCGCCAACCAGGCTCTTTCCATCTGCCGCAGCAAGGCTTCGCGTCCTACTGCGTGGGGTGGGCGCAGCAGGCCCAAAGGCATTTCATTGCGCACGAGGGCGCGGGCTTCCAGGCGCTCCCCCTGGTCAATCTGCCGGGCCAGGGCCTGGGTCTCGGGCAGGGGCTGGGTGCCCAGCTCCTTGCGCAGAGTTTCCTGGCAACGGTGGTAGGCAGCCAGTGCGGCACCCCGGTCGCCCAGCAAGTACAGTAGCCGCATCACCCGGCGATGGGCGGCCTCGGAGATGGGGTCAAGGTCTAGCAGGCTGCGGGCATGGTGCAGCGCCTCGCGGTACTCGCCCGCTTGCTCTGCGGCATCGGCCAGGGCCGCCAGCGATCGGCGGCGCAGGTCGTCCAGGTACTCGCGGCGGGTAATGAGCCAGTCCTCGAGCTCAGGGCAGTCGTCGTAGTCGAGGCCCTCCAGCAGCTGGCCCTGGCCCTGCACCACCTCGGCGTGCCGCCCGGCGAAGTGGGCCAGCTCGAGCTCGGTTACATCGGTGGCAATACCCTGGAGGCTCAGGGTATCGCTCCCGGTTACCCAGCCCTCCCGTCCTGCCTGACGCAGCCGCCTGAGCACCTGGGAGAGATTGTTGCGGGCGGTGGACTCGGGCGAGTCGGGCCAGAGCAGCCCGGCCAACCTCGAGCGGGGGGTGGGCCCCTCCAGGGCCAGGTAGGCCAGCAGGGCGGCGGTCTTGCGCTCGAGGCGCAGCGGAGCTTGCCCTGGGCCTTGCAGCCGGGGGCTCTCCAGCAGAACCAGCCCCCAGGAGACTGCGCTGTCCCCCTGCGGTTGCATACCTTCATGCTAATAGACCCCGGCTTTCTCAGGTCAGGTTTTGCAACAATTCGAACTTCAGGCGCCGAAGGGAGCCCCTCGTGCCATTTCAAATACCGTAAAAATAGCGTTCGCAAAACCTAAAGCGCAGGCTGTCTTTTTGAATCCCAGGGCATACCCCTCCCTGGCGGTCGGCGAAATAAGCCTCTCCCCTCCAAGGGGCGGTATCGCCCTCTGCCATGCGGATAACTCCGGCAAGGTTGGTTCGTCGCCGTTTGGCGACGAACCAACCCAATCTGGTAACGCCTCTCAACTTTAGCGACAGGCCACCAGGATGTTGTCAATGCCCCAGCGTTCATCCGGGCTGTTGGTTCTGGGGGTGAACACAAATATCAAACGGGCTCCGGTGCCCCTCGTGAAAAAGTCCTTGTCAAGCGTGACCGGTCTCTCGTTGCGGAACAGGGCGCCGGGGTCATACAAGGGCCTGGTGACCTCCCTAGTTTCCATTCCGTTGACTGCTAGTACCTGTAAAAACGCGGTTCCGGTGGTGCCAAAGAAACTCGTAAACTGTAGTTCCAGGTTGCCCGAGCAGGGAAAGCCCAGGTTGGGCATGAGCAGGATGTCGGTGGTTAGAACAGCGGTGTTATTGGCTCCGATCCGGCTGGCATTGGCGTAGGCCGCGCCATCGGTCTTGATCCAGTGGTCGCGCACCGGAGCAGAACTCTGGGTGGTGCTCCAGCCGCTGGGCAAGCTGCCTCCGGTGTAGGAGAAATCCTGGTACAGGCGCTCACCCAGCTCTACGTTCAGGGTAAAGGGTACGGTCTTGGGCACACTCAGGCCGGGGTGCGAGGCCGTGATGGTAATGGGGTGCGTACCCAACTCGGTGAGGCGGCTGAGGCGGATTTCCAGCGAACCGACACTGCCGGGGGTCACGTTAACCCTCTGCACGCTCGCGCCGGCTGGTAGACCGGTGGCATCGAACAGCACCGCCTCGTTGAAACCATTTTGCGGGTCGGCAACACTCACCTGCAGGCTGCGGGACGAGTCCCGCGATCCGGCTCCACTGGGCATGGTTAGCGAGTTGGCAGTGGGGTTGGCTGGGTTGCGCACCTGAACGGTGAAGTCGGGCTGAAGCACCTCCACCGGGAGGCGTATACTCACGTTGCGCCCGCCCAGGTTGACGGTCGAGAGGGTGAGCGTTTGAGGGCCCAGCGAAGCGGTTCCTTCGGCTTGCACATAGAGCGTGGCCTCGCTTCCCGGCAGGGGGTTGGGGCTGATGCTGGCCCGCAGACCCGCCGGAGCTTCCACCCGAAGCTCAACCGGCCCGCTAAAGCCGCCCTGCCGCCGGATGCCGACTGTTCGGCTCGTCCCCAGGGTTCCGCGCAGCAGCGGAACGGGGTTTGGCGGTAGCACGAAGGCCACGGGCGGAACCTCGACCTCGAGTTGCAGCGCTGCGGTACGCACACGTCCGCCCGCGGTGGCCCGCAGCACCAGGTCGTAGGTGGCGGGGGGCACGCTGGGGCCTATGCGCAGCTCGAGGTTGGCCGTGCTGGTACTTCCCGATAGCTCGGTGGGGGTAAAGGTAGCCTGCACCCGATCCGGCCCGCTGCCTACAATGCCACCCTCCAGGGCCAGCTGCACCGTTTCGGCGAATCCCCCCTGCCGCCTCAGGTTAAGGGGTACGGTTAGGGTACGGTCGGGTGGGCTGGTCAGGCTCGAGGAGCCCTCGGGGCTCACCGAGAAATCTTGAATGGCACTCACGCTCAGGCTAAACGAGGCGGTCCGGCTTACCCCTTCCGCCTGGCCCCGAAGGGTGAGGGGCAGGGTACCGGGGGCCACGCTGGCGGCTACCGCTATGGAAAGGGTGGTACTCGACACTCCCTCCGCAACCGTGCGGGGCGCAGCCGAGATGCCCTGGGGGGGGTCGGCCAGCTCGAGCTGAACCGGGCCGCCAAAGCCCGGCCCACGCTCCACCTGCACCGCCAGAATTGCGTTTTGACCCTGGACAACGCTGGGGCTGTTCTGCACGCGCAGGCTAAACTCCACCGGAGCGGCCTGCACGCTAAGTTTCAGGGGGGTGGTTTTGACCAGGTCGCCGCCGGTGGCCTTGAGGGTGAGCTCGACTGCCCCCAGCGCTGCGGTTGTGCCCACTTGTAGGGCAAGCTGACCGCTGGAAGCCCCGTCAGGGATATTGAAGCTGGGGGCGCTGAGGCCCGCCGGGGGGTTGCTCAGCTCGAGCGTCACGGCCCCCGCAAAGCCATTCAGGCGGTTGATGCTAATGGGAATATTGGCACCCGAACCCCGACGCACCTCCACGGCCTGAGCAGGTGCCCCAATCTGGAAGTCGGGCGGCGCGTTTCGACAGGCCCCGAGTGCCAGCAACGCAAAAAGCCCCACCAGCCTGAACCAAGCGAAGACTCTAAATTCCATTCAAACCTCCTTTGCGGGTCAGCGCAAGGAAACGCCCAGAAACCAGCCGCTCCATTAGCACTGACCCCGGCAATGCACGGCTACTTCTTCAGGTAAGACCCTCAGTTGATGCAGACAAGATTTACTTCGACTTCAAACACCAGGTTGCGGGAGATCTGCTCAAGGCGCAGGGTGATGCGCCCCAGTCCACCTCCACCGGGTGTCCAGACGGTGGTGAGGATCTCCCTCCCCCCCCTACGAATCTCGGTAACGACCCCACTGCTATTCCGCCACGACCAGCGAAGGTCGTTGGTAGCCGGATCGCTGCCGTCCAGTTGGCCTTCCAGCGTTACGGTGCCCTGTGAGCAGTAATTTGGGGGAGTCGTGTTGGCTTGGGGGGAGAGAATCCGCAGGCTGGGAGCTGCCTGCACGTTGATTTCAACCCTGGCAGAGGCGCTGGCCCCCCGCGGGTCGGTGGCGGTCAGGGTCAGGGTACGCTGGCCAGGGGTCTGGAAAGTAACGGTGGGGCTGCCACAAGCATTACCCGGCAGCAGGGGTGTATCCAGGGTATTGCTGCTGCTCCAGCGCAGGGCCGTGCAGGGCAGTAGGCCGGTAGCGAAGTCCCCGTCATCCAGGTCAAAGGCGCTGCCGGACAGCACGATAGGCACCAGGGTGAAGGCTTGCTGGTTTGACCTGGGCGAGGCAATGAGGGGCGTGTCGGGCGGGCTGTTGGGGCTCTCCAACTTGAGCAGCTCGATATCGGGGGCAAACAAATCGAGCTTGACGTCCTTGAATAGCGGCGAGAGGTCGGCCTTGAAGCCGAAGCGCAGCCCTGCCACCAGCTTCCACCAGGGGTTGCGGGGTATCTCGAGGTCAAACTTGGCGAAAACCTGCACTACCAGGGCTGCGTTGATGGTGCCGTAAAAGGTCAGGCCAGGTGAAGCGCTGGCAAAAGCCTCGAGGGCAAATTTGATGCGCAGGTTATCTTTCTCTATTGGGCTTATGGGCGTCCAGTTGCCCTGTCTGTCGTTGATCAGGCTCCAGCCTGGACCTTTGAGGTAGCTCACCCCTGTGCGCAAGCTGGACTCATGCTTGACCCCGAAACTTACCTTGAATTCGTACTTGCCGCTTACCCCCACGCTCACCACAAAAGATGGCTGCATCACCACCGGCACCGGGCCTATATGGAAGGTGACCGTTGGCCCCAGCAAGCGCAGAATCTCCACTTCTTTTTTCAGGGTGATGCTACCCTCGAGGTTCACCTTGAGCTTGGCTTCCTGGGCAATGGCTACCCCTGCCTCAAAGCGTTGCACATCAAAAAGAGGCCGCACATCCAGATTGAAGAACAGGCTGGGGTCCAGCCGAACACACCCCTCGGCGCTGATCTTGGCCACCACCTTGACCTTGCCGGTGTCGTCGATTTCCTCCTTCTTGGCAATCTCCACGTTGGGTATGTCTATGGTCAGGCCACGGGTGCCGTTCTTCTGGCAATCCGCCACGGCCTGGAGGCTCACCTGACCCGGCTGGCGTAGCCTGACGCCTTCCACCAGGGGCTGGGCGGTATAAGCATTGGGGTCGTCTATCTTCTGAGAAGCCTGAATGGAGCCTTGCTGCAGGGTCTCGGCCAGCTCTGCACCCCCGGTCTCCACCACCAGCCCCGCCCCATCGGGCTGCACACTTCGCACCTTGCGCAAGTAGCCCGCAGGCGCGCCAGGGCCCGGCTCGCTAACCACAATGTCGCCGGGCCTCAGGCTGGCAAGTTGTGGGGTCAGGCTGGTATAACGCAAAGTACCGGTGCTGGGGTTATAGGCCTGCAGGGCAGCCCGTGTAGCCCCGTCCACTACTCGAGTGTTTTCGGCCAGCACCACCGGCGTACCGGCGGCGGTCGAGGCTTTGAGCTCAACCGGCGAGCCCGCATCGCTTCCGCGCAACGGGCGAATGCGATAGGTGTACAAGGTGTTGGGCTGGAGTGCCCGGTGGATATAGGAGGTGGTTTCTGCACCAAGATCGGCCAGTTTGCTGAAGCCACTGTCGCGGGCCACTTCAAGCACGTAGCCGCTCACCCCCCCAGCGCGGTCCCAGGCCAGCTCGATCTGATTGGACTCGGCCCTTGCCACCCGGAAGTTGGCTGGAACACTGCCGGGAGGCATTACCGTGATGGTGGTTTTGGCCTGGCTCGAGCCCGCTTTGTTGGTGGCAGTTATGGTGTATTCGGTGGTCTGGTTGGGCCTGACGGTCACACTGGTTCCGCTCACTGTACCCACGTCGGGGGCAATCGTGATGCTTTCCGCATTGGTTACGTTCCAGGAAAGCTGCACCGCCTCCCCTGGAAAAATCTGATTGGGCGTGGCGGAAAAACTACCAATGACTGGCGACGGGCCCGGGTTGGTGCACCCCCACAGCACCAGGGCCAATAGGGCCATCAGTACGGTATTGCCAAAGGGTGGTCTCATACATCCTCCTGATGTCTACCAACGAAGCTCCTGGCTCTCTCAACCTTCCCCTGCACCAGGAAACCTTCGTTACCTTGACCGTAGACAAGGCGGCGTGACTGGAGCGTGACTGCAAAAAAACAGACCCCCGCAGGGGTCTTAATGTAGGATTGGAAGCTTACTTTTTAGCCCGCTCGAGGCTCCGCAGCATACTGGGGGCGAACAAACTACCTCTCCTGAAGTTTACCCCGGAGGCTTGAGAACCCCGACGCTGCTTGAGATAGCTGGATGTTGATTCCGCTACGCGGCGGTTTGACTATGGCGGGCTGGCCCTGGTTGTCCAGGTAAATCCCGACCAGGCCCTGAGCTTCATTAGCTGCAACTAGTACGTAATCCCCTGCGCTCAGCCCTTCAATGCTGAAGTTGCCACTACGCCCCGTTGTATTGATCGTAACGCTCTTGCTCTTGGCAGGGTCGCAGTCGTCCACAGCGGCAAGGTAATAACAGGCCAACACCTCGGTGCCCTGAACGCTGCTACCCGATGGTGCAGTAACGGTTCCCGAAAACCCACTTCCACCGCCGCCCCCACAGGCGCTTAAAAAAAGTCCTGCTGCCAGTGCCACCAAGGTCATTCTTTGATGCATATCCACCTCCTAGAGGTTGCAGGATGCAGGGTAGAACAACCAGAATGACTAGAGAATGACTGACCAAAAACAGACCCCCGCAGGGGCCTGTCAGTAGGACTTATAGGACTTGAAGCTTATTTGACTTTAGCCCGCTCGAGGCTCCGCAGCACCCCTGGGGCAAGCTTCGATAGGTCGTCGCTCAGCGCGTCTAGCTTGAAATTGGCCTGGAGGTTGCCGGGCCGCACAGCCACCAGGTTGCCGGTATTGTCCACCACGCCGCCCAGATAGTCGCCCCGGTCTACATCGTCATTGTTGTTAACGTCTTTCCAGCCCAGCACGGCGTAGTCGCCGTCTGCCAGATCGGGAATGGTATAGCTGGCCGAGGTACCCCCCTGGCTAACCTGGATGGCTTTGGAGCGGTTAAGGTCACAGTCACCCTGTGAAACGTAACAGGCCAGTATCAGTGTGCCCTGCACACTGGCGCTGGTGCCGCTTCCCACCCGTAGGCTCAGGGGCAGGCTGGCAAAGGTGCTGCCCGAGGTGCCCCGCACCGTGAGGGCATAGGTTCCATTGGGGACACTGGCAGCCACGTTCAGGGTGAGGGTGCTGTCATTCAGGGTGGCGCTGGGCGGGTTGAAGCTCCCGCTCACCCCGGCGGGCGCACCTTGCAGGCTCAGGCTGACCGCTCCGCTAAATCCGCCACTGCGGCTGATGGTAACGGGTACGTTCACACTGCCGCCTGGCTGAACTTGCAGGATGGTATTGGTAGTGGACAGGCTGAAGCTCGAGGTCGTGCCGCCCTGCACCGCCGCCAGGGCCGCATTGACATCAATCAAACCTGCCCCACAATCATTGCCGCTGGGCCGGTTGCACTGGGTCGCGTTCAGGGGCCTCGCCGTGGATTTCAAAATCTGTAGGGCCTGGGCAGTATTGAGGTTGGGGTTGAGGGCTTTCATCAGGGCCACCACCCCCGCCACATGGGGGGCGGCCATCGAGGTTCCGTTCTCAAATTTGTAATTGAACTGCTGGGTCTGATCGTCGAACCCCAGGCTCAGCACCCCGTCCACATAGGTATCGTTGTTGAGATCCTTGCTAACGTCACCGCCCGGCGCCATCACATCCACTCGGGCGCCGTAGTTAGAGTACGGCGCGCGGGCCCCCGCATAGTCGGTGGCTCCCACGGTGATCACGTTGGCGCAACTGGCCGGGCTGTAGAGCGAGGCATCGTCGTTTTCGTTGCCAGCGGCCACCACCACCACCACCCCCTTGCCGGTGACCAGATTAATGGCGTTCTGCCGGGCCATGGTGCAGGGGCCCTTGCCACCCAGGCTCATGTTGAGGACCTTGGCCGGGTTGGCGTTGGCTGGCACCCCCGGTACCGTCTCGCCGGCGGCCCACAGGATGGCGTCCACCTGGTCGGCCACGGTGGCCCCCAGCAAACCAATCACCCGCACGTGCAGGAGGCGGGCCGTCCAGTCCACCCCAGCCACGCCCTGGTTGTTGTTGGTTGCGGCCCCCACCGTACCCCCCACATGCGTACCGTGGTAGCCGGTGCTTTGCTCGTCGCCTGCGTCGTAGGGGTCGGGATCGCGGCCATTGCCGTCGCCCGCATTGGCAAGGGGGTTGGAGCCACTGATAGGCGAGACCATGTCGTACCCCGGTAACAGGCGGTTGCCAATATCCGGGTGCGACTGGGCCGGGTTACCCGAACGGAAGAGCACCCCGGTGTCCAGGATGGCGACCACCACGTTGTTGGAACCGGTGGTGCGATCCCAGGCCTGCGGCAGGTTGATGGCGGGATAGTGCCACTGCAGATTGTAGTTGGTGTCGTTGGGTGTAGCCAGAGGCTGCTCGAGCCAGTTCAGGTCGGCAGAAACCACATCCGAACGACCACGGAGGGCAGCCAGCAGAGCCGGGGTTTCGGCTTCGCTCAAATCGGCCCGGTAAAGGGCCATATTGGGCAGACCCAGAGGCCGCACCTGCTGGAGTTCCACGGGCCTGCCCTGCACCTGAAGCCGCAGGCTGCTCGCCGATTGCAGGCTCACCCCACCCCTAAACTCCACCAGTACCTCCCCCGGTACAAAACGCGCTTCACCCGTGCGCCGGAGTTTGCCTGGCTGGGGGTCAATTTGAAGACGTTGCCCGGTGATGCTGGACCCCAGCGAAACGGTTCCACCAATATTGCCCGGCCCTCCACCGGGGCAAGCCGTGAGTAGCGCCAACAACACCCCGCCCAATAGCCACCTTGCATACATAGTGTCCCTCCTGTCCAACGTCACTAGCCCTCATCCCTCAGAACAACCATCCAGCGGACATGTCATCAAAAATAGACCCATTGGCATGACTGGAGGATGACAAGCGCTAAAGGTTTGCGATTCCGGCAGATTGGGCAGCCTCGAGAATCGCCTTGCAGAGGGGGTTTTGATGCAGAAAACTGGGTCTGTGGGCTGGGGGTACTTGTTGATCGGCGATCTTTGTAAGGTAGTCTAGCACCTGCCGAAGCTGAGCGCTATCGGCCTTGTGGCTGGCCTGAACCCGGTAACGCACCCAGAGCACCTCGAGCCTTGGGCAACCCGTGGGCCAGTATGTCTTTAGCTTCTCCACAGCAGCCTGGATGTGGCGCTGGGCTTTCCTTTTATCGCGGGAAGAAAAGGCAGGCGACTCGAGCAAAACATTAGCCCGGAGGGTGTGGGCCGCGATTCCCAGGCTGGGCCAGTCGTTCTGTTGGGCCAGGGTAAGCGCCTCCTGGGTGCAAAGCAGCGCCTGCTCGGGGGGGCTCATGCGAGCTTTGGCCAGCAGGTAGCGGCCATAGGCCAGCCCCCGATACCCGTCAAACAGGGCCTCGAGCCGCTCCAGCAGGGGCCCCACAGGCTCGCCCCGTTGGTGGGCCAGAAGGGCTTCCAGAACCCGGTAGGTGGCCTCGTCCCGCCGGGGCAGGTCGGGCTCGGCTAAAGCGCGGCCCAGCCAGTCCGCGGCCAGACCCCACGCCCCCCAGAACCGGTACAGCCGGGCCATCTGGTACTGGCTAAAAGCCCGCGTCCAGCCCCATTCTTCGGGCACAATTTGTAAGGCGCGTTCCAGGGCTTGCTGGGCTTCGGCGTAGCGCTCGAGGTCGTAGTAGAGCAGGGCCAGGTTGTTGAGGTGGTGTACCTCGCGGCCTACCGCGCCCTGCACGCCCTCGAGCAAGCGCTGCGCCTGCAACTGCGCTTCCAGGGCGGCCTCGGCGTAGCCCAGCGCGGCCAGGCAGACCGCCCGGTTGTGGTGGAAGCCGACCTGCATCAGCCGGTTGTCGGAACGCTCGAGCACCGGCCCCGCCTCCCGGTAGAACCCCAGGGCCTCGCGGTGGCGCTCGAGCTGGTCGTAGGCGATGCCCAGCCGGGAAGTGCAGATGGCCGCCTGAAGCACATCACCCCGCTCCCGATGAAGCTGCAGAAGCTGCTCCAGGGCCTCAATCAGGGCGGGGGTCTTGCGCTGGACAAACAGGGCCTGGGCCAGGGCATCCAGCAAGCGAACCCGCAGGTCGGGCAGCCCGGCCTCCTCGGCCTCCTGCAAGCCCTGGCGGGCGGCCTGCTCGGCCTCGGGGCCATAGGCGTGCTCGCCCAGGCGGATGGCCTCGCACAGCCAGGCTCGGGCCCGCCGGGCGGGGGTATCGGCCAGGGCCAGCATGCGCTCGACCAGGGCCGCGTGCCGCTGGCCGGTATCGAAGCGGCTCATCACCTGACTGAGGGCTTCCAGCAGATCGAAGGTCTGCCCGGCATCGCCCGTTTGCTCGGCTAACTCGAGGGCCCGCTGGTAGAACTGGGCCGCCTCGGCGAGCTGGTAGGCTGCCTCGGCCTTCCGGGCCGCCTGGATCAGAAAGGGAATGGCCCTGGGGGGCTCGCCCTCGAGCCAGTGGGCGGCAATGCGGGCCGGATCGGCCTGCTGGCTCTCCAGATACCGCGCGATTTGCTGGTGCAGATAGGTCTTGATGCTGGCCGGAACGCCCTCCAGGGTGGCCTCGTAGAGCAGGTCGTGGACGAAGGTGGAGCCGCGCAAGAGTTGGGCCGCCTCGAGTTCGACCCAGGGCTCGAGTAGCTCCAGTGGGGTGCTCTGGAGCACGGTAGCGGCCAGCTCGGGGGAAAAGTCCGATCCGGCTACCGCCGCCGTGCGTACCAGCCGTTGGGCGCCCAGGGAAAGGCGCTGAAGGCGGGACTGGATCAGGGTGGTGATCTTGCTGGAAACCGGCAGGCGGCCCGGTTTCCGTTGGCCAAGCCCACCCGATTCCCACAGGCTACGCAGGGTCTCGAGCAGGAAAAATGGGTTGCCACCGGTATGGCGGCAGAGCGCTTGGGCCCAGTCCGGCGCCTCTTGCAGTCCTGGCAGCTCGAGGCTCTCCAGCAAGCCTTGCACGGCAGCAGCACCCAGCGGCTGCACCTCAATCCGCATGGCCAGCCCACTCTGAACCGCCTGGCTCAACAGCTCCTCCATCCCCGCCGGAAGCTCACCTGTACGAAAAGACAGGGCCGTGCGAAGCGAACCTGGGCGCCCCCAGTACTGGCTAAAGACAAAATGCAACACCTCGAGGCTGGCCATGTCGGCAAAATGCAGGTCGTCCAGACAAACCAGCCCCATTCCCTCTGCCGCCGCCAGCCGCACCAGCTCCGCATGGGCCTGGAAAAACCGAAGCTTCTCAGCCTGGGTTTGCAGGGGAGGTTGGGCTGGGCCAAGTTCAGGCAACAAACGGGCCAGCTCGAGCTTTACCCAACCCGGCAGGGCCAGACCCGGAAAATACCCCAGGATCTGGCGGCAGATGCGGCTATGAGTAGCGTAGGGAATGCCCACGTCACCCGGACGGCCTTCAAAGATAAAAGCATGACCCTGGCTACTCAGAAAATCCTGTACCAGTCGGCTTTTACCCGCCCCAGGCGGGCCCGTGAGCAGGATGGCTTGCCCCTGGGCCCAGGCCTGTTCCATCTGGGCCCATTCGGCCTCACGGCCCAAGAGCCGGGGAGGGCGCAGCACCGAGAGGGGGATTTCCGGGCGGGGCGCGGGGCCATGAGGGGTGAGGGGCTCACCCCGCTCGATCAAGCGGAGCAGCGCTCGGGTCTCGGGTAGGGGCTCTACCCCCATCTCCCGCAGGAGCCTCCCCCGACAACGCTCAAAGGCCGCTATGGCCGCGCTCCGGTCGCCCAGCAAGTACCACAAGCGCATTACCCGACGGTGGGCGGTTTCGGAGAGCGCATCGGATTCCAGGAGGCGTTCGGCGTAGCTCAGGGCTTCCCGGTACTGTCCGGACTGCTCGAGTTCGTCGGCCAGGGCCGCCAGCGATACCCGCCGCATCTCGGCCAGTTTTTCCCGCTGCACCAACAACCAGTCTTCGTACTCCGGGCAGTCGTCGTAGTCAAAGCCCTCCAGCAGCAACCCGCTGGCCTCGGCCAGTTCCGGGTGCCGCCCGGCAAAATGCGCCACCTCGAGCTCGGCCAGATCGCTCGGTAGGTTTTGCAAGGCTAGCGTATCGCTTCCCACCACCAGTTCGGCGCCTGCCGCCTGTTTGAGCCGCCGCAGGGTCTGGGCCAGGTTGTTGCGGGCGGTGGCCTCGGAGGACTCGGGCCACAACAGACCCGCCAGCCTGGAGCGGGGGGTGGGGCCTTCCAGGGTCAGGTAAGCCAGTACCCCGGCAATTTTGCGCTCGAGCAGCAGGGGTTTTTCCCCCTGCAAGGCAGCCCGCCCCAGCAAGCGCAACACCCAGCCAGTGCCTGGCGAGCGGCTGGGGGCAGGGTTGCTTTGCGGGGACTTGGCCGACATACAGTATTTTATCCAGAGAAAGTCCAGGTTATTAGCTAAATGGGCTTGAGCAAAGGATTAACTGTAGGCTACACTTCCTTAACGCAAAGCACCTCCTGACCGCTTCCTATGCGGTTTTATACCCTAGTCGCTCTTCTTGCACAACGCGCACAAAAACAGCTCGGTCTTCCGGTGGCACCTGCAGGCATACCTGCTCGAGTAGCTGGGTAGCTTGCTGCAGCCAATGGTCGGCCTCCTGGGAATGGCCGGCCGCTAGAACCCGGGCGTGCATCCACAGGGCCTGCAAATACAGATGACGGATGCCCCGGCTGGCCTCGAGGGCTTGCTGGCTGTGCGGGAGCGCAGTTTGGGGCTGGCCCAGTTTGAGTAAAGCCCCAGCACAAGCCAGTTCGGCCTGAATCACCCCCAGTTTCAGCTCTGCTGCCTGAGCCGTTTTCAGGGCTTGCTGGGCCAAGCCCAGGGCTGTGGCCGCATCGGCCCAGCGGGTTTGGGCCAGCCAGAAGCCAATCTGCAGGTACTGGCCGGGCATGCGGGGCAAAAGCGCCTCGATGCTGGGGAGGATTTCGCTACAACCCAGTATCTCCAACAACAAGCTTTGCAACAGCACCTTTTTGTATGGCTCGATCTGCGGGTCGAGTAGTTCTGGCTCCAGAACCGCTGCGGCCTCGGCTTTGCGGCCCAACGCATGGTAGAGGCCGGCCTCTACCCAGGCCCCCAACTGGCTCCAGCCCGCTGGGTCGTTTTGGGCTTTGGCTTGCTCGAGCGACTGAAGGGCTGCCTTGTAGTCAGCCTCCAGCAGGTGAAGCTGGGTTTTGCCAAGCCAGATGCGGGTCTGGTGAAAAGGGCTGACCTCGTAATTGTCCACCACCGCCACCGCTTGCCGGATGGCCTCTTTGGCCCTGGGCAGTTCTCCCAAGGCCCCCCAGCTACGGGCCATCAGGTTCCAGATCTGGGCCTTGGCGGAACGCATCTGCCCCCACTGTTCCAGGGCTTCCATCCCCTGCCTGTAGAGCTCGAGGGCTTCGCGGTGATGGTCGAGGTAAGCGCTGAGTTTGCCCTCTTCCAACAGCGCAGCCACGATAGCCTCGGGGTAGTTCCAGGTCTGGGCCTGCCTCCGAAAGGCCTGCTGGGCCTGCCTGGCCTCGTCCCAGCGGCACAGGGCCGTACAGAGGTTGGCTTCATACTGCTTGAGTTCGGCCTGGCAGTAGACATCGCCTGCCTGCTCGGCATAGGCCAGGCCTTCCCGTACAACCCGCAAGCCCTCCTCGAGCTGACCGGTGCGCTCGAGCCAGAACGACTTGAGGTTGAGCGTGCGGGCACACTCGAGCGGCGAGGTGGCCAGTTGTTCCATGCGGCGCACGGCAGCCGCCAGGGGCTCGAGCAAGCCGATTTGAGCCAACCGTCCTACCTGCCACAGGGCCTCCAATTCCAGATCCGGCTGCCCAAACTCCCGGTATAGCTGGGCCGCTTGCTGGGCAAAGGCCATTGCTTCGGCAGTGCGAGAGGCCAGGTCGGCCTGGCGGGAGGCCTCCAGCAACAGCGGAGCCGCCCGCAGGGCCTCCCCCCCCCCGAGCCAGTGAGCGGCAATGCGGGCCGGCTCGGCCTTTTGCTCCTCCAAAATAGCGGCCACTTGCTGGTGCAGATACAGCTTGATGCTGGCCGGAATGCCCTCCAGGGTGGCCTCGTAAAGCAGGTCGTGAACGAAGGCATGGCCCTGCATGACCTGGGCCGTCTGGAGTTCGGCCAGGGGCTCACTGAGCGCGATAGGGCTGGTCTGGAGCACCCGGGCGGCCAGCGCAACCGAGAAGTCTGTACCCGCCACCGCTGCGGTGCGGGCAAGGTTCAGGGCCAGGGGGCTCAGGCGCTCCAGACGTCGCTGAATCAGGGCCCGTACCTTGCCCGAAGCCGGAAGTTTTTGCGGAACCCCTTTTTGCAAAGCGCCGGATTCCACCAGGCTGCGGGCCGTCTCGAGCACAAAAAACGGATTGCCCCCGGCATAGCGCACCAGCGACGGCGCCAGCGCGGGCAAACCTGCCACCTCGAGGCTCCCCACCAGGGTTTCGACCTCGGCAGGCTCTAGCGGCTCCACGTCCAGCAAGACCGCCAGCCCCCGCTCGACCAGAGGGTAAAAAACCTCCTGCTCAATCGCACCAGACATCTCGCCCCGGCGGTAAATCTCGATGGTAAAGGGGGGCTGGCCCTTCTTCCCCACCCCACCGTATTTGTTGAGCTGGTAGAGCATGGCCTCGAGGCTGGCCGGGTCAAGGTACTGGGCATCGTCGCTGACCTGAATACTGGAGACTTCCCCCCCGTGCAAAAACAGGGTCAACTCGGCCAGTGCATCGTAGAAGCGCAGCTTATCGGCTTCCGAGAGGAGGGGCGGCGGGGGCTCCTGCTCCAGTTCTGGCAGAATGCGGGCCAGCTCGCGGCGCACCCAGGCCGGCAGGGCCCCAGCCAGATCGGGGCGCTCACTAAAAGACTCCCGCAGGCTGCGGGCGTAGCTCGAGTAGGGCACGGCTGCGTCGCCAGGCCGGGCCGCCAACAACACCACCCGCCCCTTGGAAGCCGCAAAATCGGTGGCCAGGCGGGTCTTTCCCACCCCCGGCTCACCCCGCAAAAACACCACCTGGCCTTTCTGGTAGGCTTCCTCCATGGCGGCCCAGAGCTTTTCCCGCCCCACCAGCAACGGCGGGCGGATCAGGCTCAGGGGCATGGTGCTGCGGGGCAATCGGCTGCTATGGGTAAGCGCCGAACCCTGGGCAATCTGTGCGGCCAGGGCCTGGGTCTCGGCCAGGGGGGCCATGCCCAGCTCCCGCTGTAAAACGGCCTTGCAACGGTCGTAGGCCTTGAGCGCTGCCGGGCGGTCGCCGCTCAGATACCAAAGCCGCATGACCCGGCGGTGAGCCGCTTCTGAAAGCGGGTCTAGCTCCACCAGCCGTTCCGCGTAGCTCAGGGCTTCGCGGTACTGCTCGGCCTGCTCGAGCTCGTCGGCCAGGGCTGTGAGCGAATCGCGGCGTAAGTCGTCCAGACGTTCGCGCCTTATGATCAGCCAGTCGTCGAAGTCGGGGCAGTCGTCGTAGTCGTGGCCCTCGAGCAAGCGACCCTGGCTTTGGATTACCTCGGCATGGCGGCCTGCGAAGTGGGCGACCTCGAGGGCAGCCACATCCACCTCCAGCCCCTGCAACTCCAGCACATCCGCGCCCCTTACCAGCTCGGCCCCCGTGGCCTGTTTCAGCCGCCGCAGGGCCTGGGCCAGGTTGTTGCGGGCGGTGGCCTCGGACGACCCGGGCCAGAGCAAGCCCGCCAGCCTGGAGCGGGGGGTGGGGCCTTCCAGGGTCAGGTAAGCCAGAATGCCCGCCGTCTTGCGTTCAACCGGGCGTAGCTGGCGCGTTTGGATCTGCAAAACCGGAACGCCCAGCAGCGCCAGACGCCCACGGGATACCTGGGCCTCAGCGGCTCCCGGTGCCTTTTCCGGGCGTTTATGTTCCGGCATTTAAACATTGTAGGAATACCCGTCAAGGTTGGATGTTTGTTTGCCACAAAGTCATCCAGGCATTTTTATGACATAAAGAATCGCCCTGTCATTCTGAAGAGGCGTCGCCGACGAGGAATCCTGGTTGCAACTAATGTGCGAAGGGAGTTCTCTGTTCTACGGTTTCTGGGCTCGATTGCGCAGGCCACTGCTTTACAACCCGAACCAGGTAAAAGGATAGTAACTCACCAGTTCGTCGCGGTACGGCTCCACCAGCCGAACATTGGCTGCCGGGGTTTCGGGCCTGGCCAGCTCGACCCTGGGGTTGAAGTCTCGGGCCCCTATCTGGCGCAGAATTTCCTGGGGGTTCAGGTTGGGCACCCCATAGCCCAGCGCAGCATAGACCTGGGAGCGCACCCATGCGTACTCCTCGAGCGAGAAATCCTCCCGGTTCAGGGCCTGCACCTGCAACCCTTTGGCATCCAGCACCAGCGAGCCCCCCTCGCGGAACAAATCCAGCGCCGTGCGGTAGTCCAGCGTAAGCTGTCCGACTTGCTGGTTGGCTAGCTGGTTGAGCCGGGCCTCGACCCGCTGGTAGCGCGCTCCCAGCTGTTGCTTGACGCTACGCTGCACCCGCACAAAGCGCTGTACCTGATCGGGACTCAGCAGCCCACTGGCGGGGGGCGTATACGCAGTCTGCCGTTTTATATCTTTGTCCTGGGCGATAATCTGCTGAAAATTGTTGACCAGGGTCTGGGCCGGACGAATCAGGAACGAATAGGCTGCCCAGCCCGCCAGCCCCAAAAAAAGCAAAAAACCAAAACAACCCATCATGAACCATCGTGCCATGAGTGCAGGATGGCATACCCTGGGTCGCAAGACTGCGGTTTTCGGTTCAATTCAGATGCGTGTTCAGCCAGTGCCTCCCCCGCTCAACCACAGTCCTTGAGTTCGTCAAATACGTTTCTAACGTAAAAATCTCAAAAGAACACCCCAGTTCACGACAGATACCCCCCAGTTAACGGCTTGGTGTGTCAGATATCACCCGAATTAATACCTTTTACCCCTAGGCTCGAGCCAGGTTGCGCCTCTTCGACCTCTTCGCAAGTATTTAGATGCCTTTCTCCAGGAGTGATTTTGAACCACGCCGCCACCCATCTCACCTCCTCTGCAGCCCCCACGGCTGCCGAACGGGTATTGACCCTGGTGGATCTGGGTAGCGAGGTCTTGCGCATTAACCCGGCCCAGGCCCTGGACATGGCTACCCAGGCCGCGCAGCTGTGCCAGGAGCACGGGCTCGCCAAGCTCCGACTACCCGTCTTGAGCCTGCTGGGGGAAAGCCAGTACCGACTGGGACAGTACCTCGAGGCCCGCGCCAACCTCAACACCCTCCTATCGCTGGGGCCCGACCAGGCCCAGGAGGCCAAGACCTTCAACTTGCTGGGCCATGTGCAGCGAATGCTGGGGGAGCACCGCACCGCCATCCAGCACTACAACCAGGCCCTCGAGCTGGCCCACCGCCTGCAAGATAAAAACCAGGAAATCACCGCCCTCAACGGGCTGGCCGGCACCTATTTCTCGCTGTTCGACTACCAGGGCGCCGCCGAGTTGTACCTGCAAAGCCTGGGACTGGCCCAGAGCCTGGGCAACCTCGATGCCGAAGGAGCCGCCCTGGGCAACCTGGGCGCGGTCTATCTGGAGCAGGGGGAGCTCTCCAGGGCCCAGGAGCTTTTCCAGAAGGGTCTGGAAATCTGCATCCGGGTGGGCAACCAGCAGCGCGAGGCGGTGGTTCGCAACAACCTGGGCTTCACCTACTACCGGCTGGACTCTTACCAGTCTTCGCTCGAGTACAGCCAGCAAGCCCTGCAACTGGCCCAGAAGCTACGGGACCGCCGTATCGAGGCCAGCGCACTGGGCAACCTGGCCCTCACGTACTTTGCCCTGGGGCAGTATGACACCGCCCTCGAGCTCAACAAACGAGCCCTGGAACTCGAGCGCGAGTTACACAACCGCCATACCGAAGCCGACTTGCTGGTGCAGATTGGCCGCATCTGGCTAGAGAAGCGTAGCTACGTGATGGCCCAGAGCACCCTCGAGGAAGCCCTGCAGGTAGCCCAGTCCGGTGGCAACCGCAAGGCCCATACCGAAGTGCATCTGTATCTGTCGGAGGTCTGGCAGCACAAGGGCCAGTTTGCCCTGGCCCTCCAGCAACACCGGCTGTACCACGAGCTGACCGCTGCCAACCTGCGCGAACAACTCGAGCGCAAAACCCTGGCCCTCCTGATTCGCTTCCAGGCCGAACAAGCCCTGCAACAAGCCGAGATTGTGCGCTTGCGCAACGTCGAACTGGTCTCGGCCAACGAAGCCCTCGAGCAGGCCAACCGCGAAAAAAGCCAGCTGCTGGCCCAGCTCGAGCAGATGGTGCGCACCGACCCCCTCACCCAGATCTACAACCGCCGCTACCTCGAGCAGCAGCTTCGCCACCTTTTCGAGCAGTCCCGTACCGAGCAATGGCCCTTGAGCGTAGCCCTGATTGACCTCGACCACTTCAAGGCTATCAACGACACCTACTCCCACCAGGCGGGCGACGAGGTACTCAAAACCACCGCCGCCCTTTTCAAGGAAACCCTGCCGGAAGTCGAGCTGATTGCCCGTTACGGCGGGGAGGAGTTTGCCATCGTCTTACCCCAGACCCCCGTCGCTGAGGCCGCCGCCGCCTGTGAACGCCTGCGCCAACGAATCGAGGCCCACGACTGGAGCTTCATCCACCCCGATCTGGTGGTTACGGTCAGCATCGGGGTATCCGACGCACCCGCCGCCCCCAACCACGAAAAACTCCTGATGGTAGCCGACCAGTACCTCTACGACGCCAAGCGCAAACGCCGCAACCAGGTTTGCTTTGGGTCATAAAACCGTATGATAAAGCCCAAGATTGTTGGGCTATGAACCAGACCCTCCAGGCCCTCGAGGCCCAGCTCAGCCAGACCCAGGCCCTTTCAGAGAAACTGGGGCTTTTGGATCAGCTTTATCAGTTCCTGCGGGTCAGCGACCTGCGCCGGGCCAAAGAGACCGTGGAGGACATGCTGATTCTGTCGCAAAACCCCGTCTATCCGGCAGGGCGCGGCCTGGCCCTGAAAAACCTGGGCGATTTTCATTTTCGCCAGGGCAACCTGCCGGCAGCCCAGGGGTGTCTCGAGGAAGCCCTCGCTATCCTGCGCAGGGCCGGTGAAGTCAAGGGCGAGATAGACACCCTGAACGCCCTGGGCAACTTCTACTACTTTCAGGGTAGTTTTCCCAAGGCCCTTGAGTACTATCTGGAAGCCCTCGAGCAAAGCCGTAAATACGAACACAAAGCCCAGGAATCCCACGCCCTGAACGGGGTGGGCATCGTTCAGTACACCCTGGGCAACTACCAGGAGGCCACCAAGTACTTTTTGCGGAGTCTGGCCCTTAAGCGTGAGCTCGGCGACCGCCTGACCGAAGCGGGCACCCTGAACAACCTGGGACTGGTCTACCTCGAGATGGGCGATTATCCGGGGGCGGTACAGCTCTACCGCGAAAGCCTGGAGATCAAGCAAGCGCTGGGCGACCTCCAGGGCCAGGCCAACGCGCTCTCCAACCTGGGCGTGGTGTTTCAACGGCTGGGACGCACCCAGGAGGCCCTGGACTACCACCAGCAAGCCCTGGAAATGGCCAGCCGGCTGGGCAGCCCCCAGGTACAGGCCACCTGCCTGGAAAACCTGGGCCTTTCCCATGCCACCCTGGGCAACCTGGAAAAAGCACTGGAATTGTTCCAGGCTTCCAAAATGCTCTATCAGGAGCTGGGTAATCGGCTGGGTGAGCTCAGTACATGGCTACAGATAGGCTCGACACTGGGCCATCTGGGACAGCCGGATGCCGCCACCCAGGCCCTGCAAAAAGGGCTCAAAATGGCCGAGGAGCTAGGGCCCCAGAAGCCTTTGCTCGAGTTCCACCAGGTGCTTTCGAAGGTGTTTGAACAGCTTCACAAACCCGCGCTCGCCCTGTACCACCTCCAGCAGGCCATCGAAATTGAGCGCAGGCTACACAAAGAACAGCAAGCCCAGAGAACCGCCGCCCTGCTGGCCGGGTTTCAGGTGGAAAAGGCCCGCCAGGAAGCCGAGATTGAACGCTTGCGCAACACCGAGCTGGCCCGCGCCAACCGCGAGCTGGCCCGTGCCATTGAAAGCCTCAAGGAAGCCGACGCCGAAAAGTCGCGCCTGCTGGACAGGCTGCGCCTGCAGTCCCAGGAGCTAGAGCGACTGGCCCGTCAGGATCCCCTCACCCGGCTCTATAACCGCCGCTACCTCGAGGAAAACCTGGAACGCGAGTTTGCCGCTTCCAAACGCTACCACTTCCCCCTTAGCATCGCCATGGTGGATATTGACCATTTCAAACAGATTAATGATCACTTTTCCCATCAGGTCGGCGACGATGTCCTCAGGGTGGTGGGACAGATCCTCGAGTCCAACTGCCGTGGTGTAGACTTTGCAGCTCGCTACGGAGGTGAAGAATTTGCCCTGGTCTTTCCACAAACCGACCTGCTGGGTGCGCTGGTAGCCTGTGAACGGGTGCGGCAACGGGTGGAGAGCTACGACTGGAGTACCATTCACCCCCATCTGAAGGTCACGGTGAGCATCGGGGTGAGCAACGACCCCACTCTCTCCAATCACGAAAAACTTCTCGCCGCCGCCGACGAACAACTCTACGCGGCCAAGCGAGCGGGGCGCAATCGGGTATTCCCGCAAGTAAAGGGGTGAGGGAACCGGGGTCAGGGGTTGGGGGTATACAACTACGCTGCATTGACTGCTTCAAAGCCAAACAGCGCATCTACACGCCGTTTGTTCAAGGGAGCAGTAACCCGATTTGGTGGCGAAATAGAGTCGGCAACAATCATCGGAATATCGTGACCATTCGGCGGGCCTTTCTGTTCCCTGACCCCTATCCCCTGTCCCCTACCTTATGCTGTTCCCATGCGTCTGCATCCCGAAGTTGCCCAAGCCCTGCAAACCCACCGGGCAGTGGTGGCCCTCGAGTCCACCGTCATCACCCATGGCCTGCCCCGCCCCCTGAACCTGCAACTAGCCCAGAAGCTCGAGGACACCGTGCGGCAGGCCGGGGCTATCCCCGCTACCATTGCCATCCTGGGGGGCGAGGTGGTGGTGGGCCTGACCCCGGACGAGCTACAAGCCATCGCCGCCGACGACACCGCCGACAAGGCCAGCCTATGGAACCTGGGTGCCCTGGTCGCCCAGGGCAAGAGTGCCGGTACCACCGTAGCCTCCACCAGCTTCCTGGCCCACAAGGCCGGTATCCAGGTCTTTGCTACCGGGGGTATTGGCGGGGTACACCCCCATCCCTACGACGAGTCGGCAGATTTGCTCGAGCTTTCCCGCACCCCCATTGTGGTGGTCTCGGCAGGCCCCAAAAGCATCCTGGATCTGGCCGCCACCCTGGAACGGCTGGAATCGCTGGGCGTGGCCCTGCTGGGCTACAAAACCCACCACCTGCCTGCCTTTCACAGCCCCACCAGCCCCTACCACCTGCCCGCACGGGTCGAGTCGGCCCTGGAGGCCGCCCGGGCTTTTCAGGCCGCTCGGGCGCTCGGGCTGCCGGGGGCCTCGCTGGTGCTCAACCCCATCTCCAAAGGGCTGGAATTTGCCCAGGTCCAGCACTGGGTCGAGCAGGCCACCCAGGAAGCCGCCCGGGCCGGGATAGGCGGCAAGGCCCTGACCCCCTTCCTGCTGCGGCGTATCTCCGAGCTGAGCGGGGGCCGGACCGACGAGGTCAACCTGCGCCTTTTGGAAGAAAATGCCCGGCTTGCAGCGCAGATCGCGCTGGCTTTGGCAGAGCTCGAGTGAACAGCCAGCCGTAACATGTACGTTAGTTGATAAAGTGGCATAGAATAAGGCGCAATGTGTGAGCTGGGGAAGCGGCTGAAAGAGTCCCGCGAAGCCAAAGGGCTGGATTTAGCCCAGGCCGCGGATATTCTCAAGGTGCGGCGGGTCATTCTGGAGGCCCTGGAGGACTGCCGTTTCGACGAGCTGCCCGAGCCGGCCCTGGCTCGAGGCTACCTGAAGCGCTACGCCCAGCTGCTGGGCCTCGACCCGGCCCCCTTGCTGGCCCTCTACCCCATCGGCGCCCCCGATTCGGGAGGGCCCGCTGCTTCACAAACTGTTTCCAGCACGAAAGCGCCCGCCTCCCCTTCCGGCACGGGCTGGCTCTGGCTGGTGCCACTTGTCTTGCTCCTGGCGGTACTGGGCTGGCTGGGCTACCGGGCCTTGAA
>FWPV01002526.1_pt1:0-25000 | contig 44562 bp, 33 predicted proteins | sample 2228371 | NCBI WGS metagenome assembly FWPV01 (sample SAMEA103939776, study PRJEB20133) | metagenome
GGAGGTTGCGGCTCTCAGCCGCACGTTCTCGATGGAGGCCCTCACCCCCCCGGCCCCCTCTCCCAATGCTTGGAGAGGGGGAGAAGGGAACGTCGTAGGTGCGGCTCTCAGCCGCACGCTCTCGATGGGTGCGGGGTGCGGCCCTCACCCCCCCGGCCCCCTCTCCCAATGCTGGGAGAGGGGGAGAAGGGAACGCCGTGGCGCGGCTCCCAACCGTGCGTCCTCAACGCCCCGCAAAGTCTTACCGTTATGCAGCCACCTTCTCTTGCTCAGCCACCTGGATCAGCTCCAGCTCGATGTCGATGCGCACCTCTTTGCCGACCAGCCAGCCGCCGGTCTCCAGCGCGGCGTTCCAGGTCAGGCCCCAATCCTCCCGATTGATAGTCGTGGAAGCGCTAAAACCGTAGCTAATCGAACCCCAGGGGCTTTTGGCGCTGCCGTTATAGGTGACATCGAGCGTCACAGGGCGAGTCACCCCGCGGATGGTCAGATCTCCGTGCAATTTGGCGGTGTTCTCTCCCGTGAGCTCGACGGACGTGCTCTTAAAGGTGATCTTCGGGTAATTTTCTACGTCCAGGAAATCCGCCGAGCGCAAGTGGCCGTCGCGCTGCGCATCTTTGGTGTTGATGCTCGCTGCATCAATCCAGACGTCAACGGTGGTGTTGGCCGGATTCTCGACGTCGAGCGCGATGGTCCCTCCCCATTTTTCAAAGACGCCGCGCACGCGCGACACCATCATATGGCGGACGGTGAATTGAATTTCGGAATGAGCGCTGTCGATCTGAAATGGCATAATGCAACTCCTTTCTCCTTGTAAAAACCTCTTTGTGAAAAAAGACGCCCCGGCAAGACGTTTGCCTTCGCTCAACATGCAAGAAATTTAATTTAACATCAAACGAATTTCTGTTGGGAAACATCCCAAATGCTCACCCTGGTGAATTCAAGCAGGAGCGAACTGTGGATTCCACAACGATTCACCCAAAACTTCACGGCTCGCCAAAGAGCCTACGGCCGGGAGCCACAGCTACGACATAGCCAGAATGATCGTTAAAAATAAGGAGCTTCCCGGGAAGAACGGCGTCGACCCAAAAAAGAAGGGTCGCTTTTGAGCGACCCTCTTGCAGAACAGAAAAGGTTTAGGAGGACGAAATCTTCGTCTACAGCCTATTTTTGCCCGATGGCGACGTTTTTCTCCTGAAGCGCGCCAGCGCGGACGAAGCGCACGGGAACCGTCTTGCCAACGCGCTCGCCGGTCAACAGCGCCTGCAATTCCTCCAGGCGTTGGACGGCGACGCCGTCGAGCGTCACCAACACATCACCCTGCAGCAGCCCCGCCTGCGCCGCCGGTCCGCCCGCCTCCACCGACATCACCATCAACCCGGTCTGCTGACCGAGCGACGCTTGCAGCGCGGCGTCCAGCGGCACAGCTTGCAGGCCAACGCCCAGGTACCCGCGCGGCATGCGCCCATGTTTGAGAATCGTCTCCACACTGCGGGCCACGGTCTGCGCCGGGATGGCGACGCTGGCGCCGCGCACCAGAGCCGAAGTGTTCACGCCGGCGATGCGGCCGTCCATGGTCAGCAGGGCGCCGCCGGAAAACCCCGGATACATCACCACGTCGGTCTGGAGATAGTGATCGATCTCGCTGCCTGCACCCGTGCGCCAGGGGCCGCCCAGCGCGCTGACGACGCCGAGCGTCGCCTGCACAGAGCGGGCAGGCCGCGCCGTCGCCAGCACGAGGTGGCCAACGCGCAGTTCATCGGCGTTGACCCAGGTCGCCGGATTCAGCGCCTCCTGCGACACGCGCAGAACCGCCAGGTCGGCGCCGGGGTCTCGACCGATCAGCGTGGCTTCGACCGACCGTCCGTCCGGCAAGCCGACGCGCAGGTGCTCGTTGCGCTCGACGACATGGTGCGCAGTGACGATCACGCCATCGGCTGTGTAAATGACGCCGCTGGCCGACAGTCGGCTGCGCCCTTCGACGCGCACGAGACTCTGACCTGCGCGCTCCACCAGGGCCGCCAGCGCATCGGAAAAGGTTTGCAGTGTCTCTGACATAGTTTGCTCCTTAGTTGGGGAAATTTCCTGCTTTCGTCGCATTCACTATGTCACACATCTCGATGCGCTGCATCCCCCAAAAGGGGAGGGCCGACCTGGCAATTCAGGCAGGCGACGACCTCATCTGGCCTTGCCCTGCGCAGCGACGGCGGCGGCGGCTTTGGCGATCTCTTCAGGGTCGCCCAGATAGTAACTTTTGATGGGCTTGAGCGCGTCGTCCAGCTCATACACCAGCGGGACGCCGGTGGGAATGTTGAGCTTGATGATCGCCTCCTCGCTCATATTGTCGAGATATTTAACCAAGGCGCGCAGGCTGTTGCCGTGCGCAGCGATGATGACCCGTTTGCCCGACTTGATGACCGGCGCGATCTCTGCGTTCCAGTAGGGAAGCACGCGCGCCACCGTATCTTTCAGCGACTCGGTGAGCGGCAGCTGTTCCTTGCTCAGACCGGCGTAGCGACGATCATGGCCGGGATAGCGCTCATCGTCCGGAGTGAGCGCCGGCGGCGGCACGTCGTAGCTGCGTCGCCAGATCAGCACCTGCTCCTCTCCGTATTTGGCCGCCATCTCCGACTTGTTCAACCCCTGCAGCGCGCCGTAGTGTCGCTCGTTGAGCTGCCAGGCCTTGAAGGTCGGAATCCACATCAGGTCGAGCACATCCTGCACATACCAGAGCGTGCGAATGGCGCGCTTCAGCACCGAGGTGAAGGCGACGTCGAAGGTGTAGCCCTCGCTGCGCAACACCTCGCCGGCGCGCTGCGCCTCCTCGCGGCCGCGCTCGGACAGATCGACGTCCGTCCAGCCGGTGAAGCGATTCTCTTTGTTCCAGGTGCTCTCGCCGTGACGAAGCAACACAACTTTGTACATTTTGCATTCCTTTCTTTTGACTTTGCATTTCCAGTCGGCTGAGACGCCAAACCAGGCGTCGTTCTATTTCAAGTGATGCGATTTTTCACCGCCAAAGCGCAGAGAGGCAGCGAGCGTTTTGCGCTGCCTTCTCTGGGCCCTCCGGCGCATCGGTCTTCTCCGAGTTCATGGGCCGATCACCTTGCGCCCTTTCAGCCGCTCTCGCCACTGCTCGCGAAAGCTGCGTCCGGCAAGCGGTGGAAAGTCTCGCCGTTTCGTCCATGCAGAGAGCGGGCCGGGCATCGATTTGACCGTCCCGCCGTTGAGGGCGGCGAAAAGACGGGTGCCCAGGCTGCCCAGTTTACCGGCTGCCTCGTAGCGGCTTGGGTTCTGCATCATCTGCAGGAACGCCTGCATGGCGGTGCGGTCGAAGAACGAAGCTCTGCCCTCCTCCACTACGTCGCGGCGCAACTCCACCAACATGCGCGGCAGATCGATCTTGACGGGGCAGGCCTCTCGACACGCGCCGCAGAGCGTGCTGGCGTAGGGCAGCTTGTCGACGTCGGTCACTTCGATGTGGAGGCTGGGGCTGATCACGGCGCCGATCGGTCCGCTGTAGGTGCTGCCGTAGGCGTGGCCGCCGATCTCCCGATAGACGGGGCAGACGTTGAGGCACGCGCCGCAGCGGATGCAGCAGAGGGCCTCGCCGTAGCCTTTGGCCAGCATATCGATGCGACCGTTGTCGACCAGCACCAGATGGAATTCTTCTGGGCCATCCACATCGCCCGGTCTGCGGGGGCCGCTCGTCATCGAGAGATAGACGCTGCACTGCTGGCCGGTGGCGCTGCGACAGAGCGCCTGATATTGCAAGAAGGCGTCCTCGACCGTGGGCACGAGTTTCTCGATCCCCATCACAACGACATAAACGCGCGGCAGGGTCGAGGTCATGCGCCCGTTGCCTTCGTTGGTGACGATGCAGCAGGTGCCGGTCTCGGCGATGGCGAAATTGCAGCCGCTGATCCCCATGTCGGCGCTGAGAAACTCTCGACGCAAGGCGGCGCGCGCGGCGCTGCAGATCACCTGCGGGTCGAGCGTCGGCGGCATGTCCAGCTCGCGTTGAAAGATGTCGGAGATGTCTTCGATGCGGCGGTGAATGACAGGGGCGATGATGTGGCTGGGCGGCTCGCCGGCGAGTTGGATGATGAACTCCCCCAGGTCGGTCTCGACGACCTTCATACCGGCGGCCTGGAGCGCCTGGTTGAGATGCACCTCCTCGGTCGCCATCGACTTGGCCTTGACGACCTTCTGGACGTTGGCTCTGCGCGCAATCTCAACGACGATGCGCTGCACGTCGATGGCTTCCTTCGCCCAGTGCACATGGCCGCCGTTGGCGGTGACGTTCGTCTCCAACTGCTCCAGCAGGTCGGGCAGGTGGCGAAGGACGTATTCTTTCATCTGGCGCACCTGGTCGCGCAGGCGCCGCCCGTCGACGGCGTTCATCGCCGCCGCGCGCTGTCCGGCCATGCGCCCGGTGGAGCGCTCCAACGCCACGCGCAGATGGGCGTTGTTCAGTGCGCTCTTCACGCGCGTCTCATAGGGCAGCGTGAGATCGATGGTGGAAGTCGCCACGAACACCCCTCCATGCGATTGACCGGATGCGCTCCAGGATGGAAAGCGCATCCGGCTCACAGAAATTCAACGTCTACTTGGCGTATTCAACCGCCCGCGTCTCGCGCACGACCGTGACGCGGATCTGACCGGGATATTGTAGATTGTCTTCGATCTTCTTGGCAATGTCCCGGCTGAGTTGGATGGCGGCCAGATCGTCGATCTCCTCCGGTCGCACCAGCACGCGAATTTCCCGGCCCGCCTGGATGGCGTAGGTCTGGATGACGCCTTTGAAGCTGTTGCCGATCTCCTCGAGTTCGGTCACGCGCTTGATGTACGTTTCGAGCGATTCGCGGCGCGCGCCGGGCCGTGCGCCGGAAATGGCGTCGGCTGCGGCCACGATCACCGCCTCGATCGATTCCGGCTCCACCTCGCCGTGATGGGAGGCGATAGCGTTCACCACCACTTCCGGGACGTTGTAGCGCCGCGCGATCTCGGCGCCCACGATGGCGTGCGGTCCGTCGATCTCGTGGCTGACCGCCTTGCCGATATCGTGGAGCAGGCCGCCCATCTTCGCCACCTTGACATTCGCATGCAGCTCGGCCGCGATCACGCCCGCCAGTTTAGCAGTCTCGATGGCGTGCGCCAGTTGGTTTTGGCCGTAGCTGGTGCGGAACTTCAGGCGCCCCAGAATCTTCTGCAGCTCGCGATGCAGGCCGGAGACGCCCGCCTCCAGCATCGCCTGCTCGCCTGCTTCGACGACGATGCGTTCGATCTCCTGTTGCGCTTTTTCCACCTCTTTCTCGATGCGGGCGGGATGGATGCGCCCGTCGGAGACCAGTTTGCTGAGCGCCATGCGCGCCACCTCGCGGCGGATGGGGTCGAAGCTGCTGATGATGATGGCCTCGGGCGTGTCGTCGACCACCAGGTCCACCCCCAATGCCTGTTCGATGGCGCGAATGTTGCGGCCCTGGCGCCCGATGATGCGTCCTTTCATCTCATCGGAGGGCAGGTCGACGGTGCTGACGGCGAATTCGCTGACGTGGTCGCTGGCGATGCGTTCGATGGCCAGGGTGATGATCTCACGCGCGCGACGGTCCGCCTCTTCGGCGGCCTGCGCCTCCACCTCGCGAATCTTGCGCGCCATCTCCTGCCGCGTCTGTTGCTCCACCCGTTCGAGCAGCACCTTCTGCGCCTCCTCAACCGTCATGTGGGCCACGCGTTGCAGCTCGTTCAGCCATTCCTCTTCGGCGCTGGCGAGCCGCGCCTCGCGCTCGTTGCAACGCTGTTCACGCTGCGCCAGCTTGCGTTCGCGGTTCTCGATCTGCTGAAGGCGCTTTTCGGCGGTGTCCAGCCGATTTTGCAGGCGCTCTTCGATCTTCTCCAGTTCTGCGCGACGTCGCTGCGCTTCTGCGTCCATCTCCTTGCGGCGTTGCACTTCCTCTTCTTTGATCGCCAACTGCGTCTGTCGAGCCGCCGCTTCCGCTTCGGCGATGATGCGCGCCGCATGTTCTTCGGCGCCTTGTCGTAGGGCGTCCTGGCGCTCCTTTTCTGCTTTTACGCCGGCTTCCCTTCCTCTGGAGTAGGCCAGGTAGCCGGCGAGGCCTGCGCCGAGCAGAGTAAAGAGGAGCACCAGGGTGATCGTCAGAATAACGCTATCCATAGAGCGATGACCTCACCAGTGTGATAAATTGTTCACATCCATCTGCCAGGTCGACCGTCGCTTCACATTGTTGCGATGAAGCGCGATCCCCCTTGATAAAAACGCAACTGCGCTGCAGCCAACGCTACAGCGCAGTTGGTGCAACCGACCTGTTCGGTTCCGACGGTCGGCTGAATAAGATTGCGTTGAATCGTGTGACAGCTGGTTCTTTTCCGCCGCAGCGCTAGAGAAAACTTGAACAAACTCTATTGCGCCAGGCAGGCCAGCCATGTCTAGGAGCGCTCGCCCATGGCTATCCGCTGTTTGCATTTTGTACAGGGACGCTTCGTTGGGGCAGCCCGGCCTTGGCGCGGATCAGCGCATCGATCTCCATCGCCACTGCGGGGTGTTGGCGCAAGTATTCCTTGGCCGCTTCACGGCCCTGCCCAATCAGCTCATCGTTGTAGCGATAGAAAGCGCCGCGCTTGCTTAGAATGTCCAGTGCAACGCCGAGATCGACCAGATCGCCCACCGTGCTGATGCCTTCGTTGTACATGATGTCGAACTCGGCGGTGCGGAAAGGCGGCGCCACCTTGTTCTTCTTCACCGTCACGCGCGTGCGGTTGCCTACGACCTCGTCCCCCTGCTTGATGCTCTCGATGCGCCGCACGTCCAGCCGCACGCTGGCGTAAAACTTCAACGCCATGCCGCCCGTCGTCGTCTCCGGGTTCCCGAACATCACCCCGATCTTCTGCCGCAACTGGTTCGTGAAGATCATGCACGTGTTGCTCGCCTTCACCACCCCCGTCAGCTTGCGCAGCGCCTGGCTCATCAGCCGCGCCTGCAGACCCACGTGGCTGTCTCCCATCTCCCCTTCGATCTCGGCGCGTGGCACAAGCGCCGCCACGCTGTCCACCACCACGACGTCCATGGCGTTGGAGCGCACCAGCGCCTCGGCGATCTCCAACGCCTGCTCGCCGGTGTCCGGTTGGCTCACGTAGAGGTTGTTGACGTCCACGCCGATCTTCGCTGCGTAGGTTGGATCGAGCGCGTGTTCGACGTCGACGAAGCCGCAGATGCCGCCGTTGCGCTGCGCCTGCGCAATGGCGTGCAGACAGAGCGTCGTCTTGCCTGAACTTTCTGGACCGTAGATTTCGATGATGCGCCCGCGCGGATAGCCGCCGACGCCGAGCGCAATATCCAGGCTCAAGCTGCCGCTGGGGATGGACTCCACGTTGAGCTTCGTGGCCTCGCCCAGCTTCATGACGATGCCTTCCCCATATTTTTTATTCAGATTGGCCAGCGTCGTCTCCAACGCCTTGCTCTTTCCCGTCTCCATTGCAGACTCCTTGGGAGTTTCCCGATTTTCCTGCTTGCGTGTTTGCGCCACGATGCACCCTTTCCTGTCGGTGAATAGGTCGTTGATGAGCCACAGTTTAGCACAAATGTTCGCATCCTGTCAATCACGATCTTTTCTTGAAATATCAAGCTGCTGAGGTGCGCAAACGAAGGAATGAACTGAGGATGGTATAATGGCTTTATTGCTTGCGCTTTACGAGATCACAAGCTTTGAACTGTGTGCTTGCAAGCGCATCACAAACCTGAAGCCATCTTGTCCCAAGCAGCAGAGGAGGCAGGTCTTGGCCCGACGCAAGAACAACGCGACGTCATCCCAGGGAGCGTCCGCCACGGTGGGCTACGAAGCGGAGCTGTGGCGCATGGCCGACGCGCTGCGCGGCAGCATGGACGCCGCAGAATACAAGCACGTCGTCCTCGGGCTCATCTTCCTCAAGTACATCTCCGACGCGTTCGAGGAGCAGCATGCCAGGCTCGAGGCCGAACGCGACCAGGGCGCCGACCCTGAAGATCCCGACGAGTACCGGGCGGTCAACATCTTCTGGGTGCCGCCTGAGGCGCGCTGGGCGCGCTTGAAGGCCAACGCCCGCCAACCGACCATCGGCCAGCTGGTGGACGACGCCATGGCCGCCATCGAGCGTGACAACCCGGCGCTCAAGGGGGTGTTGCCCAAGGAGTACGCCCGGCCCGTGTTGGACAAGGCGCGCCTCGGCCAGCTCATTGACCTGATCAGCAACATCAAGGTGGGCGACCAGGAGGCCCGCGCCAAGGACGTGCTCGGCCGCGTGTACGAGTACTTCCTCGCGCAGTTCGCCAGCGCCGAGGGCAAGAAGGGGGGCGAGTTCTACACCCCGCGCTGCGTGGTCAAGCTGCTGGTCGAGATGCTGGAGCCCTACCGCGGCCGCGTCTACGACCCCTGCTGCGGATCGGCCGGCATGTTCGTGCAGTCGGTGGAGTTCATCCGCGCCCACGCCACCGGCAACGGCAACGGCGGCCGCGCCCGCGCCGACATCTCCATCTACGGCCAGGAGTCCAACTACACCACCTGGCGGCTGGCCAAGATGAACCTCGCCATCCGCGGCATCGAGGGCCAGATCGCGCACGGCGACACCTTCCACAACGACCGCTTCCCCGACCTGAAAGCGGACTTCATCCTCGCCAACCCGCCGTTCAACGTCTCCGACTGGGGCGGCGAGCGCCTGCGGGACGACAAGCGCTGGCAGTACGGCGCGCCTCCCGTGGGCAACGCTAACTTCGCTTGGGTGCAACACATCATCCACCACCTGGCCCCGACCGGAGTGGCGGGCTTCGTGCTCGCCAACGGCTCCATGTCGTCGAACCAGGCGGGCGAGGGCGAGATCCGCAGGAAGATCGTCGAGGCCGACCTGGTGGACTGCATGGTGGCGCTGCCCGGGCAGCTGTTTTACTCGACCCAAATCCCGGCGTGCCTGTGGTTCCTGGCGCGTGACAAATCGGGTAGGGGCGGACCCGGTGTCCGCCCGATGCGCGACCGCCGCGGCCAGGTGCTCTTCATTGATGCGCGCAAGCTGGGCCGCATGGTGGACCGCACCCACCGGGAGCTGACCGACGAGGAGATCGCCCGCATCGCAAACACCTACCATGCCTGGCGCGGCGAATCTGTAGAGTCAGGCCTTGTGCCTGACCACGGGGATGGAGCAACCCGCGTGGTTGCCCCTATGGAATACCGTGACATCCCCGGCTTCTGCAAGAGCGCGACGATCGAGGAGATCCGCAAGCATGGCTACGTGCTCACCCCTGGCCGCTACGTGGGCGCCGAGGTCCGGGACGACGAGGACGAACCGTTCGAGGAGAAGATGCGCCGGCTGGTGGCGCAGCTGCGCGAGCAGCAGGCCGAGGCCGCGCGGCTGGACGAGGCGATCTGGAGGAATTTGGAGGAGCTGGGCTATGGCTATTGAGGAACGGCTCAAAGAGCAGCGCGCGGAAATCCTGCGCGTCTGCGCAAAGTACGGCGCGCACAACGTGCGCATCTTTGGCTCTGTCGCGCGTGGGGAAGCTGACGCTGACAGCGATGTTGACTTCCTGGTGGATATGGAACCAGGGCGTAGCCTCTTCGACCTGGGAGGCTTGCAGTACGAGCTGGAGCGTCTCCTGGGCTGTCGCGTGGATGTTGTGACCAGTCGAGGGCTGAAGGCGCGTATCCGGGCGCAGGTGCTTCAGGAGGCGGCGCCGCTATGAGAGACCCGCGGGAACGCGTGCGAGAAAGGAACTAGAAGGAGCTGGGGTATGGCGGGTGAGTGGAGCGAGACGGTGCTTGGTCAGCTACTGTCCTTCGCAAATGGACGCTCAAGCCCTAAGCGAGCTAAAGGGCTGCCCTATCCAGTCTACGGATCCAATGGGGTGATTGGGCATGCCGCCGAAGCCAATTCAGTTCCGGGTTCAATCATCATCGGTCGAGTAGGCAGCTACTGTGGTTCGCTGTACTTCAGCAAGCAGCCATGCTGGGTGACGGACAACGCTATCCGCGCAACTGCGCTTGACGGCAACGATTCACGGTTCTTGTTCTACTTGCTCGGTACGCTCGGCCTAAACAACTGGCGGGTGGGCTCAGGCCAGCCGCTCTTGAACCAGGACATCCTCAGCCGCATCCCTACCACGGTTCCAGAACCAGTGGAACAGCGCGCCATCGCCCACATCCTCGGCACATTGGACGACAAGATCGAGCTGAACCGGCGCATGAGCGAGACGCTGGAGCAGATGGCGCGGGCGTTGTTCAAGGCGTGGTTCGTGGATTTCGAGCCCGTGCGCGCCAAATGTAGGGGCGACCTTGATGATCGCCCCCGCTGGCGCCGCGGCGAGTCGCTGCCCGGCCTGCCCGCGCACCTCTATGACCTCTTCCCCGACCGCCTGGTGGAGTCGGAACTGGGCGAGATGCCGGAGGGATGGGAGATCAAGACAATTGGTGACTTGGCGGAGGTGGTCGGCGGAAGCACGCCGAAGACCGAGCGGGCCGAGTATTGGGAAGGCGGCACGCATCATTGGGTCACGCCAAAGGATCTATCGGGGTTGCCGGTGCCGGTGCTGCTTGATACTGAGCGCAAGATCACCGACGCCGGACTGGCCCAGATCGGTTCTGGCCTACTGCCGAAGGGCACTGTCCTCCTTTCGTCCCGTGCACCAATCGGCTACCTCGCAATTGCTGAAGTGCCGGTAGCCGTCAATCAGGGCTTCATAGCGATGAAGCCGCGCTTCGGCACGTCGAACCTGTTCCTGCTGCGATGGGCCAGCGCGGCACATGATGAGATTGTAAGTCACGCTAACGGCTCGACGTTCTTAGAGATTAGCAAGTCCAGCTTTCGAGCAATTCGGACCGTTGCGCCATCTGCCCCTGTAATGGACGCCTTCGACCGCGTGTCGCGACCACTGTATCTCAAGGTCGTCGCGCAGGAGCGCGAATCCCGCACTCTCGCCGCCCTGCGCGATGCACTGCTGCCGAAGCTCATCTCCGGCGAGATCCGGGTGAGGGATGCGGAGCGGTTTTTGCAGGAGAGGGGGTTATGACGACGCCCATGGAGCCAGGCGGGCATAGAACCCGCCTCAACCGCCGCAGCATCCGCCTGAAGGGCTACGATTATTCGCAGGCCGGCGCATATTTCATCACCATCGTCACACAAGATCGAAAGCATCTGTTCGGTGAGGTGATAAACGGGGAGATGCTGTTGAACGAGGCCGGTCGCATGATCCTGGCGGAATGGGAAGCATTGCCGCAACGATTCCCCACCGTCGAAATAGATGCGTTCGTCGTCATGCCGAACCACATACACGGCATCATCGTCATCGTCGCGGCGGACAACGTCGTGGCAGGCGTCGGTGCGGGCGTGGCGGCGGACGTAGGGGCGGGCCTTGTGCCCGCCCTTGTTCCCGGGGCAACCACGCATGGGGCAACCACGCATGGGGCAACCACGCATGGGGCAACCACAAGGGTTGCCCCTACGGTTGGCGACATCGTTGGCGCGTTCAAATCCATCACCACGGTTTCGTACACACGCGGGGTCAAACAATCCGGCTGGCCGCCGTTTCCCGGGCGGTTGTGGCAACGCAACTACTACGAACACATCATCCGCAACGATGAATCACTGAACCGCATCCGTCAATACATCGCCGACAACCCGGCGCGATGGGCGCTTGACCGTGAAAACGCCAATGCCGTCAGCTACAAACCGGAGGATGCATGGCGCGCATGACCGAATCCATCGTCGAAGACGCCGCCCTCGCCTGGCTGGAGGCCGTCGGCTGGCGGGTGGCCCACGGGCCTGACATCGCGCCGGACGCCCTCCTGGCCGAGCGTCGCGACTACAGCGAGGTCGTGCTCGCACAGCGCCTGCGCGACGCCCTGGCGCGGCTGAATCCCGACCTGCCCGCCGACGCGCTCGAGGACGCCTTCCGCAAGCTGGTCCGCCCTGATGGCGCCGACCTGATCCAGCGCAACCGCAACGTGCACCGCTTGCTGGTGGACGGCGTCCCAGTGGAATATCGCGCGGCCGACGGCGCCATCCGCGGCGCGCAGGCGCGCGTCGTAGACTTCGACGACCCGACCAACAACGACTGGCTGGCCGTCAACCAGTTCACGGTGGTGGAGAACAAGCGGGAGCGGCGGCCCGACGTGGCGCTCTTCGTCAACGGCCTGCCCCTGGGCGTGATCGAGCTGAAGAACGCGGCCGACGAGGACGCCACGATCTGGACTGCGTTCCAGCAGCTTCAGACCTACCAGGCGGAAATCCCTGCACTCTTCGCGGCCAACGCTGTGCTGGTGATCTCCGACGGCGTGCAGGCGCGCGTGGGCGCGCTGGGCGCCGGCCGCGAGTGGTTCAAACCCTGGCGCACGGTCTCCGGCGAAACGCTGGCCGCCCCCCACATGCCCGAACTTCAGGTCGTCATCGAAGGGCTGCTGGCGCCGCATCGTCTTCTCGACCTGGTGCGGGACTTCATCGTCTTCGAGGACGACGGCGGCGGTCGGATCGTCAAGAAGATGGCGGGCTATCACCAGTTCCACGCCGTGCGGGTGGCTGTAGCCGAGACCCTGCGCGCGGCGGCGCTGGCGCGCGGCCCCAGCCTGGCCGAACCGCGGCCTGGCTACGAGGCGGGCCGTCAGCCGGGGGGCCAACCGGGCGACCGGCGCATCGGCGTGGTCTGGCACACCCAGGGCTCCGGCAAGAGCCTGACCATGGCCTTCTACGCCGGCCGCATCGTCCGCGAGCCGGCCATGGAGAACCCGACCCTGGTCGTCATCACCGACCGCAACGACTTGGACGATCAGCTCTTCGGCACCTTCTCTCGCTGCCAGGACCTCCTGCGCCAGCCGCCGGTGCAGGCCGAAAGTCGCGCCCACCTGCGTCAGCTCCTCTCTGTCCAGGCGGGCGGCGTGGTGTTCACCACCATCCACAAGTTCTTCCCGGAGACCCAAGGCGACCGACACCCGACCCTTTCTCACCGGCGCAACATCGTTGTCATCGCCGACGAGGCGCACCGCAGCCAGTACGACTTCATAAACGGCTTTGCGCGGCACATGCGCGACGCGCTGCCGAATGCTTCGTTCATCGGCTTCACCGGCACGCCCATCGAGAAGACCGACGCCAACACCCGCGCCGTCTTCGGCGACTACATCAGCGTCTACGACATCCAGCGCGCGGTGGAGGACGGCGCGACGGTGCCCATCTACTACGAGAGCCGGCTGGCGAAACTGGCGCTGGACGAGGCCGAGCGGCCGCGGATTGACCCCGACTTCGAGGAGGTGACCGAGGGCGAGGAGGTCGAGCGCAAGGAAAAGCTGAAGAGCAAATGGGCGCAGCTGGAGGCCATCGTCGGCGCGGAGAAGCGCCTGCAGCTCCTGGCTCAGGACATCGTAGATCACTTCGAGAAGCGCCTGGAGGCCCTGGACGGCAAGGCGATGATCGTGTGCATGAGCCGGCGCATCTGCGTGGAACTGTACCGCGAGATCGTGAAGCTGCGCCCTGCCTGGCACGACGCGGACGACCAGAAGGGCGCGGTCAAGGTGGTCATGACCGGCTCTGCCTCCGACCCTCTGGACTGGCAGCCGCACATCCGCAACAAGAAGGGTCGCGAGGACTTGGCCAAGCGCTTCCGCGACGCCGGCGATCCGTTCAAGGTCGCCATCGTGCGCGACATGTGGCTCACCGGCTTCGACTGCCCCAGCCTGCACACCCTGTATCTGGACAAGTCCATGCGCGGCCATGGCCTGATGCAGGCCATCGCGCGCGTCAACCGCGTCTTTCGCGACAAGCCCGGCGGGCTGGTGGTGGACTACCTGGGCCTGGCCCACGAGCTCAAGCTCGCGCTGGCCGTCTACACCGAGAGCGGCGGCACCGGGCGCACGGCCCTGGCTCAGGACGAGGCCGTGGCCGTCATGCGAGAGAAGTACGAGGTCTGCTGCGAGCTATTTTACGGCTTCGACCGGTCGGCGTGGGCCGGCGGCAAGGCGGAGGAGCGGCTCGCCCTGCTGCCTGCTGCCCAGGAGCACATCCTTGCGCAGGAGAACGGCAAGGAACGGCTGGCCGCCGCAGTGCGGGAGTTGACGCAGGCTTTCGCTCTGTCGGCGCCGCACGATGAAGCGTTGCGCATCCGCGATGATGTGGCCTTCTTCCAGGCCGTGCACGCAGTGCTGAGCAAGCGCGCGCCCGGCGAGGCCCGGCCTGAGGAGGAGCTGGACCACGCCATCCGGCAGATCGTGGCGCGCGCTGTGGCGCCCGAGGGCGTGGTGGACATCTTCGCTGCTGCCGGCCTGCCGAAGCCGGACATCTCGATCCTGTCGGAGGAGTTCCTGGCCGAGGTGCAGGGGATGCCGCAGAAGAACCTGGCCGTGGAGCTGCTGCAAAAGCTCCTCAAGGGCGAGCTCAAGGAGCGCCGACGCAAGAACGTCGTCCAGGCCCGTTCCTTCGCCGAGATGTTGGAGCAGACCATCCGTCGCTATCAGAACCGGACCATCGAGGCGGCGCAAGTGATCGAGGAGTTGCTTGCGCTGGCCCGGCAAATGCGCGAGGCCGACGCCCGCGGGGAGAAGCTGAACCTGACCGAGGAGGAGCTGGCGTTCTACGACGCGCTGGAGACCAACGACAGCGCCGTGCAGGTGTTGGGCGACGAGACCCTGCGCGCCATCGCCCGCGAGCTGGTCGCCACCGTGCGCAACAACGTGACCATTGATTGGACGCTGCGAGAGAACGTGCGCGCGCAATTGCGCGTGCTGGTGAAGCGCGTCCTGCGCAAGCACGGCTATCCTCCCGACAAACAGGAGAAAGCCACCCAGACGGTGCTCGAGCAGACTGAGCTGCTCTCTGCAGCATGGTCGGCGGCTTGAGACGGCGCCCTCCCCCAACAATGCAGATTTGGTGAAAATCGACTCAAGCCAGAGTTGACTTTTGCACAGTTGTGTGATACGATTTTTACAATCAATCGTATTAATTATAATAATCAGATAAATCATTCAGATAGCCATAATGGTTCTCTCAAAAATCGACTCTGAATTTCTGCGCTACCTGCTCGCCAACGGTCACAAGCCGGGCGAACGCCTTCCCTCCCTGGCCGAGATCAGTGAGGAGACGGGCATGAGCATCGGCAAGCTGCGCGAGCAATTTGAGGTGGCGCGGATGCTGGGATTGGTGGAGGCCAGCCCGCGGCGCGGGATCGTGCGCCTCGAATACAGCTTCCTGCCCGCTGTGCGCCTGAGCCTGCTGGCTGCGCTGGCGATCAACCCGGCTTATTTCGAGGCGTTCAGCGGGCTGCGCATTCATCTGGAGACAGCCTATTGGGAAGAGGCGGTGGCGCTCTTGCAGGAAGAGGACCTGGCGGCGTTGCGCGCGCTGGTGGCCTCGGCCTGGCAAAAGCTGCAGGAGCCGCGCATCCAGATTCCCTATCCAGAGCATCGAGAGCTGCATCTGACCATTTATCGTCGGCTGGAGAACCCCTTCGTGGTTGGCCTGCTGGAGGCCTACTGGGACGCGTATGAGGCGGTCGAATTGAACACCTACGCCGACTACGCCTATCTGCAGGAGGTGTGGCGCTATCATGAGCGCATCGTCGAGGCGATCTGCCAGGGCGAAGCGGCGAAAGGCAAACAGCTCTTGATCGAGCATATGCGGCTGCTCAACGCACGCGGCGTCTCGATGGAGATGCCTCAAAAGGCGAACGGCGCCATGATTTCGGCGCCAACGGTGAGCTAAACGGCGTTTTTGCCGGTTTAGATAGTGTTGCAAAACATGTGTTCAGCGATTTTTATGTCGCTCAGCCAGGAGGAAAATCAATGAGCGTAATGGTGCAAGAATCTCGAGCCGAACAGGTGGAGCAGTTGATCATCAACGACTTCAACATCAACGTGGCCACCGTGAACGGCTCCGGCAGCCAGACCAGCAACAACATGCTGATCCGGTCGCTGTACAAGATGGGCATCCCTGTGACCGGCAAGAATCTCTTCCCGAGCAACATCCAGGGCTTGCCGACATGGTACAACATCCGCCTCAGCAAGGATGGGTATCTCGCACGCCGCGAGCGCGTGGAGATCATGATCTGCATGAACGGCGCGACGGTGGCGGAGGACATGGAGAGCGTCGTGCCGGGCGGCATCATTCTTTATGATGACTCTTTGCCCATCGCCAACCACCGCAAGGACGTCAAATATTATCCGATGCCGGTGAAGAGTCTGGTCAAGGCCGCCAACCTGCCCTACAACTTGCAGCGCTACATCGCCAACATGGTCTATGTGGGCGTGGCCGCCTACCTGCTCGAAATCGACATGAATGAGATCAAGGCGGCGCTGGCGTGGAACTTCGGCGGCAAGACCAAGCCCATCGAGCTGAACTGGAGCATGGTCACCGCTGCGTACGACTGGGCCAAAGCGAACCTTGTCAACGATCAGCCCTATCGCGTGCGGCCGATGACCGGCTTCAACGAGGGGACGCTCCTGGTGGACGGCAACACGGCGGCGGCGTTGGGCGCCATCTACAACGGCTTCACCTTCGCCTCATGGTACCCGATCACGCCCTCTTCGAGCCTGGCGGAGGCGCTCACCAAATATGCGGCGGAGCTGCGCCGCGACCCGGAGACCGGCGCTGCGACCTACGCCATCGTCCAGGCCGAGGATGAGCTGGCCGCCATCGGCATGGTGTTGGGCGCCGGCTGGGCGGGTGCGCGCGCCATGACCGCCACCAGCGGCCCGGGCATCAGCCTGATGGCCGAATTCGTTGGCTACGGCTATTTCGCCGAGATTCCGGCGGTGATCTGGGACGTGCAGCGCATGGGGCCGAGCACCGGCCTGCCCACGCGCACCAGCCAGGGCGACATCCTGGCGGCCTATACGCTCAGCCACGGCGACGGCAAACATCCTGTGCTCTTCCCCGCCGACCCGACCGAATGCTTCGAGATGGCGGGCGTGGCCTTCGACCTGGCCGAGCGGCTGCAGACGCCGGTCTTCGTGCTGAGCGACCTGGACATCGGCATGAACCTGTGGATCACCAAAGAGTTCACCTATCCGGACAAGCCGATGGATCGCGGCAAGGTGTTGACCGCCGAGGAGTTGGCGCAATTCAAAGAGAAACACGGAGGCCAGCGTTGGGGCCGCTACCTCGACGTGGACGGCGACGGCATTCCCTATCGCACCCTGCCGGGCACCGACCATCCGGCCGCAGCCTACTTCACGCGCGGCACCGGCCACACCGCATACGCCACCTACAGCGAGCGTCCGGAAGACTGGGAGAAGAACATCCAGCGCCTGGCGCGCAAATTCAAGACCGCTGCGCAGCTGGTGCCCGGTCCGATCGCCGACGAAGTGGAGGGCGCCCGCGTTGGCATCATCAGCGTGGGCAGCAACCATCCGGCCATCGTCGAGGCGCGCGACCGCCTGCGCGAACGGGGCGTCGAGACGAGCTACCTGCGCATCCGCGCCCTGCCCATCAACAACGAGGTGCACAGCTTTGTCGAGAAGTACGACCGAGTCTACGTCGTTGAGAACAACCGGGATGGTCAGCTCTATGAAATCTTGCTGGTCGAGCTGCACGAGCTGGGGAATAAACTGATCTCCGTCTCCAAGTGCGACGGTCTTCCGCTCTCGGCGCGCTGGATCACGGAACAGATTGCCAATCAGGAAGGAATGCAAAAATGACTGCAACACCGACACGCACACCCGCCGCCCGCGCGCCCAAGGTCAACCTGTTGGGCCTGGAAAAGACTGCGTACAAGGGCGCCGACTCGACGCTTTGCAACGGCTGCGGCCATGACAGCGTCAGTGCGCGCATCATCAACGCGGCGTGGGAGATGGGTCTCAAACAACAGAACGTCGTCAAGTTCAGCGGCATCGGCTGCAGCAGCAAGACGCCGGCCTACTTCCTGGGCATGAGCCACGGCTTCAACGCCGTCCACGGCCGCATGCCTTCGGTGGCGACCGGCGCGCTGGTCGCCAATCGCACGCTGACCGGCATCGGCGTCAGCGGCGACGGCGACACCGCCTCGATCGGCATCGGGCAGTTCAAGCACCTGGTGCGCCGCAACGTGCGCATGGTCTACATCGTCGAAAACAACGGCGTCTATGGGCTGACCAAGGGGCAGTTCAGCGCCACCGCCGACAAGGGGCAGACGCTGAAATACGCGGGCACCAACCCCTACATGCCGTTGGACATCTGCATCGAAGCGCTGGCGGCCAACGCCACCTTCGTGGCGCGCAGCTTCGCCGGCGACGCCAAACAGCTAGAGACGCTGCTTAAGGCCGCCTTCGCCCACAAAGGATTGGCGGTGCTCGACGTGATCAGCCCGTGCGTCACCTTCAACAACCACGAGACGTCGACCAAGAGCTACGCCTACGGCAAGGAGCACGAGATTCCGCTGCATGAGCTGAACTTCGTGCCCTCCTTCGAGCAGATCGAAATCGAGGACTACGAGGACGAAACCGAAGTGCAGCTTCACGACGGCTCGTGGCTGATTCTGAAGAAGCTCAACGCCGACTACGACCCGACCGACAAGCTGCTCGCCTACCGCACGCTGGAGGAGGCGCGGCAGCAGCAGAAACTGTTGACCGGCATCTTCTACATCGAACCGGAGACGCCTAACTTCATCGACACGCTCAACCTGGTCGAGACGCCGTTGACGCAGCTCAGTGAGGCGCAGCTTCGCCCCAGCCGGGAGTCGCTGGCGCGCGTGATGGCCGAGCTGTAAGGCTGCGCAGCATCCAGCGAGACGATGCCCTGTCATCCGAATCCACCTCGCCTCTTTCCGGTGGAGGGGTGGATTCGGATGACTTTTTTGCTCTTGAAAACCTGCCGCTGCATTCTTTTCAATTGATCGGAGAGAATTTAGAGTGTATCTTGTTGACGGTGCATCTCAAGCCTCAGGAGTGCGTTCAGCTTAACCGGCGTTCCGCCGCCGTGAGGTCGTTAACGCCGATCGTCGGGTAAAAATAGCGAGAAACATCGTCGCCGAAATACGCAGCCGCACCGGCCGTTTTAGAAGGCAAGAGCGCAACTAGCGTTCAGGCGCCACCGTTATCCGCTCGCATCTCCTCCGCCATCACGGCCGCGGGATCGGCGTAGTAGCCGCGGCGCTCCGGCGGCAGCATCTCCGCCAGCGCCAGCATCACCTGCGTGGTGAGACGGCGCACTTCCTCTGGATTGTCCACGCTGCCCACCGGCGGGATCGGTTTGCCGAAACGCACCGTGACCCGCGGCCGCGGCTTAAGCTTGAAGAGGTCGCGCAACACCAGCTCCGAGTTAATCAAGGCGACCGGCACGATCGGCGCCTGGGCCATCATGGCGATGCGCGCGACGCCGGTCTTGCCGCGCTGCAGCTTGCCGGTGCGGCTGCGCGTGCCTTCGGGAAACATGCCCACCACCTTGCCGCTGCGCACCATCGCCACCGCCTGCTCGATCGCCTGTGCATCTCCCTGGCCGCGGCGCACCGGAAAGGCGCCGGCGGCCGTGATCAGCCAGGTCAACAACGGATTCACGGCGAACAGCTCCGACTTGGCCATGTAGTAGACCTGGCGAGGGGAAGCGTAGCCCACGATCACATAGTCCGGCCCCATGGTGTGGTTGATAGCGTAGACGCATCCGCCCTGCGCCGGCACGTTTTCGCGGCCTTCGACGCGCAGACGGAGAAAAATCCACCGCACCAACGTTGCAATCACATAGAGAAAGCGCCACAGAGGCGTGGCGTCCTTCGGCAGTCTCACGCTTCCTCCATTTCTTCCGTTGATTTTCTGAGCTCCGGCGGCAGCAGCGCTGCGATTGCGGCCATGATGTCGCGCGTGAACGCGCGCAATGAGCGGCGGTCATCGGCGTCTTTGGGCGGTGTGAGCGGCCTGCCGATGCGCGCCGTCACGCGCACGCGCGGCTTCAGGCTGAGATAGTTGGAGCGCTTGAAAATCGCCTCCGAGTTGATCACCGCCGCCGGCACCACCGGCGCCTGCGCCCGGATGGCGACGTACGCTGCGCCGGAGCGTCCACGCTGCAGCTTGCCGGTGCGGCTGCGCGTCCCCTCCGGAAACATGCCCAAGATGCAGCCGCGACGCACGACGTCGATCGCATGTTGGACGGCGTCCATGTCGCCCTCGCCGCGGCGCACCGGAAAACAGCCGTTATAGCTGAGAAATTTGCCCAGCCAGCGGTTCGCCTCCATCAGCTCCGCCTTGACCATGAAATAGACCTGACGGGGAGAGAGGTAGCTGAGCACGAGAAAATCAGGCCCCATGGTGTGGTTGCAGGTCAACACACAGCCGCCGTGCATGGGGATATGCTCTCGGCCTTCAACCTGCAGCTGGCAGAAGAACGGCTTGACCGCGGTCACAAACAGATGCAGCGCCTTCCAGGACCAGATCGCCTCGCCGGGCGGTTTGAACGAACCGGCAAACACACCTTCCTCCTCTTCCTTTTGGCTCTTCCTTTTAGTTCGATGCGGGTCGATAATTTTCGACGTGTGATGATAGCAAATTCAATTGATGCGGTTCAAAATTTCAGCAATATGATGGTGCATTGTCAGAAGATTGCGGTCGTCCGTCGCCAGCTCGGGCAGCGTATAGACGCTGCGCGCCTCTTCTGGAAAGAGATAGGGCAGCGCGCCGAGCAGATAGAAATAACGGCGCAGGTCATGCGCCGCCTCTTCCCAGTGTTGCAGATGATAGTGCAGCACGCTGCGCTCTCGCCACACCAGCGGTTGCGATGGCTCCAGCGCGCATTGAAAGCCGAGCACAAGCAACAGTCGCTGCGGGTCGGGATGCGTCGTGTAGGCGGCGCGCAGGTTGTTCAAAATCCTCGCCGCCAGCTCCACGGCGCTCACCGGCTCAAAGAAGTGCGGCGCAAGCTGAAGCGGACGCCGGATCAGGCGGGAGAGATGCGCCGCCGCCTCTTCGAGTTCGAGCACGACGTTGTTGAAGGGATCGAGCAGCCAGGCGCCTTGGGCGTCGCTGTAGCGCGCCATGAAGTGATGGGGAAACCCCAGCCCCTCCACGCGCAGGCCCAGCCGACGGCCGATCGCCATGCAGACCAGGCAGAGCATGATCGGCAGCCCGACGCGGCGATCCAGCACTTTGTCCAACAGACTGTTGGCGGGGTCATAGTAATTTTCTTGATTGCCGCGGAACCCCAGATCGCCCGTGACGATCTCCAGGAAGCGCTCGGCGGCGGCGCGCCCCCTTGCCTCTGGCGAGAGCCGCATCCGCACGTAGTGGGCGAGGTGGTCGAACACGCTCAGATAGTGCGTCGCATCAAGTTCCGGGTTGTCGATGCGCGCAATGTCGAGCGCCAGCACCTCGGCCGTGACGTCCAGCATGTCAAGATGGCGTTGGAATTCAACGAAGATGGCTTTCATCGGTGCGGCAGCGTGAGCGGGCTGGCCCCTTTTTTCAGCTGCGCCATACGCGCAGCCTCCTGGCGCAGGATGCGACGCAAGACGGCGATCGAGGTGGCGTAGGTGGCGTCGACGCCGAAGTAGCTCATGCTCTTGCTGAGCAGCGTCTGGCGTCGGCTGATCGGCGTGTCGCTGGCGTAGTGGAGCAGGCCGATGTCGTAAGGCACGTTGATGAACAGGTTCACGATCTCGTTGATCGGATAGCGCTGCGGGTAGACGTCCTCGTAGATGCCGCTGAGATAAGGCCCGGCCTCCATCTCGATGTCGGTGTAGCCTTCTTCATAGAAGACGTGCATGAACTGCCGATTCTGCAGCAGCGTCCCGCGCACGGTCACCGCCTTCTGGTTGTCGAAGACGGTGCCGAAGTAGAGCAGGCCGCTGACGTCGGTGGCGGTGAAACAGTTGCGGAAGAGGAAGGTGTTTTGCGAATGCTCATCGTAGACGACGTTGGGAATCATCACGTCGCCGACGCGACCGTTGAGCGTCGCCGCCTTGCCGAGCACGTAGACGCCCATGATGCGGCCCACGGCGGTGCTGATCTGGCTGAAGATGTGATAGGCCGCCATGCCGAGCGGATAGTCGATGTTGAGGATCAACGCGTTGCTTTCGCTGAGCAGCGCCCACTCCTCATCGCTGAGAACGTGCAAACGAGGATCGACGCGCGCGCGGTCGATGCAGCGCAATTCAAAGACCTGCGCCTCCACGTCCAGACAGTGCGGGTCGCTGACGCGCGTCACGCCGGCCGCGCGCTCCCGCTCCCGCACGAGGGCGCGAACATGATCCTGCTCGCGCAGGCTCGCCAGATAGAGCCGCGAGGCGTAGTACAGGAAGTTCAACAAATGGCCAGGGCTGTTGGGGGGCAACGCCTTCAGCTCGGTCAGCAGGTCTTCGGGGTTTTCGCGGCGCACATAGTCCAGCACTTCGTCCCGCAGCTCCCAGGCGAGGCCGGTCACCAGGTTGGCGAGGCTGTGCGTGTTGCTGCTGACAAAGTAGATCGGCCGTTCGCCAGGGTTCAGATGCGCCACGGCGCTTTCAAGCCTGCCCCACCAGTGCTGCACGCTGCGCCGGTAGTCGCCCAGGCCGCTGCCCAGCACGGTCATGCGCAGGTCAAGTCGACGTCGCGCCGCCTTTTGCAGGTTGATGGCGAGCTGCGGCCCCGGCCAGAGCTGCGCCAGCCGTCCAACTTCGCCCGGCGTCAGGTCAAGCGCCTGGCCGATCGCCGCCAATAGCTCCTCGGTGAGTGCAAGCTCCCCGATCGGGTGGCGCAGGAGATGTTCGCGGATTTGGCCGTTGTTGAGCCGTTCGTGAATCTTGTTCCACTCGATCTGAAAGGCGGTCATGCAAGGCACCAGATCGTCGATGTCGCTCACGCTGGCGACGAAGGCGGCCAACGTATGCGTCTCGTCGTCGTAGTAATACTTGCGTCGCCGGGCGCGCGCTTTGACGGCTCGCCAGTGTTCGATAAAGTAGCCCTCGCGCTCGAAGACGTCCTCCATCTGCCCCATCACCACCAGATGCGCGTCCACGATCTCCTCGGGCAGACGCAACGCGGAATAGACCAGCGCCGAGACGTCGATGTCAGGGCGGTCGGCCAGATGGTGCAGGTTCGAGCGCATGCCCATGTGAGTGTCTTCCAGGCTGCGAATGCGCACCGGGCCGGTGCTGCGCAGCAAGGAATAGTAGGTGCGAATGTAGAGTTCGATTTCGTCGCTTTTGGCTGCAGGCGGTGTTCGATCCATGGCAATCCCATTGCCTCCGCTGTTTTGATCGGCTTTTTACCCCATGCAGCTTAGCATAAAGCGCCTTCAGCGGCAATCACACCGGCTTTATGTTTTTGCTTGCGCTCGGCCTGCGTGCTAGCATTTGAGCTTATGACCTTCCGCTTTGAGTTGCTGCGTGTGGACGGACAGGCGCGACGCAGCGTTTTCCACACGCCTCATGGACCGATTCAAATGCCCGCATTTGCGCCGGTGGGCACGCAGGCGAACGTCAAGACCCTGGAGCCGCGCGACCTGCATGAGGCGGGCGCCGAGCTGATCCTCGCCAACACCTATCATCTCTATCTGCGCCCTGGCCATCGCCTGGTCGAGCGCATGGGCGGCCTGCATGCGTTCATGGCCTGGGATCGCCCCATTCTCACCGATTCGGGCGGCTACCAGGTCTTCAGTCTCGCCGACAGTCGCAAACTGAACGAAGAGGGCGTGATCTTTCGCAGCCACATCGACGGCTCGCTGCATCATTTCACGCCGGAGAAGGTGATGGAGATCGAACAGGCGCTAGGGGCGGATATCGCCATGGTGCTCGACGAATGCCCGCCGCCGCTCGACCGCGCCTACAACGAGGAGGCGTTGGCGCGCACGCACCGCTGGGCCGAGCGCTGTAAGGCTGTGCATTGCAGAAAAGATCAGGCGCTCTTCGGCATCGTGCAGGGAGGCGTCTTCGAGGATCTGCGCCTGCAAAGCGCTGAATTTCTGCGCCAGCTCGATTTCCCCGGCTACGCCATCGGCGGGCTGGCGGTGGGCGAGACGAAGGAGCAGATGTACGCCACGCTCGACTTCACCTGCCCGGCTATGCCTGCAGACAAGCCGCGCTATCTGATGGGCGTGGGCGCGCCGGAGGACATCGTCGAGGCGGTGGCGCGCGGGGTCGACTTCTTCGACTGTGTGTTGCCGACGCGCATCGCCCGCAACGGTCAACTGCTGACGCCTGACGGCCGCATGAACATGCGCAACGCTCAATACGCCGAAGACCCGCGGCCGGTGCAGGAAGACTGCACATGCTACACGTGCCGAACCTTCAGCCGCGCCTATTTGCGCCATCTCTACAAGGCCGGGGAGATCAGCGCGCTGCGGCTAGGGACGATTCACAACGTCCATTTCATGCTCGAGCTGATGCGTCAGATTCGGGCGGCCATCGAAGCAGGCCGCTTCGCGGCGTTCCGAGAGCAGTTTCACCGGCGCTTCCGCATCACCGACCAGGCCAAACGTCATGAACAGCGCGCGCTGCGCCAGGCAAAGCGAGAACAACTGTGAACGACTCACCCAACATCCTTCAAGCGCTTATTCTGGGCATTCTTCAGGGCGCCACAGAATTCATTCCGGTCAGCAGCAGCGGCCATCTGGTGATTGCGCCGTGGCTGCTAGGATGGGAAAAGCCTTCGTTGTTGTTTGACACCATGCTGCACTGGGGCACGCTGGTGGCGATCTTCGTCGTCTTCTGGCGCGATTTTCTGGCCATGATCCGCGCCTGGTTTTTGAGCATAGTGCAGCGTTCACTGGCCGATGCAGACGCGCGCGTGGCCTGGTTCATCATCGTCGGCACCCTTCCCGCCGTCATCGCCGCGCTGGTCTTCGAGGAGCCGCTGGAGGCGATGTTTCTCCATCCGCGCGGGGTCGGCTTTTTTCTGCTGGTGACGGCGGCTCTGCTTTTCGTGAGCGAACAGATCACGCGGCGACGCGGCGGCGCAGGACGCACGCTGGCGCAGATGACCTGGCTGGACGCCGTCGTGATCGGCGTGGCGCAGGCCTTTGCGCTCTTCCCGGGCGTGAGCCGCAGCGGCAGCACGATCGCCGCCGGGCTAGGCGTCGGCGTCCGCCGCGACCAGGCGGCGCG
>FWPV01002526.1_pt1:30000-44562 | contig 44562 bp, 33 predicted proteins | sample 2228371 | NCBI WGS metagenome assembly FWPV01 (sample SAMEA103939776, study PRJEB20133) | metagenome
AACCCAGCGCCGCTGCTGCTCCGGCGTCCCATAGCGCAGGATGTAGGGCAGCACGATGCTGCTGTGCAACCCGAAACCGACGCCCGTCGCGCCGTGATAGGCCAGCTCTTCAGCGATGACGGCGTGGTAGCGGTAGTCGCTCTCGCCGAGACCGCCCAGCTCCTCCGGCGCCTCGAAGCAAAGGAAGCCCAGCTCGCCCGCCTTGCGCCATACCTCGCGCGGCACGATGCCGTCGTGCTCCCACTGTTCGTGATAGGGCAAAATTTCTTTTTCCAGAAAGCGATGAAAGGCGTCGCGAAACATCAGGTGCTCGTCTTGGTAGAGAGTTCGTCGCATGTGCGTCGGCCTCCTGGGAACTACACTCGTTCGATGATGGTTGCGATGCCCATGCCGCCGCCCACGCAGAGCGTGATGAGCGCCGTTCCTTTGCCGGTGCGCTCCAGCTCGTCGAGCGCAACGCCAAGCAACATGGCGCCCGTGGCGCCGAGCGGGTGGCCCATGGCGATGGCGCCGCCGTTGACGTTGACCTTTTCCGTATCCTCCAGCCCCATGTCGCGCAGGAAGCGCAACACGACCGCCGCAAACGCCTCGTTGACTTCGATCAGGTCGATGTCGTCGATGCTCATCCCGGCCTGTTTCAGCGCCTTCTGCGACGCCGGCCCCGGCCCTGTGAGCATGATCGTCGGCTCTGTGCCCACCAGCGCAGCGGCGCGCACGCGCGCCCGCGGGCGCAATCCCAGCCGCTCGCCCGCCGCCTGGGAGCCGACCAGCGCCAACGCCGCGCCGTCCACGATGCCGGAAGAGTTGCCCGCCGTGTGGACGTGCTCGATCTTGCGCACTTGCGGATATTTGGCCAGCGCAATGGCGTCAAAGTGCGTCTCGCCGATGCGGGCGAAAGCGGGCTTGAGCGCGGCCAGCCCTTCCAGCGTGGTGTTGGGACGGATGTGTTCGTCGTGCGCCAGGATCACCTCGCCCGCCTCGTTGCGCACAGGGATGATGGAGCAGAAACGCCCTTCCTGCGTTGCGCGCGCGGCGCGACGCTGCGACTCCAGCGCGTAACGGTCGAGCTCCTCACGGGAAAAGCCCTCGAGCGTGGCGATGAGATCGGCGCCGATGCCCTGCGGGACAAAGCCGATGGCGCTGCTCACGCGTGGGTCTTCGTACATGGGGCCGCCGTCGCTGCCCATCGCCACGCGCGACATCGACTCCACGCCGCCGGCCACCACCAACTCTTCCCAGCCAGAACGCACCTTCATGGCGGCGAGGTTGACCGTCTCCAGGCCGGAAGCGCAGAAGCGATTGATCTGCATGCCCGGCGCGTTGAGGTCCCAGCCGGCGTAGAGCGCGGCGGTGCGCGCAATGTTGCCGCCCTGCTCGCCGATCGGCGTCACGCAGCCGAGCACGATGTCATCGACCTGCGCCGTGTCGAGGTGATTGCGCTCCTGCAGCGCGCGCAAGAGCGTCGCCAGCAGATCGACCGGTTTGACGGCGTGCAGCGCGCCGTCCTCCTTGCCCCGCCCGCGCGGGGTGCGGATGGCGTCGTAAATGTAGGCGTCAGTCATGGTGTGCATCCTCGAACAGGAACAAACGGGTCGCTGGAGCAATTACATCACAGGCCGCCGCTTCAGCCAAACTCATTCGCACGCTATCAAGCTCTAAAGTGTGGTATTCTGTTCTCAGAGCGAAGCGCCCCACGGACTCAATGTCAGCAGTACGCATCTGGAGGTAGGCCATATGAACGCAAAAGCCCACTGGGAGCACATCTACGCGCACAAGGCGCCGACGCAAGTCAGCTGGTATCAGGAGCACGCGCAGCTATCATTGGACTTGATTCATCGCGCAGGCGTCCAAAAGGACGACCCCATCATCGACGTCGGCGGCGGCGCTTCGACGCTCGTCGACGATCTGCTCGCTGCAGGCTTTCAACAGATCACCGTTCTGGACATAGCGGCGAAGGCATTGGAGTTTGCGCGGGAGCGTCTCGGCGCACGCGCGGCGCAGGTGACCTGGATCGAAGCAGACGTCACACAAGCGGCCTTGCCTGCACAAGCCTATGCCCTCTGGCATGATCGCGCCGTCTTTCATTTTTTGACGCAACCCACCGATCGCCAACGTTACATCGAGAATGCACGCCGCGCCGTGCGAAGCGGTGGAAGCCTCATCCTGGCGACGTTCGCCCAGGACGGTCCCGAACGTTGCAGTGGGCTGGAGGTGATGCGCTACAGCGCTGAGCGCCTGCAGCAGGAGTTTTGCGCCGACTTTGAACCGGTGGAGAGCCTCTCTGAAAGGCATCGCACCCCTTTCGGGACAGAACAAAAATTCCTCTACTGTCTGTTGCGCAGGCGATAAAGAACGGGCTGCGAGCTGTCCTTGACTTGCTCGGAACCCCCTGCAATGGTACAACAGGCGATCGATATCGACGTCAGACCACGTGCAAAGGGTGCGATTGTCATGACAAGCCTGTTTCGATCTGCCGTGCTGACCCTGGTGCGTTTGGGGGTGCTTTGGGTCGTCGACGCCCTGTCGTTGTTTTTCACCGCTCAAATCATCCCGGGCGTCACGCTGGTTGGCCCCGAGGGCGCGTCGCCGCTGTTGATCGCGATGTCGGCTGCTCTGTTGTTGGCCATCGTCAACCTGCTGATCCGTCCGGCGTTGGTGCTGGCGGCGCAGCCGCTGGGTTGGGCGCCGCTGTTGATCATTGGATTCTTCGTCAACGCCCTTGCGCTCTGGCTGACGGCGTGGCTGCTGCCGGGGTTTGAGGTCGATCTTCTAGGCGGACTGCTCGGCGGGTTCGTCTTTGCTTTTTTCAACGCAGTTCTGACCGGCGTCATCGAGCTGGACGAAGACGGTTCGTTTTTCCAAAACCTGATCGAAAAACGCGCCCGCGAGCAACCCTTTGCGTCCGCCGCCGAGCCGGGCAGAGGGCTGATGATGGTGGAGATCGATGGACTGAGTTACTGGCACTTGAAAAAGGCGCTTGATGATGGCCTGCTGCCCACCTTGCAAGAGATGATCGAGGAGGATGGCTATGTGCTCTCGCGGGTGGATTGCGGCCTGCCTTCGATGACCTCTTCCTGCCAGGCGGGCATCATGTTCGGCGACAACTACGACATTCCTGCCTATCGCTGGTATGACAAACAACGGCGAAAGGTCTACGTCTCCGCCAGGGACGCCGCGGAGCTCAACGCCCGCTACGCCCATGGGCGCGGCCTGATGCGCGGCGGGTCGAGCATCATGAACATGTTCAACGGCGACGCGGTCAAGTCGATGTTTACACAGGCCAATCTGTTTGCAGCCAGCCCAGAGGAAAAGCGACGGCGCGCCCAGGACGCCGCGCTGTTGATGTTGAACCCTTACTTCTTGGCGCGCGAGGTGGCCTTCTTCTTTGTCGAGGTCCTCCGCGAGCTTTGGGAGGCGTGGCGGCAGAAGCGCAAGAATGTGTGGCCGCGCCTCAACCGCTTGGCGCACGGCTATCCTTTCGTGCGCGCCGCCACCTGCACCCTGATGCGCGACCTGGCTGCGCAGATCGCCATCCTGGATATGATGCGCGGCGCGCCCTCCATCTACATGCTCTATCTCGGCTACGACGAGGTCGCGCATCATTCCGGCCCCTGGACGGACGACGCCTTCGGCGTGCTGAAGCGGCTGGATCGCACGCTGGCGCGCCTGCGCCACGTCGCCAAGGAGCGCGCGCCGCGTCCCTACGATCTGATCATCCTGTCCGACCACGGGCAATCGTTTGGCGCAACCTTTCTGCAGCGTTACGGAGTCACCCTCAAAGAGTTCATCGAACAACAGCTGCCCCAGGGCGTGACCGTCGCCCACTCGATCGGCGGCGACACCGGCGCCTTTGCGTTGGAGGGCGTCGCCGGCGAGCTGGCCAACATGCAGCAGAGCGCAGCAACCAACGCGCTGGGCGCCGCAATGGCGGAACAAGGGCGAAAGCTGGCGCAGAAAGGCGCAACGGTGGATCACGTCGAGAGCGAACTCGTTTCTTCCGCCTCCGTCACCGCCTTTGGCAGCGGCAACGCTGCGCACGTCTATTTCGACCTCTTCCCGCGCAAGATCAAGTTGAGTGAACTGAACGCCGCCTATCCTGGCATGGTCGATGCGCTGGTGCAGCACGAAGGCATCGGGCTGGTGTTAGGGTACGAAGACGACATGAGCGTCGTGGCGTTGGGCAAGCGCGGCAGGCGCAACCTGCACACCGGCATCGTCGTCGGCGAGGACCCGCTGCTTCCCTACGCTCCGGCTGCGGGCGTTGGCGCCGCCAGCATCGAGAAACGCGTCTGGCAGCTCAAGCGCGTGATGGAATTTCCTAGCGCCGGCGACCTGTGGGTGATCAGCACCCTCTATCCCGACGGGACGGTGGCTGCGCTGGAGGAGCTGGTGGGCAATCATGGCGGGTTGGGCGGCGAACAGACCGATGCGTTCATCTTCCATCCGCCCGACCTGTCGGTGCCGGAGACGCGCAACGCCGTTGATGTTTTCCATATTCTGGACGGCCATCGCAATGCGCCGATTGTGGAAAAGGCGGCCCCGGCTCAGCCCGCTGTATCCGATTGGGCGCCGTCTACGCTGGTCGAAGGGCTGCGACGCTGGAAAGTCTGGCTGCGCTATGCGCTGGGATGTCTGCTCCTGGATCGCAGATCGTTCCAGCGCGTAGCGGAGGATCCCTATATGACGGGGCCCGCACTCTTGATTGCCGTCGCTGCGACCTTTCTTTCATCCCTTGTCCGGGGCAGAGAAGCGGCTCCGCTTCCCTTTGTCGTTGATTTGCTCTTTTATTTTGTCGGCGTCGCCATCGTCTTCGCCGCCGGCTGGCTGTTGAACAAGCGGGGCAGTTTCACGCGCACTTTCCGCGCCCTGGGGTTTGCTCAGAGCGTGTTTATCTTGCAAGTGTTCGCCTGGCTCCTTCCCTTTAGCGGCATCGTGCGCGCCTTTGCACTGGCGCTGGGATTTCTGATGACCTGGCTAGGCGCTGCGACGGCCCATGAGCTGCGCGGCTGGCGCACCGTATTGTTGCCGCTTGTTGCGTATCTCGTGATCATCGCCGCTTCGGCCTTTGTCGTCCTGGGAATGGCCGGCGCTTATTACACCTGGGAAGCCATTCTGCAGGATATTGGCTTGATGCGTCGGCCTTGATGCAAAAAACGCAGGGTGACGCGTGTTGCGCGGTTCGTGTTGCGTGGTTCGTGACGCAATACGCACCACGCAACACGAGCCATCTCTCATCGCAGCCCTGGGCGTTTGCTGCTGCGCTCTGCGTGCGTATCAAGCAGGTCCTTGAGCTTCTTGATGGAGTCGGCGGTGGCGGCCTCCACTTCCTGCTGGACGGACTCCTGGTTGGTGATGTAGGCCAGCCGCGTCCAGTAGGTGTTGTAGATCAGGCCAAGCCAGGTGATAAACTGCAAGTTCTCCTCCAGCGCCTGCAAGGGTCGCGTCAGAAAGAAGGTCAGAAACGCCACAACGCCGACGCCGCCGAAGAGCAGCGTGTACATCTCTTTGCCGCTCTCGAAGCTCAGCCGCGCGGCCACGATCAGCGCGCCGACGCCGACGAGAAAGAGCACCACGTACATGCCCACGGTCAGCCAGTAGGGGTACATGAAAGCGTTCAGCGTGCGGTCGAACATGCGGTTGTTGTTCTCAAAGCCTCGTTCGACATGCTTACGCCAGGCGTCGTACAGCTCTGGGTCCATGGCCATGGATGGGGGCGTCGGCATGGGGAGAGCGGCGCCCTGGCTGCTTGCAACAGGTTCGATTGCTTCGGTCATTCTTGCCTCCTCAATGGTGGTTGCTGCAACGGTGGAGACCGGCGTCGGTGCGATGAGCCGGTCGTAGATGGCCAGTTGTTGACGAATGATGGCGGCGTAGGTGGGTGCGTTGCCTGCGCCGTTGTAGCCCGTGGCGAAGGCGAGAAAATCGCGGCGACGGATCGGCTCGACGAGCGAACGCGCCTCGATGAAACGAAACATCCCCTCCAGTTGCGCCCGATCACTGCGCTGGAAAGCCTCGAACATCTCCTGCACGGTGGGATAGCCGATCATTGCATGGTTGAAGCCCATGATCTGCGCCAGCCCCATGCTGATCGAACGCATCGCCGCGCGTTCATCCAGACCGCGCGCAAAGGTGAAGACTTCCCACTCTGCGGCCTGGTTGCCGTGAAATTCGCGCCAGGGGCTGTCCGGCGTCGGCCGCCAGGCGTGGCCGGAGGCAGGTCGCTGCGGGTCAAAACGGAAATGGGCGTCGAAGCGCGCCGGGTCGGACGGATTCCACTCGCGGCGGAAGACGTGCACTTCAAAGCGGATGATCATGCGTCCGTCCGGCCCGAAGGCGTCGCCGGCGGATTCGGCCAGCAGCACCGCCAGAGCTGCGCCAGGGTCAATGTTGAGACGGGCGGAGAGGCGGCGCAGGAAACCGCCGTAGCGATTCCACGTCTCGACGGCGCGACGCTCGGCTGCAGTGGCGCCGGAAGGGACTGCGATCTGTTCGGATGCAGGCAACGCAAGCGCTTCGTCCTCTTCCACCGGCGCAATGGGCTTGACATAGGCGGCGTACAGATACCCGTCCTCGCCTTCGAGCGCGCAGTAGAGCCAGTCGCCCAACGTCGCCAGCACCTCGACCGGCGTCTTGTCCGCCAACGTGCGCAGGACAGGGTTTTCGACGCCGGGGCCGGTGCGCAAGTTGAGGCCGTCCGGGGCATCGACGACGCCCCGCCACAGTAGCTGCGAGCGCAGTTGCGTTAGCAACAGGCTGCGCACCCTGGCGAAGGCTTCCCCGCTCAGGCCCGGCAGCGCCTCCAACGCCGGCCCTTGATAGATGGCCTCTCTGGCGGAGGCGAGCTGAATCAACGAGAGCCCTGCGCGTTCGAGCAACGCCCACGGCGTCAGCCCCATCGCCAGCGCGGCGTCGTGCAGGGCGTTGATCATGTGCTGGTTGGTGTAGATGCGAGGGATCGTCGCGAAGCGTCTGTCGCCTGCGCCTGCGGCCAGGTGAGGACGCGGGGCAGGCGTGCGATAGACCTCGGGCGGGAGAGCGCGCAGCGCCTGTTTGAAATCCTCGATAATTCCCGGTCGATCGGCGATCGACCATTGCGGCTGGTCGTGAATCACGCCTGCCGGCGGCCAGCGGTACAGCACTAACGCCTGGATGGGTTGATGCGCAGGGTTGGCGTTCCAGTTGGCGATCTCTTCGTAGGCGGTGCGCACCCAGCCGATGTTGCGCCCATCTTCCCAGCCGGTGGTCGGCTCGGTGGGGTCGGTCTCCGTGATGAAGACGGGCAGGCTGCGCAGGCGGGCAGGCACCGCATCCAGGAAGTCCTTGTAGCTGCCGAATTCGTCGCGCAGGTGACGATAACCGTCGGCGTTGTAGGGAACGTCGATGCGAATGCGCGAAGGGTCCAGGCGGCGGGTGTAGGTGTGAATGGCGAAGCCATCGCATTCGGCGGTGGGCAGCGCAGCCAGCGTGTCGGCGAAATATCGGGCCCAATCGCCCGACGGGTTGCCCGGATAACGCGTCTCGGCGTTCCAAGGCGCCGGCCCGGCCACCAGCACCAGGTCTTGCTCATGGCCCGGCAGGCGACGGATGGCGGCGCGGCAACGTCGATAGCAGTCGGCGTACTGCGCGGGTAGGATCGGCAGCCCGTGCGGTCGCTCCGCCGCGTGATTTGGCTCGTTGCCGATGATCCAGATGTGGCAGCCGGCGGAGCGCGCCACAAAGCGGGCGCAAGATTCGGCAAAGTCATCGTAGAAGGCGGGCGGTGGAATGCAGCCGTTCGGCTCATAGCCGTTATGCAGCCGCACGATCACCCCTAGCCCCCGACCGGAGAGCCGCGTGAAGTCCGCCGGGCTATTGCCGCCGCCGTCCAGGCCGACGCTCGCCAGCTCCACCACCCAGCCAGGACGCCCGGCCTCCAGCATGAGATGCTCGCCGCCGGATTCATGAAGGCCGTAAATGTAAGGCGCAAAGAAGTTCGTCGCTGCAGGCGAGGCCGCCGGCGCTGCAGCGGGCGACGAGGCGCCGTTGCTGGAGCGAGAAAGCGGCTTTTTGCGACCGTGGCTCCGTCGGCGTTTCGGCGCGCGTTCCTCTGTCGTCTGTTCGTGCTGCTCCTCGTGCTGCGTCGTCATCAGGTTTTTCCTTTTACTCCAACGGCGTAATGCCGTGGACCGTGCGCAGGTCGCGCAGCGACCATCTCCGAAACGCGTGCGCCTTCTCCGGCGAGGCGGCCTGTTTTTCCCAAAATGCAGCCTTCTGTCGCCCGATCGTGCGGGCCTCCTCGAAGGCATTGGAGCCGATCATCGTCGTCTCGAGGTAGTCCCACGCGCCGCTATTGGGGCCGGTCTCCCAGCCGACAAAGGCGTGGCCCGGAACGATGACGATGGCCGGGTTGAGGGTGGCCGCCTCCAGCAGGCTGGCGAAGAGCAGAGTTCCGTCGATGCAGTTGGCCTGTTTCTCCTCCAACGTCTCTCTGGGCAGGCGCACGCGTTGGCCGCGTGCGCTTTCGTCGGGGTTGAAGGCGATGAGGGAGTTAACGTAGGTGATCTGGGCGTCTTGCTTCAGCGCCTCGTAGATGGCGCGCACTTGCAAGGCGACGTCGCTCTGATAGCCGGAAAGTTGGCGTTCGGGGTGTCTGTCCGCCGCGCGGCGGAGGAAAAGCATCACCTCGCGACGGTTCGGGGTCACAAAGGCGCCGAAGTAACGGCTCAGATCGACCCAGCCGCCGGCCGGATCGCGCACGGCGAGCGGCGCAGCGTTGCGCGCCAGCAGCCAGACCGTCAGCGTCTCGTGCGTCTCCAGCGCTCCGCCGATCTCTTCGACGCACACGCTGACGGTGGCGCGCGTCAGCTCGTGGATAGGCTGGATGCGCTCTGGGAAAAGCGTCGGCAGTTGGGTGATGGTGCGAGTTGCGCCCGCCTTGCCGCGGCCTTCCAGCTCGATGGTGTCGACGGCGTCGGCGCTGTAGCCTTCCAGCCGGGAAAGAATGCGCAGGCGCCGCGGCTTGAGATCGCCGTTTTCGACCGTGATCTCCACAAGGGGATCGGTTGCTTCGTCGAGCAGGTGATAGATGGCGGTGGGAACGTGCGCCATGCGCAGCTTGACCCTGGCCTCCAGTTTGGTTGTCGCCATGCTACGCGTGACGGCGGTGCGGATTCGCTCCACGCGCGCCGCCTGGGAGACGGACGTTTCTGCGGCCTGCAGCGCAGCCTCCACGCCGGCAAGCTCTGCTTCGAGGTCGCCGGCCTCAGCCAACAGACCGGCGAGCCGGTCGGGGTCGGTCGTCTGGAGCACAGATTGCTGCACCAGAGCAGCGCGCAGGCGCAACTCATATCGTCGCTGACGCAGGTTGGAAATCTCAGAGGAATCTGGCATTGGTCAAGTCTCAGACGTGTAGCGATTGATCTGGAATGCGCCGATGAAACTTTCCACGGAGTCGTCTACAGCCCTGCTTCTTGCGGTCGTCAACCAGAAGAAGCGCCGTTGGCGAATGGGTACATTCGCCCAATGAACTCCCTATCGAGTGCAGAGAGCTCACTGTTGCTCCAGGGAATTTCAAAGCCGCCGATGGTGAGCTCCTTCGGCACGGGATAAAGCATGATCGAAAACGGATCAAAGCGGGTGAAGGCGTCGGCTTTAGAGCGCGCCAGCACATTGGCGCGGATATAGTCCTCATTCCAGCCATTGGTGCGCTTGTAATAGGCGATCACCTTTTTCTCGTCCCACGGAATTTCGGCCACAGGGGAAAGATGCTCATGCACCAGGCCGAGCGCGTGACCAAATTCGTGCAACACCACGCGGCGATACTCCACCTCCGGCGTGGTCGGCGTCAGCCAGCCCAGGTTCATCGTCGGTCGTCCGGCCAGCTGAGGCAGGCTGCAATCGGTGCCCATGTAGGACCAGGAGCCCCAGCGCGGGTTGAACGCGATGCGGATTTCGGCGTCCGGCCCTGCGCCGAAGATGAATTCGACGTTGGCGTATTTGCACCACTCCAACGCAATCTCCTCGACGCGGCGGTGGACGCGCGGGTCGCCCTCCATAAAATGGACGCGCAGTCGCATGCCGTTGGGCCAGCGACGGAAGGTCTCCATTGCGGCGGAGAGCGCCTGCGGATCGGGCGGGCCGTCGGAGGTTTGCTCCAACGCCAACGGATGGTTCGCGCTGTTCAGCTCAACTGCGTGCTGAAAGGCGAAAGCTTTCAGGTGCGCCTCGGGCATCACGATCGTGCAAAGCCCTTTCAGCGGCTGTGGCTCGTCGGCTGCGTGCACTGCGTCGAAAGCTTCCATGTTGACCTCCTTTGCGGCCGGCAATTCTATACATAAAGTTTACGCTCTTTTAATGAAAAATGTCAAAGCGCCATGCAAGGGGGCAATTTGCGGGGTGCATTCGACCCAGGGGGCGTTTCATGAATGGGACGTCAGAGATAGCGCAGCAGCGTGTTCGGGCGAGCGCGGCGAAAACTGTGATACCATGTGCAGAGAGGAAGCAAGATCGCCAGCCCGATGAGCCAGACGCTCACCGCCTTGACGACGCCCGGCGCAGCTACAGGCAGCAGTCCCATCCCCCGCCCCAGCAGGCCGTAGATGACGAGATGCACGACGAAGGCGAAAAGCGCCACCTGTCCCAAAGTCACGAGCCAGACGAAGGGGCGCATGGAAAGCCATTGAGGGCGGGCCAGGAACAATGCGTACACCCAACTTGCGACGCCGAAATTAAAGAGCAGAAAGGTCAGGCTCGGCGGCGTTTTATTCATGATCAGCCAGTAATAGGCAGGCAAGGAGGCGTCGTAATGCCACAGGTCGCCGAAGCCGGCCAACGCTCGCAGCGCGGCCCACAAGATGAAGAGGCCGGCGCCGATGAAAAGCCAGGTGCGCCCGCGTTGCAGCCAGGGCTTGCGCACAATCGTCCCGAACGCGCTTCCCAGTGCAATCAGACTTCCCCAGCCGAGGATGGCAAATTCCGTCGCAGGGAAAGTTTCATAGCTGAAGTAGAGCAAAAACGCCTGCCAGTAAGCTACGCTTTGGTTAAAGTGCGCAGCCAGGGTGGGCAGCGCAAGCTGGTACAGGATCACCCAGGCGAAGCCGACAACGGCGACGACAAGCGGCGGCGCCAGACGCAGCAGGCTGACGAGGGCGATGCTCACCCCGATGCTGAGCAGCACATGCGTGTAAGGCGTTCCTCCACGCCAGGCGAGCCAGGCGACGGTCAGATCCAACACGGCCAGCACTGCAGCCCGTATCAGAAAAAATCGAGTGATTTCCCAGTTGTCGTCTCCCTTGCGCAGCCTGCCTTGGGCGTAGAGCGTCATGCTCACACCGGCCAGAAACCAGAAGGTGGGCGAGGCGATGTTGGTGAAGAGGCCCAGCACCCAGGAGGGCCAGTTGCCGAGCTGCGGAGTGAAGCCGCCGTAGCTTTCCGCCTGAAGGCTGACCAACACCGACGCGGCGGCGTGATCGAGCGCCATCGCCACGATGGCCAGCCCGCGCAGTGCGTCAATGGCGACCAGCCGCGCGCCGGCCTGCTGCGCAGCGACGATGGGTTGCGCCGCGCTGTGCGTCACCGACTGCAGCGAGCGTGCAGAGGAGCGCGCCATGGTTCACCGCCCTTCCTTCAACCCCACACTGGCGTTTAACAAGGCTTCATAGCGTTCGCGCCAGTGACGGGCGATTGCAGCAGGCGTCGCCGTCCAGAAGTCGCCGCGCGCGAGGATTCTGTCTAGCGCGGCGCGCAACGCAGCGCGCCAGCCCGGGAAAAGCCTCTCGTCGAAGACGTAGTCGTGCACGTTGGCGACGAACAGCCCGCCATACGTCGCCGTGCGATCCACCAACGCAGCGACCGCAGTCTCGCGCCGCGCTTGCGCCCAATCCCTGCGTCGCATCAGCTGGGCGTCCATCCACGCCACCGGCAATTGCACCACGTCGATTTCACGGCCGCTTTTCTGCGCCAACGGAAAAAAGGGCGTTGCGCTCCCGCGGCGCCAGCCCAGATAGCGGTCGTGCGTGAGCGACGTGTCGTACAGCAGGCCGACCTCGGCGTGAAGCTGCAACGTCTCCTCCGGGTCTGCGGGATTCATATGCCAGTAATGATGGCGGTTGCCAAAAATCGGAGCGCCGGCGGCTTCCTCCAGTCGGCGTTTTTCCGCAGCGAAGCGCTCCCGCGAGGCGTAGGCGAGATAGCTGGCGTGCATGCTGACTTCCCAGCCGCCCTCGATCAAGGTGCGGAAGAGCGCGCGAAAGCGCGGAGACGTCACGTCGTAGAAGGGATCGGGCAGGCCGCGCGCGTACTCGATCAACGAGCCTTGTCGCGCTACAAAATAAAACGCCGAACGCACGCCATAGCGCTCTTCAAAGGCCATCCAGTCGGCAAACGCCCAGTGGTTGCGACGTCCGCTCAACACATCCCACGCAGGGGCGACGCCGCGGAGGCCCTGTCGCAGCAAGATGCGCAGCGGCTCCAGCCAACGGATTACTTCGGGGTAATCGACGTCGTGCGTAAGGGCGAGAGCGGCGCGCTTGCCGTGCGGCCAGCGGGGGAGCGGTTGGCCCACCCCTCCCTGACGCAACAGCGCGCCAAGCCCCTCCACGATCGCTGAGACGGGCGCTTGCTCCAACGCCTGACTTTCCAGCCAGGGCGCAGGCAGCGTATAGAAGCCATGCGGGTCCTGCGGCCAGGTTCGTTCTTCCTGACCCGTCAAAAACCAAAACAAATCGAAGAGAACATCTCGATGTATCCAGAGCGCGCTTCCCCTGCGTTCAAGCGGCGTCCGCCGGTCAGGTTCGTTCTCGAAACGCAGCAGAGGAAATGATTCGCCGGCGGTGAAGGAGTGCAAACGATAACGAGAAGGCGAGCGCCAGCGATCATAGGAGGCGACGATCGCGATGGCTGCAGGAACGCGTTGGTCGCAATCCACGACGTAGGCAACGTCACACGGCTCACCCGGCGCGACTTCTCGCCAGCGATACCCTAGCGTCGTCAACGCCTGACGCCAGACCCAATCAACGGCTGGGCCGGCGATTTCGCGCAATGGAGGAGCAATCGAGATGCGAATTTGGGTCACAAACGTCCTATGCTTTTTGAAGCAAGAGCAAAGAGAACGCAGATCGGTGGAATGAACGGATCAGGCGATCGGTTCATCCGATGAAACGACCGCCTGATCCGTCATTTTTGACGCTCCGCGTTTCCTTTCCTCAGCGTCTTATCTGCTCACAATGGGCAGATACAGAAACTCGGTAGACCCGCCGCCTCCAACCTCCTGCACTTCAATGAGGGTCGTTCCCGTCGCCTCGGCGCCATCGTTATCGCGCACGCGCACGCGGACAGTCTTCTCGCCAGGCGTTGCGTAGCTGGTTGAAGCGCTGTTGAGCGGCTGATCGACCACATCGTACGTCCCATTGTTGTCCCAGTCAAATGAGTAGAAAAGTGGATCGCTCAGCTCCTGCACGGCGTTCACCGTCACCAGCACAGAGTCGCCCACCACCACAGGGCCGCTGTTCGTCACCGATGTGATGGCAAGGTTCTGCGGGTTGACCTGGACGGTCGTCGTTGTCGTCGCTGCGCCGCCGTCGGCGTCCGCCACGCGCACGCCCACCGTCTTGGCCCCCGTCGTCGTGTAGCTCACCACCGCACTCGGACTCGCCGTCGTCAGGTCGTACACCCCGTTGTTGTCCCAGTCGAACTCATACGTCAGCGGGTCGCTCAGCTCCTGCACGGCGTTCACCGTCACCGTGGCGTTCTGACCGCGGCGCACCGGCCCGTCGTTCGTCGCCGTCGCACTCAGGCTCTGCGGCGTGATCTGGAAACTAGTCGTCGCAGTGGCCTCGCTGTTCTGCGAATCGCGCACGCGCACGCGCACCGTCTTGACGCCGGCGGAGGCGTAACTCGTCGATGCGGTTGCGCCCGGCTGATCCACCACTTCGTAGATTCCGTCGTTATTCCAGTCAAACGAGTACAGCAGCGTATCGTTCAACTGTTGCACCGCCGTCACCGAGACGGTGACCGCTTGCCCGCGACGCTTGGGCGCATCATTTGTCACCTGCGTAATCTGGATGACTTGGGCGTTCACCCGCACCGTCGTCGTTGCAGTCGCCTCACCGCCGTCGGCGTCGCGCACGCGCACGCGCACCGTGTAGTCGCCCGCAGTCGGGTAACTGGTTGCAGCGCTGCTGCCGGCTTGATCCACCACTTCGTAGACGCCGTCGTTGTTCCAGTCGAACGAGTAGGTCAGCGGATCGCTCAGCTCCTGCGTCGCCGTCACAATCACGGTCACGGGCTGATTGCGCACCACAGGACCGCTGTTCGTCACATCACTGATGGTCAGCAGCTGCGGCGTCACCGTGATAAACGTTGTGCCGGTGACGACGGCGCCCTGGCCATCCGTGACGCCATACCCTACCGGTTTGACGCCTGTGCTGGCAAAGCTTGCAGAGGCGGCGTTGGACGGTTGCACAATCTCGAAGACGCCATTGTAATCGAAGTCAAAGCCGTAGGTCAGCGGGTCGCTCAGCTCCTGCACGGCGTTCACCGTCACCGTGGCGTTCTGACCGCGGCGCACCGGCCCGTCGTTCGTCG
>FWPV01002527.1_pt1 | contig 44558 bp, 40 predicted proteins | sample 2228371 | NCBI WGS metagenome assembly FWPV01 (sample SAMEA103939776, study PRJEB20133) | metagenome
AGATAACCATATACAAGAAAACTTAATTCTATATGCCTCGCATATACATAAAAAGTCGGATTTCAACCAACCTGCAAGTTATATAACTTCAGGTGCTAAAGATATGATTTTAGAAAAATCTTTTCTCAATTCTCTTGCAACAGGTCCAAAAATACGAGTTCCACGTGGCTGATTATCTTCATCTATAATAACGGCGGCATTCTTATCAAATTTAACATAAGACCCATCAGAGCGACCGAATTCCTTCGCGGTGCGGACGACGACAGCCCGAACAACTTCGCCTTTCTTCACGGCTCCTCTGGGATTAGCCTCTTTTACAGAAGCAATAATAATGTCGCCGATCCTTGCATATCTTCTCTTAGATCCACCCAAAACTTTTATGCATCCGATCTTTCTAGCACCGGAATTATCAGCAACGTTCAGAATAGTTTCAACACGAATCACCGTTTGTCCTCCTGTTTAAGAGCATCAACCTTTATTCTGCTCTCTTTAGAATTTCTTCTACCTTCCATCTTTTATGTCTACTTAGTGGTCGCGTTTCTATAATCCTTACAATGTCACCTGGTTTGCAAGTATTTTTCTCATCATGTGCAAAAACCTTTTTGCGTTTTTTTACAACACGATGATATAATGGATGCTCTATAAGACGTTCAATAAGAACAGTCACTGTTTTATCCATTTTATCACTAACAACTGTCCCGACACGAATTTTTACTTTTTTTGATGTATTCATAAGAAAATACCCTATCTTAAAGAAAATTGAACCTTTTACTAATTATTTGCCATTAATTTTCTTTCTTGAATTATAGTCTTTACACGAGCAATTTCACGCTTTACCTGTCTAATTCTTCTATAATTCTGAAGTTGACCTGATATCAATTGGAATCTTAACCTGAAAAGCTCATCTTTCAGATCAATGACCCTATGAGAAATTTCCTCATCAGAAAGCTGTCTTATTTCACTAATTCTCATGATAGACCTTCACTTCCTCTAGCCACAAATCTTGTTTTTATAGGTAATTTATGCGAAGCAAGTCGCATTGCTTCACGTGCAATATCTTCAGTTACACCTGCAATTTCATAAATAATTCTTCCTGGCTTAATTACTGCAACCCATTTACTTGGACTGCCTTTTCCTTTACCCATTCTAGTTTCAGCAGGTTTTGCAGTAACTGGTTTGCTCGGAAAAACTGTTATCCATATTTTCCCGCCTCTCTTTACATATCTAGTTATTGCTATACGACCAGCCTCTATTTGTCTATTTGTCAGCCATACAGGCTCAAGCGCCTGCAAACCATATTCTCCGAAAGTTATATGCCCTCCTCTATAGGCTTTCCCTTTCATGCGCCCTCTCTGTTCTTTACGATGTTTGACTCTTCTTGGCATTAACATTTAACATATCTCCCGATAATCTTAAGCCATAAAACCAGATTCGACCTTCACGATCATAATGCAAGTTATATTTTATGATATTTAAGTATAGCTTGTTTCTTATGTATATGCGAAGCATATAAAATTAAATCATCTTGTATTGGATATAGAGAACAAGCTAGACAGCATGTTTTACTCAAAAATAGCATCGAGCCTATACCGTTTTAAAAAATTGTTTCTACAATCCCCCAACCCCCTTGAAAAAGAGGAGCTCAGGAAAGTCTCCCTTTTCCAAAGGGAGATTTAAGAGATTTTATAATAAATGATAACTATCATGAATAAATATTTTTTAAAATGGTATTATACAGACTTTTCAGCCGAACTCCTTCTTTCACGTCTCTCCGACCTAAAAGTTTTTTCAGTCTGAACTATTTTACTTTCTTCGGGAACCGAGCTAGAAAGCTTTTCACCTTTAAATATCCAAACTTTTACACCAATCTTTCCAGCAACAGTTAAAGCTTCAGCAAACCCATAATCTATATCGGCTCTTAAAGTATGAAGTGGAATTCTTCCTTCCTTCTCCTGTTCTGTGCGAGCCATTTCTACTCCACCTATACGACCTGAACATTTGATCTTGATACCCTCTGCACCATAATACATTGCCGAAGCTACCGCTTTTTTCATAGCTTTTCTAAATGCTATTCTCTTTTCTAATTGAATAGCTATTCCTTCAGCAACTAATTGTGCATCTATTTCAGGTCTTCTTACCTCATCTATATTAATCTTAACCTCATGACCGATAAACTTTTCAAGATCTTCTCTAAGTTTATCTACTTCTCCACCTCTACGACCTATAACGATACCGGGTCTAGCTGTATGTATATTAATTATTCTTTTATCTGGATATCTTGCTATCTCTACATTAGATATTCCTGCCCGCATAAGCCTTTCTTTTATGAATGACCTGATTTTTATATCTTCATGCAGGAATTGAGAATATTCCTTTTCAGCAAACCATTTTGAATCCCAGTTTGTGACAATTCCTAATCGTATTCCCTTTGGATGTGTTTTTTGTCCCAAGTATAACCTCCTATTGCCGGTTAGCTACTCCCATTTTTACTAATAAAATAGAGAATACTGTTTCATAAGATAAAATCCTATTATAAATAAATTTCAATATTTTTGCAGGTGTTACCTTAAATTTTTTTGATCTTTCCAAATCTTTATGCACAATCATCTCGGTCAGGGGTTAGATTGAAAAATTATTTTTCACTTTCTCCGATATTGCCATCATCAAGAATAACAGTAATGTGGCATCTTCTTCTTCGAATCCTGTTTACGTGTAAACGCCCCCTATAATGCGCCCAGTAACGTATTGGTCCATTATCGACGAGTATCTCTTTAACAAAAAGGTTATCCAGATCAATATTTGGCTTCTGACTTGCGTTTGCAAGAGCAGATTCCATAACCTTTTTTATAGCAGTAGCACCAGCTTTGTTCGTAAATTTTAAAATCTCAAGAGCGTTATCTACACGAGCATTTCTAACAAGACTAGCTACCATATTTGCTTTTCTTGCTGAAAGCGGAACATAACGCGCTACGGCTCTAGCAATCATACTATAAGCCTCCTATAACTCCATTGACAATAAAAATTATTATTTACCGCCTGCCTTACCACCATGGGAACGGAAAATTCTTGTAGGAGCAAATTCTCCTAGCTTATGACCAACCATATTTTCTGAAATATATATTGGGAAAAACTTTTTGCCATTATGAATAGCTAAAGTGTGCCCAACCAATTCTGGAACTATAGTTGAACGACGTGACCAAGTCCTTATTACACGTTTCTCTCCAGTCTTATTCATAGCAATAACTTTTGCTAGGAGCTTCTGATCGATGTAAGGACCTTTTTTCAATGACCTGGCCATAACAACTCCCTTTCCATTTTTAATTAAAATTATGTTTCTTGATTACGTCTAACGACTATATACTTATCAGATTCTTTTTTCTTCTTTCTTGTTTTGTAACCTTTTGTTGGCATACCCCAGGGACTTACTGGATGCCTTCCTCCGGAGCTTTTTCCTTCTCCACCACCCATTGGATGGTCTATTGGGTTCATAGCAACACCACGAACCTTTGGACGACGACCCAACCAGCGCGATCTGCCTGCTTTTCCTATTGATATTCCTTCATGCTCCACATTTCCCAATTGACCAACAGTGGCATAACAATTTAAGCGAATTAACCTTATTTCGCCCGATGGGAGCTTAACACGTGCATATTCACCTTCTTTAGCTATTATCACAGCTCCACAACCAGCACTTCTTACTATCTTTCCCCCATTTCCAGGAGTAAGCTCTATATTATGTATTGGAATTCCTGTTGGTATTTGTGAAAGAGGTAGTGCATTGCCAACTTTTACTTCAGAATCTGCACCAGAATATAAAACTTCTCCCACACTAAGACCTAATGGCGCAAGTATATACCTTTTCTCTCCATCCGCATAATGCAAAAGAGCAATACGAACAGTCCTATTGGGATCATATTCTATAGATGCAACCTTTGCAGGAATACCATGTTTATCGCGCTTAAAATCTATTATACGATATTGCCTTTTATGTCCACCGCCCCTGTGTCTTGATGTTATTCTTCCGTTAGAATTTCTACCACCTTTTCGTTTTAAAGGCCTTAGTAATGACTCTTCTGGTTCTGTGCGAGTTATATCCGAAAAATCTGAACTCGTCATAAACCGTCTTCCAGGGGTTACCGGAGAATATGTTTTTAAAGCCATAGTTTTACTCCATTATAAATAATCTGAAATCTTTTACATGCAAGCTTTATATACCTTCGTATATCTCAATCTTATCTTCCGGTCTCAGGGAAACAATAGCTTTTTTCCAATCAGGTTTCTTTCCAGTTCTATTTCCTCTGATGCGTGTTGGTTTGCCATGAACTGTTATTGTATTTACGGAAACAACTTTAACGCCTGGAAATATTTTTTCTACTGCTTTAGCAATTTCAGCTTTGTTTGCCCTCTTATCAACCTTAAAGGAATACTTATTCTTTTCTTCACGGAGTATAGTACTTTTCTCCGTTAATAATGGCTTGTTGATAATCTGATACGGGTCTTTCACTATAATTTCCTTCCGTTAACGACTTAGTTCGCCACAAAATCTATCTTCTATGTTTCTCAAAGCTTCTCGAGTAACAACGAGTTTATCATGCCAGAGAATATCATAAGTATTTATGCTATTCCATACGCACACATTAACCCTGGGGATATTTCTGGCAGAAAGTAAAACATTATGATCATTGTCACCCAGAATGAACAAAGTTTTATCATCACTAGATATATTAAGATTATTAATTATATTGATCATCTGTTTTGTTTTAGGATGATCAAAGCTTAAAGAATCAACTATAATAACATTATTATTCTGGAATTTATCAGCAAGAGCAGATTTAATTGCTAAACGTCTTACCTTTTTGGGAACTTTATACCCATAATCTCTTGGCTTCGGACCGAAAACGACTCCACCACCTATCCTGAGAGGTGAGCGTCTGCTACCAGCGCGAGCCATACCAGTTCCCTTTTGCCTAAAAAGCTTTCTTCCACTCCCACTTACTTCATCTCTACGCTTAGTAGAAGCTGTGCCGACCCTTTTATTAGCAAGTTGCATAACAACTACTTGATGCAAAACATCTTCGTTAACAGTTGTTTCAAGAATATCTGAGGAAAGCTCAACCTGTTCTACTATTTCCCCGTTTTGGTTATATACATTCATGAATGCCATTTCTGTATTTCTCCCAATTTATTCATACCAACTTCTGAAAGCATTTTACGATGCTTTAATAGCTTTCCTTATCATTAAAATGCCGTTTCTTGGTCCTGGAATTGATCCTTTTACTACTAGAATATTTCTTTCAGTATCTATTTTCATAACTCTCAGATTCTGGATAGTGACGCGTTCACCGCCCATTCTTCCAGCCATTCTTAAGCCTTTGACTACACGAGATGGAAACGAACTCGCACCAATAGATCCTGGAGCTCTATGAGTTTCGGCTCCATGTGTTGCATCACCACCATGAAAATGATGTCGTTTAACGACCCCAGCAAAACCTTTACCTTTGGAAATACCTGTTATATCAACCAACTTAATCTCTGAAAATGCCTCTAAGGTAATACTATCACCAACTTTATATTTTTCTACTTCATCAGTTCTTATTTCCCTCAAGACCTTTAAAGGTTGAACATTAGCTTTCTTAAAATGTCCTCTAGCTGGTTTATTTACAGAATTTTCTTTCTTCTGTCCAAAGCCTATTTGAATTGCATCATAGCCATCCTTTGCTCTGGTCTTTATTTGAACTATAGGACACGGTCCAGCTTCTATAATCGTAACAGGAAACGCTTCACCGGATTCGTTAAAAAAACGTGTCATTCCAATTTTTTTACCTAAAATTCCGACTCTCATTAAATTTTTCTCCTGGAGATATACTTGATTTTAACACCAAGATATTGACTTTATCCTAATTTTAAATCAACATCCACACCCGCAGGCATATCTAATTTCATAAATTCGTCGACTGTTTTGGGTGTTGGGTCAAGAATATCTATAAGCCTTTTATGTGTTCGCATTTCAAATTGTTCTCTAGATTTCTTATCTATATTAGGCGATCGAAGAACAGTATATATTGTTTTTTGTGTTGGTAATGGGATAGGTCCTGATACAGTTGCGCCTGTTCTTTTTGCTGTATCTACGATCTCCTTTGTAAACTGATCAAGCAAACGATGATCGTACGCTTTCAGTTTTACTCTTATTTTCTGGCTATTCATTAAACCCCCCTATTAGGATTCTGTCCTAACCTTCCTATATTTTTATATACCTTCAACCTTTGATATTATAGAATCCATAACCTTTTCTGGAACAACATCATAATGTGAAAATTCCATAAAATAGGTTGCTCTACCCTGAGTCAATGAACGCAGGCTACTAACATAGCCAAACATTTCAGCCAAAGGCACATAAGCAGTTATCACCTGAGCGCTTGCTCTAGATTCTATACGTTCTATTCTTGCCCTTCGGGAATTAAGGTCTCCAATTACATCACCGAGATACATCTCAGGCACAGTAATTTCAACATCCATAATAGGTTCAAGAATTACTGGTGATGCTTTTTTCATTCCGTCTCTAAAAGCCAAAGAGCCTGCTATGGAAAATGCCATTTCTGAAGAATCAACTTCATGTGCATTACCATCACATAATGCAACACCAACATCTACAACAGGATAACCTGCCAAAGCTCCTATAGCCATTGATTCTTTAACACCTTTCTCTACCGCAGGTATATATTCTTTTGGTATAACTCCACCTTTGGTCTCATCAATAAATTCAAAACCTTTACCTTTTTCTAATGGATAAAGCCTTAAAACAACATGACCGTATTGACCATGCCCACCTGTCTGTTTAATAAATTTCCCTTCTGAAACAACTGACTTAGTTATACTTTCTCTATAAGCTACCTGTGGTCTGCCCACATTTGCCTTAACGCCGAATTCCCTTAACATGCGGTCAATCATTACTTCCAGGTGAACTTCTCCCATACCTGAAATAATTATCTGTCCGGAATCACTATCAGTTTTAACTTTAAAAGTTGGGTCCTCTTCTGCCAATCTCATCAAAGCGGTAGACATCTTTTCCTGGTCATCAGCAGTTTTTGGCTCTACAGCCATAAATATAACTGGCTCTGGAAAAGAGATAGATTCGAGTAGTATTGGATTCTTTTTAGAACAAATTGTATCACCTGTTCCTACATTTTTTAGACCTATAACTCCTGCAATATCACCAGCAGATACAGAATTTACTTCTTCTCGCTTGTTTGCATGCATTTTCAGCACACGTTCAATACGTTCATTTGTTTTTCTTGTGGCATTATAAGCTGAGCTTTTTGCAGTTAAACATCCCGAATAAACACGAACATAAGATAATTTACCCATATGTGGGTCATAAACTATTTTGAAGACTAAAGCAGTCAAAGGTTCACTATCATCAGGCATTCGCTTTTCTGATTCTCCCGTTTCAGGATTTATTCCCTCCACAGGCGGAATATCAAGCGGAGAAGGCATAAAATATGTAATAGCATCAAGAAGTGGTTGAATACCTTTATTCTTTAATGCAGCACCACATAAAACAGGGACCATCTCAACATTTATAGTGGCTTTTCTGATACCAGTTATAATATCCTCATAAGTTAAGCCATCACCATCGAGGTATTTTATCATAGCTTCTTCATCATTTTCTACTATAGTTTCTAATAATTTCTCCCTATATTCTTCGGCGATGTCATACATATCAGCTGGTATATCATATTCATTATAGGTTTCACCTAAACCGGAATCTTCCCATACCAATGCTTTCATTTCTATAAGGTCTATTACGCCTTTAAAATCTCGCTCTGAACCTATTGGAAGTTGTATGGGGACTGCATTTGCATTAAGGCGTTCTTTCATCATTTCAATTGTTCTAAAGAAATCGGCACCAGGACGGTCCATTTTATTGATAAAGGCGATCCTTGGTATTTTATATTTATCCGCTTGTTTCCAAACCGTCTCTGATTGTGGCTGGACCCCACCTACTCCACAAAAAACTGCTACTGCACCATCAAGAACTCTTAATGAACGTTCGACCTCGACTGTAAAATCAACGTGACCAGGCGTATCTATTATATTGATGCGATATCCTTGCCAATTGCAGGTTGTTGCAGCAGAAGTAATAGTTATCCCTCGCTCCTGCTCAAGCTCCATCCAATCCATTGTGGCAGCGCCATCATGTACTTCGCCCATTCTATGGACTTTGCCTGTATAGTATAGTATTCTCTCCGTTACTGTTGTTTTACCTGCGTCTATATGAGCCATTATACCTATATTACGCGTCCTTGTTAACGGAAGCTCACTATTTACTAAAACCAGATTTTTCTTACTTTTTGTTTCAACAATCATTGAGAATACCTGTCCTTATAAATTACCATCTGTAATGAGCAAATGCCTTATTTGCCTCTGCCATCCTGAAAGTATCAATTTTTTTCTTAATTGATGCACCTTCATTATTAGCAGCATCAATCAGTTCACCAGCAAGACGTTCCTTCATAGTTTTCTCACCACGTTCACGTGCATAATTAATGATCCATCGTATTGCTAAAGTGTTCTTGCGATCTGCTCTGACTTCTACAGGGACTTGATAGGTAGAACCACCGACACGCCTGGATTTCACCTCAAGTGTAGGTTTAACATTATTTATTGCCTGTTGAAATATAGTCAAAGGGTCCTGATTTGTTCGTTCCTTTATTATATCAAAACTATCATACAATATAGACTCAGCAATACTCTTTTTGCCTTTAATCATGAGACAATTTATAAACTTAGCAACAAGCTTATTATTATAATTCGGATCGGGCATAACATCCCTTTTAACAACTTCCCTACGCCTTGGCATTACAACCACAACCTCCTATTTAGAGCGTCAATGTGCTATCTGTATTGGTTACTAAGATTTTGGTTTCTTAGCACCATATTTTGATCTGCCTTGCTTTCTGTTTTCAACACCAGCGCAATCCAGAGCCCCTCTTACAATATGGTATCTTACATTAGAAAGGTCTTTAACTCTTCCTCCTCTTACCAATACAAGAGAGTGATCCTGCAGGTTATGATCAATACCGGGTATATAACATGTAACTTCACGTCCGTTTGTTAATCTAACTCTGGCAACTTTTCTCAATGCTGAATTAGGTTTTTTTGGTGATACAACCTTAACCTGAAGAACAACTCCGCGTCTCTGCGGGCAACGTGATAAAGCTGGTGATTTACTTCTTCTCTTAACTCTTTTTCTTTTATTTCTAACCAATTGGCTAATAGTAGGCAATTTAGCTCCTCCAAAAATTTTTTTCTTCTATAATTAAAAACTCAAACAAAAACAGAATTTGAACCAATCAAAGGATTGATTAATAGTAGATTTAGAACCAAAGAAGGGCTCTTTCATACGGAATGAAAAAACAGCTTTTCAATGGTGAGCTGTTATAACATGATGTGTATTTTCCGTATTAAAGATTTAAACATAAATAAAGCCCCGATAGGGGCTAAATTATATATCAAACCAAAATTAAAATCCTTCCCAAAACCACCCCTTTGGTTGACCAGCAAAATAACTCTACAATATCTTTCTATGAAGCATTACCTAATTTTAATGTTTAACGAATAAATTATTCTATAATAAATTATTCTATATAATTAGGCTCAAGCTTCCAATCACAAATTGAAGGATCAATTTGTGTTTATGTCCATAAACGAAATTTGACGTCAACTTTTAAATTATATCAAACACATCATCTTTTGTCAAGTCACTTTTTTCTTACTTTTTCACATTTATGCAATATTATTATCAAAATAACATAACCTATTATCAAATAACCTTTTATGGACATAAATCAAAAACAGCTATTGCGCTATTTGCTCATTGAAGGTTGTATCTTCTGACGCCGAAAGAGCTTGCTGTTCAGATTTTTCATGAGCACCAATCTGCCTATATTGCAAAGCTCCACTACCAGCAGGAATTAATCTTCCCATAATCACATTCTCTTTTAGTCCTCGTAAATCATCACGCTTTCCACTAATAGCAGCACTTGTTAAAACATTTGTAGTTTGCTGGAAAGAAGCTGCTGATATAAAGCTCTCTGTGCTTAAAGAAGCTTTTGTAATACCTTGTAATATTGCTTCTCCATCTGCTGGTTTTTTACCAAGCTCAATAACTTTCTGATTTTCTTTCTTAAATGCGACTCTATCCACTTCGTCACCGATAAGAAATTCAGTATCTCCGGGGTCCAATATTCTTACTTTTCTAAGCATCTGTCTGACAATAACTTCAACATGCTTATCGTTAATATACTCCCCAGCTGCCCTATAAACTTTTTGAACTTCATCTACAAGGTATTCCTGAACATCGTTCTCACCTTTGACTCTTAATATATCATGTGGATTAATAGGACCTTCTGTAAGCCCATCACCTGCTTTAATCCAATCACCATCTTTGACTATTAAATGTTTGCCTCTTGGTATTCGATACTCACGCTTTGTTCCATTAGGATTGACCACTTCAAGCACCCTGGTGCCTCTACTAATGCCGATCATCTTTACAACACCATCAATTTCAGTGATGGTAGCACAATCCTTTGGTCTTCTAGCTTCGAAAAGCTCGGTAACTCTTGGAAGTCCCAGAACAATATCCTTAGCTTTTGAAATTTCACGTGGTATCTTAGCCAAAATATCGCCCGGAGCAACCATGTCACCATCATTGATGGATATATGTGCACCAGTTGACATATCATATCTTGCTATCACTTCATCGTTATCGTCAAGAATGGCAATCCTAGCATGAAGATCTTCTTCTTTATGCTCAATAATAACCCTTGCAACTAAGCTTGTAGTTTCATCAATTTCTTCACGCATGGTAACGCCTTCGATTATATCTTCAAACTTAGCTCTGCCACCAAATTCAGTTAAAATATGCGTATTATGAGGGTCCCATTCCATGAGTACCTGACCTTTTTCAATAATCCCTCCATCCGGAACATTTAACACAGCACCATAAATTGCCGAATGCCTTTCTTTTACAACTCCTGACTCATCAACAACAGAAATTTCACCACTTCTATTTACAACTATTAAGGTTCCATCTGGTCTTTCAACAGTATTCAGACCTGTATAATGGACGGTTCCTGTGTTTTTAGCTTCAATTTTTGATTGTTCTGCAACACTTGCTGCTCCACCTGTATGGAAGGTTCTCATAGTCAACTGGGTGCCAGGTTCACCAATTGATTGTGCAGCAATTGTCCCAATTGCTTCACCAATATTAACCAGCTTCCATGAAGTAAGATCGACACCATAACACCTTCGGCATACTCCGCGTTCTGATTCACATGTTAATGGTGACCGAACCTTAACCTCAACGATTCCTGCATTTTCTATTCTCTTTGCAATATCTTTGGTTATAATTTCATTTGAATTAACAATTACCTCACCAGTGGCAGGGTCTAAGACATCTTCAGCAGATACACGACCAGCTATCTTCCTGATCAGAACACCCGGCTCATCTTCCATTCCTAAAGAAGTTTTCATTATACCATTAAATGTTCCGCAGTCTTCTTCTGTTATAATAACATCTTGAGCAACGTCAACAAGCTTTCTGGTCAGGTAACCTGAGCTAGCTGTCTTTATAGCAGTATCAGCCAATCCTTTTCTAGCACCATGAGTAGATATAAAGTACTCTAACACAGTTAGACCTTCCCTTAAGTTTGCGAATATAGGTGTTTCAATAATTTCTCCGGAAGGTTTACTCATCAATCCACGCATTCCAGCAATTTGATTTATTGGGTCTTTTTTACTTCTTGCGCCTGAATCAGTCATTATATACAGAGAATTGAATCCCGGCACTTTTTCATTTGGTGAATATGAATAAAGCGACTCAAAGAGCGATTTTTCCAATTCCGATTTTAATCGGCTCCACACACTTATTGTTCGGTTGTATCTATCACCATCTAAAATACGACCCGCCTGATAATCAGACATTATACTTTTAACCTCTTCTTGAGCTTTTGATATTAGCTCTTTCTTATTATCAGGTATAACCATATCATCAATGCAAATTGATAGTCCCGCTTTAGTTGCGTATTTAAATCCCACATCCTTAAGATCATCAAGGAATAAGGCGGTGCGATGATTTCCATGTTTATCGTAACACATAGCCACAAGATCTGCTAAATCATCAGCTTCCATTTCCCAGTTAGGGAAAGGTATTTCTTTGCCTAGATCCTTATCATAGAATGTTAGACCTTCAGGAATTATCTGGCTGAAAATGATCCTTCCGGGAGTCGTCTTTATTATATCTCCATTGATTCGATATTTTATACTGGAATGCAGGTCAATAGTTCCATAGTTATAAGCATATATAACATCATCAGCATTACTAAAGATTTTTCCTTGTTCGCCAGAATCTTCATTTTTCCCTTTTGTTAGATAATTACATCCCAGAACAATATCCAGATCAGGAACAGCAATAGGTTCACCATGAGCAGGTTTAAGTATATTTTGAGAAGCCATCATTAATAGTTTTGCCTCGATTTGAGCTTCTGTAGATAAAGGCACATGAACAGCCATCTGGTCTCCGTCAAAATCTGCATTAAAAGCACTGCAAACTAAAGGATGTATCATGATAGCCTTTCCATCAACAAGGATTGGCTGAAATGCCTGTATACCCAATCTATGTAAAGTCGGAGCACGGTTTAGTATAACTGGATGTTCTGTAATAACTTCTTCTAACGCTTCCCAGACTTCAGGTGTGGCTTTTTCTGCCATTTTCTTTGCACTTTTGATCGTTGTAGCATAACCCTTTTCCTGAAGCTTATGGATTATAAATGGCTTAAAGAGTTCCAGAGCCATCTTTCTTGGTAAACCACATTCATTCATACGTAGCTCTGGACCAACGACAATAACAGAACGCCCGGAATAATCAACTCTTTTACCCAGTAGATTTTGCCTGAATCTTCCCGGTTTACCTTTTAACATATCGCTAAGCGACTTCAGTGGTCTATTTCCTGGACCACGAACAACTCTACCATGGCGGCCATTATCCAGTAGAGCATCAACTGCTTCTTGAAGCATACGTTTTTCATTACGTATTATAACATCAGGAGCACGAAGCTCCATCAGTCTTTTCAATCTATTATTTCTATTTATGACCCGGCGATAAAGGTCATTAAGGTCTGAGGTGGCAAATCTACCACCATCAAGAGGAACTAAAGGACGTAACTCAGGTGGAATAACTGGTATAACATCAAGTATCATCCATTCAGGTTTATTACCCGATTTCTGAACTGCGGTCAAAAGCTTAAGCCTTTTAATAAACTTTTTTTCTTTCTGCTTTGACTGAGTATCGCTCAGTTCTATCCTTAGAGTTTTTATTTCGTTATCTATATCAATATCTGCAAGCAACTCTTTAATTGCAGCAGCGCCCATTTCAGCCCGAAAGTCATAGCCATCTTTTTTATATCTTATATATTCATCTTCAGTAAGTAATTGTTTTTTTCTTAATGGGCTATCTTTCGGATCAAGAACAATATATGACTCAAAATATAAAACTTTTTCCAGATCCCTATGAGACAAATCAAGTATAAGCCCTATCCTGCTGGGCATTCCCTTAAAAAACCATATATGAGAAACAGGTGCAGCAAGTTGAATATACCCCATACGTTCGCGTCTGACTTCTTTTTTTGTTACCTCAACCCCACACCTATCACATACAATACCTTTATGTTTTATGCGCTTATATTTTCCACATGCACATTCCCAATCTTTTTGTGGACCGAATATAGCTTCACAAAATAATCCTTCTGGTTCTGGTTTAAAAGTCCTATAGTTAATAGTTTCAGGCTTTTTAACCTCGCCACATGTGCATTTATCTTTTCTTCCCGGAGGACAATGACAGGCTGTTTTTTTTGCCCACTCTTTTATTTGTTCCGGGGATGCGATCCTGATAGTAATAGAATCAAAATCAACAAAATTTCCATCTTGTTCGGCTCGCAAAGTTTTTCCCTCCTTAGATAGGTTTGTTTTCCATATTTTTATGGTTATTTCTCGCCTACCCCTAATTTAGAGCTGTCATCAATACTTGCCAAAAGCGAGCTCTTTGTTTCATTAGAACTACCACGTTCTAAAACTACGTCCAAACATAGACTTTGTAATTCTTTTACAAGAACATTAAATGATTCCGGAGTTCCTGGGACTGGAGCATTCTCTCCTTTAACTATTGATTCATAAATTTTAGTTCTTCCTGATACATCGTCAGATTTTACTGTAAGCATTTCTTGAAGAAGATGAGCTGCTCCATAAGCTTCTAATGCCCAGACTTCCATTTCACCAAATCGTTGACCTCCAAACTGTGCTTTTCCACCCAAAGGTTGCTGAGTCACAAGAGAATAAGGTCCGATCGATCTAGCATGTATTTTATCCTCGACAAGGTGTATCAATTTCATTATATACGATACACCAACTGTAACTTTACGATCAAATGGTTCACCGGTACGTCCATCATAAAGGGTTGTCTGTCCGGTTACAGGCAAATTAGATTCCTTTAATGCTTCTTTAATTTCTTCTTCCCTGGCTCCATCAAACACAGGACTTGCGACATATATTCCCAGTTCCCTGGCAGCCCATCCTAAATGTGTTTCTAATACCTGACCAACGTTCATACGTGATGGAACACCAAGCGGATTCAATATTATATCTACAGGAGTGCCATCGGGCAGGAACGGCATATCCTCCTCTGGAAGAATCTTTGCTATAACACCTTTATTACCATGACGTCCTGATAATTTATCTCCTACATCTATCTTTCTTTTAGTAGCAACATAAACTTTGGCTAGCTTTATAACGCCGGGTCGCAGCTCATCACCTTTTTGAATTTTTTCAATCTTATTATCACGTTCACGAGCTAATTCTTCTATTCTACCTTCTGCAAGCCTCTTTATCCTATTAATCTCAATATTTGCTTCGTCTTCTTTTACTGCAAAACTATCTAAAGGTACTCCAGAATTTAAAATTTCCTCAGTTATTATGCTACCTTTTTTAGCAATAATTTTTTGTCCATCAGATATATCTTTTGCCAGAGATTTGCCTAAGAGTATTTTTCCAATATCTTCATTCTTTTTCTCATTAATAAAATTTACCTGGTTCATAAACTTTTTTTCAATCATCTTTATTTGAGAAGCTTCCCGAAGCTGTGTTTGTTTATCTTTTTCCTTTTCTCTACGTGAGAATACTTTTACACCTACAACAGTGCCTTCTACACCGGGTTTTGCAGTTAATGAAGCATCTCTAACATCACCGGCTTTTTCGCCAAATATTGCTCTTAAAAGTTTTTCCTCAGGACGAAGTTCACCCTCTCCTTTTGGAGTAACTCTACCTATTAGAATATCACCAGGTTTTACCGTAGAACCTTCAAGTATGATACCGTCTTCATCCAGGTTTTTCAAAGAATCTTCGCTAACATTGGGTATATCCCTAGTAAATTCCTCTCTACCGAGTTTTGTATCACGAGCCTCCAGTTCAAACTCCTCTATGTGTATAGATGTAAATACATCATCTTTGACCAGTCTTTCGCTTATAACTATAGCGTCTTCAAAGTTGTATCCCTCCCAGGGCATAAAAGCAGTTAAGACGTTACTACCAAGAGCTAACTCACCAAGCTCGGTTGATGTGCCATCAGCAATAACCTGCCCAGCTTCTACTTTTTCACCAACACTAACTATTGGTCTTTGATTTATGCAAGTTCCATTGTTTGATCTTTTAAATTTGATCAGCTTATAGACATCATATCCTGTTTTGAATGATTGCTCCGACAAATTATCCTGATTTATATCCGCACTAATTATTATTTCATCAGCAGATACACTTTCAACAACTCCTGAACGCTTTGCAAGAATAACTGCTCCAGAATCTCTAGCAGTCTTATATTCAATACCCGTGCCTACTAGCGGAGCCTGTGGTTTAATCAGGGGAACTGCCTGTCTCTGCATATTAGAACCCATCAAGGCTCTGTTAGCATCATCATGTTCTAAGAATGGGATCAATGCAGCTGAAACACTAACTACCTGATTGGGTGATACATCCATATAATTGACTTCTTCTGGTTTCACTCTGGGGAAGTCATCTTCAAACCTTGCCAATACTTCAGGTTCGATAAGCCTGCCTGTATCATCTGTTGGAGCATTTGCTTGAGCTACAACAAGAGGGTCTTCCTGATCAGCGGATAAATATTCTATTTCGTTTGTTACAACTCCGTTTACAACTTTCCTATACGGTGTTTCAAGAAATCCATATTCATTGACTCTAGCATAGGTGCTTAATGATACAATCAATCCGACGCTCGGTCCTTCAGGAGTTTCAATCGGGCATAATCTTCCGTAATGAGTATGATGAACGTCACGAACTTCAAATGTAGCGCGGTCTCTATGTAAACCACCCGGACCAAGTGCGCTCAAACGACGTTTATGTGTAAGTTCATCTAATGGGTTAGTCTGCTGCATAAATTGTGATAACTGGCTACTTCCGAAGAAATCTTTAATTGCGGCAGTCAAAGGTTTGGAATTAATAAGATCATGAGGCATTATATCATCACTTTCCTGAACAGTCATCCTCTCTTTTACTGCCCTTTCAACACGCATTAATCCATTACGAAATTGAACCTGTAAAAGCTCTCCTACTGACCTCACTCTTCTATTACCTAGATGATCTATATCATCTATTGTTCCCATACCATTTTCAACTTTCATTAAATATTTAAGTGCTTCAACAATATCCTCTCTTCTTAAAACTCTTTGTTGAAGAGGGATATTCAAACCAAGCTTTTTGTTAATCTTATAACGCCCTACAGTTGATAGATCATATCTCTTTGGGTCAAAATAATATCTTTCTATCTTAGTTTTCGCACTCTCAGCTGTCGGTGGATCGCCAGGTTGAAGCCTTCTAAATATCTCTATTAATGCTTCATCTTGAGTTTTAATAGGATCTTTTGCCAGGGTGCCTCTAAGTGATTGTGTATACTTAGCATCTTTTTCATCTAAAACCTCAATCTCATCTATTCCAGAATTTTGCAAAGTATCTAATACTTCTCTAGTTATTTCTTGATTTATTCCTGCTAAAACTTCACCGGTAGATTTGTTAACTACATCCTTTGCAATTACCCTACCTATAAGATAAGCCGGAAATTCTGGAGAAGAAACAATTATATTTTTTACATTCTCACCATCGAGCTTGTTTACTAGATTCTCATTCAACACATCACCAGCATTAGCTAAGATTTCACCGAATTTTTCATCAATAACATCTTTCATCAACATTCTGCCAATAACGTCGTGAAATTGACCTTTGAGAACGATTTCTTCTGAATGACTCCATTGTGGTAGATGCACTTTTTCTACCTTTGCAAAAAGCCTGATTATTTCTTCATCGCTAACCCATCCCAATGCCCTCAATAAAAGAGTTGCAGGCATCTTTTTCCGACGGGCTAATCTGACATATAGCATATCATTAGTATCATACTCAAACTCTATCCATTCACCACGATATGGTATTATCCTTGCTGAATACAATCTTCTTCCACTAAGATGTACTTCTTCTTCATAAATAATACCTGGAGAACGATGAAGCTGACTAACAATGACACGTTCTGCTCCATTTATAATGAAAGTGCCATTATCTGTCATTAGAGGTAATTCGCCCATATAAACGTCCTGTTCTTTTACCTCTATGGCTTGTCTGGTTCCAGTTTCCTTATCTTTCCTCTGTATAATAAGGCGAACTTTCACTTTAAGAGGAGCTGCATAAGTCATTCCTCTTTCTTGACATTCCCAAACATCATATTTTGGTTCTCCAACAGAGTAACTTACAAATTCCAGTGTTAATGTACCGCTAAAATCACTAATTGGAAAAACTTCAAGGAAAGCAGCTTGTAACCCAACATTTTTACGTTTTTCTGGATCACAATCTTTTTGTAGAAACTCTTCATAAGATTTTTTTTGAATTTCTATCAGGTCCGGTAGTTCCATAACTGTTGGAATCTTGGCATAAGATCGCCTTTCTCGCTTTCCAAATTTTTCAATATGATACATTATCTCCCCTCCATCAGCATAAGAGGACATGTTAAGGATTTACTATTAATTCTTATTCTGCAAGTGCAGAAGGATCATTTAATAAAGCTAAACTTTGAATCTGAGTCTTAACATAAAAAAGTTCACTTAAAATCATTCTTACTTTAACTTAGCGTAGAATAAAAGATAAGCAAAGAGCCAATCTGGCAACATAATTGCTCTTCCTTTATAATCAATTACAATCAATATTCATAACCGAGTGTCAAAAAATAAACAATTGACAGTTAAAGATGTATTATGTTAAAATAGCTTCTAACAAAATGTAATGTGTTGGTAAAGTTCCAATAATTTAATTGTGAATCTTTATTCATCATAAAAAAGCAAAAGACAACTCAAATACGAAAGATAAAAAATGAAACCGGATTGATAAAAGAAGCTATTTAACTATCTGTTCAATAACGTTCTATGAATTACAATGGTTGACCAAATAAATTCAAAAAAGAAAAGCCAAATTTTTATTATAGAAATTATTATTAAGTTTCATAAAAAAACATAAGTTCAATCTGAAGCGACAATCTTTCAAAGGATATTCATAACTTCTCACATGACTTCTTATATTCATTAAGCTAGTAAAGTATTTAATGCATAGATTTCTTTTGTCAATTACAAACTATTCCAATGAATAGGATAAAATTTCATACAAAAATCGGATAAAACTGGTAGGAAAACACGATTTCCGAAGTTGCAACTTTGGTATTCTTCAGTTAACATAGTGGGATTAATAATGAACTACTCCTCCCCTTATATAGGAAGAAGCTTTTCGCTTCATTTAGGTAATTAAGTTTACTTTTGTTTGAGATAGCCTGCTTTTGATTGATATTTTTTAATTAAAATTAATTTTGCTATAGCCAAATAAGAAACTTAATGTTAATTGAATTGAATATAAAACTATATTATAAACCAAAAAAACAAAAAAGTCAAGAGTTTTTCACTGAACTTCAGACACCAGTTCGAACAAAAATGATACAAAGCCTTGTCATTGCTTATATTTAGGCTTGCCACCTTTAATATAAAGATGATTTTTCATATATTCAAATAATGCTTATCAGATAAGCCTTCGTAAAGAAAATGCCCGAACTTCAATTTTTCACATACGAAGCCAAACCAAAAAACTTATATAGGCAATAATTAGCTCAGTTTATAATTCAATTCACTAATGATTCAAAAAGCAGATGATACTATCGCCTATAAGATCGTCCCGGAAAAATTAATTTAACATTTGTAGGTTGAATCTGGTTTTATTATATTGATTTTTACAAGCTAAATCTTTGAATAATTTAATAATTTTCAAAACATGATCCAACCTACCAATAAAGCAAATTTTCGTATATTCCAATAATTAATATTATTTTAATTCTACAACAGCCCCAGCATCCTCAAGCTTCTTTTTAATCTCCTCAGCTTCTTGCTTACTAATGCCTTCTTTTACTGGAGATGGTGCATTATCAACTAAATCTTTTGCTTCTTTTAGAGCCAGGTTAGTAATAGCACGCACTTCTTTAATAACCTGGATCTTCTTTTCTCCGGAAGAGACCAGAATTACACTAAATTCTGTTTTTTCTTCTTCTTCAGGAGCAGCTTCAGTAGTTTCTTGAGCTTGACCAAAGCCCATGCCCATCATTGGCATTGCAGCTGGAGCCGCAGAAACACCAAATTTGCTTTCCAATTCTTTAACCAGATCCATGAGTTCCAAAACGCTCATTTCACTTATCGCTTCTATTAATTCAGCTTTAGTAATAGACATCTTATTTTATCCACCTTTCTTGTAAATTAAAGATCAAACTACTTTTATATAGATATTATTTTTATTGATCTTAATTGCCTTCGTTTGTTCCTTCTTCTTGCGGAGTTGATGATTCTAAAGTCTCATCTGGTAATTTTTCCGAATCTACTTTTGCAGTCGAATCTTTTTCTCTTTTTTCAGCTAAACTTCTTAAGACCCCGATAAACTCTCTCATAGGTGCCTGTAAAACTGATAGCAATTTTGATACAGGAGCCTGTAATCCTCCTAAGACCATTGCAATTAATATTTCTTTTGGCGGTATATTGGTCAATGATGATACATCTTCAGGGCTAATCACTTTTTTGTTGAGTATGCCAGCCTTAATTTTAAGGTGTTGATGCTTTGCACTAAAATCTTTAATGATCTTTGCAGGAGTAACAAGATTATCACTTTTACCAAAAGCAAGAGCAGTAGGACCAACTAGATACTTTTCTATTTCATTTATACCTAGCTGTTCTGCGGCTATCCGTGTTAGAGTGTTTTTATAGACTTTATAATCAACATCAGCATCCCGCAATAGTCTCCGCAATTCTGTCATTTCGGCAACACTCATTCCCTGAAAATCAGTAAGAATAGCTAATCTTGCCGAACTGATTTTTTCCTTAACTTCTTCAATTATTGTTGCTTTTTCTGGATTTGGCACTCTGCCCCCTCCATATCTAATTCTTTGAAGGATGAATTAAAAACAGTTAAATTTCTATCCCTCGTTATTAACGGTTATGATTCTAAAAGGTTAATCAGGTTCTGAGGATCAAGTTTTATTCCTGGTCCCATTGTGCAGGAAATTGATATTCCACGTAAATACCTGCCTTTAGCTGCTGCTGGTCTAGCCTTTATTATCGCATCAACCATAGTTAATATATTTTCTTTTAATTGTTCTTTAGTAAATGATGCTTTACCAACAGGTGTATGCAGAACCGAGCCTGATCTATCCATACGACTGCTTGGTGACCATTCTATCCTACCTGCTTTAATTTCCCTGATCATTGCACCAAGTTCGTTTGTGACAGTCCCTGCTCTTGGGCTTGGCATAAGTCCTCTAGGACCGAGTATACGACCAAGAGGAGCAACAACCCTCATCATATCAGGAGCAGCAACAACAGCCTCAAAATCAAGCCAACCATCAGCTATTTTTTTTGCAATTTCTTCTCCACCAACATAATCAGCACCAGCAGCTTCTGCTTCAGCAGCTTTCTCTGCTTGAGCAAAGGCAACGACTCTAATCTGAGACCTACCAGTTCCATGCGGTAAGCTTACAGCACCGCGAACTGCTTGATCCGCATGCCTTAAATCTACTCCCAAACGAGCAGCTAATTCTACAGTTTCATCAAATTTAGCAGATGCTGTCTTTTTAATTAAATCTACAGCTTCATCCAATTCATAATATTTTTCTCTATCTACTAAACTACTGACACTTAAATATCTTTTACCTCTTTTCATTTTTCAATAGACCTTTACAAAAAATGGAAAATCTCCTTACATAATCACTTAATGATTTATCCTTCTATTGTTATTCCCATAGTTCTAGCAGTTCCTTCTATCATTCGCATCGCAGATTCTATGTCATTAGCATTGAGATCAGGCATTTTTATTTGAGCAATTTCCCTTATATCTTTTTTTGTTACAGATGCAACTTTTTCACTATTAGGTTTTCCTGAACCCTTTGCAATTTTCGCTGCTTTTTTCAAAAGGACTGACGCAGGAGGAGTTTTTATTACAAAACTAAAGCTTCTATCTCCATAAACAGTTACAAGCACAGAAACTATAGTCCCATCCTGTCCTTGAGTCTGTGAATTAAAAGCTCTGACGAATTCACCAGCATTTACTCCATGTTGTCCTAATGCAGGACCAACAGGATGTCCTGCTGTAGCTTGACCAGCTGGTATTTGAAGCCTTACTGTAGTAATTATTTTTTTTGCCATATCTTAACCCTTCAATAACCTTAATTATTTACTTTTAATCCTCACGAGATTTTTCAACCTGGAAAAATTCTAGCTCTACAGGTGTCGATCTACCAAATATAGAGATCATTATTCTTAGTTTATTTTTCTCTTCATTTATATCATCTACTACTCCAGAAAAGCCAGTAAATGGACCATCTATTACTTTGATCTTATCTCCAACAACAAATTCAACGGAACGCTTTGCAGATTCTTCTGCTTCTGGTAGTCTGCCTTTAATTATATTTTCTACTTCTTGATCATCAAGCGGTGTTGGATGTGTGCTTGTGCCAACAAATCCCATAACACCCGGTGTATTTTTCACTATATACCATAGATCATCGTTTAAATCCATTTTTACCAGAACATATCCTGGAAAAGATATCTTTGATGTAACCTTTTTTTTCCCACCCTTTATTTCAGTAACTTCTTGTGTAGGAACTATAATCTGGGACGCATAAACGTTTAATAACCCATCATCTTTACGAATAATATAATTTTGTTTATTATCAGATATAAGCCACCTATTACCATTCTCTAGAACTGAAACACCAGGATTATCTGAAATCTGTATACCAGCTTCTTTAAATTTCTGAACTAACGATTCTGGAACTTTTCCATTATTCAGATCATCGATGAATTCTAAGCCTACGCTAAACACTACATGATAGATACTATCCATCATTCCCATGGCGCGAATACGTTGTTCAAGGTTTATTTTGACCTTGTTTTCATGTCCGGAATATGTATGCAAAACGTACCATGCTGAAGCCATTTCTATCACCTGATATTAATACCAAATTTTATCCTTCATTCTAGCATTTTCAATTAGAACAAAACAGTAAATAACAGGAAGGATAACATAAGAAGTTTTAGATTAGACTAGAAATCTTCATTTAATTCGCACCAGGCGCATTATTATTTGTTGTAAAATATTGTCTATGATACCCAGATAAATTGATACTATTATGACGGTTATTATTACAACAGTAGTAGATCCAGTTATTTCTTTTCGATTTGGCCAAGTCACCTTTTTCATTTCGAGCCTAACTTCGCGGAAAAATTTGAATATTTTTTTAAACATAATATATAAATGCTCCTATAAATGAATAAAAATATGGGTCTACCAAAGAGAGAACCAATCCGTCATAAAAATAATAATGGCAGGCCCGGTGAGACTCGAACTCACAGCACCTGGTTTTGGAGACCAGTGCTCTGCCATTAGAGCTACGGGCCTGCATTATATTACAAAACAGATATTTTCTGTCTATCTAGTTTCTTTATGAGCAGTATGTTTTTTGCAAAATTTGCAATATTTTTTTAATTCAAATCTATCTGGTGTTCGCCGTTTATTTCTAGTTGTTGTATAATTACGACGCTTACATTCATCACAAGCCAGAATAACTATATCTCGCACAGCTTTGCACCCCAATCAAGGCTTTAGTTTTATCAACTATTATTTATTGTAAACTTTCCTTAAAAAGAGAAAATGTAATAGTCAAAAACGCTATTCCAAAATCTCTGATATACTACCAGCACCTACTGTAACACGACCCTCTCTTATAGCAAAACGCAATTGCGGTTCCATAGCTATTGGCTTTTGTAGCTCAACTTCAAGATTAACGTTATCGCCAGGCATTACCATAGATACGCCTTCTGGAAGTTTAACAGTTCCAGTAACGTCAGTTGTTCTGAAGTAAAATTGTGGCTTGTATCCTGAGAAGAAAGGATTATCACGCCCTCCTTCTTCTGGAGTTAGTGCATATATTTCTGCCCTAAACTTTGTATGAGGTGTTATGCTTTTAGGTGCAGCCAAAACTTGTCCACGTTCAACATCATTTCGTTCAATACCACGCAGAAGAACACCTATATTATCACCTGCGCGCCCTTCATCCAGCGTTTTACGGAACATTTCAACGCCTGTGCAAACAGTGGATTTTGTCTCTCCAAGTCCAACGATTTCAACGGCGTCTCCCACTCGAATCTTGCCACGCTCAACCCTACCAGTAACAACTGTTCCACGACCAACGATAGTAAAGACATCTTCTATGGACATCAAGAATGGTTTATCTTCATCACGAACCGGTAGTGGAATATAATTATCTACTGCATCCATGAGTTCTTCTATACTTTTAACCCACTTTGGATCACCTTCTAAAGCTTTTAAGGCTGATCCTCTAATAACAGGCACTTCATCTCCTGGAAAATCATGAGCAGTTAATAATTCCCTAACCTCTAATTCTGCTAGTTCAAGAAGTTCTTCATCATCTACTCTATCGCATTTATTAAGGAATACTACCATGTATGGAACGTTAACCTGGTGTGCAAGTAAAACATGCTCATGAGTCTGAGGCATAGGTCCGTCATCAGCTGCTACGACTAATATAGCTCCATCCATCTGAGCAGCGCCAGTGATCATATTCTTTATATAGTCGCGATGGCCAGGGCAATCGACATGAGCATAATGCCTTTTTTCTGTTTCATATTCAACATGCTGAATTGCTATTGTAATACCACGCTCTTTTTCTTCTGGTGCATTATCTATAGAATCAAAAGGTCTAAATTGTGCCATGCCCTTTTCAGATAGAACACGAGTTATTGCAGAAGTTAAAGTTGTCTTACCGTGATCTATGTGTCCTATTGTCCCAACATTTACATGTGGCTTCTTACGCTCAAACTTTGGCTTTGCCATTTGTATTAGTTCCTCCCTTATACGTTTATAAGAAAATTCATTGGAGCCCACGACCGGATTTGAACCGGTGACCCCATCCTTACCAAGGATGTGCTCTACCTACTGAGCTACGTGGGCATATTAAATTTACATATTACATTACGAAGCTAAGAATTAAATGCAGGCATTATACTATTATGGTTATTTATAACATGCTGCCAGGCTTAATCAAATTGCCCGAATGATTACCTACTAAAGATGTTTATGTCTTAAGAGGTTGGGTTAAAAGCCAAACAGGCATAATTATGAAATGTAAATTATAATGCCCTTGTTCCTCAGCTAGCCTATGATTTTTTCCTACACACAATCCAAGATTTGCATATCTGGAGCGGGAAACGGGATTCGAACCCGCGACAATCGGCTTGGAAGGCCGATGCTCTACCAACTGAGCTATTCCCGCTTTTAATGGTGGGCCGGAATGGATTTGAACCATTGTAGCATTGCGCATTGGTTTTACAGACCAACTCCTTTGACCACTCGGACACCGACCCAATATCTTTGTGGAGCTGGCGAGAGGATTTGAACCCCCGACAAGCTGATTACAAATCAGCTGCTCTGCCGACTGAGCTACGCCAGCATGCCTTAAAGTTTTACTCTTTTTTCATGAATGCAGTAAATTCTAATTATATTACACCATTAAAAACTTTGTCAAGCTTTTTTTTAGAATTTTTAGAATCCAGGAAGGCAAAATTTACCGTAATATTAATATAGCAAATTATTCATATTTTGTCAATATTCTGCAAAGCTTTACAAGCATAAAGTTTTCGTCCACAAACTCTAAATAAACCACACAGAACATAATAAAGGCAAAACACGGAGGCACAGAGACACGGAGAGAGAATTAATCACGAAAAACACGAATAAAACGAATAGCACAAATATAATATAAAGAATATTAGCAGAATTCGTGTAATTCGTATAATTTGTGACATTCGTGATTAAAAATCTCCGTGCCTCCGTGTTTCTGTGTTTAATTTATAAAGTATAAATAATTATGCCAAACTCACACTAATTAAATATAATTATACCATTTTAAGTGAAAAATAATGCAAAATTCCTTATGGACTTTCAGCTGACACATAAATTATTTAAAGATACGACCTGGAAGGTTAAATGATGTGATTGTCATGTAGGGGCCAGGTTTCATTAGCATCTTATCGATTTTTGCTAAAAAATAGCTCCTCTCTTTTGTTGATAAAACCTAGTTTAATATACAAAACCTATCCCTACAAAGATTGTATGCTTAATTGCTTAAAATGTTATTAGAACCAATTTTTAGTCCTTAAGCATATCTTTACCAGCATTAGCATAACAGGAACTTCTATTAGCACACCAACCACTGTAGCTAAGGCAGCTCCAGACCCAAGCCCAAAAAGCATTGTAGCTGTTGCAATAGCAACCTCAAAATGATTGGAAGCACCTATCATGGCTGATGGAGCTGCATCTTCATATTTCAATTTTATTAGTTTTGCAAGTCCATAAGTGATCCAGAATATTAGATTGATCTGAATGAATAAAGGTATCGTTATGAGAAATATTGCCTGAGGTTGTCTGATAATAACTTCACCTTATAAAAAACAGGCATATTGCAACAGGAATTGATACCTGAGCAATCGACATTCTATCCAATAACAGTGCTATATTCGGAAACAACCTCCCAAGAATAATGCCAGTAATTATACAAAGAAAAACCCACAAAGTAAGGTATTTTTCAAAAATACTAAGTTTCTTTGTTTCAGATACTATTACGTTATTACCCATAATACCTCCATTATACTTCACACAAAGTAAAGGGATATAATTTTTGCAAATTTGCAAAAAAAGCTATTTTATATTTTTTGCTATCTTTGTATCTGGCTGAGACTTTTTTATTTCGGTTTCATTCGGTTCATTCTCAACGTTTGTATTTATAGGTACATCATTTTTGTTCTTACATCCAAAGGTTGATAATATTAACAGGAATAGGCAGGTAATGATGAAAGGTTCTAGAATAAACATCTTATACGATATCCTGCTCAACACAAAGCATCCTTTCAATTTATATAATAATGCCCTATCTTATTGTTAGACAGGGCATAAAATATTATCAGGATAATGCAGATTTTATCTCTGAATAGACCTTATCAATAGCCTCTTCCGTTACCGGAGATTTACCTTTTTCAAAGCCCATCTTTGTAACGTCAAAAGATTTTGGCTTAATGCCAATATGCTCAGCTGCTTTTGTGGCACAAGCTATTGGGCATCCATCTATTGTGATTATCTCGTCTGCTGCTTTTGTCGTTTCAACGATTCCGCTAACATGACCTCCTATACCGGCAAGACAATACATCTTACCTAAACCTTCTCCGGTCATTTTTCTTCCGACCTGATCTGCAATTGCACCAACATCAGCAGCACCAGAGCATGGAAACACAAGCCTTACTCCACCAGAACAGCAATCACTCTTCTTTTCATCAGCCATGATTTAACCTCCTTATATGGTTGTTGTCTTATTGTATAAGTTTGGTTGGAAACCCAACCATACTTGTAAGACAGGCTGTCTAGCCTGTCATTCTTATAACAAGCTGGTCAGCTTGTTTCTTATTTATATGCTCCGCATATAAAATTAAAATATCTTGTATTTGGATATACGGAACAAGCTAGACAGCTTGTTTCTTATGTATATGCAAAGCATATAAAATTAAATCATCTTGTATTGGATATAGAGAACAAGCTAGACAGCATGTTTTACTCAAAAATAGCATCGAGCCTACTCAAAAATAGCAGCGAGCCTACATTAAACGCAAATAGCATAATGACTACTTTTAAAATTTAAAGTGATGTTCCAGGTCTCTATCTCTTTAATCCAGAAACCCTTATGCTAACTACGGATTTTGCTAATTCCTCTATCTTCTCCATAGGCAGATCGATACTTTCCAGTATAGTATTTGCTGTCGGATCATTGGACATACAATCTATCGAAAAAGAATTTTCCTCAATTATAGTTACATCTTGAAATCCAGCTTTCCTTATGCTTTCTATATATTGATCTTTCATGATAGCACCCGAAATGCATCCGACATACGCAGAAACAGAGGTCTTAACTATATCAGGAAGCTCTTGTAATAGCACAATATCCGAGATCATCAATCTGCCATCAGGCTTTAATACGCGAAAAGCTTCTGCAAAGACTTTATCTTTTTCAGGCACAAGGTTTATAACACAGTTCGAAATTATCACATCCACTGAATTATCAGCAACCGGAAGGTGTTCTATTTCTCCAAGTCGGAACTCCACATTTGAATACCCACCTTTCCTGGCATTTTCCCTTGCCCTCTCAACCATTTCTGGAGTCATATCAACGCCTATGACTTTTCCTGTTTTGCCAACTCTATTCGCTGCAAGGAAACAATCAAATCCTGCTCCTGATCCAAGATCCAGCACAACCTCACCTTCCTTTAATGACGCAAGGGCAATTGGATTACCACAGCCAAGTCCAAGATCAGCGCCATCAGGAACAGAAGCAATTTCATCCTTTGAATATCCGATCTTTTCACTAATATTAGTGGATTTATCACAGCATGAGCTTTTCTGCCCACAACAAGAAGTTTTTTGGCTTCTAGCTATTCTAGCGTATGTATTTTTTACTACTTTCTTTATATCGTTCATATCTATAACCTCTTTCACTTAGCATTTTTTAGCCATCCAGTAATCTGTTCTGGCGAAGGTATTTTACCCGCTATTTTCACTTCACCATCGATGACAAGTGCGGGTGTTATCATGACACCATAATTCATAATATCATTTATCTTTTCAACCTTAACTATCTCTGCATCAACATTAGCAATTTTAACTGCCTTTTCAGCATTTGCTAATGTTTGTTTGCACTTGGGACATCCTGTCCCAAGAACCTCAATTCTCATATTACACACCTCTCATAATCGATCCAAAAATAATTCCTGTAATTGTTGATAATATAACAACAAATGTAATAAAAACTAAAGTTTTCTTCGTCCCTATTATGCTTCTTATGACAATCATGCTTGGTAAACTTAATGCGGGTCCTGCTAAAAGCAATGCTAATGCAGGTCCCTGACCCATTCCACTTCCAAGTAATCCTTGAAGTATCGGCACCTCTGTTAAAGTAGCAAAATACATAAGCGCACCAACTATTGATGCAAAGCAATTAGCAAAAAGAGAGTTACCCCCAACTATAGATGCAATGTACCTTGACGGAATCAGACCAGTATCGCTATCTGGAGCGCCCATCAGGAATCCAGCAATTAGAACCCCAGCGAATAATAATGGTAAAATCATCTTTGCAAATGTCCATGTTGAGTATACCCATTCCTTCATCTCATCCTTGTTGAACCAATTAATCAGAATCAAAGTTAGAATTATCAAGCATCCGCCTGTTAAATACCATTTAATATTATAAACTGTGTCCCAGAAGCCAACGGGTTGCGCAGGTTTGCCCCATGCGGCAAATATCAGAATGAATATCATGTTTAGAAAATACAAACCGGTCTTCCAGAGAGGACGTTTATTTTCCAGCGTTTCAGGAATAAATGTATTAGCTTTTTCCTTTTCCTCTTTTCTAAAAAACAAAGCCATCAAAAGTCCAATTACAATTGAGAAAATGATTGCTCCCAAAGCCCTTGCCAGACCTAACTGCCATCCTAAAACACGAGCGGTCATTATAATGGCAAGCACATTGATTGCTGGACCTGAATAAAGAAATGCTGTTGCCGGTCCTATTCCTGCACCACGTTTATATATTCCTGCAAATAATGGTAAGACTGTGCAAGAGCAGACAGCTAATATTGTCCCGGATACTGATGCTACTCCATAGGATAATATTTTGTTTGCCTGTGCGCCAAAGTATCTCATAACAGATGCCTGGTTCACGAACACAGAAATACCACCGGCAATAAAGAAAGCAGGCACAAGGCAAAAGAGAACATGCTTTTGTGCATAGTCCTGAAGCATATAAAATGCTTCTAGAATTGCACTTTGCACTCTTGCATGTTTATAAGGGATATAATATGCGGACAGGAATACTAAAACAAAAAGTAATAACTTACGCCATTCGGTTTTCATGTATTCCTCATAAATTAATATATGCGAATATATAAATATAAATAATTAAAAAAACAACCCTTTAACGATTGCAAATATCACTAAGTCTTCTGGCTTTAGCTAATTCAGCAAGGTCTTTGATCACAGCTTTATCATCGTTGGATGACTCTTTTACAATATTAAGCAATTGCTGAACGTGCAAAGGTGCATCTTCGTAATTTAATGAATAATGCACCCATAAACCATCACGCCTATCTTTTACAAATCCTGCATTCTTGAGTATACCAAGATTTCTACTGATTCTTGATTGTGTCATGTTCAATGCTTGCATTATTTCGCATACACATAGCTCTCGCTTTTCCAGTAACTTAAGCAATCGTATTCGTGTTTCATCTCCAAGAGCTTTGAAAGCTTTTATTAAATCTTTCAATTTATCCTCCATATATTTAAATATGCGAATATATTATATCATAGCTTTCTATATTAATCAAGATTTAGTTGATCAACTATTCTAATAATAGCTAATAATAGCTAATCATAATTCTTTGCTAGTTCAGGAGGTTGGTTACGTTTTATATATCAAAACTGTGGAAAACGCTTTAATTCTCCCCATAATATAGATAACTTACCATTTTTTTCAACAGCAGTTGCTGGAATGCCCTTACCATCGATTTTGACATATTCTACTTGAAAAACAGTATTGGTTTCACCTTCCAGAGCTATTCCACCTTCATCTATCCCGCCGGCTTTATCTTCTACCTCGATCTTAAGTTCATTATCTAGATATGCCATCATTGAATTCTTAGTTATAGATAGTTTCAATGTATACCATTTATTGAAATCTATCCTACCAACCGGAACCTTAAAAACTTCGGAAAAATACCATTAACGCGCTTGTAAATATATAAGTTGTTTGTATTATCAAGGTCTTCATAAAGGTTTAAACGGTAATTCGTCAATGTATCAACATAACGGAAACACATGCCCCATATACGTCCTCCGGTTAGATTACCTTTCACTTCGAAAGTATAATCTGTCCATTTATTTACCCCTTCGATATTAAGCATCAAGTCTTGATATCCAGTTGTTTTCCCTTCCAATAAACCATCCTTTATCTTCCACTCGCCACCAACAGGTTTCCAGACATCTAAAGCTTTATTGTCTTTAAATTCGAGCATTAGTGCTTCTGTATTGAAGCATACAACTAAGAAAGACATAAAGATGATAAGGTACGATACTTTTTTCATGTGCAACTCCTTTTGAAAAAGCATGTTAATTTTATATCCACATTATTATTTTATCATAATTCTGATGCTATTGTATAGCATTATCCATATTTTTTGTTATGCACTGCAACCAATGCCAAATCCACTATCTTTAGCAGTTGAAAACCCAATAATTTTCATATTACATCCTTTTCTTTGTTGGTTTTTCAACTCAACTTTGCTTCTAATACCGTTTTAAAAATTTGTTTATACAATAGTAAGGTAGGTACTGTAAGCATCAAGATAAGAGATTTTGACAATTAACTATTAACAAAAATTAATAAGCTTGATAGACATAGCTCTTAACCCCGTCAGGGGTGACATGTTTGTAGAAATTTAATCATATCAGTTCACATGTTATTTTTCTACAAATATATCGCTCCTATCTCCGCTTAACTTGACGCCTATGGGGCATTGCTCCCTTTGAAAAAGGCGAAATCAGGAAAGTCTCCCTTTCCCAAAGGGAGATTTAGAGGGATTTTATAATAAATGAAATAGCATTTTCTATACAATTTATTACTCAACCATTTCTTGTCTTCGAATTATTTCATCCTGCGCACTTTTACACATATCAATAAAGACAGCACTATAACCTGTTATTCTTACCATAAGATCACGGTGAGCCTCAGGGTGTATTTGAGCATCTCGCAACTCATCAGTATCAGCAATAGAAAGTTGAACCTGTAGCCCTCCCATTTCAAAATATGTTCTAAGCAATGCTGATAAACGATTTAGTCCATCTTCACCACTTACTAATTGCCTTTGAATGCGAACATTTAATGCCCCAGAGTTGAAATATTTAAACGGAAGTTTGGAAATCGATCGGAACATTGCAGTAATACCATATTTACATGATCCATGAGTCGGTGAAGTGTTGTCACTAAAAGGCATACCAGAATGACGACCATCAGGAGTGGCAATCAGGCTTGCTCCTTCTCCGATATGTCCCATATCTGTAGTTAGACACCGAAAAGCAATAACCTGATCTTCCGAACCTAAACGACTTTCACGATCAAATTCTTTTGTAACAATGTCCAGAATTCTATAAGCATGTCTATCAGCTCGATCGTCATCTTGACCAAACTTTGGAGCATTCAAGCACAATTGCCGTATATGTTCATAGCCGATAAAGTCATCTGCCAGTGCTTTACGCAAAACACTCATAGATACCTTTTTTGAGTTGAAGACAACCTCATCTAATGCAGACATACAATCCGCAGCAGTTCCAATGAACCTTATAGAACCAACCAATGAACCATATTTTGTTCCACCAAGACACCAACTTCTTGCTCTTTCGATAGGTCCATCCTGGAAACAGTCATCAATTCTAAGGTTTCCTGGAGCAAACTCATCCCATTTCTGTCTGTATTGCCTGAGATTTTCAAAACTTTTTTTAATAGTTGTCCTGATTGAATCGGTAAAGCGTTCATAAACTTCATCAATGCTTTTTGGCTCATCACCTTCCATCATAGCTTTGATTATATGATGTGGAAGTGATATATGGCATCCTCCAACAGCCATTTCCTTTCCTGGAATATCTGGCCAATTGCAACCATGCATAGTATAAGTGTCCGCATCATCGGGATCTATCCCACAATGGACCATTGCTGGTATGACTTTATTATCATTATAGACCATGAAACTAGCGTTACTACGCATCTTGTCACATGCGATCCGCCATATACTCTCAGGCAGATCAGATGTATATCTTAGCACAATCACAGGATTTTCTAATCCTGGTATAACTCTTTCAATGAAGAGCTGTGTAAGCTCGTTCATAGATGGTCCATGTTTGCTTTTTCCTCCGAGGACAATATATTGTGGAGAATCATAACATAAATTTCTGAGCCATCCTGTATCATTACCATCACTCATTTGATGTTCACCGCGACCTAATAGAAGATTATTTTTGCAGTAAAAATCTTCGATAATATTTCCCGCTTCTTCACGCGTGAGTATTTTAGAATCAAGATCAGAGAGGTAAAAATCTAGCAATAGATCATCAAGGCGCCCGAAGGTTAGCGTTGCGTTCACAGCTCCTATTGAGCAATAGACAATTCCGACCAACCATATAAGTTGCAAAGCTTCAGCAAAAGTTTTTGGAGGACGTTCAGCAATAGCAAAACAGTTATTAGCTTGATCCTCAAGTCCCATCTCCTGTGCAGAAGATGCATAGCGTCTGGCGTAATTCCTGAAAGCTTGATAAATCCTTTCCGCACCGCGAAGAAAATCTAAATGCGCACCTGTTTCGCCAGAAGATACTCTCCTATACAATTCTTGTCTTGCAAGTTCTTCTAATCCTGGCAGACCAAATTTAAGTAACCTTTCCCAATCAAAGCACTCATGACCACCATCAAGCATCCATGGAGGTATGCCACGATGCCATTCCTCACGAGTCTTTTGGAGTAACTTCTCAGCTTCCTCATCAGGGATTTCTTCGTTAATTCTACCGAGGATTAAGTCATAAGACAATATGGGAACTGGAATATGATCGAGTATATAATATAAGCCTTCACCAAGTTGAAGTTGTTGTGGCAAGCCTTTAACCAATTCGTGAGCTTCCCAAGTGATCTTAAGGCGCTCAATAGTAGCACTTCGCACATCTTTGTCACGGATCGCATATAATGCTTCCTCAATACGTAATTGAGAAACATCACTATCTAAGGCTAAATTATTTAACACTTGTTTTCCTCTTATAAAAAAAATAATCACGAACATCATGTTTATTAATGTTGTTCGTGATTTAAAGTGTTTATCTAATTTTTCAACTAACTGCTTCCAGCCAATTTTTATAATTATTATCACGAGTATAGAAGGCATCAAATACTTTTGTCATGGCGGAGGCAACGTTTTTGCAGTCATTTTCTGTCCACCATTGATTAACTCCCACGGAAACATGCCTGCTAGTAAGGTCTATAGTTCTTGGACACATATCAAACGAATATTTAACTTTAGCAGCTTCTCCTGCTTTTGGACATTCCCAGGGACAACCATCGGAAGTGGCAGGCACTTTATTAAGTATTTGCTCCATGTATTGATAATAATGCCAATCTGGAGAATTACTACGTCCACGTGTTCCTGCACTAACACCTTCTGCGTTTAATGCAGATACTATCTTTTCAGATTCCTCTGCAGTTGGCGGGAAAAATCCGATACTATGACTCATTTCTCCATCTATATCATGGATAACCCTCGGTTTAAGCTCCTTATAAACAGGAAGATTAGACATGATAAGCTTTTTATTATTACGCCAACGCGTAAGTTGTGCTTCCATCTTTCTAAATTGCACGAGTTCAATAGTTCCCTCTAATTCGGACATACGGTAATTTAATCCACAGAAAAGCTCACCAGCCCATCGTGCAGGTGCGAAACGATCAGGACGCCATAGACCACCTGCTTCTGCCCATCCCTGAGCACGAGCAAACAGTTTATCATCATTGGTCATAACAAGACCACTTTCGCCACCACCTGTTACTTTATATGAGCTTACACTAAAGCAACCTAAATCGCCGATAGTTCCAACACGCTTTCCCTTAAACCTGGCACCACATGATTGGGCGCAGTCTTCGATCACTTTAAGATTATGGCGTTTTGCTATATCCATTACCGCATCCATATTACATACATAACCGTTCATGTGAACAGGAGCAATTGCTTTTGTGCGCGGAGTAATCTTTTTTTCAATGTCCTTGGGGTCTATTGTCATGGATTCATCGATTTCACACCAAACTGGTATTCCACGAGAGACTACAACTGCCATAGCAGTAGCACAAAATGTGTATCCGGGAACAATTACTTCATCTCCACATCCGATGTCTGCTGCTACATACGCAGTGTGAAGTGCAGCTGTTCCTGATGAAACTCCCATAACATGTTTCACATTAAAAAGCTCACGAACCAAATTTTCCATCTCTGTCACTTTTGAACCAGGATTATTAAAATGAACCAATGAAGGGGCTATCTCTACTTTTTCTACTACCTTTTTTATTTCCTCAATTATTTCAGGAGGATATCCCCATGTCTTAGCCATCTCAAGAAGCTCTTCATGTCCGATTTTGGGATGACCCTTCCCTTCGAAACTTTCAATAGCTTTAGGTCCACCGTTAATCGCAAGTTTACTTTTTTCCATTTTTTCCCTCCATATTAACTTGATCTACAAATTATATTTGTATATAATTTCGATGATCATGATAGCTATTTTGTGTTTTTATGTCAAGACTAATCTGACAGGTATGGTATATACTATATTCAGGAGGATTGAAAAATGTCTAAAGAGCTAATTTTGTTGTTATGCATTATATGCTTTTTTATTGCTGATCAAGCTTTTTGTGCAATGGAGGGACTAGTTGGCGCATGGTTATTTGATAATGATTCTGATCAAAAAGCGATTGATGCATCAAAAAAAGGTCATGACGGAGAATATGTTGGTAATGCGAAAAATGATAAAAATGGCAAATTCGGCTCAGCCCTTGCATGTGACGGAACTGAAGCGTATGTAATGGTTCCAGACCACGATGATTTTGAATTCGACAAAGATTTTACAATTGTGTGCTGGTTTAAAAATTCAGTTCCACCATCAGACCATTCTGGACTTGTAACCAAAGGTTATCATAAACCTAGTGGCGCAGGTGGTAACTCAAAGCCCTGGTATCTTGTTTATTTCCTGAAAACAGGGACAGTTGATCTATACTTAAGAGATACCAAAGACGTAAATTCTCGTGCAATAGGGAAAACACTCATCAATGATGATAAATGGCATCATGTGGCTGCGATGAAAGAAGGGAACAAGGTAAAAATCTTCGTCGATGGACAGGAAGATGGTTCTGCCGATGCAGTCGATGCCAAATATGGTCAAAACGATCAGCCATTGGTATTTATGGTCCATTATGATAGATGGATAAATGGTATGATGGATGAGGTTGCAATTTTCAACAGGGCATTAAAAAGTAATGAAATAGCCCAAATTATGAAAGGATTAAGCCTGAGTGTTCTTTCTGTTAGCTCAAATGAAAAGCTTACAGTTAGTTGGGGAAAGATAAAATCAATGTAATTAACCTGGAGATTAGAAATATGACACCCAGAGAAAGATACCTGGAAACAGTATTATTTGGTAAACCTGATAAAGTTCCTTTCAGTCCTGGAGGACCGCGTGAATCGACATTAGCACGCTGGCATCAGGAAGGATTACCGAAAGATAAAAACTATATGTCCGCCATTTACGAGATATTAGGTATAAAGCCCGATCCACCTTCCAGAGGTCCGGTATATGGCATAAATGTTTCATTTCGGATGATTCCCACATTTGAAGAAAAAGTGCTGGAACATAAAGATGGGCATTACATTGTTCAAGACTGGATGGGGGCAATTACAGAGATTTCAGATAAATATGACTATACTTATATTCGATCAGCAAAGGACTTTGTAACTCGTAAATGGCATAGATTCCCGGTGCAAAATCATGAAGATTGGGAGGAGATGAAGAAAAGATATAATCCCAGAGAACCCGGAAGGCACGATCCAAATCTTGTTGAGCATTGTAAAGCTATGAAAGATAGAGATTATGTCGTTGGATTTGGATTTAATGGTCCTTTCTGGCAAATAAGAGAATGGGTCGGTATGGAAAATTTATGTATTTTAATGCTGGACGACCCTGAATTCGTCTTGGAGATGGCAGAATTCTGGACCGAATTTGTATCAAAAACGATGGAACCAATTCTTGATAATGTTGCGGTTGATTATGTCTCGATCTCCGAGGACATGGCATACAAGGCACATAGCATGATCTCCCCTGGTATGGCAAGGAAATTTCTATTACCTGCATATAAACGCTGGTCATCTGAGATCAGAAGTAGTGGTTGTCAAATAATATATATGGACTCTGATGGTTACGTCGGTGAACTTATACCTATATGGATCGAAGGCGGTATAAATTACTCTGGTCCTAATGAAGTTGCTGCTGAAAATGATATTGTGGAATTTAGAAGAATATTTGGTAAGAAAATGGCTTTCAACGGAGGTATTGATAAACGTGCAATTGCCAAAGGTGGTAAGGTTATAAGAGATGAACTTGAAAGAGTTGTACCACCGCTACTTAAAGATGGTGGATATATCCCCGGGTGTGATCATGGAGTCCCAAGTGATATATCATGGCAAAACTTTATCGAATATTCAAGGCTTTTAGCAGAAATGACTGGATGGCTTTAATTTTTCGCTTAAATAAAGTCAGTTTGATATAACAAAATTTGTGAATAACGAAGCACAAGAAGAAAGTTAATCACGAATTAAAAGAATAAAATGAATATTATTAGGTTTGTATCCGCCCGATTCATCGGGCGTTAAGATTTATATCACGCTCAATAAATTGAGATACTACAAACAAGCCTTCTTACTCTTTATATAATTCGTAATTAAATATCTCCTTACAGAAATGTCTTCATGTTAAATTTTAATATTTATGAGATATAAAGAGTATGTAGGATGGGTAAATGGTTGTGTTTTTTCATTACATTAATTAATGGGCTATAATTTGTGACAAATAATAAAGACTCCAAGAATAAAAACCATTTACCCATTCTACTTTTTCTTTAATTTCTACTCAAATTAACGCTAATATAAAAATTTATAAGTTATAGAAAGCAAGTAGGTTGGGTTGAGTTACGAAACCCAACAAAGATAAGAGTTTGGCATCAGAATGGGTGGGTCTCGTTCCTTGACTCAACCTACTCTTTGCTATCCCATATTGAATTAAATTACGTTACACAAAACTTAATAAGGACTGTAATATTTCCTGAGCTTATTTTTACTGGTTTCAGAGAAATTTAGATCTTTATTAAAATTAGTTTTATTTCCTCCATCCATGATAGTTCCAGAATCATTTTCATGTGAAAGCCAGAATAAATGACCAACTTCATGTGAACCAAGGTTTGCAAGAGCAGTTGCAGATTTATTAAATTCTCTTATTATCCTCGGATCATCAAACTCTACGTAACCTTTCTTCCTTTTAATCATGTTGAGAAATTCGTCCATACCGCCAAGTCGATCACCCATAAAGACCCAGCAACCATCAAACGAATAAAGTCCAAATCCCTCTGCACCTCCTCCCAGTACCTCATCACTGGTGAATGTGCATTGTTTATAATCTTCTGTTAGGGGATATGGTAATTTATTTACTACTTCCGGAGCTTTTTTACCCAAGAAGTCAAAATCAATCTGCATTCTTCTTTTTACTTTACCTTTAAATATTTCTCTCCCATCAGGATAAGGAATATATTCATGAAGTCCATCCCATTCAAGATAAATATATTTTTCTCTTGCTCCAAATTCTTGCCTGGATGCAGGAATCAATATAGCTAAACAAGCGATTATAGATATAGCGATCACTATATTTAATAATGATACTATCTTTCCCGATGGGTCAATATTGTTGACAGGGTCTGCATTGCCATACATATATTTATTTAGAGTAATTGGCTCCATTTCATTTCCTTCTATAGGATCGATTGTAATAAATCTTCCTATCCCAGGAGCATAATACCTTGCACGTAAGTAGTATTGGTTCGCTTCTGAATCAAATTGTTCCCCAGCAAATAGAAAATGATTTGTTGAGCTTCCAGTTCTACTGATTATGTTACCAAATGCATCATAAGTATAAGTATCCGTGATGACACCTGTTGAATTTGTCAATGCCCTTGTGCTTCCTAATCCATCCGGATGATAACAAGATAAAGTACCACCACGATATTGGCTTATAAGACTATTGCCATAGATATAATTGGCTAGCAAATTTCCTGATGAATTCCACTCCTCCAATACTCTTGTGAAAACAGTATTTATATCATTTATATACTTTGTTGTAACTCCATTTGCAGTGGTGCTTATCCTATTTCCATTTGAATCATAGACATGCTGTATATTTATAGCTGGTCCCTGAACTGAAACCAGCCTGTTTTCATAATCATAAGCGTAGTTGATAGTTGTTGCACCGACTTTTCTAGTCAACATATTTCCGTTATTATCATAAGTATAGTCTACGTTGCCCTCTTTTGTTAATCTATCATTATTATCATAGGTGTAATTTATATTTCCGAAGTTATCTGTCTTTGTTAATCTATTACTAACATCATCATAAGTATAAGTTATAGTGTTATTTCCTGCTACTGGGTCTGTGATCTCTTCCTTTGTTAGTCTATATAACTTATCATAAGTATATGTGACCTGGCGCCCATTATTTTCTGTGACCTTTGTGCGAATACCTGTAGGTCCAAGCGTATATGCATAGCTTGAGATCAAAGAATTATCCTGTTTTCTATTCTCCACTGACACTAGACGATTTAGAGTATCATAGCCATAGTTGACTTTTGTCCCATTGGGATATGTGATACTCGTAATATTACCAACTTTGTCATACGTATAACTTGTTTCTTTTCCACCTGGATCAGTAACTTTTTGAATGCGGTTAAGCTTATCATAGGTATATTGTGTTGTGCCTGATGATGTAGTAATTGAAGTTATATTCCCTGCAAGATCATAATTATAAGAAACTATCCTTCCTTCATAGTCTGTTACTTGTTTAAGTCTGTCTCTTGAATCATAAGTAAAACTGATTGTTCCTCGTGAGTCACTTATTGTCGATATCTTTCCAGTCAGTGTATATGTATAACTTACTGTAGAGCCATCTGGATATCTTTTCGAAGTCAAAACATTGTTCACATAAGTGAAAGTTGTCTTATTTCCATTAAAATCAGTCCTTGAGATCATGTTGCCCTGTGCATCGTATTCAAATGTTTCATATTGACCCATTGGAAGGGTTCGCTTAATGATATTTCCAACTTTATCATATTCCCATCTGGTGATCCGGTTTCTTGCATCAGTCTGACTGATCTTCTGACCAAACTCATCATAAGCGTATCTGGTAACTTTCCCCATCGCGTCTGTTACCGATGTCAACCTGCCCAATTCATCATATTCGTAGCTTGTAGTATTGCCAGCCTGATCAATCTGAGATGTCATCCTTCCCATTGCATCGTAGGTATATCTTATATTAGTTCCATCGGCAAAAATCACTTTCGTCTGATTTCCTGCAGAATCATATTCGTAGGACGTTTTTCTGCCGTTTGCATCGGTTTTTTCTATCATATTCCCATTTTTATCATAAGCAAAGCTTATCGTATTTCCATTTGCATCTGTTATTGAAGTTACATTGCCTGCATCGTCGTATGTATATGTTGTAGTGTTACCTCTTGGGTCTGTTTCAGTTAACATTCTACCTAACTTATCATAAGTATAACTGACAATTGCACCATCAGGATATGTTATTTTGATTAATTTATCTAAATTATCATAGGTATATTCTATCTTATTACCTGCCTGATCTGATTGGCTTATTTTTCTACCATTCTTATCATATTCAAATTCGACAGAATTCCCATCTGGTTCGGTAACCTTTTGTAAATACCCTCTTGAATCATATTGGTATGTCTTCTGGTTACCAAGCTTATCTATCTCAGCTGATATTTTGCCTGATGAATTATATTCTACCTTTTTTGAATTACCATAGGGATCGATTATTTCTTTTACACGATTAAGTTTATCGTATACATAATTAGTTACCAATGTCTCCGTTCCAGATGGCGTGGTGCGAGTCATGCTACTACTCAGTCTATTGCCATTGGCATCATAAGTATAGTTTGTTATATTATTTAACGGATCGATCTTGCTGATCAAGTTACCGTAAGCATCATAGCTATAGCTTGTAACATTGCCATCAGGGTCTGTTTCTGTTAATACATTTCCCTTAGCATCATAAGTGGCTGAAATAGTATTGCCTTTGGGATCGGTTTTAGAAAGAAGGTTTCCTTTGCTATCATAAGTGTATGTCGTTATATTCCCTTCGGGATCCTTTATTGTAAGTATCTGATTACGATCGTTATAGGTATATTCTGTCTTATTTCCTGATGGGTCTGTCTTGCTGAGCATGTTACCCCTTGCATCATAAGTATAGTAAGTCGTTTTTCCATTCTTATCTGTCTCTGAAAGCTTATTCCCTTTGCTATCATAGGTGAAACTTTGAACATTTCCCAGATGATCTGTTATCCTTTCCACATAACCATCTGCATTATATTCATATACTGTAAGCCTACCCAAACGATCCTTTACAACTTCCTGCCTCGAGCCTATATTATGCTCATATTCTATCTTATTGCCATCCGCATCAATTGACCTGATTAATCTGCCGTTATCATCATATTCATTGCGAGTTGCTTTGACACCATTAGGACTATAAATATCAATGATGCCATGAGTTGAATTGTATGTGAACCTTGTTACATTTCCCATCTGATCGGTCACACTAATAAGATCACCATAATAATCGTAAGCATATTTTATAGTTCTTCCCATCGGGTCTGTTATGGTTGTTATGCGATTCTGAGCATCTCTTGTGAAAGTTACGCCTTTACCTGCTGAATGAATGACACCGTTAGCTGAAAATGTCACTGTATTGCCATTCGAGTCTTTGATGCTTTCAAGACCTGTCTGCTGATTAATAACATAAACATTTCCTTCTGCTGTTGTTAGCTCATAACGATTGGGATCGAAAGTATCAAGGTTCCATAGAACTAGCTCGACATCACCATCATCTGGTGGAAAGACTATTAGATCGTTTGGGTCGACGTCCAGACATTTTAATTTGGAATATGTCCCTGCCTTTGCTGGAAAACTTATATCTATATCAGGTGAATCCCAGATATTCCAATTGTTCGGGCTAGCCGACACCGAAAATTCATCAATTTTGCCATCAGGATAAGTTACGGTAATATAATGTGGTTTCGATTGGTTAAGATATTTTTTCAATCCAATTTGCTGAAGGACCCAATCCTTTCCTATAACTCCACTTTCGCTTAGTTCCAGATTGCCTATCTCAAGATTCCAGCATACCCCAAAATCACCCTTTACCTTATTTCTGCTATCATAAGTCCTTGTTATTATAATAGGCAGTCCAGCAACAGGTATGGAAAGATCCCTGAAGCTCATGGTGAAATTGCCAACCTTCAGCTCTCCTGATAGTTGATATGTTACCATAACCGAAGCCCTATTCCCACTTTTATCTTCTACTGTCAATTTTATATCATATAATCCATTCCGTAGCAAAGTAGGATCTAACCTGCCAAGTATGCCATTTGTCACTGATGATGTTCCACTATGAAAAGTTATGAACTCATTTCTATCTTTGATAGAATACTCCAGCTTATATCTGATCAGATTTGCATCACTCGCTGTTCCTATTATATTTACTGGCTCTGTTATCTTTGAATTATCTGCTGGTGAACTAATCTGTGCCGTGGGAAGCTGTGTGTCTCCTGATGCTAAGAATATTAATTCTTTGCTGACCTGACCTTCATTGCCTGCCAGGTCTGTTGCTGTGCCTGTTACTGTGAAAACACCTGGTGTCGATGATGTGAAAGTCGTCCTTCCCGATGCATCAAGTGGTCTATTAACGCCATTGATTTTTAAGGTCTTAGTATCTATTCCAACGTTGTCTGTAGCGCTCACTGTTATTGTCACTGTCTGTCCAATATTTGGTGGTGTCGATGGATCAAAGGTAACATCAACCACAGGACGAATAATATCCCCCACACCTACAGCTCCAAGGTCCCATATACAATTATCTTTTGCATTTATCCAATAACCATAATACGGAACCATCTCTGTCAGATTATTTCCTCCATAGCTTTCAATATACCTGAGCCATCCGTCATCTTTATATGCCCATACTGAATAGTATAGACCCTCTATTGATGTCAATGCCTCTGTGATTGTGCGCGGTGATAGCGAATTATATCCAACAAGATTCCATCCCTTATTAAGCGAAATTGTGTTGCTTACGGAGTCATTTCCTCTTATTGTTAGCTTGCCTGCCATCTTCATCTTTATCCAATAGCCTTTGCCAGGTTCTATTGTGGTCAATGCTCCTCCAGCTACGCCTGCTATGTAATATTTCCACTTTCCCTCTTGATATGACCAAACTGAATCATACTTATTATTGATTGAAGATAACACAGCTTGGATATTACTATTTTCTGGGATTAATGGAATCGAAATAAGGTTCCACCCTGCATTAAGATTGATCTCTAGCTCCCTTATTGCAGATATACCATAATCCCGGGATTTAACTTCTTTAGTTTTTGGAATATCAGATAATGCAATTAATGGATTATCATTAAGAATGGATGAGAGATAGTCATCATCAAGGTAGCAATAATCGTTTTGTTCGGATATATCAGTTTTTCTTTCCAACTTTCTTCCTACCTCATGAGACATAACAGGAAAGGTTATTCCAAGAGCCATTGAAAAGATAATTATATATAATAAAATTGATCTTAATAATTTTAGTGTTAAATGATCACTTCTAATAGAATCCATTTTGCTACCCTCCATGCCGTTATCTTTTAACAACAGATGAGAATTTATATTTAACTTACTAAATTAGTTAATTATACAAAATAAAAAAACAAAAAGCAATGACAAAATTTTATTTTCCAGGCATAAATTTTTTATCCAAATCTTTTTAGAAAAAAACACAGAAACACGGAGGCACGGAGAAAAAATTAATCACGAAAAACACGAATAAAAAAATCACGAATTGGACGAATAAAGTATCACGAATTAGACGAATAAAACGAATAACACGAATATAATAAAAAATTATTCGTGTAATTAGTCTTATTCGTGATATTCGTGATAAAAAAATAATTAAATATCTCCGTGTCTCTGTGCCTCCGTGTTTTGCCTTTACTATGTTCTGTATGAGTTGTTTAGAGTCTGTGAACGAAAAATTTGTGCTTGGATTTTATTTCAGTAAGCCATATAAACGTAGTTTTCTATATAAGTTTGCGCGGTCTACATTCAGGTTTTTCGCTGTTTGACTCACATTTCCATCGTTGCTTTCCAATTCTTCCAATATGATTTTTTTCTCATATTCATCGAGCATTTCTTTTAATGAATGTGAAGTTTTTTGTGGAATTTGCCTTTGGTCTATATGCAGAGCAGATAATACATGATGAGCAGAAATTACATCTGATTCAACCATAATTATGAGTCTTTCGACAATATTTCTTAGCTCACGTATATTGCCTTTCCATTCGTAATCCATTAAAGCATTTATAGCTTCTTTAGATACTGTTTTTATCGGCTTTCCATTTTCATTACAGAATTGCTCGACAAAATGCATGGTTAATATAGGTATATCTTCTTTTCTTTGCCGCAAAGGAGGGACAAATATTGGTATAACATTTAGACGATAATAAAGATCCTGTCTGAAACGACCCTGCTCTATTTCCTTTTCGAGCACTTTATTCGTAGCTGCAATAACCCGGACATCCAATTTTATATTCTTATTACCACCTATTCTTTGTATCTCTTCCTCCTCTAAAGCTCTAAGGACCTTTGATTGTGCTGTAAGGCTCATATCGCCTATCTCATCCAGGAATAAAGTTCCACCATTTGCTAACTCGAATTTTCCGATCTGCCTATTGATTGCACTGGTAAACGCGCCTTTTTCATGACCGAAAAGCTCACTTTCTATTAATTCTTGAGGAATAGCGGCACAGTTCACCTCAATGAATGGTCCTGATGAACGACTGCTCTGGCGATGTATTGCCC
>FWPV01002528.1_pt1 | contig 44548 bp, 38 predicted proteins | sample 2228371 | NCBI WGS metagenome assembly FWPV01 (sample SAMEA103939776, study PRJEB20133) | metagenome
AAATTTTTTTAAAACAATAATTAAAAATTCAAAGTTATTAAATTTTTAAAAACCTTTTTTATACTAAACGAAATACTTTTAAAACAATGTCTTATCATCAGTTGATTAGCTTTTAGTTGGTTTATTTATAGATTAGATGTTTTGAAATTTTAAAAAAATCAAAAGTATGTTTTAAATAGATGTTTCAAGGTTGAATTTTTTTAAATCAATTTTTTTGAAAATATAATATCGGATCAGTTTTAGCAACAGCCCAGTGAAGCTGTTTTTTTGATTTTTGATGTGCTAGATTATTTTCAGAAAGAATTTCACAAAAAAATTTATATTTACAACATTGGCAAAAATAATGTCCAAAAATGAAATCAAAAAATACAAAGTAATTATTCTTTCTTCACAAGAAGCGGGAGAATACAATCGCATTTATACTGTTTTGTCCAAGGAAAGAGGACGGTTTAGCTTTTTGGGAGTGGGGGTGCGAAAACCACAAGCTAAGTTGGCTCCAGCTTTAGAGCCAATTACCAAATCGGAAGTTTTTTTAATAAAAGGAAAAAGAATGCCCAAAGTAGTAGGAGTATTATTGAAAGATCAGTTTTTAGAAATAAAAAAGAATCTTGAAAAAATTTTTTTAGTGCAGAAAGTATTTTCATTAATTAAAAAAGGTTTACCGGAAGAAGAAAAATGTGATTCAGTTTTTAATGCTCTTGAATTTTATTTGAAGATTATAGATAGACATTCAAAAGAAAATTTTTTAATAGAAGTTTTAGCAAAAGGAGGATTAATTTGGAAAATCTTGGAATGGAATGGCAGAATACCTGAAATTTTCAAATGTTTTTCTTGTCAGAAAAAAGCTTCTAATTTTAAAAATCAGAAAATATTTTTTTCTATTCCAGAAGGATTGGTTTGTGATCAGTGCCAAAAAAAATTACAATTTCAGCAAAGAATTTTTAGAATAACCCCAGAAGTTATAAAGTTGATGCGACTTTTAGGAAAAGTAGAACAACTAATTAAAAGGATTCGGGTGAAAAAATCAATTGCCAAAGAAGCACTCTATTTTTTGGAAACAGCACTAAAAGATTAAACTTATTACTAGAATTTTTAAAACAATTCTTTTTTTTGGTTGTTTGATTATTTATTATTTTTTTTATTTCAATTTAATTGAAATAACTTTTGTAAAGAATTATTATTAGGTAAAGTGTAAAGTAGAATAACTTTGTAAAGTTATTAACAAAGATTAGCATTAACCAATTTGCTCTCAAAAATAAAATAAAAGCAAAATAAAATAATTGAAAATTAATAAAATGAAATTTTTAGAAACGAAACTAAAGGATGTTTTCTTGATAAAGCCACAGGTTTTTCAAGACGAAAGAGGCTTCTTTTTAGAAAGCTATTCAAAAAAGGAATTTTCAAACAATGGAATCAAAGCTAATTTTGTTCAAGATAATTATTCTAAATCAATAAGAAAAGGTACTTTGCGTGGTCTTCATTTTCAACTTCCTCCTTATGCTCAAGCAAAATTAGTTAGAGTAACAAAAGGAAGTGTTTTTGATATAGTGCTAGATCTTCGCAAAAAATCTCCAACTTTTAGTAAATGGCAGAGTTTCTATCTTTCGGAAAAAAATTTCTTGATTCTTTTTATTCCAAAAGGTTTTGCTCATGGTTTTTGTACTTTAGAAAAAGAAACTGAATTTGAATATAAGTGTGATAATTTTTATAATCCTCAAAATGAAAGTGGAATAATTTGGAATGATCCAATGCTAAAAATTAATTGGCCAATAAAAAAGCCTATTCTTTCTGAGAAAGACAAAAAACAACAAAGTTTTGAGAATTTTTTAAAAAACAACCCATTTTAATTTATTTTTCAAAATCAGATAATTTTAAGAAAATGATTTTTTAAAGAATAAACTTTTAAATAATGTTTGTTTAGGCAAAAAAATGAAATTATTAATTACAGGAGGAGCTGGTTTTATTGGTTCAAATTTTATTCATTATTGGTTTGATAATTATCCAAATGATTCAATTATTAATCTTGATGCGTTAACTTATGCTGGGAATTTGGAAAATCTTAAAGGTTTAGAAGGAAAAAATAATTATAAATTTTTTAAAGCAGATATTGCAAATAAAAAAACTAGAAAGATAATTGCCAATGAGAAGCCAGATATAATTGTTAATTTTGCTGCTGAAAGCCATGTTGATCGATCTATTTTAGATCCAAAGAATTTCATAAGGACTAATATTGAAGGAACTTACAATCTTTTAGAAGCGGCAAGAGAAAATGGTAATATTCGGTTTCATCATATTTCAACGGATGAGGTTTTTGGCTCGCTCAAAAAAGGAGAACCTGCTTTTAATGAAAGAACGCCTTTTGATCCGCGCAATCCCTATAGTGCCTCTAAAGCAGCTTCTGATCATTTAGTGCGAGCTTTTTTCTTTACTTTTGGCTTACCAATAACAATTTCTAATTGTTCTAATAATTTTGGTCCTTTTCAATTTCCTGAAAAACTTATTCCTCTTTCTATAACTAATCTAATTGAAAACAAAAAAATTCCTCTTTATGGAGATGGAGAAAATATTCGAGATTGGCTTTTTGTAGAGGATCATTGTCGGGCAATTGACTTAATCATTAGAAAAGGAAAAATTGGAGAAGTTTATTGTGTTGGGGGAAATTGTGAAAAAACTAACAAAGAAGTAGTTTATAAAATTTTAGATTTAATGGGAGAAAAGGAAGATAAAATTGAATTTGTTTCAGATAGGAAAGGTCATGATAAGCGTTATGCAATTGATTTTACTAAAATCAAAAAAGAATTAGAATGGCAACCGCAAATTTCCTTTGAAGAAGGAATTAAAAAAACAATCAGTTGGTATAAAAAGAATCAAGGATGGTGGAAGAGGATTAAAACAGGAGAATATCAAGTTTATTATAAAAAAAATTATCTCAATCGTTTTTAGGTTTAAGGACAAGTAAAAATTTTTTTATTATTCATAAAAAATTTATGAAAAGAGAAAAAGTTATTATTATCGGTAGTAAAGGAATGTTAGGCCAAAGTTTGGTAGAAATATTTGTTCAAGATAGAAAATATTTTGTTATTGATTATGATATAGAAGAAATTGATATTACCAACAAAGAAGAAGTTTTTGAAAAAATAGAAAAAGTGAAACCAAATTTAATAATAAATGCGGCGGCCTACAATGCAGTTGACAAGGCAGAAGAAAAAGAAGAGGAATTTATGAAAGCAAAAAAAATTAATGGCAATGGTCCGAAATTTTTAGCAGAAGTAGCAAAAAATAAAGGAGCAGTGTTTGTTCATTATAGTAGTGATTATGTTTTTGATGGTAAAAAAGGGGAATATCAAGAGAACGATTCTACTAATCCTATTTCAAGATATGGTTTTTCAAAAGAATTAGGAGAAAAAAATGTAAGAAAAGTTGGTGAGAAATATTATATTATTAGAACTTCAAAATTATTTGGTAAAGCAGGAAAAACAAAAAATGCAAAGAAGAGTTTTTTTGAAATGATGCTTAATTTAGCAAGAGAAAACAACAAGTTAAGAGTGATAGATGACGAGAAATCTTGTTTTACTTACACTAAAGATTTAGCCAAAGCGACAAAAAAATTAATAGAAGCTGGATTTAAATTTGATACTTATCATATTGTTAATGAAGGTGCTGTTACTTGGTATGAGGGAACGCTTGAACTTTTGAAAGTAGCTGGAATTAGTGATGTTCAAGTTATTCCGATTAATTCAAATGATTTTTTTCGTCCAGCAAAAAGACCAAAATCATCTGTGCTTCTTAATACAAAATTTCCAAAATTAAGAAATTATCAAGAAGCTCTTGCGGATTGGATAAGCCATGAAAATTAAGTTATAATTTAAGAGAAACTAAATAATAAAAGTCAAATATAAGGTATTTAATTTTTTACTAAACAATGGAATCAAGTTTTTTAAAATTGAAAGATGAAAAAAATAAAAAAAGAGTGGGCATTTTTTCTCTTACCTGTGATGAAGGTTGTAGCATTTATTTAATTGAAATTTTTAATCAAAAACTTCTAGAGTGGTTAGAAAAAATGGAATTGATTTATTTTCTTTCAGTAAAAGATAAAACAGAAATAAAAAATTTGGATATCGCTTTAGTAGAAGGGGTAGTTAGCACTGAACGAGATCAAGAAGATTTAAAAAAAATCAGAGAAAATAGTCAGATTGTTATTGCTATGGGAAGTTGTGCCATTTCAGTTCAACCCAGTGGTCAGAGAAATAATTTTTCTTCTGGACAAACTGAAAATATTCAAGAGGATTTGGAAAAATTTAGATTTCTTCCTAAATGTCTTGCATTAAAAGAGGTAGTGAAAGTTGATGATGAAATTCCTGGTTGTCCAATTATTCGTGAAGAATTTATTAAAGTTTTTGAAAAATATCTTTATCAGGAAAAGAAAAATAATTTTTAATGTTGAAAAATATGCATACTCATGATCTTGATATTTCAATCAATAAACTCTCCAAAATTGAAGGTCATGCTGATTTGAATATAAAGATTCGTGGTGGTGAAGTGAAAGAAGTGGATCTAAGAGTAATGGAAAATAAACGTTTTTTTACTGAAGCAGTTAAGGGCAAAGATTATAATGCTGTTCCTCAAATAGTGTCTCGAATTTGTGGAACTTGTTCTATTGCTCATCTAACAGCTTGTATTGAGGCAGTAGAAAAAACTCTCAAAGTACCAATTTCAACCCAAACGCTTTTGATGAGAAAATTAACTATGTATTCACTTATGATTCGAGATCATGCTTTGCATCTTTATTTTTTTGTTCTACCGGATATTTTCAAAGTTGATTCAATTTTGGAATTAATAAAGAAAAGAAAAGATTTAGTGCATGATGCTCTTCATGTTAAAGAAGCAGGAAATAATCTTTCAACTTTGGTAGCAGGAAGAGCAGTGCATGCTCCTTTTGAAAAAGTAGGAGGTTTTAATAATACCATTGATGAAGAAAAGAAAAAGATTGTTATCAAAGAACTTGAAGAAAATCGTCAAAGAGTTTTGAAATTGGCAGAAATTTTCTATCAATTAGATTGGAAATTAGAAAGAGAAACTAATTTTGTAGCTCTCAAAACTGATGATTTTTCCTTTTTAGAAGGAAAAATTTATTGCTCTTTTGAGAATATTTGTATAGAAGAGAAAGATTACTGGGATCATCTTCATAATGTTGTTTTGCCTTATTCTCAAGCAAATGGCTTCAAATTTGAAGGAAAGGAGTATATGGTGGGAGCATTAGCACGAATGAATATTAATCAAGAAAATCTTCACCCAAGAACCAAGCAAGATTGTCAAAAATATTTACAACTTTTTCCTTCCAAGAACATCTATCACAATAATCTAGCTCAAGCAATTGAAATTTTGCACTCTATTGATCATTCTATTGAAATTCTAAGTCAGAATAAATTCAAAAAAGAAATTTCTGCTCAACCTGAACAACTAAGTGGAGAAGGAGTAGGAGTAATTGAGGCACCACGAGGAACTCTTTATTATTGGTTAGGAATTAATGAAGGAAAAATAAGATATGCTAATTTAGTGATCCCTACTGCCCAGAATTTGATTAATATGAGAGAAGATATTCGGAAAATGGTAAAGGAAAAAATAGAAAAAAAGGAAAAGAAAGAAGCTATCAAGAAAGAAGCAGAAAAAATAATTCGTGCTTATGATCCTTGTATGTCTTGTGCTTCTCATTTTTTAAGAATTAATTGGCTTTAAGAAAATTTTTTTGAATAATTTTTTCTATTTCCTTAACCGCTAAAGAAAGATTGATTTGTGAAGGAATGGCAATGATTTTTATTTTTTTAATTTTATCTAATTTTTTATAAAGCTTGAGATAAAAACCTAGATCTAAATCATGAGAAGAAAAACGAGGACTGTTTTTAATTTTTTTTACATCTTCAATAAGAGATATTTTTTCTATTCCTAAAGCAGTATCAATTAGCCAAAGGTTTTCTATTTCTGGAAAATTTTCATTAGGATCAAAAAAAACAAAATTAATTTGAGGAAATTTTTTTTCAAGAAAAGGAATTACTTTTAAAGCTAAGTTATCTTCTTCAAAAAGAGGGTTACCAAAATAAAAAATAGAGAATGTTGTTTTTTTCATTTAATTTAGAAATTATTTTTTTAAAAATTTATAAAAATATTACTTTTAATTTTAATTTAATTATTTTTAGGTGACAACAAAAAAGAGCGCCAAAGCGCTCTTAGTTTTTAGATTGGAAAATTAGAGTAATTTCCCATTTTGATTAAATTAATAGTTTTAATGAGTTTTTCTTTTTTTCCGCAAAATGTGCAAATAATTGTCTTTTCAGCATTCATTTCTAGCAGATTTTCTATAATTTTTTTGACACTAGATTTTCGATTGGTGAAATCAGTTAATAAAACTGGTTCACCAAGTTCATTAAAAACAATTACTCCAGCCACTTCTTGATTATTGTTTAAAAGATCAAGTGGCCTTTTCTTAATTTTTGAAAAAGGATTGAAAGAACACATAATGACCTCCTTTTTTGAGGGGTTTTGGGGCTATAAATTTCTTACTTTATCAAAAATTTTCTTGATAAACTTAAATTTATAAAATCATCAGCCTCATCAATAAGAAAATGAGAGCAACTTTCTTCAAAAGCCATAACTTCTACTCGAGTTCCTTTATTGAATTGGAGATATTTAATTAAAGGCAAATAATCCCCATCTCCGCTAACTAGGACAATTACATCCAACTTTTCTGACAACTTAATAGCATCAATGGCAATTCCCACATCCCAATCTCCTTTTTTCATTCCTCCCTTGAAAACTTGGAGATCTTTAGTTTTTACTTCAAAACCAATTTTTTCCAAAGATTCAAAAAATTTTTCCTCCAGGCCTTCTTCAGTGCTAATTCCATAGGCAATGGCTCTGATTAATTCTCTTTCCGAAACAGCTTCTCTTAGAATCTCTTTAAAATTAACTTTTTTTCCATAAATAACTTTAGCACTATAGTACATGTTCTGAATATCCACTAAAACTCCAACTCTTTGACCGGGAAATTTTGACATTGTTTTTTTGAATTATTAGAGATTATTTATTTGATAATAAAAAATTAAATTAAAGTGAGGTTTTTTAGAAGCATATCAGATTTTAATAATTTTGAAAAATAATTTTTAATTGGTGATAGACTTTAAAAAGATTATCCAAAACAAAAATATGCTTTTTGGAGCATATTTTTAAATTTTCAGTTGTTATCTAAAAAATTTATTTTTTCAACTTTAGCTCTTTAAGCACTTTTTGATAAATCTTTTCATCTTTATTTTTAAGATAATTGAGAAGTTTTTTTCTCTGAGCAACCATTCCCAAAAGCCCTTTTCGAGAATGTTTATCTTTAGGATTTTTTTTGAGATGACTAACTAACTTTTTGATTTTAGCAGTAAAAAGAGCAATTTGATATTGAGCCGACCCAGTATCTTTTTCATGAATTTTGAATTTTTTAGTAACAGCTTCTTTTTGCTTTGAGGTTAATGACATCTTTTTTTACTGTTCCGCCGTAGCTTTAACTTCGTACGGAAAAGCCTTAAATTAGTATTTTTTAATTATGCTTTAATTTTAACAGAAAAAATGATTTTGTAAAGATTTTTTAAGGAAAATCTTTTTGAAATATAATTTTGATGATAGTTTTATAATTAGGGATTAAGAATTATTAAGTTGGGTTTTAGTCAAAATGTGTTAATATATATTAGTATTTTTGATTTAAAATAATTTTAAAAATAATCTTAGAATTACTAAGAATTACTAAACATTTTTAAAATAACATTGTAGTGTATTCAACGAAGTTGAATTAATAGAATTATAAGAAATTATCAATCATTTTTAAGATATAATATTATTTAAAGTTAGTAAATCCTAATATGAGTAATTTACTTTTTCAATTAAACGATAAGCAGAAAGAAGCAGTAATTCAAACAGAAGGACCGGTTTTGATTTTAGCTGGAGCAGGTTCAGGAAAAACCAGAACTCTTACTTTTCGAGTAGCTTACCTTATTAAAGAAAAAAAAGTTCCTCCTAAAAACATTTTGGCAGTTACTTTTACCAATAAAGCGGCAGGAGAAATGATAGAACGAATTAAGCAATTACTTAATCTTCCTCAAAATATTTCTCCTTATTCTCAGTATCTTCCTCATATTGGTACTTTTCATTCTATTTGTGTGAGAATTCTTCGTCGGGAAATAGAAAAAATTGGCTATAAGAAAAATTTTGTTATTTATGATGAACAAGATCAACAAACATTAATAAAAAGAGTTATTAAGGATCTTGGAATTTCAACTGATCAGATAAGGCCAGCAACTATTTTAGGGGCTATTTCTGGGACCAAGAATAATTTAATTGGACCAGAAGATTTTAGGATGGAAGTGGGGAGTTATTTTGAGGAAATTGTGGCTAATTGTTATGAAAAATATAATGAATATTTAAAAAAGGCAGACGCAATTGATTTTGATGATATTATTATGTTGACAGTTGAAATTTTCAAAAAATTCCCCAAAACACTAGAACGCTATCAAGAACTTTTTCGTTATCTTATGGTAGATGAATATCAAGATACAAATCAAGCGCAATATATTTTTTTAAAACTTTTGGCTCAAAAATACAGAAACTTGTGTGTAGTGGGAGATGATTGGCAGTCGATCTATAGTTGGCGAGGAGCAGATGTTCAGAATATACTTAATTTTGAGAAAGATTATCCAGAGGCTAAGGTAATAACATTAGAGCAAAACTATCGTAGCACGCAGACAATTCTGGACGCTGCTTATTGCATTATTTCTAAAAATATTAATCGAAAGGATAAAAAACTTTGGACAGAAAAAAAAAGCGATCAACTCATAACTTCCTATGAAGCATTAGACGAAAAAGATGAGGCCAATTTTATTGCCAGAGAAATCAAAAGATTGAAAAAGAAAATGAAATTGAAATTGAGTAATTTTGCTGTACTTTATCGTACTAATGCTCAATCTAGGGTATTAGAAGAAGCTTTTATAAAATGGGGAATCCCTTATCGAATTATTGGAGGGGTTAAATTTTACCAAAGAAAAGAAATAAAAGACATTTTAGCTTATCTTTTTTTCATCAAAAATCCTTCTGATCAAGTTAGTTTTGAACGTATTATTAATGTTCCAGCTCGCAAAATAGGTACTAAAACTATTCAAAAAATTCTAAGTTCAAAAAAAGAAAGTCAAACAATTTTAGATAGAATAGAAGAAATTGTTTTTGGTCAAAAATCGACAGAATTTTTACCCAAAGAAAAGGTAAAAAGATTAAAGCAATTTTTTGAATTAATCAAAAGAAATCAAGATTTTTCTCTTAAAAACTCTGTCTCAAAATTAATTGAGAATGTTTTTTTTGAAAGTGGTTATGAGGAAATGATTTTAAAGGATCGAGAAAATGGAGAAGCGAGAAGAGAAAATGTTTTAGAACTTTTAACTGTAGCTAATAAATTTGATAATGAAGAGAATGGTTTGGAAATTTTTTTAGAGGAAGTGGCGCTAGTTTCACAAACTGATCGAGATTTGGAAAAATTAGATGCTGTTCCTTTAATGACGCTTCATAGTGCTAAAGGATTGGAATATGAAATAGTTTTTATTGTTGGTATGGAGGAAGGAATTTTACCTCATTCGAGGTCAACTTTAAGCGAAAAAGAAATGGAGGAAGAACGTCGTCTTTGTTATGTTGGGATAACTCGAGCTAAACAAAAAGCTTATTTACTTTTTACTACTTCTCGTAATATCTATGGTAGTACTCAAATCTCAATTCGCTCACGGTTTTTAGAGGAAATTGATGAACACTTATTAGAAAAAATTTCTTTTGAAGAAATGGTTAAAATCAATAAAAAAGAAGAAAGTAATAATGAAGATTTTTATGAATATTATGAAAAAAAGCTGATTTTTAAAAAAAACAATTGGAAAAAAAAATCAAAACTAAAAAAAATCTTTTAATGGAAAATTTTAGTAAATTACAAGAAAAGAAAAATGAAATCAAAGATGGTGATCAAGTGAATCATCCAGAATTTGGTAAAGGAGTGGTTATTTCAGTAGAAGAGGATTTGGCAACAATAGCTTTTGCCGGCAAGGGAATAAAAAAAATTGCTTGGAAAGTGGCTCCAATTAAAAAAGTTTCTCTTTAATTTAGCCCTTTATTAATTTAATCTAAAATTAGCTGAAAATTTAATTAAAAAATCAAAAAATTAACAATGAAAAAAAAGATCATCAATAAAAAAATATTCAAAGTTAAGGTTAATTTCAAGAAGAATGTTATTTGATTAAAGATAATTTTATATAAAAAACACTTAATCTGTTCAGATTAAATGTTTTTATTTTTTATTATTCCAAAATTACTCTGTTGTCCTTCCTCAAAATGCCTCTTCTTGAGCTTCAGTTTTAGTTGAATGAATAGTTCCATCTTGATGTTCGGGCGGAGAATAAATTGTATAAAGTTTCATTTTTTCTTTGTTTGAAGTATTGATAATATTGTGTTTTGTTCCGGCGGGTATGACAATAGCGAAATCGTCTTCTATGTCATATTCTTCATCATTTAAAACAGCTTTTCCTTTGCCTTTTTCAATTCTTATAAACTGATCAAGTCCGTGAACTTCTTCGCCAATTTCTTCTTGAGGTTTTAAATTCATTACTACTAATTGACTGTAATTAGAAGTATAAAGAACCTTGCGAAAATTTTCATTTTCTAAAGTTTCTTTTTCAATATTGACAACATAACCCTTTTTCATTTTTTTGATTTTTTTAATGAATTATTATATTTGTTGTTTAATTATTTCTGATTTATTGTTTTTCAATATTAAGATGAATAATAAATATCTTTTTATTATTGTATAATACTATCAGAAAAGATAAAATATTTCATCGATAAAGTAATAATAAAACCAACTTATTTAATAATAATAACTCTTGTTTATTTTGTTAATGTTTAGCTGAAATAATTTTGAAAATGAAGCAAAAAATAATTTTCTTGAGATAATTTTTTACTATTTTTCAATTTACATCAATATATATTCTTCAATATATATTCTTCTAATAATTATTTTTTATTAAATTAAATACATTTTTAAACAGACTATTTTTTTCTTTTTTTATTTTTTAAACTGAGTTTTCTTGATTGTTTTCTATTATTTTATTTATCTAATATCATTTTACTTTTAATTTTTTATTTTTGGGATGTTTAATAATTTCTTTAAGTTAATCTCTTTTTTATTTAATTTTAAGTTAATAAAAATTTAGTGTTATTTTTTGCTGATTATATTGCAATTGTTAAGAAACTGATTTTTGTGATAAAATTACGAAAAAGTTCTCAAGACAAAAACTAATTTTTTAAAATCATAAACAACTAATAATCAATAATAACTAACTAGATCAAACTAAAATGAAAAAAGAAAAGACAAAAGTTTTAATCGTAGAAGACGAGGAAATTTCCAGAAAAGCTCTTCGAGAAGCTTTTGAAAAAGCTGATTATGAAGTAGAGGAAGCAAAAAATGGTGAAGAGGGCATTGAAAAAGCAAGAAGTTTTTTGCCGGATTTGATTTTATTGGACATTATTCTTCCCAAAAAAGATGGTTTTGAAGTTTTAGTCGAAATTAAAAAAATTGATCAGCTTAAAGAAATTCCTGTTCTTGTTTTAACTAATGTGGATGAAATTGAAAATGTTCAAAAAGCTATTGAACTAGGAGCAAAAAACTATCTAGTGAAAGCAAACTATAATACTAATCAAATAGTGGATAAAGCAAACAAAATTCTTTCTCTTTCAAAAAGAAGCGAAAATTAAAAAAATTTTAAAAGTTTTTTAATATTTATTATAATCAAATATAAAAAACAAAAATGAGAGTAAACTCAAATCAGCTCAAGGAGTTTCTTTTAGATGCAGGGTTAGTTGATGAAAAAACCATTGATGAAATGATGATTATTGCTGAAAAAGAAAGAAGAAATCTTGGAGATATTCTCTTAGAAAAAGAAATAATACCCGAGGAGGAATTAAGAAAAATGTATGCTTATATTTTAGGGATTCCTTTTGTTAATTTAGAAAAAGAAGAAATACCTAAGAGTATTTTAGAAATTATTCCTGAACCAATTGCTAAAAAGAACAATATTATTGCTTTTCAAAAAAGTGGCAATGAATTGAGAATTGCCATGCTTGATCCGGATGATATTCAAACAATTGATTTTATTAAGAAGAAAACTGGTCTTAAGATTTCTCCTTGTTTCACTTCTAAAAGTGGGATAGAGACAGCTTTAAAACAATACAACAAAAGCTTAAAAGCTGAATTTGGAGATATTATTCACAAGAGTGCTGAAGGGTTAAAAGGTGATGAAGGTGAAGATTTGGAAAAAATTGCTCAAGATTTACCTATAATTAGAATTGTAGATACTCTTTTAAAGCATGCAATTTTACAACAAGCTTCTGATATTCATATTGAATCGGATGAAAATGAAGTGAGAGTGCGTTATCGAATTGATGGTATTTTACATGATGCCATGACTCTACCTAAGCAGGTTATGGCGGGAATTGTTGCTCGTATTAAAGTTCTTTCTAATCTTAAATTAGATGAACATCGTATTCCTCAAGATGGAAGATTCAAGATAGAAGAAGATGGTAAAAAAATATCTTTTCGTGTTTCTGTTTTGCCTGTGTTTGATGGTGAAAAAATTGTGATGAGGGTTTTAAATGAATCTTCTAAGGGACTTACTTTAGAGAATATGGGACTCTGGGGACTTTCTTTAGAACGGATTCATCAAGCCATTAAAAAACCAAATGGAATGATTTTAGTAACTGGTCCTACGGGAAGTGGTAAAACAACTACACTTTACACGGTAATGGATATTATCAATACTCCTGAGGTTAATATTTCTACCATTGAAGATCCAGTGGAATATAGAATGCCAAGAATTAATCAGACTCAAGTAAAACCAGAAGTAGGGATGACTTTTGCTAAAGGTCTGAGAGCATTGTTGCGTCAAGATCCGGATATTATCATGGTAGGCGAAATTAGAGATGGAGAAACGATGCAAATTGCTATTAATGCAGCTATGACTGGACATCTAGTTTTATCTACTCTTCACACCAACAGCGCCGCAGCAGCAATTCCAAGAATGTTAGATATGAAAGCAGAACCTTTTTTGATTGCATCTACGGTTAAAGTAGTGATTGCTCAACGTTTGGTTAGAAAAATATGCCCAGATTGTGCCCAAAAGGAGAAATTAACTGATATCCAAAGCAAAAACTTGGAAAATTTTGTTAACCTGGAAGAAATAAAAACAATTTTAAAAAAACATGAAAATCGGGAAGTAAAGGATATATTAAATATAAAAAACTTCAAAGAGATTTTTTTCTTTAAAGGTAGAGGGTGTTCTCATTGTAATGGTCAGGGTTATAAAGGAAGAGTAGGAATTTTTGAGGTTTTGGAGGTAAGCCAAGCTATTCAAGAAATGATTAGTTCAAAAGCTACATCAAATGAAATTGAAACTCAGGCTAAAAAGGAAGGAATGTTAACAATGTTTCAGGATGGAATGATAAAAGTATTCAAAGGTATCACTACTTTGGAAGAAGTTTTGAGAGTAACAGAAGAATAATTTTCAAATTTTAAAGAGAAGAGAATTTAAAAAAATAGAAATTGATTTTGAAATTAATTTTGATAAAAGAAATAAAAATAAAAAATTTCAACTTTATGGCCAAATTTTTCTATGTTGCTAAAAATAGAAACAATGAAGTAGAGCAAGGAAAAATGATTGCTTCTTCTGAAAGGGAACTAGTAGAAGATCTTAGAAAGAGAGGTTTTTGGATAACTTCTTTAAAAGAAATTAAAGAAGATAAAGAGAATTTCGTTTCTTTTGGAATAAGATCAAGAGTCTCACTTAAAAGCAAAATGATTTTTTGTCGTCATTTGGGGATAATGATTGAGTCTGGAATGTCTATTTCTAGAGCTCTTTCGGTGCTTTCTAGTCAAGAAAAAAATAAAAATTTTAAAAAAGTAATTGAAGAACTGGGGGTGGATGTTAGGAAAGGAGTTAATTTAGCTGATGCTATGAGAAAACATCCTAAAATTTTTAATATGATCTTCGTTTCTATGATAAAAGTGGGAGAGATAAGTGGAAATTTGGAAAAAATCTTAAAAATTTTGGCTGATCAGTTAGAAAAAGATCATAAACTTATTTCCAAAGTAAAAGGTGCAATGATTTATCCAGCTGTAATTATTAGTTTAATGGTAATTTTGGGAATCGTGATGATGACTTTTGTGATTCCTAAGCTCACTCAAATTTTTAAAGATTTCGGAGCAGAACTTCCTCTTACTACTCGGATAATAATTGCTGTCAGTGATTTTATGGCTAATAATGTCATTTTAGTTTTTGGTACTCTTTTTGGGTTTGTTTTTGGCTTTATCTTTTTTTCTCATCAAGAACAAGGTAAAAAAATTTTTCACAAAATTTATCTTAAACTTCCGGTTTTAAGTCAAATTGTTTCTAAAGTTAATAGTGCTCGTTTTTCTCGTATTTTAGGATCGCTTTTAGAAAGTGGAATTTCTTTAATAGAAGCTCTTAGAATTACTTCTGACACTTTAGGCAATTATTATTTCAAGAAAATTGTTCTTAAATCATCTAGTGAAGTTCAAAAAGGAATTCCACTTTCAAAAATATTAAAAGATGATAAAAATGAAACTTTTCCTTATTTAGTTATACAAATGTTGGAAGTGGGAGAAGAAACGGGTAAAACTTCTTCTATTCTTTTAAAATTGGCTGAATTTTATGAAGAAGATGTTGATCAAATTACTAAAAATCTTTCTTCTATTATTGAACCAATTCTAATGGTTGTTATTGGGTCAGCAGTAGGCCTCTTTGCTGTTTCTATTATTCAACCAATTTATTCAATTATGAATAAAATGTAATTTTTGAAGATATTATTTAGATTGATTTTCATCTTAATACTATTATTAGAAATATCAGAAAAGTGAAATAAATTTTTCAATTAAATGTATTTCTTTCAATTAAATTTAAATGAAACAGTTTTAGTTTGGGGTTATCCAGCAATGTTTTTATTGATGATTATTGAAGGTCCGATAGCAACTCTGACAGCAGCATTTTTTTCTTCTTTGGGATATTTTAATTTTGCTATCGTTTTTATTTTAAGTGTTTTGGGTGATATTATCGGTGATATAATTATTTATCTTTTAGGTTTCTGGAAAGGAGAGAAATTTTTTAAAGGTGCAGTTAAATTTTTAGGATTAAATAAAGTTCTGGCAAAAAAATTAAAGAGAAAATTTAAAGAAAAAGGTTCTTCTTTGATTTTTTTTGCCAAAGCAACGTCAGGAATGGGTTATGCAATATTTACTTTAGCAGGTGTTTTTCGATTTGATTTTAAAAAATTTTTAAAATTTTCTTTTTTAGGAGGGATAGTTTGGAGTACTTTCTTAGTGTCGATAGGATATTTCTTTGGTTTTATGGCAAGAGAGATTAATGTTTATATTGAATATGTAGGTTATGTTCTTTTTTTCTTATTAGTAGGTACTTTTCTGATTTTAAGCTATTCCAAAAAAGTTTTTAAAAAGTTTTTTAATGAAAAAGATTCAAGGAAAATATTGAAATCAATAGAAAAAATAAATCATAAATAAAATCAAAAAAAACATAAGCATCAAAAGATGAAATTTTAAGAAGATGAAATTTTTAAAAAGAAAACCAAGCAGTCGCTTTTCAAAAGGGATAACTTTTGTTGAAACAATTATTGGAGTGGCATTGGTTGGAATTATTATTACTTCACTTTACTATTTTCTTTTTGGTTTTGTAAAAAATACAGGTGGAGCAAAGCAAAGAATGGGAGCGGTAGCTTTGGGAAATGAGAAAATGGAAATTATTAGAAATTTATCCTACGATCAAATTGGAACAGTGGGAGGGTTTGTTTCAGGTCCGATTCTTCAAACAGAAAATGTTAAAAAAAATGGTTTTTCATATTTAATAAAAACAACAATTGAATATGTAGATGATGATTTTGATGGCACTTTTGAAACGGGAGATACAATACCAAACGATTATAAAAAAGCTACAGTAACAATTGAATGGTATTCAGGAGGGAAAAATTATTCCGAAAGGTTTGTTTCCTTTTTTGTTCCTGATGGACTGGAGACAGAAACAGAAGGTGGAATTTTGAGTGTGAATATAATTGATAGTGTTACTTTAAATCCAATTAAAAATGCCAAGGTGATAGTGGATAGCGTTGAAGATAGTCCAGAAGTACATGGCACTTTTTATACTGATGGAAGTGGTAATGTGAGAGTAGTGGGAGCTCCTCAACAACTTTATAGAATTTTTGTTTCGAAAACTGATTTTGAAAACTTTAGAACTTATCCTAGTTTTCCAGAGTCTTCTTTCACTCCAGTGGATCCTGATATTTTTGTAATAGATAATGATTTGGTAATAAAAACAATTTTAATTGGTCAGTCTTCTAATTTATCTATTAAAGCAATAGATATTTCTGATGGGAGTGGTATTGAAGGAATTGATTTTCAGTTAAAAGGAGGAAGAAAAATTGGTATTGAACCAGATACTTTTGATTATGAAGATGTTGTTTCCACTAATTCTACTGGAGAACTTAGTCTAGAAGATCTTAGTGCGGGAATTTATGAAATAATTAATATTAACTCTTTAGGCAATTCTCAATATAGTTTTATTGGTGCTGATACAGAACACCCTATTCAGTTGGGAAATGGTGAAACGAAAGAAGTCAATTTCTTATTTATTAGGAGTAATGTTGATTCTCTTTTGGTAAAGATTGTGGATAGAGTAACAGGAGTACCTATTGAGGGAGCAATTGTCAGAGTATATAACGGAGTGGATTATGATGAAACTGGAACAACTGGATCAGATGGTAGAATTTTTTTTCCTCTTCAATCCGCCAATCCAGCAACTATGATGGCTGGTGATTACGATATAGAGATAAGCGCCAGTGGTTTTCAAAATTATTCCGGAGAACAAATTGTTAATGATTTTACCTCGGCAGAAATCAGTTTAACTCCTCTTTGAAAAAATTTAACAAAATTTAAAATTAATGAAAAATATTTTTGAAAATAAAAAAGGAATGTCCTTGGTGGAATTAATAATTGCTTCTGTGATTGTAACTTTACTATTGGGAGCCATTTCAGTAGCAGCTTTTAGAAGTTTTTACTTAAATCGGTATCTTTTGGAACAAGGTCTTAATAATAGTGCTTTGAGAAATTCTTTAAGAGGAATAGAAAGAGATCTAAGAGAAGCAAAACAAGCTGATTCGGGGAGTTATATGATTCAATTGGCAGATGATTTTGAATTGATTTTTTTTGCTGATATTGACAATGATTCAATTACAGAAAGAATTCATTATTATCTTGAAAACAATCAACTTAAGAAAGGAATCACCAAACCGACTGGTTTTCCTTCAAATTATTCTGCGGAGGATATGATAGTAAAAATAGTAGGTCAAGGAATTATCAACACTTCTTCTCAGCCACTATTTTTCTATTATAATAAAAACTACCCAACTGATGTTACTAACAATCCTTTAAAGACCCCGGCTACGCCAGCTGAAGTAAGTCTTATTCAAATTAGCATTTTTGCTAATATTAATCCTAATCATGTGCCTGATTCTATGCATCTAGAAACATTTGTTCGACCCCGTAACTTTAGTCATTAGAGAATTTTATTGGGTTTAGTTTTGTTTTTCTAAAAATCCCAAAAATCAAATTTTTTCTTATTTTGTTATCTTTTAATAAAATATAACCATTTTTTAAAGATAGAAGTTTGATTTTGATTTAATGAGTATTATTTTTGATATTTTGAAAACGGAAAGATTTTTAACAGATTCTTTATTCAAGAAAATTAATGTTTAAAATAACCTATGTTTCTAGTTTGAATAAAAAATTAATAAGACTTTGAAATTTATAAGTTCAAACAACTACTCTTGAAAGTAGTTGTTTTTCTAACTTTTTAATTCGAATTTTAATTTGAATATTTATTAATTATAACAAAATAAAGTCGAAAGTGTTTAAATTTATTTTACTTGATAAACCCTAAATATTCTCATAGAATAACAGAAGATATCTTTTAGATAAAATTAATTTTATTCTAAAGTCAAAAAAATGAATCAATTTGAAATTAAAGGAGGTTTTTCAATTGGGGGAGAAATTGAAGTTAATGGAGCTAAAAATTCTGCTTTAAAAATTATTCCAGCAGCATTGCTTTCAGAAAAAAAAGTGAAAATTTTTAATTTTCCCTTTATTGAAGATACTCAAAGGATGCTGGAAATAGCACAAGGATTTGGTGCAAAAGTGGTTATAAATCAAAAAAAGAAAGAAGTAGAAATAGATCCATCTGGTTTAAATTATTTTAAGTCTAAAGATGATTTAGTTAGAAAAGTTCGCTCTTCCATTCTTTTTATTGGACCATTGCTTTGTCGTTTGGGGAAAATTAAAATGCCTTATCCGGGGGGTTGTGTTATTGGGAAACGACCGATTGATATTTTTCTAGATGGTTTTGAAAAATTTGGAGCCAAGATTGAATGGGATAGCGATCAAATAAAATTAACAACGCCAGCAAAAGGATTAAAGGCAACAAAGATATTTTTCCCCAAAGTAACAGTTACAGGAACAGAATCTATGATAATGACAGCAGTTTTAGCTAAAGGGACCACCTTGCTTTGTAATTGTGCTATGGAACCAGAAATAGTTGCTTTAGCGGAATATTTAAATGGCATTGGAGCTAAAATTAAAGGAGCGGGGACGTCAACCATTGAAATAGAAGGAGTGAAAAAACTTTCGACAGAAGGTGAATTTCAAGTTATTCCTGATAGAATTGAAACGGGGACTTTTTTAATGTTAGGAATATTAGCTAATGAAAATCTTTTAATAAAGAATTGCAATCCAGAGCATTTAGGAGCAGTTGTTTCAATTCTTAAAAAAACAGGAGCTAATTTTCAAGTAGGAAAAAACTTTATTGAAGTTAAAAAAAGAAAAAATTTAAAATCAGTTTCTGTAACAACCCATGAATATCCTGGTTTTGCAACTGATCTTCAACCTCCTTATACTCTTTTGATGACTCAGGCAAAAGGAACTAGTTTAATTCATGAAACTATTTTTGAAGGAAGATTGTTTTTCACCGATCAACTAAATACAATGGGTGCCAATATAATAATGTGTGATCCTCACCGAGTAGTAGTGGCAGGGCCAACTAAACTCTATGGAAAGCGACTTTCTAGTCCTGATCTTCGAGCAGGGATAACGATGGTTTTAGCGGGAATTATTGCTGAAGGAACAACTATCATTGATAATATTTATCAAATTGATAGAGGTTATGAAAAAATCGAAGAACGACTGAAAAAAATTGGGGTTAAAATCAAAAGAATCTAGCAATAAAATGCGAACTTAATTATTTAAGCAGTTTTTTGTTTTTCTTAAGCGACATAATTTTGTGTTCTTATGTCAATTTTTTTAAAAAAAATTGGAATTGATTTGGGAACGGCTAATATTTTAGTTTTTGTTCCCGGAAAAGGTATTGTAGTGAATGAGCCTTCTGTTGTAGCAGTTACAATTGACGATAACAGAATTTTGGCAGTAGGTAATGAAGCTAAAGAGATGTTGGGTAGAACACCAGAAGTGATTACTACTTATAGGCCATTAAAAGATGGAGTCATTGCTGACTATCGAGTAACAGAAGCAATGATACGTTATTTTATTGGGAAAGTTAGTCCCAAGATTAGATTAGTAAGACCGGATATTTTAATTTCCATTCCTGCGGGAATAACATCAACAGAACGAAGAGCTGTAATTGAAGCGGCTGTAAAGGCGGGAGCCAAAAATGCTTTTGTGGTGAAAGAACCAGTTTTAGCAGCCATTGGAGCGGGTATTCCTATAAATAGTCCTTTGGGGAATATGATAATTGATATTGGTGGTGGTACTTCTGAGGTGGCGATTATTTCTTTAGGAGGAGTGGTATCAGCTTATAGTGCGAGAGTAGGTGGAAATAAAATCGATTCAGCGATTGCTCATTACATCAAAAAAAGACATGGTTTGGCAATTGGAGAAAGAACAGCTGAAGAAATAAAAATTGCGATTGGAAGCGCTCTTCCTCAAATCAAGGAAGAATATGTTGAAGTTCGAGGAAGAGATCTAATGGGAGGATTGCCTCGAACAATTCGGGTATCTTCCAATGAAGTTACTGAAGCTATTCAAGATGAATTAAGAGAAATTGTGAGTGCTATTAAAAAAGTTTTACAAGAAACTCCGCCCGAATTGGCGGCTGATGTTATGGATAAAGGTATTGTTCTTTCAGGAGGGGGAGCACTTTTGAGAAATTTGGATAAAATGATAACTAAATCTACTGGAGTACCTTGTTATGTAGCGGACGATCCTTTACTGTGTGTAGCTAAGGGAACAGGAATTGCTTTGGAAAATCTAGAAATCTACAAAAGAATGATTTTGAAAAAATAGAATTTAGCAAGAAAATTGTTAATTTTATAAATTAAGGTGAAAAAAAGAAAAATTGGGATTGATGCCTCTAGGGCTTTTATTAAAAATAAAACAGGAGTAGAAGTTTGTTCTTTAGAGCTAGTCAGAAATCTAAAAGATAAATTAGATGATTCCGAAGTAATTCTTTATGTTAGAGCTGACCAACAAAAAGATATTTTTGAAAATTTTTTAAAAACAGAAAAAGAAATTAAGAATAGAGTCAAAAAAGGAAACTGGAAAATTGTAATTATTCCATTTAGTCGGTTTTGGACTCAGTTGGGCTTGGCTTTGGAAATATTACTAAATCCAATTGATCTTCTTTTAATTCCAGCTCACATAAGTCCGATTATTCATCCCATAAAAATGATAGTGGTTGTTCATGGTTTGGAATATGAAAATTATCCTCAAGGTTACTCTTTTTTTTCAAAGTTTTTTCATCGATTTTTTATTAAAAAAAGCATTATTTGGGCCAGCCAAATAGTAGCTGTTTCTCAAAATACCAAAAAGGATCTTATCAAAATCTACAAATTATCAAAAGAAAAAATAAAAGTTATTTACAACGGTTTTATTCCAATAGATAATTGTTTGAATGAAAAGGCAAATGTTTTTTTAAAAAGGAATAAAATTTATCAACGATTTTTGTTTTATCTTGGAAGATTGGAGAAACGAAAGAATATAATGGGTATGATTGAAGCCTTTGAAATATTAAAGAAAAAGTATAACTATAAAGGGCAATTGGTTCTGGCTGGTCAAATTGGCTTTGGATTTAATAAGATAAAAACTAAAATTGAACAATCTGAGTTCAAAAATGATATTATTTATTTAGGATTTATTAGAGAACAAGAGAAAAAAATTCTTTTTAATAAAGCAGATGTTTTTTGGTTTCCTTCTTTTTGCGAAGGATTTGGAATCCCAATTTTGGAAGCTCAAAGTGCTGGAGTGCCAGTAATAACTTCTTGTTTTCCGCCAATGAATGAAATAGCCCAGGATGAAAGAATTTTAATTGATCCTCAAAATTTTGAACAAATCGCTCGAAAAACATTTAAGCTAATTTTTGATAAAAATCTTAGAAAAGATGTGATTAACAGAGGAAAAGAAAATGTTAAAAGATTTTCTTGGGAAAAAAGTGCTTTTAAATTTTCAAAACTTATAAAACAAGAGTTGAAAAAAAATTAGTCTGAAGTGAATACAAAATACTAGTTATTTTTTTTCAGGTTACCCTTACAGAAATATATAATTTGAAAAATAAAATTAAAAAGTTTATAAGTATTGAAAAATCTAACAGTTAATAATCAAAAAATATCAAAAATATAGATAATTTTTGAATAATTTTAATAATCATTACTCCCCAAGAATGAAAATAAATTTGAAAAAAGTTGCCATTGTTCATGATTTTTTAGATGATTTTGGTGGAGCAGAAAGATTTTTGAATGTAGTTTGTGAAATTTTTCCTTCTGCTCCAATTTTTACTTTATTGGCTGATAAAAATAAGATGCAATTTTGGCCTCTTGAAAAAAATAGAATTTTGAAAACCCAAATAAGGCAATCTTTCTTAGGAAAACTTCCTTATTTTTTCAAAAGAAGAAAAAAAATTTTGCTTCCTTTTATGCCTACTGCTATTGAATCATTTGATTTCAAAGATTTTTCAATAGTAATTTCTTCTTCTTCAGCTTTTTCTAAGGGGATAGTTCTTAAACCTTTCACAAAACATATTTGTTATCTACATGCTCCTACTCGCTATCTTTGGGATTGGCATTATAACTATTTACAGCAACAGCATTTGAAAGGAGGAATTAAATTTTTTAGTCGGCTTTTGTTAAATTATCTTCGTGTTTGGGATCGTGCCAGCGCTGAAAGACCTGATTTTTTAATAGCAAACTCTTTTTATACTGCCAAAAGAATCAAAAAATACTATCATCGAGAATCACAGGTGATCTATCCTCCAGTTGAAATAGAAAAATTTAATCCTCAAAAAGAACACCAAGGTTATTTTTTAACTGTTGGACGACTTTCTCCTTATAAAAGAGTTGATCTTATTATTGATGTTTTCAAGAAACTAAGTTTGCCATTGGTGGTGGTGGGAGAAGGAATTCAAAAAAAGCAACTTGAGAAAATGGTTCAAAAGGAAACCGAAAAAATAAAAATATTAGGTAAAGTATCTGATAAAAAATTAAAGGTACTCTATGAAAATTGTCGTGCTTTTGTTTTTGCTGCGGAAGATGATTTTGGAATTGCTCCTATAGAAGCTATGGCAGCAGGTAAGCCAGTGATTGCATTAAGAAAAGGTGGAACAACAGAAACTGTAATTGAAGGAATAACAGGAGAATTTTTTGATGAACCAGAAATGGAAATGTTGGCAGATGGCATTAGAAGATTTATGGAAAATGAAAACAAATTTCATTATCTTGAAATTAGGAAAAGAGCAGAAAATTTTTCCAAAGAAAAATTCAAGAAACAATTTGAAAATTTTTTAAAAGAAATAATTTAGTTAACTTTTAAATTTTTTAGGAAAATTTTTTATTTTGTTTTTTTAAATTATGCTTTCATCCAATCATCCCAATTTTAAAATTAGCCAATATCTGGAAAATTCTTACCAAAAAGGAAACATTTTTCATGCCTATTTTTTTTGTGGACCTCAAGGAAGTGGAAAATTTGATCTGGCAGTGAGATTTGCTTCTTTGGTAAATAAAATTGATCCTGAGAAAATTTTGAAAAAAATTGATCCGAATGTTTTAATTACTGATCTTGAAAAAAAAGAAGAAGATAATATTGAAGAAAAAACGGATGAGGAAGTTTCTTTTTCCAAAAAGAAAAATGATTTAATGGACAAAGTTCGACAAGTGCTTTTAAGAACAAGTATGAAAGCTGAAAAAGACAAGAAGAATTTCCTGATAATTAGAAATGTTCAAAATCTTTCAGAAAATTCTTCTAATATTTTACTCAAGTCAATTGAAGAACCTCCTAAAGATACTATTTTCATCTTAATTTCCAATTTTGAAGATGGAGTCTTACCCACTATCCGATCTCGCTGTCAAATAATCAGATTTCGACTTTTGGAAGATCAAGAACTAGCTAATTATCTTGAAGAAAGTTATAATCAAAACAAAAAACAAGCTTTCGAAATTGCTCAAATAGCGATGGGGAGAGTGAAATTGGCAGAAAAACTAATGATGGATGAAAAAATAAAGAAAGAACTTCAAGAAATTAGAGAAAATTTTAGAGTTGCTCTTAGAGGAGGATTGTTAGAAGGACTTAATTTGGCCTGGGAGGTAGGGAAAAGTCGGAAAACTGCTCAAAAAAATATTCAACTTTGGATCTGGTTTCTGAGAAATTATTTGCTTAGAACGGCTATTCTTCAAAATCAATCTAATAGCTGGAAAATTGAAAAAAAGATTTTAGAAATGATTTCTTATTTGGAAGAAATTAGAAAAAAAATTGAAAAAACTAATGTTAGCCAAAGAATTCAAATAGAAAAATTTTTTGTTACTGAATCTTTCTAGAAAAATAAAAAATTTCTAAAAAACAAAAATGAATTTATTAGAATTTGAAAAAAAAAGAAAGAGTCGTTGTCAAAAAATAGCGGATGTTTTTCATGGAATCATTTTTTCATTTTTGATAACCTTTTTGGTGATGATAGGTGCAATTTTAGTTTTTGTTAAAACTGGCAAACTTAATTTTAAAGTAATAGCCTTTGTCAATAATAACAGAGAAATCTCTCAAGGAGATTTGGTGGAAATTTTTTTCTCTTTACCAATGAAAAGATCCTCGGTAGAAAAAAACTTGAAAGTAACTCCTCAAATTAATTATATTTTAAAATGGGAAAATGATCAGAAATTATTTTTTATTCCCAATGAAAAACTTTATCCTGGAAAAGAATATCTGATAGAAATATCCAATTCTCAAATTCAATGGTTAATTCCCCAAAAAGAAATTAAGCTCTCTTTTTGGGCCAAAGAACATCCTAAAATTGTTGGAATTTTTCCAGAAAATGAAGATGAAGAGATTAGCATTGATGAAAATATTGAAATTAAATTTGATAAAGAAATTAGTGATTATCAAATCAAAATCAAAACGAATCCTTTTTTTGAAGCAGAGGCAAAAGTAATTGAAGGAGAAAAGGCAGTAATTATTAATCCTCAAGAAAACTGGAACTATTCCACTCGCTATCAATTTAAAGTTTCTCTTAGTCATAAAAAATTTACTGATTTCTCAGAAGAACTTTTTAATGGTTCTTTTATAACAGAAGAATCTCCCAAAGTAATTTTCAGTTTTGATAAAAATGGTAATCCAATCAAGCAAGAGGATCAGGCTGAAGAAATAAAACCTCAGATCAAAATTGGCAAGTATATTGATATTGATCTTTCTTCCCAATCTTTATTTATTTTTGAGGATGGAATCAAGAAAGGAGGATTTAAAATTTCTTCTGGAAAAAGAGGAATGGATACTCCAGTAGGAAATTTCAAAGTTATAGCCAAAGCAAAACGACCCTGGTCTAAAAAGTATGGGCTATATATGCCTTGGTTTATTCAGTTTACTTATGATGGACATGGTATTCATGAACTTCCTGAATGGCCAGGAGGTTACAAAGAGGGAGCTAGTCATTTAGGAATCCCTGTTTCTCATGGCTGTGTGCGATTGGGAATTGGACCAGCCAAAGTGGTTTATGATTTTGCAGAAGTTGGAATTCCAGTTATTATTCATGAATAAAATTTTGATTAATTATTTTTTAAAAAAAGATAAACCGAAGATAACAAATAGATAAAACAAAGCTGATGATGAAAAGATTTAAAAAAATATCAGTAATTTATTTATCTCTCAAAATAATACAATGTAGAGCGTAGAACAAAACTTTCTTTTTAAAATTGAATAGGTTGCTTAAAATCATTTTTTTTGCTAGGGTAAAATTACTTATTTTTTATCTGAAAATTAAATAAATTTAGCTATATTTGATTTTTCAAAAATGCTCAAAGATATCAAAGAATCACGCCTCAAAAAGTTAGAAAATTTCAAGAAAGCGGGAATTGATCCTTTTCCGGCTGGTCCTTTTGATAAAGAAAATATTAGTCAAGCTATTCAGAAAAAGTTGGGTGAAAAAGTAAAAATTGCAGGGAGAATTATGCTTTTTAGGCTAATGGGAAACATTGCTTTCTTGAAACTTTTGGATGAAAGTGGAAGCATTCAAGTTGTTGTTAACAAAAAGGAATTTGAAAATGATTATAAGTTTTGGGTTAAAAATTTAGATATGGGAGATTTTATTGGAGTGGAAGGAGAACGATTTGATACTCAAAAAGGAGAAAAATCAGTTCTAGCAAAAAAAGTTGTTCTCTTGGTAAAATCTCTTCGGCCTTTACCTGACAAACATAAAGCCCTTAAAAATGAGGAAACAAGATTGCGAAAAAGATATTTAGATATTCTTTTGAATCCAGAAATAAAAGAAATGATATATAAACGAGATAGATTTTGGAATGCTGTACGAGATTTTTTGAAGAAAAGAGATTTCGTTGAAGTTCACACTCCAGTTCTAGAAACTACTCCGGGAGGAGCTGATGCCCAACCTTTTATTACTCATCACAAGGCACTTGATATAGATGTTTATTTGAGAATTTCTATGGGCGAGCTTTGGCAAAAAAGATTGATGGTGGCAGGATTGGAAAAAACTTTTGAGATTGGTCGTCAATTTCGCAATGAAGGAATGGATGCAGAACATCTTCAAGATTATGTTCAAATGGAATTTTATTGGGCTTATGCTGATTATAAAAAGGGAATGAACTTGGTGGAAGAACTTTATCGCTTTATTGCCAAAGAAACCTTTGGAACATTAAAATTTAAAATAAAAGATTTTGAAATTGATTTGGCAAAAGAATGGGAAAAATATGATTATGTTGAAACAGTAAGAAAAATGACTGGAGTGGATGTTCTTTTGGCTGAAACTAATGAAATTGAAAAAAAACTTAGAGAATTAAAAGTAGAATATGATTCGGAAGGATTTAATCGTGCTAGAGCAATTGATAATCTTTGGAAATATTGTCGTAAAAAAATTGCCGGACCAGGTTTTTTAATAAATGAACCATTGGAAGTTTCTCCCCTGGCCAAGAGAAAAAAAGACAATCCTAATTTGGTGGAAAGGTTTCATGTAATTATTGCTGGAAGCGAATTGGGCAACGGTTATTCGGAGCTTAATGATCCAATTGATCAAGAAGAACGTTTCAAAAAACAACAAGAACTTCGGGATGCTGGAGATCAGGAAGCTCAGTTTTATGACAAAGATTTTGTAGAAGCTTTGGAATATGGTATGCCACCTACTTTCGGTTTTGGAATGAGCGAGAGAGTATTTTCTTTTTTTATTAATAAAACTGCCAGAGAGTGTCAAATTTTTCCTTTAGTAAAAACTAAAAAATAAAATTTAAATTTAAAAAAATGGAAAATGAAATTGAAAAAAAAGTAGAATCAGAAAAAAAAGAGAGGAATGTTTTAAATGATGATTATATTAATGAGATAATTACAGGATTAATTGATTTTGCTAGAGGAAGAGAAACTAGAATGAGAACATATTCAGAAAAATATGAAATTGATAAAGAAGATTTGAATTCAGTAATGAAAGAGAAAATAGAGAAACTAGATCAAGAGGTGAAGGTTTTTAATGAAATTTTACAAAAAGAACTTCTGCCAGAAGAAAAAGAAATAGCTCTTAAAAACACAGCTCAAAAAATAATTCAGCAATTACTTGAAGGTCAATCTCAGGAGTTAATAGATCAGCGAATTGGAAATTTATTAGAAATGTATCAAGATTATCGAGAAATGTTAAAAAGAAAACAAGGTTGAAAATTTCTATGGTTTGTTTTTTGAAGAGAAATTAAAAATAATATCCTAAAAATAAAGCCAAAAAAATGTTGGATATTAAATATATCAAAAAAAATAAAGAAGCTATTCAAAAGGCGATTAAGGAAAAGAAAATTGACTTGGATCTTGATAAGCTCTTAAAACTATTCCAAAAGAGAAGCCAGCTGTTAAAAAAGATTGAAGAATTGCGATTTAAACGTAATGAACTAGCAGTTAAAAATAAGAAAAAGAAGCCAAGTCAAGAAAAAATTGCTAAAGGAAGAGAACTAAAAGAAAAAATTTCAAAGCTAGAAGAGAGATACAGAAAATTGAATGAAGCTTTTGAAGAGTTAATGGTGAAAGTTCCTACAATTCCATCAGTAGATACACCTAGAGGAAAAGATGATAGTGAAAATGTGGAAGTTTTTCGATGGAAAGAACCGACTAAGTTTGATTTCAAGCCTAAAAGTTATATGGAATTAGCTAAGGAACTGGATTTAATTGATTTTGAAAGAGGAGTAAAGGTTTCTGGTTATCGAGGTTATTATCTTAAAAATGAAGCGGTGATGTTAGTTATGGGGACGATGATGTATGCTTTAGAAAAATTAATATCTAAGGGATTTATACCGATTATTCCTCCTACCATTGTCAAAGAATTTGTTCTTTTTGGAAGCGGTTATTTTGCCGGAAGAAAATATAATCCCGAAACGGATGAAATTTATAAATTAGATACTGAGGACAAAGATGCCGCTGGAAAAACATTGAAAGAGAATAAATTTTTAGTGGGAACAGCGGAGCCTTCTCTTTTGGCTTATTATGCCAACGAAGTTTTATTAGAAAAAGATTTGCCAATAAAATTTGTGGGATTTTCTCAATGTTATCGCTCTGAAATTGGAAGTTATGGCAAAGACACAAAAGGAATTTATCGAGTTCATGAGTTTATGAAAGTAGAGCAGGTTTGTTTAACTAAAGCAAATGTGGAAGAGGCAGATAAAATCCATAGTGAAATGATTTCAATTTCTGAAGAGCTTCATCGGGATTTAGATCTTCCTTATCGCAAACTTCAAATTTGTACTGGTGATATGAGTCCGGGAAAATACAAAATGTTTGATTTAGAAACTTGGATTCCTTCTCGAAATGGATGGGGAGAAACTGGATCAGCTTCAAATTTTTTGGATTGGCAATCACGACGACTCAATGTTCGTTATCAAGAAGATAATGGTCAAAAAAAGTTTGTTTATATGCTTAATAATACTGCGTTGGCAAGTGCACGAACTCTAATTGCTATTTTGGAAAATTATCAGCAAAAAGATGGAAGTGTTTTGGTACCGAAGGCTTTAAGGAAGTATGTTGGGAAAGACAAAATTAATCCATGCAAGTAACAAAAATAAAAATCTTAATTATTTTTTAAGTTATTTTTTGAAAATAATCTTTAATGAAAAATTAAAAAAATCGCCAACTAGATATCTAGTTGGCGATTAGTTTTCTTATTGCTTTTTATCTTTCATCACCGGCTATGGCATAGGCAACAAGAAAAAAAACTCCAAAAGCCACCACCGGGATAACAATCTCCCCAATGGTGGGCTGAGGACAAATCCCTTCTTTGGAGGCATGCCAATCCCAGATTCGACATGCTCCAACTAAAAAAAAGAAAAACCCCACATAAAAAGCGATGATAGCTAGAAATTCTCTTACATGCTTTTTTATTCTTTTTTTCATTTTTCCCCCTTTCTCCCTGTATTTTAATTTAAAAGGAACTAGATAACTTAAAATTATAAATCAAAATAATAATTTTGTCAATAATCAAATTAAAATAGTTGAAATTTGAATTTGTTTGACTTTAGGAGGTTTCAATTTTAGAATCAAAAGAAGAATTGATCAAAAAATCAAACAAAGAGTTTTAAAAAGAGAATAGTTTAAAAAGCAATCATTTTATGATAAAACTAAAATTTTATTGTTTGTTTTTTTCTCAGAAGCAGTTTTTTAAGAATAGCTAGATAATTAAATAGATGGATAAATTTCAAAAAAATAAAAAAAGAGATGTTTTAAGGAAATTGGTCAGTAATGTTCTAATTTCTCCAATCAAGGAAATGGAAATTCGGTCAGCAAGAATTCCGTCAGTTGTCTCTTTGGCTCAAGGAATTCCCAACTTTGACACACCAGAATGTATCAAAAGAAAAGCAATTGAAGCTATTCAAAAGGGACTTACTGCACGTTATTCTCTTTCGCCGGGCATCTTTGAATTACGAGAAGCAATTGAGTATGATTTAGCCAAAAGAAATATTTTTTATGATTTTGAAGAAGAAATAATTGTAACGGCAGGATCAATTGAGGCTATCTCGGCTACTTTATTGGCTCTTTTGGAGCCAGGGGATGAAGTTTTGATTCCAGATCCTACTTATACTTCCTATCAATCTGCTATAAAAGTTGCTCGAGCAGTGCCAGTATTTTTTCCTTTGAAAGAAAAAAAGGGTTGGGGTTTTGAAGTTGAAGAATTGGAAAAGAAAATTAATTCCAAAACTAAGGCGATTCTTTTTTGTAATCCTAATAATCCAACCGGTACAGTTTTTAGTCAAAATCAACTTTTAAAAATTGCTGAACTAGCTGAAGAAAAAAATCTTTTTGTAATTTCAGATGAAGTTTATCGGGATTTTATTTTTGATAGCGAGAAATATTATTCTGTAGCTCAATTTTCTTCTTTTAGAAAAAATCTGATTCACATTTTTTCTTTTTCAAAAGCTTATGCGATGACTGGTTGGCGAGTAGCTTATTTGGCTACAGATAAAGAGTTGGCTCATAAAATTTTGGGTGTTCATGATGCTTTGGTTACTTGCGCTCCGGTTGTTTCTCAATGGGGAGCGTTAGCGGCTTTAGAATTGGGTCAAGCAGAAGTGGAAAGATTCAAGAAAGAATTTGATAAAAGAAGACGGTTAATTTGTGAGCAGTTGGATCAACTGAATGAATGGTTCTCCTATGAAACTCCAAGTTCAGCTTATTTTGTTTTTCCCAAATTTTCCCCAAAACTCATGGAATTAATTAAAGAAAAAATAATAAGTAAAAATCATTTAGATTATAAAATAAAAAAATATCAACAAAATTCTTTTTCTTGGAGATTTGCTTTGGATCTTTTATATCAGGGAAAAGTGGCAGTAGTTCCGGGAATAGCTTTTGGTTCTCAAGGTGAGAATCATATTCGGCTTTGTTTTGGCCGAAAACCTAACAACATTCTCAAAGCATTAGAACGAATCAAAAAATATCTTAAAAAAATTGAAAATAAAAAAAATGGTTAATAGATTTTTTAAATTTGTTGTTCAACACTACTTACGCTTTCTCACTAAATTGATTCTTTGGCGACACCGTCCTTTTGTCGTAGCCATTGCTGGATCAACAAACAAAACTTTTACCAAAGAAACTATCTTAGATTATTTGGGACGGCGAGAAGAAGTAAGAGGAAATCCTAAAAGTTTCAACACAGAAATAGGATTACCCTTGGCAGTCCTTTTTTTACCTTCAGGTTATTCTTCTTTTTTTAAATGGGTAGATGTTTTAGTTTCTGGCACTTTTATTTCCTTTTTTACTCAAAAATTTCCTAAAATTTTAATTTTGGAAATGGGAGTGGACAAAGTGAATGATATGAAATATCTCTTATCAATTGTTTGTCCTAACATAGCGGTGATAACCAATATCAGAAGTAATTTTCCGGATGGAGAAATTACTCCTGAAGAACTTTTTGAAGAATTTTCCTTATTGATTAAAGCAATTCCAAAAAAGGGTTTGGTGATTCTAAATAAAGACGACGAGAGAGTAGCCAATTTGGCTGAGCATGCTAGCGCAGAGGTAATATTTTTTGGCGAAAAGGAAGGAAGTGATTACAAAATAGAAAATATTGTTTCTTCTAATGAAGGACAAAAATTTGAAATTTATTTTCATGGAAAAACTAAAAAAATTGAAACAGAAAAATTTGGTCGTCATAATATTAATGCTCTGGTAATTGCAGAGATAGTTGCTAATAAAATTAAAAAACTTTTTCCGAAAGAGTTTAAAAAATAAGATGATTATTGAGTTTGAATATTTATGATTGTTAAAAAAAAATTAAACAAAAAAAACAAAGAAAAAAGAGTAACTAATTGGAAAAGATTTTTTAGAAGAATTATTTTTATTTTTTTAGTTGTTTCCTTTGGATTGATCTTAGTTTGGGTTCTATTTCTCTCTCCTCTTTTAGAGGTAAAAAAAATTTTAGTTTTAGGCACTGAAAAAAATCAAAAAGAGATTGAAAAAATTGTTTGGAGCAATTTGGAAGAAAATCTCTTTTCTTTTAAAAGCTATAGTTTATTACTTTTTTCTTCTTCTCAAACCAAACAAGAAATTTTAAGTCGTTTTCCTCTGATCAAGGAAATTGAAATTAAAAAACAATTTCCTGATCAGTTAATAATTGAAATTTTTCCAAGAAGTAAAGTGATTATTTGGTGCTCAAAAGATGATTGCTATTTAATAGATGAAGAAGGAAAAGCTTTCAAAAGAATTGAAGAAATTGAAAAAAAAGAATCATTTACTAAATTTCCAGTATTAATAGAAGACAATTCTCATCAAATTCAATTGGGGGAAAAAGTATTTTCTACAGAGTTAGTTGAATTCGTTTTCTCTTTAGAAAATAATTTTAAGAATATTCTAAAACTTGAAATCAAAAATTCTTTAGTAACTCCATCATTTGTTTCTGGAGAAATTAAGGTTGAAATAAAAGAATTTAACCTACCCATCTTTTTGAATTCAACTGTTTCTTCTCAAAAACAACTAGAAAATATTTTAGCGCTTTTGAATAAAATTGGGAGAGAGAAATTGACCAAATTTGAATATATTGACTCTCGCATAGAGGGAAAGCTTATTTATAAATTAAGGGAAATCGAAGAAGAAAAAAACGAAAATCGGGAAAACTTGGAAGAATCTTCTGATAATCGGAAAAAAGAAAAAAAGAAAAACCCCGCTTTTTTTTATAAACTAGAAATTTTTTATATATAAATTAGAAAATAGGAAAATGAAAGATTTGAGTCAAATTTTTTAACTTTTAATAATGTTTAATTAAAAGTGACTAATTTTAAATTTATGTTATTATTTATTTTAGAAATAAAAGAGTAGAAAAAATAATTTTTTATTATTTTCTCAATAAATTAAAAGATTATAAAGTAATTAAAGTTTTTAATGTTATTCAAGAAATTGATAAAAACGGAATTCAATTTAAAAAAAATTATCTCAACCAAATAATTCAAAAAATTTCTAAGCTAAAAACTCCAACTTGCTTTAGCTTGGTAAAATTCTAACAAAATGTGTTTTTTGTGTGGAAACAAAAATATTCTTTTATTTGGATTTTAAAGATATAAATAACACAAAAAAATTTAATAATTCCTAAAATTAATTTTGAAAAATGATCTTACAAAAGTCAAAAGAAAAAATTGTATTTGGAATTTTGACAATTATTTTAATTTTTGGTGCTATCCTTCGTTTTTCTTTTTCATTAAAGGAAAGGGATTTTTGGTATGATGAGGCTTTCACGGGAATTTTATTGAAAGCTCCTTTTTCTCAAATGAATCGGATGATTTTTTATGATGTTCATCCTCCTCTTTATTATTGGTTGGCCAAACCTTGGGCAGCCTTGTTTGGCTATTCACCGGCCGGAATTCGTTCTTTTTCTGTTATTTTAGGATTGGGATTGATTCTTTCTGTTTTTTGGATAACCAAAAAACTAGCAGAAAAAAACAGAGCTGGTTTTTTAGCGGCTATTATTACTACTTTTTCTCCTTTTGCCATTCAATATTCTCAAGAAGCTAGAATGTATATGCTTTTTGCTTTATTAATGCTTTGGACAACTTTCTTTTTCTATCAAGCTCTCAAGAACAATGAAAAAAAAGATTGGATTATATGGGGAATTCTTGGAGGACTTTCTTTTTATACTCACTATTTGTCGCTTTTTTTCTTTATCATTTTTTATCTTACATTTATTTTTTATCAAAAAATATTTCAAAAGGAAAAGATTTTAAAAGCTCTGTTGGGAAAGAAAAATTTTTGGCTTGGAACAGGAATTATCTTTTTGTTTTTTCTTAGTTGGATAAAGATTTTCATTTCTCATATGATGAAAGGAAATCTGGGCTGGATTGATGTTTCTTATTTAAGTGATCTTCCCAAAACTATTCAAATTTTTTTCTTCGGTCATCCACCCGGTGTAGGTGGAGTTCCTTCTTCCAATGTTTTTCGGTTCTTTTTTGATGAATCATCTGCTGGATTTTTAATTTTACTAGCTATGATAGTATTTTTTGTTTATGCTTGGATGAAAAAAATAAAACAAACTGAAATTTTTGTTTTTACTTTTTTGTCATTTGGAACATTGGTTTTTCTGATTCTGCTTTCTCATTTTAACATCAAACTCTATGTATCTCGTTATTTTATGCCAGCAGCAATTTTGATTTATTCTTTGTTGGCAATTTTGGTAGTGAAAATTTTTCCTCAAAGGATGACTTGGCTAACAGCTGCTTTAGTTTATGCTATTATGTTAGCAATGCTTTCTCCGGTTAAATATCAAAATGGTTGGTATCAATTTTATACTCTTAAAAAAAATGATTTGCTAAAAGATAAAATAATAGTCACTTCTAATCCTTTTGACTATACTACAGCTAAATTTTACTTCGGAGAAGAAAGAGTTCGCTTTTATAATCAAAACAATCCTCAAGAAGATTTTTCTGGTTGGGTGGTAGTTGGCAATAAAAATAAAATTGAAAATCTGAATCAACTAAAAAACAGAAGAGATGTTTTGATTATTTCAGAAAAATGTAGTGATTGGGACGATCTTTATTTGAGAGAAATGGGAAGATTTGATCAATTAGCTATTTGCGCGATTGACTTTTGACAAAACAGAAAAATGAATTAGTTTGCTAAATTAAAGTTAAATCAAAGAAGTTTTTCAATACATTACCCAAAAACTATAATTACCCCGTTGAGGAGTTTTAAGAATCATCTTCATTTCGGGGCATTTTTTTTGAAATTTTTCCAAAAGCTCAAAATCTTCTTTTTGAAAAATCAAAAGTGTATTTTCACAGGGAATTTTTTCTAAAGCTTCTTGAGGATAATAGAATTGCAACAAATCAATTTTGGGATAACCTGAAAAATGAGAAGTCTTTAGGCTGGTTTTTTTGTGGTCAGAACTGATATATATTTCAGGAGAAAGAATAGCAAAGTTATTTTCTTTTAGAGGTAATTCTTTAATTAGCTTTCCAAAATCAAAAAGTTCTTTTTCAAAGGCAATTTTGGTTTCTTGATTATTAGCCCAAAGAATGAAATAAGTAGTTGACTGAAGAATTCCGCTAGTTAAGGTGGTAAAAATAATTCCAAAGGCAGATATTTTTAGAATCTTAAAGCGAAGTGGTTTTAATTGAAGTCTTTCTGGAGAGGAATTTATTTTTTGAAAAATTTTTAACAAATATTGAAAAGGAATCAAGATAAAAACGAAAACAGCCGGAATGGTACCAATTATTCTAAGAGAATGAGGAATCCCTTCAATACTAAGAATTCCCGGAGTAAGCATTATCCAAAAAATAGATTGACTCAGTAAAGATGCATAAAAAAATTTTGAAGACTTCTTTTTCTTTTTTCTAATTCTAGCTATTAAATTGTTCACTATTATTTTTAAACTTATAAAAAAACCAATTGCCATTAGAATACTCCAAGCTGGAGGAAGAAGAGGTTGATTATTGAAATTGTGTCTTTGATTGGGATCTCCGAAAAAGAAAAAAGAAAAAATATGAGCAAAAAAACTGGTGGCAAAAGCTTTACTGAAGCTCATATTGGGAGCATTGAAAACAGAAATAGCGTTGCTGCGATTTGTTAAATCAGCAGGATTTTTTAGAAAATAAACAAAAAGTGGCAAAATTGAAAGGACTGCTGTGATGATGAAAACAGAAAGAGGCAGCCAATAGTTTTTAAAAAAATTTCTTGAATTTAAGATAAAAACGAAACTCAAAATAATCAAAAAGATTAAAGGAGCTATGCGAAAAGCAATATAAGTATGAAATCCCAATCCCAACATTATTCCCGAAAGAGCAAATAAAAAACATATTTTTTTAAGAGAGTTTTTGTTTTGAATAGATTTTATTCCTTCAAAAAAGAAAAGGCTGCTAATGATAAGAAAGAAAGGAACAAAAATTGCTCGATAAACTATTCTAGAAAATCCTAGATGCCAAAAGGAAAAGGACATCAAAAAAACTCCTAAAAGAGCTATATAACGATTAAAAGAGAGTTTTCGCAAAAGGAAATAAAAAATAATAAGAGTAGAAGAACCAATTAAGGCACTAATAAATCTTACTGAAAAATTGCTTACTCCCAAAAATCCCTCAGCAATGCCGACTAAATTAATATAAAGTCCTTCGCGACCATTGTTTTCAGGGTAAAAAATTTTAAAATTTCTTGTTTGCCAAGCCTTTAATCCTTCTAAACCGTTATAAGCTTCATCATATTGAAGACCGGGAGGAATATTTTCAAGGTTGTAAAATCTTAAGAAAACTCCTAATAATATCACTAATCCCCAAAGGAATCCAAAAAAAATTTTTTCTTTTAGTTTAGAAGAATCATCATTTGAAAAAAAATTTTTTAGAGCAAAAGTTAATTTATTTTTTTCTTTCATCTTTTATTTTTTTGAGCCAATTTTTTAATTGTTTGAATGCTACTTTTCATTTTATATTTTTGAATTGGAATTGTAAAATGAATGTGATATAATCTTACTAAAGTTTCTAACTTGGAACAAAAATAAATATGGCTGAGTCAAGAAAAATAAAAAAGATAATTAACAAAAATAAGTCTGTTAGAGCAGGAAATGATTTAAAGGAAGAAATTTCAAGGATAGGATTAGATCAAATTAAACCAAAACTTCCTCAAAATCTAGAAGAAAAACATCAAGAAGAAAATTTTCAAGATGAGTTAAATAAAGTGTTTAATGAGATTTTTTCTTCTACTACTGAAAACTGTTATCTTAATTATACTTTAGGAAAGGGGAGACTTTCAGAGAAAATCAAAGAAAAACGAAGAAAGAAATTTCAGCAATTTAGAGATGACTTTCAGCAACGTATTGAAAAAAAAATAAACAACCAAAAAATTACCAGTAGCAATTTGAAAGAAAAATTAATTGAAGAACTTTCTGATTTTATCTATGCTAAAAACGAACCTTCTTTTTTAATAGTACTGAATGATTCTTTGGAAAAGTTTGCTTCTCTTAAGAGGAGAATTTTCAGAAAAAGTGAAAATAAAGGAGAAAATAAATTTCCTTCATCAGGAGAGTTTTGGAAAAAATGGGAAGGGAATTTAGATGGTAGTTATTATGTTCAAGGAAAACAAAAGGTTGAAATTATTGACTATGATTCTGAGAAAGGTGAAGTGATGATTAAAAAAACGCCACAAGAAAAAATTTTGAAAGTAAAATATCAAGAATTTGAAGATCTAATGAAAGATTATCAGTTGATTTCTGTGATTCCTACTGAAAAACAAGAAAAATTAATAATTGGAAAAATATTGGTTGATGAAGAAGGTCGAGTGGTGAAAATCGGCACTTATAAGCCAGGTGAGAGGCAAAATTTAGAAAAAGGATTAAAATCAAAATATATAAGAAAAGAAGGAACGGTAAGTATTTTGGGACCGGAAGAGTTTTTAGAAAATTTTCCTCGAGACAAAAAAACTGGAGGAATATTTCTTACTCTTGAACAGTTAGAAGATTTTATTAATCAGCTTGAAAAAAAAGGTTTTCATGAAATTGACAAGATAGGAGACGAAATTGAACGTTTAAATTCTTGGTTAAAAGAAGAAAAAAAGAAATTAGAACTAGAAAAACAAGATGTTTTGAGCAAAAAAAGGAAAAATTTAGAAATTTTGGGACAATTTAAATTTTTAATTAAGAACAAAAATTATAATGGCGATGAAAGTAATAATGGCAGGATTATGATAAAGATTAGAGAAGATGGGAAAATAAAATATGTTAGCGCTAAGGAACTTAAGAAAATTCTGAAATACAAAAATCATCTCAAGCTAGACGAAGAAAATAAAGAAGAATTTGAAACATTGAAAGGTAAGACAGAAGAAGCATTGACTCAAAATAAAATTGAAAAAAGTGATTTGAAAAAAGAAAAAACTGACAAAATTGAAAAAGAAACGAAGAGAGAAAGAAACAAGTTTGATGAAGACAAGGATGAAGATTTAATTATTGGAAAATTAAGCCAAAAAGAATTGGAAGATTATCGTCGTGAAAGGACAAGAAGAAATCAATTTATATTTACTGAAGATGAGAAAGAATTGAAAGAAAATGTAATTAAAGAAAAAGAACAATTAATTAAAGGTCAAAAAGAAGATACTTCAGAAAGTGAAAAGGAAAAAGAAGAGAAAAAAACAGAAAAAAAAGTTGAGCAACAAAATGAAACTGAAAAACAAGAAAAAGAAGAAATTCAAACAAAATTAAATCTTCAATTGATTAGTTCCGAGAAAAAAGAAAGAGAAGATTATTCAACTGAAGAATTAGAAAAAAGACAACAAGAACTAGCAGCATTTTTAATGGCTAAACCACGATCAGGAGGTAAAATTTTGGAAGAAGAAAGTCACGAAAAAGCAGAATTTCAGTTTGAGATTGAAAAATTAGAAAAAGAAATTGAACAGAAGAAAGAAAAATATCAAAAAGCATTAGCAAAATTCAAAAGAGCAAGACGAGGAACAACTCGTTTTCAACGAGCACTTTCTATTTTTGAAAGAGGGCGAGAATTTTTTGGCATGGGAGAAAGTTGGGAAGGAACAATTTGGATAGAAAAGAAAAAAGCAGAAACAGAAATGAAAGTAGCAAGGCAAGATTTAGAAGAAGTTTATTTGCAAGCTTTGAAAAAGATAAAAAAAATTGGTCAAAAAGAATTAGAAGGAGCTATCCAAGATAAAGAAGAAGCAAAAAGGGCATTGCTTAATTTTATGCTTTCAAAAGAAATTTTCTCCAGTCAGGCTCCTTTAAATTCTGAAAATGAAACTGATGTTAAATTTCAAGAAAAAAGAAGGATTACTTTTTTTGAAAAATTTAATTTAGATATGGCAGAAGTTGATAAAAAAGCTTGCGAAGAAGTTTTTAATCAAGAAAAGAAAGCTATTTTAAAAAAAATTTTAGAAAAATATCAAAAATTAGATAGAAAACAAAAAATTGCTTTTTCAATTTTAGCAGCAATTGGAGTTGGAGCCGGAACAGGAGTGATGGGAGGGGCATCTGTGGCAATTATGGCCGGAGCCGTGGGAGGAGGAAGAAAAATCTTAACTCTGATTTTGGGAGCAGGAACAAGCACTTCTGTTGATAGTTTGTTTAGAATTATTCAAAAGAAAAAACAGCAAATTACTAAACAAAAAAAAGAAGAGGAATTTTTTAAAGGGGAAGCAGAGGAAAAAAGAGTATTAGACTATTTGAATTCTCTTTTGGAATTAAATGAGAAAATTAAAAAACAAGAAGTCCAAAGAAAATTGATAGCAGCAGGAGCAGCTTTTGTGGTAGGTGCGGGCGCGCAAGCTTTTTTCAATGATGTTTTGAATTGGGATGCTTTTGAAAAAAGAAATCAAATTTACTCTGCAACAAATGTGGAAAATGATGTTAATATTAAACCTAAAGGAATCAAAACAAACAATTTTTCTGATCTGGAAAGGCGAAATCAAAAAAGTATTTGGTGGAAAAATGAAGAACATGATCAAGGAATAGAAATAGTAAAAGAAACTGGAATAAAAACAAACAATCTTTCTTATCTTGAAGATCAAAATAAGGAAAAATTTAATATTTCTCAAAAAGATACTACTATCAATACGGAAAAAGAATTAACTAGAAATTGGGGAGAAACAGAGGGTAAGATTGTTTTAAGTGAAGTTTTTAAGAGAGGTGATACAGTTTGGGATAAACTTGAAAAGTATTATAATGGAAATCAAGCGAAAGTAGCAAAAACCTTAAGCAGATTCAGAAAAGAAATTATTCAAAAAATGGTAACAGAAAGAGAAATAACTCCCAGTCAGGCAGAAGAATATATTAAATGGAGGTTTCGTCATATTTATGCTCAAAAAGATGTTGAGAAAGCTTTGGATAAAATTGCTATTATTAAAAATGGAAATGAAGAAAAGTTGGTTTTTGAAAATTTTGATCACGAAAAATATTTGAGAAGATTTTCAAGAGAAAGAGGAATAGAACTTAAGGGAATCTCAAAATAAAAAAGATGATTTAAATAATTTAATTTTTGAAAAAAGAATTTAAAAAACTGGTAAAATTATAAAAAAAATAAACTAGGAATCAAAATGAAAATTGACAAAATGGAGAAAAAAGAACAAATTCAAAAAGCTCAAATTGATCTTATCAGAGAACTGAAAATAGATCAGCTTTCCAAAGAAGATCAAGAAAAAGTATTGCTTTCTATGGGAGAAGTGATTCAACAAAAGGTGTTAACAAGAATAATTGAAGATTTTCCTGATGAAAAAAGAAAAGAGTTTTTGGGAAAATTGGAAAATAATCAAACCACTCCTCAAGAAATTCAGGAAACAATAGAAAAAAATATTCCCAATTATGAAGATTTAATTTTGGAAGAAATAGAAAATTACAAGAAAGAAACAGTTGATTTTATGAAAAAAATGCAAGAAGATCAGGGAAAGCAAGAGAGAGAAACAGAGAAGGAAATTGATGAAAAATAAAGGAAAATCAGAAAAACAAGCAATAATTTAATAATAAAATAAAAATTAAAAACAGTCTTATGTTGAATTTTTTAAAAGGAAAAAAAATAGAAGGAGAAGTAGAAAAGGAACGGCAAGAAACTAACAAAGCAGAAAAAAAAGAAGATTTAGTGGAAGCCATTAAAGAAAAGAAGATATCAGAAGAAAGAACAGGTTCCAGAGAAGAAAGGATCAGAGAATTAAAAAAACTGGAAAGAGAACTGGAAACAAATTTTTCATCAAAAACAGAGAATTCAAAAATGATCAGCAAAATAGAAAAAATTAATGAAAATTCTATTTTGCAAATGACTGAAGAAGAACAACTAGAAGTACTGATAAAAATTGCAAAAACCAAAAGTGTGAAAGAAGCCCTACAAAAAGCTCAGGAATTGAGTAATGATCATTTAGATAAATTAATGGCAGAACTTTCTCAAGATGAGCAATTACGTCAAGAGCTTATGGAAAAGGGAGAAATATCTGATCCTTACTAAAACAAATAAAATTAATATTTTATTAAAATAATTTCGGAATTTTTTTGGTTTGTTTTAGATTAGTAAATTGGTTTTTAAAAGTTATTTTTTTAAATATTTCTTATTTTTTTGATAAATTAAAAACAAAATAAAATAAATTTTAAAAAAATACAAAAAAATTGGAAACAGTCATTCTGATAGCTTTGTTTTTTAGTGCGTTTTTAACTCTTTTCTCTGGAGTGTGGCTTTTTGTTTTTAATGTCTTTTTGTTCAGATTTTATATTAATCGTGCATTGAATGAAACTGTTGATATTGTTAAGATTTCTCGTCCTACCAAGAAAGAAGATACAGAAGAAAAAAATCAACAAAGAATAAAAGAAGAAATTTCTGTAATGGAACATTTTCTCTCTTCTTTAACTGACATTCCTTCTCGATTTAATTTTATAAAACGATTTTTATATGGGAATCCTCAAGTAACTTTTGAAATAGCAGTCTCTTCAAGCGGAGAAGAAGTTTCTTTTTTTGTCATTATGCCAAGAAAATTTCGAGAGCTTATAGAGGAAAAAATTCATAGCTTTTATCCGGCTGCCTTTGTGGAAGAAGTAAAAGATTATTCTATTTTTACTTCTAAAAGTATCAGCAAGGGAAGTTATTTAAAACTTAAAAAGGAATTTGCTTTTCCTATTCGAACTTATCAACGAATGGAAGCAGATCCTTTGCAGAATATTATTAATTCTTTTTCAAAACTTGAAAATCCCAAGGAGGGAGCAGCGATACAAATTATTATCAGAAAACCTACGAAAGAAATCAGTTTCTCAAGAGGGCGAGAAATAGCCAGAAGAATGCAACAAGGAGAACATTTTGAAAAAATTATAAAAGGTAGTTCTTTGAGTGAAGGATTAAGAGGTGCAGGTAAGGAAATGGTTAAAGCGGTTTTAAATCCAGGGAAAAAGGATGAACAATTCACTGAAAAAGAAAAAGGTTCAATTCTTACTCAAAGTGAACAAGAGATAATAAAACAAATTGAAATCAAGAATCACAAACCTAAGTTTGAAGTTAATATCAGATTATTAGCAGCGGGTGAAAATGCAGAAAGAGCAGAGATGATTTTGGCTAACTTAGAAAATTCCTTTGTTCAATTTGAAGATTTAGTTTTGAATAAATTTGTTGCTATAAGAGATAAAAGTCTCAATGCTAAAAAATTAGCTTTTGATTTTATTTTGAGAAACTTCAAATTAGATCAAAAAACCATTCTTGACACAGAAGAATTGGCTAGTATTTTTCATTTTCCAATTTCAACAACTAATGCTCCCAAGATCAATTGGCTCAATTCAAGAATTGCACCTCCTCCTCCCAATGTTCCCAAAGATGGTTTGCTTTTAGGTTTTAGTGATTTTAGGGGCACGAAAACAGAAATAAGATTAAAAGATGAAGATCGTCAACGGCATCTTTACATAATAGGACAAACAGGAACTGGAAAATCAAATTTTATTGAAGAAATGGCTAAACAAGATGCTCAAAATAAAGGCCTTTGCGTAATTGATCCGCATGGTGATTTAATAGATAGTATTTTGGAAAAAATTCCTGCTCAACGTGCCAAAGATGTTATTTATTTTGATCCAGCTGATACTGAACGACCTTTTGCTTTAAATATGTTGGAATATGATTCTTCTCGTCCTGAGCAAAAAACTTTTGTGATCAATGAAATGATTGCTATATTTGATAAACTCTATGATTTGAAACAAACTGGTGGACCAATGTTTGAACAATATATGAGGAATGCAATGCTTTTAGTAATGGATAGTCCAGAAATTGGCTCTACTTTAATGGAAGTTCCTCGGGTGTTAAGAGATGTTGAATTTAGAAAAGAAAAGTTAAAACGATGTAAAGATATAATGGTGGTTGAATTCTGGAAAAAAGAAGCAGAAAAAGCAGGGGGGGAAGCCGCATTGGAAAATATTGCTCCTTACATCACTTCTAAGCTAACCACTTTCATTTCCAATGATATGATAAGGCCAATTATTTCTCAACAGGAAAGCACTATTAATTTCAGAAAAGTGATGGATGAAGGTAAAATTTTGTTAGTTAATTTATCAAAAGGAAAAATTGGTGAAATTAACAGTCATCTTTTGGGAATGGTGATTGTGGGAAAACTTCTTATGGCAGCTCTTTCTAGAGCGGATCTTCCCCAAAAAGAAAGAAAAGATTTTTATCTTTACATTGATGAATTTCAAAATTTCACCACTGATTCAATCTCTCAAATTCTAGCAGAAGCTCGAAAATATCGTCTTAGTTTAACAATTGCGCATCAATTTATTGGTCAGCTTTCTGAGAATATTTCTAAAGCTGTTTTTGGAAATGTTGGTTCTTTATGTATTTTTCGAGTTGGAGCTGAAGATGCAGAATTTCTTCAAAAACAAGTGGCGCCTCAATTTGATGCTAATGATTTAATAAATCTCAATAACTACAATTGTATTACCAAGCTTCTAATTAACAATGAAGCTAGTCCGGCTTTTAATATGAAAACTTATCCTCCTACCTCAGGCGATCCTCAAAAAAGAGAGGCTTTAAAAGAACTTTCCCGATTGAGATTTGGAAAGCAAAAAGAAGATGTCGAAGAAGAAATAAGAGAAAGATATCAACAATTTAAAGAGAAAGTATCAATGGAAGAAAATAAAATTCTCTAGGAAATATTTTGGATTATTTCAATGGAAATCTGTCAATGATTGATTTTTAGAGAGATTAGATGTTTCTTGTATTCAATAAAAAAATTCAATAAAAGTGAACTTTTTTAGAACTAGAAAAGTTTTAGGTTAGGATCAGCTTGTAATGTTTGCCAGTTTCTTTTGAGAATCTTGATTTTATTTTTCTTAATTTTTTCATATTTTAGAGCAGCAGCAATGCCAATCATGGCGGCATTATCTTGACAAAGTTCAAAAGGAGGAACAGAAAAAAGAAGATTTTCTTGATCAGAAATAATTTGAAGTTTTTTTCTCAAGATTTGGTTAGCAGCTACTCCTCCGGCTAGAATCAAAGTTTTAGGATGATATTTTCGGATAGCAATAAATGTTTTTTGAGCTAGAATTTCAGTGGCAGCTTCTTCAAATTCAAAACTGATGACCTTTTTAATTGAATTCCACAAAGCATCATTTTTCTGTTTTTCTTGAAAATAATTTTTTTGTAGCTGATTAATAGTATAAAGTACTGCAGTCTTAATTCCAGAAAAGGAAAAATCTAAATTACCCGAGTTTACCATTGGCAGAGGAAATTTTATTTTTCTTTGAGCTATTTTTTCAGTTATTTTAAAATCTTGAGGAAGAACTTTTTGAGCTAAATTTGAAATATGAGGTCCGCCAGGATAAGGAAGTTTCAAGATTTTAGCTACTTTGTCAAAAGCTTCTCCAACGGCGTCATCTCTTGTTTGGCCAATGATTTGATAATGGAAGTGTTTTTTCATTAGAATTAGTTGAGTATGACCACCAGAAACTAGCAATACTAAAAGAGGAAAGATTTCTAAATCAAAAGGATTAAGATTATTTTGATTTTGAAAATCGACAAAATTGGCATAAATATGACCCTCAAGGTGATGAATTCCTAAAAGAGGTTTTTTAAAAAAATAGCTAATTGTTTTGGCGGCATTAACACCAACCAAAAGAGCAGGAATCAAGCCAGGTCCTTGAGTAACAGCTAAAATATCAATGTCATTAAGTTTGATAGAGGTTGTTTTTTGGAAAGTTTTCCGAATAACAGGAAGAATATTCTTAAGATGTTCTCGAGCAGCCAGATTAGGAACTACTCCGCCCCACTTAGAATGAAGTTTTATTTGAGAAGAAATAACCAATGAAATAATTTGAGGTTGTTTTTGGGGTTCTTTTTTTATGATAGCAGCTGAAGTTTCATCACAAGAAGTTTCAATTGCAAGAATAAGCATTATTTTGAAATTTACATTTTTATTGCAGTTTTATACTTTATAATGGTTAGAACATCAAATTATATTCTAAATTTTATATATGAAAAAAAC
>FWPV01002529.1_pt1:0-40000 | contig 44547 bp, 47 predicted proteins | sample 2228371 | NCBI WGS metagenome assembly FWPV01 (sample SAMEA103939776, study PRJEB20133) | metagenome
TCTACTTCCGCACGACGGACGTGACCGGTGCGATCGAGTTGCCAGAAGGCAAGGAAATGGTCATGCCAGGCGACAACGTGTCGATCACCGTCAAGCTGATCAACCCGATCGCCATGGAAGAAGGCCTGCGTTTCGCCATCCGCGAGGGCGGCAAGACCGTCGGCGCCGGCGTCGTGGCCAAGATCATTGCGTAATTCTGCATACATCAAGGAATTACCATGGCCACCAAGCAAAAAATCCGCATCCGCCTGAAAGCGTTTGACTACAAGCTGATCGACCAGTCGGCAGCAGAAATCGTCGATACCGCCAAGCGCACCGGCGCGATCGTCAAGGGCCCCGTGCCCCTGCCGACCCGCATGAAGCGTTTTGACATCCTGCGTTCGCCCCACGTCAACAAGACGAGCCGCGACCAGCTGGAAATCCGCACGCACCAGCGTCTGATGGACATCGTGGACCCGACGGACAAAACCGTTGACGCCCTGATGAAGCTCGACCTGCCTGCAGGCGTGGACGTCGAGATCAAGCTGCAGTAAGCGAAATCGGGGTTTCGGCAACAGCCGCAGCCCTGAAAACCGGGGGTTATCGCGCAGATTTGCCATTGCTGGCGGTCCGCGCTATACTCTCGGGCTGTCCTGAACTTGCGAAAGCGGGTTTTGGGCGGTTTTATTAACAGTCTTCCACATCAAAACGTCTGCGGCCAATTGAAGTCGCAGCGGTGGAAGTTACGAAAGAACACATCATGAGTCTGAGCAACTCCCTCGGGTTGCTGGGCCGCAAGGTTGGCATGATGCGTCTGTTCACTGATGATGGGGACACAGTTCCTGTCACGGTGGTGGATGTATCCAACAACCGCGTGACCCAGGTTAAAACCCAAGCAAATGACGGCTACGATGCCCTGCAAGTGGCATTCGGTGCGCGCAAAGCGTCGCGCATCACCAAGCCGGCCGCTGGCCACCTTGCGAAAGCAGGCGTTGAAGCCGGTGAAATCCTGAAAGAATTCCGCGTGACGGCTGACGTCGCAGGCAAATATGCTGCCGGCACCGTTGTGCCTGCCGCTGACGTGTTTGCCGTGGGCCAGAAGGTGGACGTGCAGGGCACTTCCATCGGTAAAGGCTACGCCGGTACCATCAAGCGCCACAAGATGAGCTCGCAGCGCGCGTCGCACGGTAACAGCCGTTCGCACAATGTGCCTGGCTCCATCGGCATGGCACAGGATCCTGGCCGTGTGTTTCCCGGTAAACGCATGACGGGTCACCTCGGTGATGTCACCAAGACCACGCAAAACCTCGACATCGTTCGCATCGACGAAGCCCGTCAGCTGCTGATGATCCGCGGCGCCGTGCCTGGTTCCAAAGGTGGTTTTGTGACGGTTCGCGCCGCCATCAAGGCCAAACCAACCGCTGTCCAAGGAGCGAACTGATGCAGGTCGAACTCCTGAATGACCAGGGTCTGGCTTCGTCCAAGGTGGACGTGCCCGATACCGTGTTTGGTCGCGAATACAACGAAAGCCTGATTCATCAGGTGGTCGTGGCCTTCCAGGCCAACGCCCGTCAAGGCACCCGTGCCCAGAAAGACCGTGAGCAGGTCCGGCACTCGACGAAAAAGCCGTTCAAGCAAAAGGGCACCGGCCGCGCTCGCGCCGGTATGACTTCCTCCCCGCTGTGGCGCGGCGGTGGTCGTATTTTCCCGAACATGCCTGACGAGAACTTCACGCAGAAAATCAACAAGAAGATGTACCGTGCCGGCATGGCCTCCATCTTCTCCCAGCTGGCCCGTGAAGGCCGCCTGGCTGTGGTTGATTCGCTGACCGTGGACTCGCCCAAGACCAAAGTCCTGGCCGACAAGTTCAAGGCCATGAACCTCAAATCGGTGCTGGTGATCGCTGACGAAGTTGACGAAAACCTGTACCTGGCTTCCCGCAACCTGACCAACATCCTGGTGGTTGAGCCCCGTTACGCCGATCCGGTGTCGCTGGTTCACTTCAAGAAGGTCCTGGTCACCAAGGCTGCCATGGACAAACTCAAGGAGATGTTCGCATGAGCGCCGTGAACACCAAACCAAAATTCGACGAAGGCCGCCTGATGCAGGTGCTGGTCGCTCCCATCGTGTCTGAAAAGGCAACCATGGTCGCGGACAAGTCCAATGCCGTGCTGTTCAAGGTGCTGCAGGACGCCACCAAGCCTGAGATCAAGGCTGCCGTGGAGCTGATGTTCAAAGTGGACGTCAAGGCTGTTTCCGTACTCAACCAAAAAGGCAAAACCAAGCGTTTTGGCAAATCCACAGGTCGCCGCGACAACATTCGCAAGGCCTATGTGACGCTGAAGCCCGGTCAAGAGCTGAACATCGGTGGGGAGGCTGCGTAATCATGGCTGTCATCAAAATGAAACCCACCTCTCCCGGCATGCGCGGGATGGTGAAGATTTCCCGGGATCACCTGCACAAGGGTGAGCCTTACGCGCCGCTACTGGAGCCACAATTCCAGAAGTCCGGCCGTAACAACAACGGGCACATCACCGTTCGCCACAAGGGCGGCGGCCACAAGCACCACTACCGCGTGGTGGACTTCAAGCGCAACAAGGACGGCATTCCGGCCAAGGTCGAGCGTATCGAGTACGACCCCAACCGCACGGCCCACATTGCGCTGATCTGCTACGCCGACGGCGAGCGCGCCTACATCATCGCCCCCCGTGGCCTTGAGGCTGGCGCCACGCTGGTCAGCGGTGCCGAGGCTCCGATCCGTGTCGGCAACACCCTGCCGATCCGCAACATCCCGGTGGGCTCGACGATCCACTGCATCGAGATGCAAATCGGCAAGGGCGCGCAGATTGCACGTTCGGCCGGTACATCGGCGACGCTGCTGGCCCGTGAAGGCACGTACGCCCAGGTGCGCATGCGCTCCGGTGAGGTTCGCAAGATCCACATCGAATGCCGCGCCACCATCGGCGAGGTCGCCAATGAAGAACACAGCCTGCGCCGTCTCGGCAAGGCCGGTGTCAAGCGCTGGATGGGTATCCGCCCGACGGTTCGCGGTGTGGTCATGAATCCGGTCGATCACCCACACGGTGGCGGCGAAGGCAAGACCGGCGAAGGCCGCCATCCTGTCGATCCATGGGGTAACCTGACCAAAGGCTACCGCACCCGCAACAACAAGCGCACGCAAGTGATGATTGTTTCGCGTCGCAAGAAGTAAGGCTAACCCATGACACGTTCACTCAAAAAAGGTCCCTTTGTCGACCAGCACCTGGTAGCCAAGGCCGACAAGGCCGTTACCAACAAAGACAAAAAGCCGATCAAGACCTGGTCGCGCCGCTCCATGATCCTGCCCGAGTTCATCGGCCTGACCATCGCCGTGCACAACGGCAAGCAGCACGTCCCTGTCTACATCACCGATCAAATGGTTGGCCACAAGCTGGGCGAGTTCGCACTCACCCGGACTTTCAAAGGTCACCCGGCTGACAAAAAAGTTGTGAGAAAGTAAGGAAAGACCATGGAAACACGTGCAACCCTCCGGGGCGTTCGTCTGTCGGTCGACAAGGGCCGTCTGGTCGCTGACCTGATCCGCGGCAAAAAAGTGGATCAGGCGCTCAACATCTTGAACTTCACGCAGAAAAAAGCTGCCGGAATCATCAAGAAGGTGGTCGAGTCCGCCATTGCCAACGCAGAACACAACGATGGCGCCGACATCGACGAGCTGAAGGTGAAAACCATCTACGTCGAGCAGGGCACCACGCTCAAGCGTTTCTCGGCGCGCGCCAAGGGCCGCGGCAACCGTATCAGCAAGCCCACGTGCCATGTGTACGTTGTGGTTGGCAATTAAGAAGGCAGACAGGATATGGGACAAAAAATCAACCCAACCGGGTTCCGCCTCGCGGTCAGCCGCAACTGGTCCAGCCGCTGGTACGCAAGCAACCGTGATTTCGCCGGCATGCTGGCCGAAGACATCAAGGTTCGCGAGTACCTCAAAGCCAAACTGAAGAACGCCGCGGTGTCGCGCGTTCTGATCGAGCGTCCTGCCAAGAATGCCCGCATCACGATTTTCTCGGCACGCCCGGGCGTTGTGATCGGCAAAAAAGGCGAAGACATCGAAGCGCTGAAAAAAGAACTGAGCCGCCAGCTGGGCGTGCCGGTCGCCGTGAACATCGAAGAAGTTCGCAAGCCTGAAATTGATGCCAAGCTGATTGCAGACAGCATCACCCAGCAGCTTGAAAAACGCATCATGTTCCGCCGTGCCATGAAGCGCGCCATGCAAAACGCCATGCGTCTGGGCGCCCTGGGCATCAAGATCATGTCGTCTGGCCGCCTCAACGGCATCGAGATCGCACGTTGCGAGTGGTACCGCGAAGGCCGCGTACCCCTCCATACCCTGCGCGCCGACATCGACTACGGCACCTCTGAAGCCAAGACCACCTATGGTGTGATCGGCGTCAAGGTCTGGGTCTACAAGGGCGACAACCTGGGCCGCGGCGATTCGCCGGGTGCCAAGCTGGATGCCGCGCCTTCCGACGAAGAACGCAAGCCACGCGGCCCCCGCCGCGATGCGCGTCCTGGCGACCGCACGGACCGTCCGTCCGCACCCCGTGGAGCCGCACGCCCAGCGCGTGGCCCTGTCGGCGGCGTGAACACGGCCCCTGCAGACGGCAGCGACAAGCCTGCTGAAGCAACGGGTGCCGCGCCAGCGGCAGCCGGTGCCGACGCACCGAAAACCACCGTTAAGCGCGTCCGCAAAGCCGCGCCAGCTGCAGCAGCTGACGGTGCCAAGACCGAGTAATCGGTCTAACTACGGAGAATACAAATGCTGCAACCCGCTCGCAGAAAATACCGCAAAGAGCAAAAAGGCCGCAACACCGGCATCGCCACCCGAGGCAACTCGGTGGCGTTCGGTGACTTCGGTCTCAAATGCACCGACCGTGGCCGCCTGACGGCCCGTCAAATCGAAGCCGCACGCCGTGCGATTTCCCGTCACGTCAAACGTGGCGGCCGTATCTGGATCCGTGTCTTCCCGGACAAGCCGATTTCCCAAAAGCCTGCTGAAGTGCGTATGGGTAACGGTAAAGGCAATCCCGAGTACTACGTGGCCGAGATCCAGCCCGGCAAGATCGTCTTTGAAATCGTCGGTGTGCCTGAAGAGCTGGCCCGCGAAGCGTTCCGCCTGGCATCTGCCAAGCTGCCGCTGCGCACCACCTTCGTCAGCCGCATGATCGGCCAGTAAGGGAATGACCATGACCAAAGCTACTGAACTGCGCAAAAAAGACGTTGCCGGCCTGCAAACCGAGGTGAAAGAGCTGCAAAAGGCCCATTTCGGCCTGCGCATGCAAAAAGCCACGCAACAACTCACCAACACTGCCACGCTGCGTTCTGCGCGCCGTGACATCGCTCGCGCCAAGACCATTCTGGCCGAGACCATCGTCAAGCAAGGAGCGAAATAATGACGGAAGCTAAAAAATCCCTCAAGCGCACCCTGGTTGGCCGAGTGGTCAGCGACAAGCGCGCGAAAACCGTGACGGTGCTGGTTGAGCGTCGCGTCAAGCACGAGCTGTACGGCAAGATCGTCTCGCTGTCGAGCAAGTACCACGCCCATGACGAAAAGGGCGAGTACAAGACCGGCGACCTGATCGAAATCACCGAAAGCCGCCCGATCTCCAAGACCAAGAACTGGGTTGTGACCAAGTTGCTGGAAAAAGCGGCGATCGTTTAAGTCTTTGCACTTGAACCCCCATCAAAAGCGGCCCCCTGGGCCGCTTTTGTTTTTGTCCCGCAGGTTTGAAGGGCTGGCGGCAATCGTTGAAAATAGCGGCTGATTCCAGTTTTTCCAACAAACCCTGAGGAGCAGACACATGATCAAAGTAGGCGACACCCTTCCCGCAGCCACGCTGATGGAATTTTCCGAAGTCGAAGGCAACGGCTGCAGCATTGGCCCCAACCCGGTCGATGTGGCCAAGGCCAGCGCCGGCAAGACGATTGCGCTGTTCGCCCTGCCCGGCGCCTTCACGCCGACCTGCTCGGCCAAACATGTGCCCGGCTATGTCGAGCAGGTCGAAGAGTTCAAAAAGGCCGGCGTCGACGAGATCTGGTGCGTCAGCGTCAACGACGCGTTTGTCATGGGCGCCTGGGCGCGTGACCAGAAGACCGACGGCAAGGTGCGCATGCTGGGCGACGGCAGCGCCGACTTCGCCAAGGCCACCGGCCTGACGCTGGACCTGACGGCGCGCGGCATGGGCGTGCGCAGCAACCGTTATTCGATGCTGGTCAAGGACGGCAAGGTCGCTGCGCTGAACGTGGAAGCACCGGGCAAGTTCGAGGTCAGCGACGCCGCCACCCTGCTGGCGCAGGCCAGGGGCTGACAATTTGCTGGTAGGTGGGCGCTTACCCTGCCAAGCTAGAGACCAAAAAAGCCGCGGGTCGCGAGACCGGCGGCTTTTTTTTTTGGCCTGCGGGAACCGGATGGCGATCCGCCAGGCCTCAATCTGCTATCAAAAAAGGAGCTGTTCACGCCCGTCAATTCTGCCCAGGAGCCGCTTTTATTCCAGATCGACTTTCAGGTAGTGAGCGCCCGCTATCGGGTTGTGGTAGTAGGGCGGGATGTCCTTGAAGCCGAGATCGTCGTACAGCGCGCGCGCCGCTTCCATGTCGCTGAGGGTGTCCAGCAGCACGCTGTGGTAGCCGGCCACACGCGCCGCATCCAGAATCGCTTCGGCCAGTTGCCGGCCCAGGCCGGACCGGCGATGTGCCTGGCGCACATACAGGCGCTTCATTTCGGAGGCGTTCGGGTAGTCCACATTGTCCAGCGGCCGCAGCGCGCAGCAGCCGGCCACCTCGCCGTCCCGTATCGCCAGCAGCAGGCAACCCTGGGGCGGCGCATAGTCGCCGGGCAGCGCGGCGAGCTCTTCGTCGAAGTTCTGGAAGCACAGGTCGATGCCGAGCTGGCCGGCGTATTCGCGGAAGATCGCGCGCGTGGCCTCCAGCAGCGCCGGCGTGTCCGGCGTGATGAAATCGAAGGCGGGCGGGGTGGCGGAGGCGGGCGGGTCAGAACGCATGACGGCCCAGTGTATCGGCTTTTGCGGCGGTGTTTTTCACGCCGCCGCCCCCGGGCGTGCCTCAGAACGCCGGTGCGGCCAGCGTGCTGATCCAGTACACCCCGCCGGCGCAGGCCGCCAGCACCACCAGCGCGGCGGTGCGCGAGGCTGCGTCGTCGCGCGAGGGCGGCACCTGGGTGACCAGCTCCTTGTCGCCATGCAGCATCGCGCCCACCAGGTTGTGCTTGCGCCAGAGGTAAAAAACAATCGCCGCAATGTGCAGCAGCACCAGCACCAGCACAATCCACTTGCCGATGTTCTTGTGGTAATTCGTGGCCAGGCTGACCGTGGCGTTGGAGACAAAACGCGTCAGCGGCCCGGAAAAGGCGATCTCGTCGTCGCTGAGCAGTCCGCTGCCGACCTGGGCCAGCAGGATGCCCAGCATCGCGAACACCGAGCCCGCGCCTATCGGGCTGTGGCCTACCGAGTGTTCGGCCTTGCCGCGGCCCTTGAGGTAGTTGTAGACACTTTGCGGCGAGTAGATGAATGCACCAAAACGGGACCAGCGGCCGCCGACCAGGCCCCAGACGATGCGGAACAGCAAGAGGGTCAGCACCGCATACCCGAAGCGGAAATGCCAGATCATCGCGTTGCCGCCTATGGTTCCGCTGATGGCCAGGCCCAGCACGCAGGCGACCAGCGCCCAGTGAAAAATCCGCGTCGGCAGGTCCCACACCCGCACCTTGTTCAGTGTCCTGTTGTTGTACATATGCACTCCTCACGGTTGTTGGTTTTATGGCCGGGCTGGCGGGTCAGACGCCTGGCTGCTGCTTGGTGCTTTCCCGTACGGCATAAGTTCCAGCGGAACTTATCACTTCCTGCCAAACTCCAGCTGTGTGGCAACGCCCAGCCTGCGCTGCCAGCACGATAACTCAATAAACCACGAGAGGAAAACCATGAAAGCTTTTGCCTGTATTGCCGCGGCAGCCACGCTGCTGGCCTTTGCCGCCCCCGCTTCCGCCCAGTTCGCCAAGCCTGAAGATGCCATCAAGTACCGCCAGAGCGCTTTGTTCGTGATGGGCCAGCACTTCGGCCGCGTCGGCGCGATGGCCTCCGGCCGCGCACCTTTCGATGCCAAGGTCGCCGCTGACAATGCCGAGATCGTGGCCGACATGGCCAAGCTTCCATGGGCCGGCTTCATGGCCGGCAGCGACAAGGGCACCACCAAGGCCAAGCCGGAAATCTGGACCGAGCAGGCCAAGTTCAAGGAAAACAGCGACAAGCTGATCGCCGAGTCCGCCAAGCTGTCTGCCGCCGCCAAGACCGGCAACCTCGACGCCGTCAAGACCGCTTTTGCCGCGACCGCCGGCACCTGCAAGGCGTGTCACGATGCCTATAGAAATCAGTAACACCCCCGTCCAGGCTCACTGCGTGTAGCCTGTTCCCCCCTCAAGGGGGCGGGGCCTGCGGTCTGGCAAAGCCAGTCCCGCGGAGAAATGGGTTCACCCCTACCCAAGCTCACTGCGTGTAGCTTGTTTCCCCCTCAAGGGGGCGGGGCCTGCGGTCTGGCAAAGCCAGTCCCGCGGCCCCTGCTGGTTTAAAGACGGCAGTTCGGGACGACGTCAGCAAGCGCAAAAAAAGGCCGACTCCTTGCGGGGCCGGCCTTTTTTCTTGATGCCGGTGGTGACGTCGATCAGGTCCCAGCCAGCAGCTTCAGTGGGCGCCGTCGATGATCCAGCGGACCAGCCTCCGGGCATCGTCCTGGCTCAGGCGTTCATGGGCATCGATGTGGCCGAGAAAGCTTCCCTGGCGGAGCTTTTCGACCAGGGCATTCTCGGCGCTGCTGTTGCCGCGGTGCTTCGCGTAGCGCGAGGCCAGCTCCGCGAAGGTCGGGGCGTTTTTTCAGGGTGGCTTGCCATGGCAGGTGTAGCAGCCCTTGTCCAAGGCCAGTTGTGAGCTGGCATGGGCAGGCAGGGTCGGCAGCAGCAGACTCAAAACCATCAACCCGGTGCGGTGCAAGCGGTGGGCCGGCCTTGTGTCGCAGCTCATGCCGGCGCTCAGGTCTCGGCCAGCAGCTTTTCAATCAGCTGGTGCAGCGCCGCAAAATCCGGCTCGCCGACGTAGCGTTTGACGATCTCGCCGCGCTTGTTGACGATGTAAGTGGTGGGTGTGAGCTGCACGTCACCCCAGGCTTTGGCCACCGCGCCGGTATTGTCGATGGCGACCTTGAAGGGCAGTTTGCGCGTTTCGGCGTAGTTGACGACGTAGCTGGGCGGGTCGTAACTCATGGCCACCGCCAGCGTGTCGTAGCCCCTGGCCTTGTACTTGTCATACGTCGAGACCAGCTGGGGCATCTCGGCCACGCAGGTGACGCAGCTTGTTGCCCAGAAGTTGACCAGCGTGACCTTGCCCTTCATGTCGGCGGTGCTTTGCTTGCTGCCGTTGAGCAGCACAAAGGTCGACTCGGGCGCGGCCTGCGCGCCGCCGCAGCCGGACAGCACGCTGAGCGATGCCAGCGCCAGGGCCGAGGCCAGCATGATCCGGCATACTGCGCTGGAAACGGGATTTGTTTTCTGGAAGGTATTCATCATGCAACGCCGCAATTTTAACCAGGCCGGTCTCAGCGCACTCGGCATGCTGATCCTGGCCACCCACCAGCAGGCGCAGGCCCTGTCGCTGGGCGACCTGAGCAACGCCGAAGCGTCCAGTGGCCTGAAAGCCGCCCTCGAAAAGGGCGCGCTGGCAGCCGTGGCCCTGCTGGGCAAGACAGATGGATTCCTCGGCAACCCGAAAGTTCGCATCCCTTTGCCGGGCTACCTCGAAGACGCGTCGAAATTCCTGAGAAACTTCGGCCAGGGCAAACGCATCGACGAGCTGGTGACGTCCATCAACCGCGCCGCCGAGGCCGCCGTGCCCATGGGCCGTGACTTGCTGGTCAGCGCCGTGCGCAGCATGAACGTCAACGACGCCAAAAACATCCTGCAGGGCGGCGAGACCTCGGTCACCACCTTTTTTGCTGAAAAAACCCGCGCGCCGCTGGCCGTGAAGTTTTTGCCGGTGGTGACCCAGGCCACGGCCAGGGTGGGCCTGGCCAACAAGTACAACGAGTTCGCCGGCAAGGCCGCGGCTTATGGCCTGGTCAAGCCGGAAGACGCCAACATCCAGCAGTACGTCACCGGCAAGTCGCTCGACGGCCTCTACCTGATCATCGGCGAGGAAGAAAAAAAGATACGCCAGGACCCGGTCGGCACCGGCAGCGCGATCCTGAAGCGGGTGTTCGGGGCGATGAAGTAAGGACCGCGCCTGCCCGGGCTGCGCCAACCCGGCCCGAATGCATCCATCAGCCGGTTGAATCCTTGCGGAGCCGGGACTCCAGGGCCTTGGTCTCGGTGATGTCCACAAAGGTGATGACGGCTCCGTCGATCACATGGTCGATGCGGCACCGTGCCTGGCAGTCCGGCGGCTGTCGCATGGACCTAGATGTCAGGTCAAACAGGCCTCCAGCCCTTGTCCCGCGTGCGTAAACAGCTATTAAATCAGGAGCAAATGGGCGGCCTGTCGGCCGCTTTTGGGGCCGGTCAGCTGGGGTCCGACAGCGAATTGACAAACGCGGTCTTGGCGCTGGTGTAGGCCTCGCGGTCGGCCGGGTGCAGGACGGCCAGTTCGGCCTTGAGCGCAGCATAACGCGCCGCCATCACGGGACTGGCACGCAATGCATCGCGAAAGCGCAGATGCCGGGTCCACACCGGGCCGCCGTGAACCACCACGTGCAGGTGGTGCGTGCGGTGACCGCCGGCCGAGCGCATGAACCACTGGCGGTCCGTCAGCGTGGCGTTGAATTCGGCGGACGTGGTGTAGCCAGCCTCGCACAGCGCGTCGGCCAGCGATTTGGCCATGCCCATGGTCTCGACGCCCGCCAGCAGATCGATGATGGGTTTGGCCATCAGCCCGGGCACGGCCGTGCTGCCGATGTGCTCGATGTCGAGAAACACCAGTGGAAACAGTGTCAGCAGCCGGTCCCGCTCGGCCACAAACCGGTCTGGCCAGCGGCTGTCATAGGCCTGCAAGGCCACCTCTTCGTGGATGGCCGCGTTCGGGAGGTCTGCGTCGTCCATGGGTCGTTTTGCCGCTCAGGTCCGCGGCAACGCCGCCAGCGCCTTGCGCGCCGTTGCCAGCCGCTCGTCCAGGTAGGCGCCGTAAAAGTCGTTGGAGCCCAGGCCGACCAGCCGTTCGGCGAGTTCCTGCCCCTGCGGACCGAGAAACAGCACCGTCGGCGTGAAGCCGGCTTTCCAGGCGGCGATCTGCGCAGCCGCCGTGGTTGCCTTGCCGTCGAAGCCGACCAGCGGTGTGCTGCGGTCGCTGATGTTGAGCTGCCAGGCCGGCAGGCCGGCGTCGCGCTGCGCCGGCAACAGGTAGTTGCGCCGCACCACCTCGCAGTAGGGGCAGCCGGGCAGGCTGACCAGGATCACCAGCGGTTCCTTTTTGGCAGCCGCGGTTTGCGCCGCCCCGGGTAGCGACACCGGGATCGGCAGCGCCGTGTCTTTGGCCAGCGCCAGCCCGGGCAGCAGCAGGCTGCCCGCCAGCCCGGCGCTGAACTGGCGGCGCTGCAGGGTGGTCATTTCGCGCAGTCCAGCAGAATTTGGGTTAGCGCGGCGGGCTCGCTGATCATCGGGTCGTGGCCGGTCTGGATCTCGACGATCTTCGAGTTCGGCAGCCAGGCGCCGTCCCAGAACTTGGCGTCCTTCACGCGCAGGCGGCTGGGCTCGATGGTGGCCAGCGCCGGTTGCGTGCAGTTGACGAAAGTGCGCGGGATCGCGGCCACGCGCCGGATGTCGAAGTCCAGCGGCGCCTGGTAGGTGTTGCCGGGGTGCGGCGTCTGGCGGCGTTTGACCCATTCGTAGTCCGCATCGTGCAGGCCAAACACTTCCGGGTCAGGTGGCGGAAAGCTGAAACGGGTCGTGGCCTGCGCCGCCGACAGGCGCTGCTGCTGCGTCGCCGCCGACTGCGTGCTGCTCCAGCTTTCGCCGGGTTTGGGCACCACGGCATCGACGTAAACCAGGTGTTTGAGGTGTTTGCCGAGGCGGTCGGCCACGGCCGTGCCAATCATGCCGGCGTAGGAGTGCACGGCCAGGATCACGTCATGCAGCTCTTCCACCTCGATGGCGCTGATCACGTCGTCGATATGGGTGTCCAGCGTGATGCTGGGCGCCAGCAGGTGCGCGCGTTCGCCCAGGCCGGTCAGCGTGAGCGCGTGCACGCGGTGGCCCTGCGCCTGCAGCGCAGACGTGACACGCTGCCAGCACCAGCCGCCGTGCCAGGCGCCATGCACCAGAACAAAATTGGCCATCAGATCACCTCTTTGTATTTCAGCTCAGACAGTTGCGCGTCGGAGTAGTTCAACACATCGCGCAAGACCTCGTCGGTGTGCTGGCCAAGCAGCGGCGGCGGCAGCCCACCCTGACCGGCGGTGCGTACCGGCGTCGCGCTCAGTTTGATCGGGCTGGACACCAGGCGCAAGTCCATTTTGACCGGGTGCTGCCAGTGTGTGACCATGTGGCGCGCTTCGATTTGCGGATCATCAAACACCTCGGCCAGGTTGTTGATGGCGCCGCATGGCACCTTGGCCGCTTCCAGCGCCGCCAGCCAGTCGGCCTTGGTCCGCGTTTTCATCACGCTTTCCAGAATCGGCACCAGCTGCGCCCGGTTGCGCACGCGGTCGCGGTTCTTGGCAAACAGCGGGTTCACGCCCAGTTCGGGAATGTTGGCCACGGTGCAGAACTTCACATACTGCGAATCGTTGCCCACCGCAATGATGATGTGGTCCTTGTTGCCATCAGGAGCCGGCGCAACTTCGAACACCTGGTAAGGCACGATGTTCTGGTGCGCATTGCCCGCACGCCCCGGCACCTTGCCGCTGACCAAATAATTGGCGCCCAGATTCGCCAGCATCGCCACCTGCGTGTCCAGCAACGCCATGTCGACCTGCTGGCCTTCGCCGGTTTTTTCGGCATGACGCAGCGCGGCAAGAATGCCGACCGTCGCATACATGCCGGTCATCAAATCCGACACCGCCACGCCGACCTTCTGCGGCCCGCCACCGAGGTCGTCACGCTCACCCGTCACACTCATGAGCCCACCCATGCCCTGGATCGCGTAGTCATACCCCGCGCGTTCGGCATACGGCCCGGTCTGGCCGAAGCCGGTAACCGAGCAGTACACCAGCTTGGGGTTGATGGCCTTGAGCGAGGCATAGTCCAGCCCGTAACGCGCCATGTCGCCGACCTTGAAGTTCTCGACAAACACATCACAGTGCGCCACCAGCGCACGGATCAGCGTCGCGCCTTCGGGTTTGGCAATGTCACAGGTCAGCGAACGTTTGTTGCGGTTGGTGCCCAGGTAGTAGGCGGCCTCCTGCGTCTCCTGGCCCTGCGCGTCTGTCAAAAACGGCGGGCCCCAGGTGCGGGTGTCGTCCCCGCTGCCGGGACGTTCTATCTTGATGACGTCGGCGCCCAGGTCGGCCAGCGTCTGGGTACACCAGGGGCCCGCGAGCACGCGGGAGAGGTCGAGGATGCGGATGCCGTCTAGGGAGTTCATGGGGGGATTTTGCCTTGTTGCGAGAAAGGCGAGAGAGGGCGAGTCCGAGAGACAGCTGGCGATAAAAAGCTACACCTCCTCCGATTGGAGGGCGTGTCGAATGCGATGGAGCCCTAGAATTTGTAGACAGTTTCTTGGGTTCGGCGACTTTATTTATACCTGTATAAATCTGTTCCAATTTCTCGCAAGCCAATGCTGGCGGGCTTTCTAAAAAAGGATTCCGTGTCCAAGTTATACCGTAGCCGCCGAGTTTTACCGCAGGTTTTGCGGCATACATTACGTTATGCCGCATGAGCAAGACTGCTACGCACATCTTCCGCTGGCTCCTATCACAGGCCCTCGCGCGTAAGTGCCCAGATCGAGTTCCTCGGTCCGGTTCGGCCGGTTCCAAAGTCAATTGCTTCGTGGTGTACGTGAATCACGGAACAGACCCATACCTTCTCATACGGGAGGTGTCCGGGGATGTTGTCATCTGCTCCGAGTGGACCGGAAGCACTTTCGATAAGCCGGTCGAGGTCCCCATCGCCAGCATCGCTCGATCCGATCTTGCGGTCACACACTTCTACGGCCTGGATGAGATCAACTACTCCGGTCTTGCGTCATGGGCGTGGGGCCGCATCTTACTGTGGCCGTATGCGAAGCTCTGGTTCATTCGTGTGGTCGGCTCCGTCGATCAGTACTTCTTCAACAAGCGAAAACTCGTCACGAAACAGCGGATCGACTTGCTCAAAATCTTGGTCACCCGCGAGCTCGAAGGCAGAGCCATTTCCAGCCCGATCGACCTGATGACGGAGCTTTACTCCCTTAGATGGGTAATGCATCCAGAACGAGACCCGCAGCAGCGCAGATTACGGTTCTATTTGGATTCACTCGTGGATACGGGTGAACTGAAGAGAACCAGTGGTGATTACAAGCTGACAGGGGAGGCGTTGAAGGCCATTGAGGTGTACGAGGAGCAAGAGAGGAAGCACACGGAGAGCGTCAAGGAACAGAGGCGAATGGCTTGGCTTACCCTTGCTATTGTGTTGCTCACGGCTATTCAGGCCGGTTTGGTGAAGCTCCCCACCTTTCTCGACTGGAGTCGCTAGCGTGCGGCATAACAGGTTGTTCTTCGCGAACGCGCAGCGGCATTGCGCCGCAAGTCGTGCTGGTGAGCGTACGCCTTGCGGCGCAATGCCGCTGCGTGCCGGGCAACTCCGACGTTAGAGCTCACGATGCCGACGACCCGCTACGCACCGGACGAACTCCTTGCCAAGTACCGTGACATTCGCCAGACGGTTAGTCCGCGAGAGTTTTTTTCGCGCCCGAAGCATCAAAAGACGCAGGAAATCTGGTGCGCTGCCCACTTCGGCAGGCACTACGCGCATTGCCTGGGGCCGTGCCATATCCTTATCGAAGACCACGATGAGCAGACGGACGCGGATTTCGAGTTCCAGACCGCTGGAGTCGTGCATCCGTTCCAGGTCACTGAAGTTCAGGCACCTGGTCGCCGGCGCGGAGACGAGTACAAGAGGGAAGCCTCAACCAAGGCGACGCTAGAGGATTGGAGCGAGGGGACAGAAAATGGGCCCCGATGGATTCGAGCCGGAATAGAGAAGAAGCTGCAAAAATACGGTGGCCGTGTATCGCACCTGAATCTACTCGTCTACTTGAATTTCCCTGCGTACGATCAGCAATACATCGACATCCGAGATGCGTGCATCGACGTTGCGTCACCGTTTGCATCGGTGTGGCTTCTGAATGGAAACGCTGCTGCGTGTTTGACGTCCCAAACGGCCCTCACCGGGCCAGAGGGATGGCTGTTTGGGCCTGAGAGCCTCGTAGACGATGAGCCCTAACTTGCCAGTCGACGCGGACGTCCTCGCGCCCCGCTGTTGCAGGCCTATGGTCCGCCGGTCACTCCTGCGTCAACTCTCAAGGTGACCACGCGGCACGGCAAGGGCGGCGAGCGCGGGGCAACCTAGAGAACGAGCGCCAAGTTGCTGCGACATTGCGACGTAGCCGCGCGGCCCGTTAAGGTGTCAGACGCTGCGCCTTTGTCTGAAACTCGTAGGCTGCCAGTCCCACAATCATGTTGCTTTATCTCACAACCCACAAGGAACACCCCATGCGCAATTTCTCCGGCAAAGCCCCAACCTTCGTCGTGTGGGTGATCTCCCTCGTCCTGTTTGCGGTGGCGCTGCTCGCCCAGTTTGGTGTGGTTCGCATCGGTGAGCCGATCGCGACCTGGTCGTGGATCATCGGCTTTGGCCTGCTGCTGATTGCATGCCGGGTTAAAGGACTCTAGTCCTCCGGCGCGGGACGCCAGGGTGCCAGGCACCCCGGCGCGTCGTGATCAATACGTCTTGTACGGCAAAAACTTGCCAGACAACACCACATTCACGCGGTCGCCTTTCGGGTCGGGCGTGCGCACGATGTCCATGCTGAAATCGATTGCGCTCATGATGCCGTCACCGAACTCTTCGTGGATCAGTTCCTTGATCGTCGTGCCGTAGACGCTGACGATTTCGTACCAGCGGTAGATCAGCGGGTCGGTCGGCACGGGTGTGGGCAGCGAGCCCTTGTACGGCACAACCTGCAGCCACTTCTGCTCTTCGGCGTTCAGGCCAAAAATTTTGCCGATGATCTTGGCCTGCTTGTCATCGAAAGTCATCTGGCCCAGGCAGCCGGCGGTGACCCACTCCTTGCTGAGGCCGACCTTTTTGGCGACCGACTCCCAGGTCAGGCCTTTGGATACCTTGACGGTGATGATTTTTTCGGTGACGTCGTTGCGGTTCATGCGTGTTGCTCCTGTGTTTGAAAAATGGAAAGCGGGAAGAAAAGAAAAAAGTGAAGGCTCAGGGCGCGACCGGGCGCGGCCAGTGGAATTTGCGGTCTGCGGCCTTGATCGGCACATCGTTGATGCTGGCCTCGCGGCGGCGCATCAGGCCCAGCTCGTCGAACTCCCATTGCTCGTTGCCGTGGGAGCGGAACCAGAAGCCCGCGTCGTCGTGCCATTCGTACTCGAAACGCACCGAGATGCGGTTGTCCGTAAATGCCCAGAGTTCCTTCTTGAGCCGGTAGTCCAGCTCTTTCGCCCACTTGCGTTTCAAGAATTCGCGGATCATGGGCCGGCCCGAGAAGAAGTCGGCGCGGTTGCGCCAGACCGAGTCTTCGGTATACGCCAGCGCCACGCGGTCGGGGTCGCAGCTGTTCCAGGCGTCTTCGGCCTTCTGCACCTTTTCTTTCGCGGTTTCCAGCGTGAAGGGTGGCAGCGGCGGGCGGGCTTGTTCTGTACTGCTCATGCAACGGCTTTCAGGGTGACGGAAGGCGGTGTGTCGGCCAGCGCGCCGCGCCCCGGTTCCACCGTGGGCGGGTGCGCCGGCGCCTTGCCGTGCGACAAATCCTTGGAACGTGCGACCAGGAAATCGACCAGGTGGTTGCGCAGCGGGTAGTACTGCGGGTCGTGGTGCACGGTGGCGCGCTGGCGGTCGCGCGGCATGGTGTTGCGCACGATCTCGGCCACACGCGCCTGCGGGCCGTTGCTCATCAAGAGGATCTTGTCGGCCAGCAGCACGGCTTCGTCCACGTCGTGCGTGATCATGAAGACGGTCTGGTGCGTCTCGCGCACGATGGCCAGCAGCTCGTCCTGGATGGTTCCGCGGGTCAGCGCGTCGAGCGCGCCGAAAGGCTCGTCGAGCAGCAGCATCTTGGGTTCGATCGCAAAGGCGCGCGCAATGCCCACGCGTTGTTTCATGCCGCCCGACAGCGCTGAGGGCTTTTTGTCGATGGCGCCGGACAGGCCGACCAGGTCCACGTATTTTTTGACGTGGGTATCGACCTGCGCGCTGTTCCAGTCCGGCCATTTGGAGCGCACCGCAAAGGCGATGTTTTTGCGCACGGTGAGCCAGGGCATGAGCGCATGGCCCTGGAAGACCACGCCGCGCTCCAGGCTGGGGCCGGCGACCTCGCGGCCGTCCATGAAGACATGGCCGGCGCTGGCGCTTTCCAGGCCCGCCAGCACATTGAGGATGGTGGTCTTGCCGCAGCCCGAGTGGCCGATGATGCAGACAAACTCGCCACGCGCGATGCTGAAGTTGACATTGTCGAACACCGGCTCGCTGGTGCCGGGGTAGGACTTGGCCAGGCCCTCGACCTGCAGGAAGGGGCGGCCCGGCGTGGCGTCGGCAGCGGGTTTATTCAGCATAGGTCACCCACTTCTGCAGCTGCGCAAACATCAGGTCCAGCAACATGCCCATCACGCCGATGACCACGATGGCAAAAATCACGTTGGTCAGCGAGAGGTTGTTCCATTCGTTCCAGACAAAGTAGCCGATGCCGGTGCCGCCCACCAGCATCTCGGCGGCGACGATCACCAGCCAGGCGATGCCCATGGAAATCCGCATGCCGGTCAGGATGGTCGGCGCGGCAGCCGGCAGAATGACCAGGAAGGCCTTGCGCAGCGGATCGACTTCCAGCGTTTTGGCGACATTGAGCCATTCGCGCTTGACCGCCGACACACCGAAGGCGGTGTTGATCAGCATGGGCCAGACCGAGCAAATGAAGATCACGAAGATGCCCGAAGTCGACGAGTCCTTGATGGTGTACAGCGCCAGCGGCATCCACGCCAGCGGCGAGATCGGCTTGAGCACCTGGATGAAGGGGTCCAGCGCGCGGCGCATCAGCGGCGACATGCCGATCAAAAAGCCCAGCGGAATCGCCACCAGACAGGCCAGCAGAAAGCCCAGCCCCACGCGGGCCAGCGAATGCCCGAGCTGGATCGCAATGCCCTTGTCGTTGGGGCCGTTGTCGTAAAACGGATCGGACAGGTGCCGCCAGGCGGTCTGACCCATTTGCAGCGGTGTCGGAAAGCCGCCGGTTTTGGCCGTGCCGGGGTCCTTGCCCAGCATCTTCAGGTACTCGGCTTGCTCGGCGGACACCGCAGGCCCGGCCGCGCCACCGGTGGCCGGCAGCGTGGCGAGTTGCCACGCTGCCAGAAACACCAGCAGGAGCAGGACCGAGACCAGCGTGGCCTTGAAGTTCTGGGTTTTGAGAAAGTTCATGGTGTCATCAGAAAGTTGCGGCGTCCGTTAGCGATGGTGTGAGGGCTTGTCACCCCGGACTCGAGGAGCTTGCCCCTCACTCCGATCCGGGGTGGTCCATGCCTTGGCCACAGGGGTATGCCGCCGTGGATTGCGGGTCAAGCCCGCAATGACACATTGCATGTTCAGCCCATTTTGTTGATCGCGAAGGACTTGAGGTACTCGTCCGGCTTGGCCGCGTCGAACACCTTGCCCATGATGGTGAACTTGGGATAAGCGCCCTCGGGGGCTTTCTGGCCCAACTCTGTCATGCGTTTTTTGGCGTCGGTCAGCAAAAAGACTTTTTCGGCGATCTGCTTGTAGTTGATGTCGCCCTTGACGTAACCCCAGCGTTTCATCTGCGTCAGCATCCACACCGCCATCGACTGCCACGGGATCGGGTCGAAGTCGGCGCGGTCCGGCACGGTCTTGATGTTGCCCAGGCCGTCGGCAAAGCGGCCGGTCAGCACTTGGGTGAGCACGGTTTCCGGCTGGTTCAAATAGGCCTGCGGGGAAATCACCTTGGCGATCAGCTCGCGGTTTTTCGGGTCACGCGCCATGGCGGCGGCGGTCAGCACCGAGCGGTACAGCGCGGCAAAGGTGTTGGGGTTCTTCTGGATGAACTCGGTCGAGGTGCCGAAGGCGCAGCAGGGGTGGCCGTTCCACAAGTCCTTGGTCAGCAGGTGCAAAAAGCCGATCTCCTCGTAGACCGCGCGCTGGTTGAAGGGGTCGGGGCCGAGGTAGCCGTCGATGTTGCCGGCGCGCAGGTTGGCCACCATTTCGGGCGGCGGCACCACGCGGATCTGGATGTCGGTGTCGGGGTTGAGCCCGGCTTCGGCCACGTAGTAACGCAGCAAAAAGTTGTGCATGCTGAACTCGAAGGGCACGGCGAACTTGAAACCCTTCCACATCTTGGGGTCGCGCTTGTCCTTGTGTTTGTTGGCCAGCGTGATGGCCTGGCCGTTGGTGTTCTGGATGGTGGCCACATTCATGGGCACCGGGTTGGAACCCACGCCCATGGAGATCGCCAGCGGCATCGGGCTCAGGAAGTGGGTGGCGTCGTATTCCTTGTTGATCATCTTGTCGCGGATCAACGCCCAGCCGGCCGTCTTGACGACTTCGACATTCAGGCCTTCCTTGCTGTAAAAGCCCAGCGGGTGCGCCATGATCAGCGGCGTGGCGCAGGTGATCGGTATGAAACCGATCTTCAGATTGGTTTTTTCCAGCGTGCCGGCCTTTTTGCCGGCGTCCTGGGCCATGGCCTGCATGGTGCCGACCGGCAGCACGCTGGCAATCGCTGCCATGGCCGTGCCCTTGCCGACGGCGCGCAGGAAGCGGCGCCGCACCTCGTCCTGCGGAAACAGGGCCTTGACCAGGGTGGCTTCAATGAATTCATTCGAGTAAGCCTCGAACTCACTCGTCAGGCTGCGCCGGCGCAGCTCGGCGGCGGCGCCGTCTGCGTTCATCTCCGGGTGGTGGTCGGCTGGGGCGTGGTCACCGCCGCAGCTGCATTTGAGCATCAGCGGTTTGTCGGCGTCGTAGGGGGAGAAACGGTCAGACATGGCGCGCACCTTTCAGTTGAAGATGCGGCTGTCTTGCAAACGCCGGGCCACTTTGTACCCAAGGGGGAGCTGCGCCGTATTTCGCCGTTGCTGCCATGACGCTATGTAGGGCGGGCACTACAAAAAGCGGCCCAACCGGTCCGCAATCAGGCTGGCGCAGTCCGGCGCGGCGGATTCGCGTGCGCAGGCTCGGTCGTCGCGGGCTTGGCGCTGCCCTGCGTGGCAGCGCAGCCTGTGCTGATGCACCAAATCAGCGCATGCAAAGCAGCAGGCTGTCATCCCGGACTTGGTCCGGGATCCATGTCACATGCTCCACTGCAAGCGAAGAGGCATGGATGGCGGGTCTGGCCCGCAATGACAGAGGGAGGTTTACGCCGGCGCGGAGATCTCGCCCAGCGACTGGCCCACGTCTTCCTCGTCCTGGCCCTTGAGCGCGATGTCGCCGATCGAAATGATGCCGATCAGGCGTTCCTCGCCATCCAGCACAGGCAGGCGGCGGATCTGGCTGGAGGCCATGTCGGCGAGCACGGTGTCCAGGTCGTCGTCTGCGCGCGCGCTGCGGATGTCGGTGCTCATCACCTTGCTCAGTGGCGTGTCGCCGCCCAGGCCCTGCGCGACGGCGCGTACCACGATGTCGCGGTCGGTCACCAGGCCGAGCAGCTTGTCGCCCTCACACACGGGGATCACGCCCACGTCCAGTTCCTCCATGGCCATGGCGGCGTCGGCAATGGTGCTGCTGGGGCTGAGGGTCCGCACATTGCGGGTCATCACGTCGGTGACTGTGGTCATGAAATTCTCCTTGGGGGTGCTGGTTGTCAGGCGGCGGTGCCGGCTGCAACCAGCATGGCGCATCGCCCGCAGCTTGTTAAGCAGCCACCACCCAAGCGGCCGTAGGACAGCGCCGCACGAAACCCCCGCCCTCAGGCGCCGGCCGGCGTCCTGGCGTGGCGCTCGGCATACAGCGCCAGTTCCACGTCGTTTTTGGTGCCTGTTTTTTCGAGGATGCGCAGCCGGTAGGTGCTGACGGTGTTGGACGCCAGGCCCAGTTGCGTGCCGATCTCGCCGACCGATTTGCCGGCCGTGAGCAGGCGGAACACCTGGTGTTCGCGGTGCGACAGGGCTTCCGCCCCGCTGCGCCCGGCGCTGCCGCCGACCGCGCTGGCCAGTGCTTCGGCGGTGACGGCCGAGACATACATGCCGCCGCCGGCGACTTTGCGCACCGCGGCAATCATGTCGTCGGGGTTGGCGCTTTTGTTGAGGTAGCCGGCGGCGCCCAGCTTGATGCAGCGCACCGCGTACTGCTTTTCGGGGTAGGTGCTGAGCATCAATACCGGCAACTGCGGCCAGGCTTTTTTGAGGGCCTGCAGCACGTCCATGCCGTCGCGGCCCGGCAGCGCGATGTCGAGCAGCACGGCAGCCAGCCCGGCGGGGCCGCCCAGCGCCTCGACCTTGGCGAGGATGTCGGGGCCGGTCTCGGCCTCGGCCACGACGGCGATGTCGGGCGCGTCGGCCAGCACCTGTTTGAGGCCTTCGCGCACGATGCGGTGGTCGTCGCCGATCAGGATGTTGAGTGGGGCCATGGTGCTGCCTTGCTATGGTTTTGGGAGCTGTATACGCAGGTGGAATGTGGCGCCAAGGCCGATTTGGCTTGAAATTTCCAGGCTGCCGCCGAGGTGCCGCGCACGTTCGCGCATGCCCATCACGCCGTAGGCATTGGCCGCCTCGAAGGCTTCGGGCGCGGCGCCCCGGCCGTTGTCCTGCATGCGGATGCTGATCTCGCCGGCCGTCGCCCGGATGGTGATGGCGAGGTGGCTGGCCTGGGCGTGGCGGCCGACGTTGCTGAGCATCTCCTGGAAGATGCGGAAGATCGCCATCGCCGAGGGCTCGGGCAGCGGCACGGCCTGCTCCACGTCCATCTGCCAGTCCAGCGTCAGTTCGGCCGACTGCACAAACTCGTGCGCCTGCCAGTCCAGCGCGGCCCACAGGCCCTGGTGGTCGAGGATGCTGGGGCGCAGGTCGGTGATGATGCGGCCCACGTTGTCCACCGCGGCTTCGATCAGCCGGCCCATGTTCTGGCACTTGTGGCGCATGGTGTCGCGCATCAGCTGGGCTGCCACCGGCTCGCGCTGCTGCTGCTCGCCCAGGCGTTTGTCCAGCCAGCCGACGTCCATCTTGAGCGCCACCAGCAGGCTGCCGAGCTCGTCGTGCACCTCGCGCGCGATGCGGGTGCGCTCTTCCTCGCGCACGGTGTGGGTGTAGGCCGAGAGTTCGCGCAGTTGCTGCAGCGCCTCCGACAACGCCTGTGTGCGCTCACTGACGCGCTGCTCCAGCACGTCATTGGCGTGGCGCAGCGCTTCCTCGGCCCGCTTGCGCGCCGAAATGTCGACAAAAGTGACCACCGCGCCCTGCACCACGCCGCCGTCGACGATGGGGTAGGACGAATATTCGACCGCAAACGCGCTGCCGTCGCGGCGCCAGAACAGCTCGGTGTCGATGCGGCAGGGCAGCGCCATGCGGAAGGCGTTGAAGATCGGGCACAGCTGTTCGGGGTAGTGGGCGCCGTCGGCATGGCTGTGGTGGGCCAGCTCGTGCATGTTTTTGCCCAGCACTTCGTCGGGCGCAAAACCGAGCTGTTCGGCGCCGGCGCGGTTGATGAAGGTGCAGCTGCCGTGCATGTCGATGCCGAAAATGCCTTCACCGGTGGATTCCAGCAGCTGCGACAGTTTGTCGCGCCAGACCGGCTGGTCGGCGCCCGGCAGGTAGCTGGCAGGCTGCAGGGCCGGTGGGGCAGAGGGATGGCGCTGGGCAGAAGACATGCAGCACCCCAAGCAAGCCGCGTGCCCAGATTGGTGCAGGCCGGATTGGCGTCCGTGCGCCAAAGCGGTGCAAAGTCCTGGCAAGGCCGGTTTACCTGCCCAGTCTGGCGCACAAATCCCTGTAAAGTGCCATGCATGCTTATGAGTTATCTTCCGCGGCCGGTCTGGCTGGCCTGCGCCCTGCTGGCACTGGCCGCCTGCAACCCGACCTTCAACTGGCGCGAAGTCCGGCCGGACAACACCGCCCTGAGCCTGCTGCTGCCCTGCAAACCCGACAAGGCCGAAAAAACCGTGCCCCTGGGCGGCCAGCCGGTGCCCCTGCGCATGCTGGGTTGCGATGCCGGCGACGCGACCTTTGCGGTGGCGGTGGCCGACATCGGGGATGCGACCCGGGCCGAGGCGGTGCTGGCCCAGTGGCAGGCGCTGACCCTGGCCAACATGAAGGCCGGCCCGGTGGGCACGGGCGCCGGCGCCACCCAGGTCGCGTCTTTCCGCCCGCCTGGCATGGCCACCGGCGCGCCGGCCCGGCTGGTCAAGTCCAGCGGTCAGCGCGCCGACGGCCGGGCCGTGGCCGGGCAGGCGGCCTATTTCTCGCGCGGCTCGCAGCTGTTCCAGGTGGTGCTGTATGCCGGGGTGATCGATGCCGAGGTGGCCGAGACCTATTTCTCCAGCCTCAAGTTCGAGCCGGGCTCATGACGGCGGCGCAGGCCGACAGCGCCGGCTACCTCAACAAAAAGACCGCTGTCATCGTTTTCCTGGCATTTGCCGCAGCCTACTTCTGCTCGGCCCTGGTGCGGGCCATCACGGCCACCCTGTCGCCGGTGCTGACGCAGGAGTTCTCGCTGCAGGCGCGCGATCTCGGCCTGCTGGCGGGCGGGTATTTCCTCGGCTTTGCGGCCATGCAGTTGCCGCTGGGCGCCTGGCTGGACCGCCATGGCCCGAAAAAGGTGATCCTCTGGTTTCTGGGCCTGTCGGTGCTGGGCAGCCTGGCGTTTTCCATGGCCACCAGTTTCAGCGGCCTGCTGGCGGCGCGGGTGGTGCTGGGCATGGGGGTCAGCGCCTGCCTGATGGCGCCGCTGACCGGTTACCGGCGCTGGCTGGAGCCGGCCGCGCTGCTGCGCGCCAACTCCTGGATGCTGATGACCGCCTCGCTGGGCATGCTGGCCTCCACCTTGCCGGTGCAGTGGCTGATGCCGCTGACCGGCTGGCGTGCCTTGTTCTGGATTCTGGCGGCGCTCATCCTTCTTTCCATGGCATGTATCGCCTGGGTAGTGCCGCATTGGGATATGGCCCCCACGCTCCGCACTGACGTGTCGTCGCTGCCCCCCGAGGGGGCTGAACTTGCTCGGGGCGGCCCTTCGCTGCGTTCGGCCACACCGGAAGTGACGCTTGCCGATGCGCCGCCCGGCCGTTACGCCGACGTGCTGCGCAACCGCTATTTCCAGAAGATGACGCCACTGGCTTTTTTCAACTACGGCGGGCTGGTGGCGGTGCAGACGCTGTGGGCCGGCCCCTGGATGCTGCGGGTGGCTGGTTACACCCCGCTGGAGTCGGCCACCGGCCTGTTTTATATCAACGCCACCATGCTGGTGACCTTCTGGACCTGGGGCATGGTCAACCCCTGGCTGGTGCGGCATGGCTGGCATGCCACGCGGCTGGTGGCCTGGGGTGTGCCGCTGAGCATCGCGGTGCTGGCCTTCAATATATGGGCGGGCCCGGCGACCGGCTGGTTAGGCTGGGCCCTGTTCTGCATGAGCTGCAGCGCCATGAGCCTGGCGCAGCCGGCGGTCGGGATGGCTTTTCACGCCTCGCTGGCAGGGCGCGCGCTGTCGGCCTACAACCTGGTGATTTTCTCGGGTGTGTTTGTGGTGCAGTGGGGCATCGGCCTGCTGATCGATGCTTTCAGGGCCGCGGGGCTGGGGGAAGTGGCCAGCTTCCAGGCCGCCTTCTCGGTGTTTTTGTGTTGTTGTATCGCCTCATATGCCTATTTCCTCAGTGTGAGCGCTGATAATTCCCCGCAATGAACGGCATTCTCATCATCGCCCACGCGCCCCTGGCTTCGGCCCTGCGGCAATGCGTGCTGCATGTCTTCCCGGAAAACCCGGCGGGTGTGGTGGCGCTGGACGTTCAGCCCAACATGCCGCCTGAAGAAACCCTGGCGCAGGCCCGTATCGTGTTCAGCCAGCTCGGCACCTCGCATGTGCTGGTGCTGGCCGACGTGTTCGGCGCCACGCCCTGCAACGTGGCGCAAAAGCTGGTGGACGGGGTGCGCTCCAAGCTGATCACCGGCGTCAACCTGCCGATGCTGCTGCGCACGGTGTCCTACCGGCACGAAGCGCTGGATGCGCTGGTGGCACGCGCGGTGATGGGGGGAACACAGGGTGTGATGCAGGTGGCGATCACCGCACCGCAGAACCAGGCTCGCAGGAATCATGATAAAGAACAGCACGACCATCAGCAATAAACTGGGCCTGCACGCCCGCGCTTCCGCCAAGCTCACCAAACTCGCCGGCAGTTTTGCCTGCGAGGTGTGGATGGCCAAGGGTGAGCGCCGCGTCAACGCCAAAAGCATCATGGGCGTGATGATGCTGGCCGCCGGCCTGGGAAGCACGGTCGAGATCGAAACCGACGGCGCCGATGAGCAGCAGGCGATGACTGCGATCCTTGCCCTCATCGCAGACAAGTTCGGGGAGGGTGAATGAAACCCGAAGGGCGAGGGCCCCGCAAGGCGGGATCGACCAGGGTTTCATTCACTCGCGGATCGGGCTCGATGCCCGTTCCGCGAAAAGCATGTGACGAGGGCATCAAGGCATGACATTCAGCGTCCACGGTCTGGCAGTCTCACGCGGCATCGCCATCGGGCGGGCCGTGCTGGTGGCTTCCAGCCGGGCCGATGTGGCGCATTACTTCATCGACGCCACCAAAACCGCTGAAGAGATCCAGCGCCTGCGGGTGGCCCGCGATGCGGTGTCCGAAGAAATCGCGCGGGTGCAGCGCGACCTGCCCAAGGACGCGCCGCATGAGCTGTCGGCGCTGCTCGACGTGCACCTGATGCTGCTGCAGGACGAACAGCTCATCAGCGGCGTCAAGCACTGGATCAAGGACCGGCTCTACAACGCCGAGTGGGCGCTGACCACGCAGTACGAAATCATCGCGCGGCAGTTCGACGACATGGAGGACGAGTACCTGCGCGAGCGCAAGGCCGACCTCGAGCAGGTGGTCGAACGCATCCTGGGCTTCATGAAAGGTGTGGGCTCGCCGGTGCTGCCCGCCGCGCCGCCGCCGGCCGGCCGCGCGCCGCGCCAGCAGGACCTGCTGCTGGACGACACCATGGACGTGCCGCTGGTGCTGGTGGCGCACGACATCTCGCCGGCCGACATGTTGCAGTTCAAGCAAAGCCTGTTTGTCGGTTTTGCCACCGACGTAGGCGGCCGCACCTCGCACACCGCCATCGTCGCGCGCAGCCTGGACATCCCGGCGGTGGTCGGTGCGCGCAGCGCCAGCCAGCTGATCGAGCAGGACGACTGGGTCATCATCGACGGCGATGCCGGCGTGCTGATCGTCGATCCCTCGCCCATCATCCTGGCCGAATACGGCTTCAAGCAGCGCCAGGGCGAGCTCGAGCGCCAGCGCCTGAACCGCCTGATCAACACCCCGGCGCTGACGCTGGACGGCCAGAAGGTCGAACTGCTGGCCAACATCGAGATGCCCGACGACACCGCCGGCGCCGTCAGCGTGGGCGCGCAGGGCGTGGGGCTGTTCCGCAGCGAGTTTTTGTTCATGGGCCGCAGCAAGCTGCCCGACGAGCAGGAGCAGTACCTGGCCTACCGCAAGGCGGTCGAGGGCATGAACGGCCTGCCGGTGACGATACGCACGGTGGACATCGGCTCGGACAAGCCGATCGACAAGCTGGCCGGCCGCACCCAGGACGGCCAGCTCAATCCGGCGCTGGGACTGCGCGCGATCCGCTGGAGCCTGGCCGACCCGCCGATGTTCCTCACGCAGTTGCGCGCCATCCTGCGCGCCGCCGCACATGGCCCGGTGAACCTGCTGGTGCCCATGCTGGCGCACGGCAGCGAGATCCGCCACACGCTGTCGCTGCTGGACTTCGCGCGGGCCGAGCTCGACAACAAGGGCATCACCTACGGGCCGGTCAAGCTGGGCGCGATGATAGAGATTCCCGCCGCCGCGCTGACCCTCAAGCTGTTCCTCAAGTACTTCGACTTTTTGTCGATAGGCACCAACGACCTGATCCAGTACACGCTGGCGATAGACCGCGCCGACGAATCGGTCGCGCACCTGTACGACCCCTGCCACCCGGCGGTGCTGCGCCTGATCGCCGACACGATTGCCGAATGTAATGCGCAGGGCAAGGGTGTCAGCGTCTGCGGCGAGATGGCCGGTGACACCGGCATGACCCGCCTGCTGCTGGGCATGGGCCTGCGCACCTTCTCCATGCACCCTTCGCAAATCCTGGCCGTCAAACAGCAGGTGCTGCGCGCCGACACCGTCAAGCTGCAGCGCTGGGCCCAGGACGTGCTGGCCAGCGAAGAGCCGGCGGCATTGTTGTAACGCCGCTTGTCATCCCGGACTGGATCCGGGATCCATCTCCGGCTACTTTGACGGTTGGTAGTTGGTGCGTGTCTGTTAGCCGGGGGTTGCCCGGCGGCAAGTAACTTTCTTTTGCTTCGCCAAAAGAAAGTCACCAAAGAAAAGGCGACCCGATGGTCTGGGTCCCCTGCGCTGCGCTCCGGGGCAACCTGCGGTGCTCGACAAAAGCGGGGCCTCGCTAGCACTCTCCCGTCTCAACAATCGCGATCCCTGATCCGCTTTTGTCTGCGCTCCTCGGCCCAGCCCGACGGGTGGCGGAGAAAAAGACAAACACACGAATACCGAAGTCAAAAATCCGGAGTCCTTGAAGCGCGCAGCGCTTCAAGGACGGGAATCCCAACAGACCGTCATGTGTGCACGCGAGTCCAGCACACGCGGCCAAATGAGGCTCCCTGCTCTCGCCCAGCGGGGCGAGGGAAGGGCGGGGGGTTGGGAGTGGGGAGTTGCGCCTACTGTCCAAGGCTAGCCACCGACGCAGCGTGACGCAAGCGCTATCGGCTAAAGCTCACCATGCAAGGGGGAAAGCGAATCCAGTGACAAGCCCCTGGCCTATCCCCGCATTCGCAGAACAATCAGGTCGTGCAAGGCTTGGGCGGCGACCGACAAACTCTCCTGCGCCCGGCGCACCACATAAATCCTGCGGGTCAGGCTGGCAATCGCCAGCGGACGTGTCACCAGGTTTTTGCGCTCGAAGTGGAACAGCGTGAGCGCCGGCACGATGCTGATGCCGAGACCCGCTTCGACCATGCCCGTCACGGTGGCGAGCTGGTCGACTTCGAGCAGGGTTTGCGTTTGCAGCGGATGCAGGGCGGCATCCAGGGCCTGGCGCACGCTGCTGTTGCGTGACATGTGGATAAACGGATAGGGCACCAGCTTTTTAAGCGTCAGTGTTTTTTCGCCGGCCAGCGGGTGGTCCTTGCGGCAGACCAGGTAAAAGCGGTCGGTGCAGAGCAGCTCGAAGCTCAGGCCGGCGTGTCCGGCGCCGGTCGAGGCCAGGGCGAAGTCGGCCTTGCCGCTGCGCACCAGCGCGATGCAGGGGTCCGACAGCAGGTCGCTGAGGTTCAGCGCGATGCCCGGCGAGCTTTTCATGAACTCCGCAAAAATTGCCGGCAGCCAGCCCGCCGCCAGCGAAGGCAGGGCGGCGACATGCACGCGGCCCTTGCGGCCTTCCACATGGTCACCCAGGTCGCTGAGCGCTGCGCCGACGTCGCCGATCAGCTGGCGCGCCGAGGGCTCGAACAGGCGGCCTTCGGGTGTCAGCTGCACGCTGCGCGTGTCGCGGTCGAACAACCGCGTGCCCAGCTCGGTCTCCAGCGTGCGGATCAGCGCACTGAAAGCCGGTTGCGACAGATGGCAGGCCGTGGCGGCACGCGTGAAGCTGCGCTGCTCGGCCAGCGCCAGGAAGGCACGCAGCTGCCGCGTCGAGAGGTTGGGGCTGCGCCGGTCGGGGCCTGCGGGCATTGATCTGCCTTTCAAGTGAATCAATACGAAATTTCGATTTTACAAATAGACGGTGGGCGCCTAGATTCGGGCCAGCCTGCACCTCTGCCATGACCACCCCCGCCTCTTCCCCCTTGCTGATCGGCTGCGCCGCCGGATTTTCGGGCGACCGCGTCGACGCCGCCGTGGCGGTGGTGGACACACTGGTCACGCGCGGCGGGCCGGCCTTCCTGATTTTCGAGACCCTGGCCGAACGCACGCTGGCGCTGGCGCAGCTGCGCCGCCGCGCCGACCCCGCGGCCGGCTTCGAGCCCTTGCTCGATGAGATGCTGCGGCCGGTGCTGGCGCGCTGCCTGCAACACGGCATCCGCATCGTCAGCAATTTCGGTGCGGCGAATCCGCTGGCCGCGGCACGCTTGATCCAGGCCATGGCGCGCGAACTCCGCCTGCCCGCACCGCGCATCGCCGTGATCAGCGGTGACGACCTCGCGGGCCCGGCGCATCGCGCCTTGCTCCGCGCGCAACTGGGAGAGGCTGTGGACGGGCTGAATCTGGTCAGCGCCAACGCCTACGTTGGCGCCGAAGCCATTGCGGCCGCGCTGGATGCCGGCGCGCAAATCGTGGTGGCGGGCCGCGTGGCCGACCCGTCGCTGACAGTCGGCCCGGCGATGTCCCATTTCGGCTGGCGCGCCGACGACTGGGACCGGCTGGCGCGCGCCACCATGGCCGGGCATTTGCTCGAATGTGGCGCCCAGGTCTGCGGCGGCTACTTCGCCGACCCAGGCTACAAGGAAGTGCCGGACCTGCATGCGGTGGGTTACCCGATTGCCGAGATCGACCGTGAAGGCGACTGCGTGATCGGCAAGGCTGACGGCACCGGCGGCTGCGTGAGCCTGGCCGGTGTCACCGAGCAGCTGCTGTACGAGGTGCACGACCCCGCGGCCTACCTGACGCCCGATGTGGTGGCCGACATCAGCGCGGCGCAACTCACCCAGCTGGCGCCGGACCGGGTGGCCCTGCGCGGCGTGCGTGGCCATGCGCGGCCGGCCAGCCTCAAGGTCAATGTCTGCCATGAGGGCGGCTGGCTGGCCGAGGGCGAAATTTCCTATGCCGGCCCGCGTGCGGAAGCGCGCGCCCGGCTGGCCGCCGACGTGTTGCGCCGGCGCCTGCCGGCCCTGCAGCTGCGGGTGGACCTGATAGGCGCGCTCAGCATCATGGGCGACGACGGCGGTGCACTGCTGGCGGCCACGCCGGCCGGGGATGCGCGCGATGTGCGCCTGCGCGTGGCTGCTACCCATACTGATCGCACCGAGGCCGAACGCCTGGGCCGCGAGGTGACCGCGCTGTATTGCTGCGGCCCGGCCGGCGGCGGCGGTGTGCGCACCAGCCTGACCCCGCGGCTCAACACCCTGTCCTGCCTGGTGCCGCGCGAAGCCGTGCCAGCGCGCTTCGACATGCTGGAGGATGTGCAATGAGCGCCGCCATGGTGACCGTGCCGCTGTACCAGGCTGCCCATGGGCGGACCGGCGACAAGGGCAACCGCTCCAACATCAGCGTGATCGCCTGGGACGCGGCGCTGTACCCGCTGCTGGTGGAACAACTGAGCGAAGCCGCCGTGGCGGCGCATTTCGCGCATCGCCGGCCCACGCAGGTGCGGCGTTACCTGCTGCCGGGGCTGCAGGCCATGAATTTTGTGCTCGACGGCGTGCTCGACGGCGGCGTCAATGACGCGCTCAACCTCGATACCCACGGCAAGGCGCTGTCTTTCTGGCTGCTGGACCTGCCGGTGCAGATTCCCGCCGCGCTGGTGCCGCTGCTCAGAGGTCCGTCCGGCACCTGATCACCGATTCCGATTTCAAACCACCCCAAGGAGACATTCATGAAAACAAGACACCGCCCCCTGCTGCTGGCCCTCGCTGCCGGTCTGGCTTTTGCGCCCGCGCTGCTGCGCGCCCAGGCCTTTCCCGAAAAACCGATCACTTTTGTGGTGCCCTTCGCAGCCGGCAGCGCCACCGACCAGATTGCGCGCGCGATTGGCCAGGCCGTGGCGGCCGAGACCAGGCAGGCCGTGGTGGTCGACAACAAGGGCGGCGCCAGCGGTTTCATCGCCTCGCAGCTGGTGGCCAGGGCGCCGGCGGATGGTTACACCGTGCTCATCACCACCAACACCACGCATGCGGCCAACGAACACCTGTTCAAGAAAATTCCCTATGACCCGGTGAAGGACTTCGTGCCGCTGACCGGCCTGGGCAAGGGCGGGCAGATCATGGTGGTCAGCCCCAGCATGCCGGCAAAAACCGTGGCCGACTTCATTGCGCTGGCGAAAAAGGAGCCGGGCAAGTACAGCTTCGGCAGCGGCAGTTCATCAAGCCGCATGGCCGGTGAGCTGCTGCAGCAGATGGCCGACATCAAGCTGCTGCATGTGCCCTACAAAAGCAACCCGCTGGCGATCACCGACCTGCTGGGCGGGCAGATCCACATGATGATCACCGACACGGCGACCGGCCTGCCGCAGGTCAAGGCCGGCAAGCTCAAGGCTCTGGGCATGTCCAGTGCCAAACGTTCGCCGCTGGTGCCCGAGGTGCCGACCATGGCCGAGTCCGGTGTGCCGGGTTACGAGATGGGCTTCTGGTTCGCGGCCTATGCGCCGGCCGGCACGCCGCCGGCCGTGGTCAAACGCCTGAACGAATTGCTGGTCAGGGCCGCGCGCAGCGACGCGGCGCGCACGGGTTTCTACGAGGCCAGCGGTACCGAGCTGTTCACCACCACGCCGGAAGAGCTGGGCAAGTTCCAGGCGGCGGAATCGCAGAAATGGGGCCGCATCATCAAGGCGGCGGGTATTTCGCCGGAGTGAGCGTTTCCCCGGATTTCATGGGATTTTGGCCTCCAGCCCTTTGCTGACGAGCGTCAGCAGCTATGAAATAAATAGCAAACAGGGCGTCACTTCTGCGCGGGAGATGTCCCGCCGGGGGGCCCCAGCCGTATCACCTCCTCGCCGTCGGCGCGGGGATGGGCGGCCCAGTGGCGCATCTTCTGCTCCAGCGTGAGCCGGGTGTTGGCGAACTTCGCCAGCCCTGCGGCGTCCGGGGTGGCCGGCATCACGTTCCAGCGGGTCAAGGCCTCGGGCAATTTTTCAGCTGGCGCTGCCTGCCGCAGCGATTGTCCAGGCTGCAGCGTCCAGAAGCCCGGCGTCCGCTCACCCGCGCGCAGGTCTGTGGCGGCTGGCGCGGCTCCAAAGTACCAGACTTGCTGGTGCTGGTCGATCAGGGCCACGTCTTCCGGCGCGAAGCGGTGGCTGAAGCGGCCGAAAGGCGGGCCGGCGTCGAAGCTGATCCAGGTCGCCACGCGCACGCTGTCTGCCCGCGACAGCAGGCTGTGGCTTTCATAACTGCGCCGCATGTGCACGAGGATGATGCGCTGGTCGTGCAGGCGGACCTCTTCGTCCCACGCGAGATCAAAGCGCCAGGGTGACTGCCAGCCGAACTGCCAGGCGCAGAGGCCCAGCAGCGCGCCGGCCAGCAGCAGGACTGGCGCGGTGATCTTCAAGCTCGAGCTCAGACGCATGGTGGACGGGAGACCCGCGCCGGCAGAAGGCAGGGAAAGGCGGCAAGGCGTGGTCAGGCATTGTTGGGCAACGCCGGCCGGCGGACAAGGCTGCTCCGCCAGCAGGCTGTGCGCGCAGGACAGGCGCGCGCGTGCCGCGTGTGCTGTAGGGCAAAAGGCCTCCCGATGCGGGAAGGGCCCGGGTTCAGAGCATCTCTTCGGGCGCGAAAGGGCCGATCAGCTTGAGCATCAGTTTGAGCCCGGCGCTGGCGTCGGGCTCGGTCCGTGCATCTTTCAGGCCGGAGCCCTGGGGCGCGCGCCAGACCAGCAGCCCGTCCTCCAGCTCGACCTTGTAGGCGCCGCGCGCCATCGCCGGTTCGATCAGCGCGATGGTCTCGTTGGCGAGCTTGGGGCTGCGGATCGCCAGCGCGACCTCGGTGTTCTGCAGTTGCGAGCGCAGGTCCAGGTTCATCGAACCGATCACCAGCAGGCTGCGGTCCAGCACCACCATCTTGGAGTGCAGGCTGGCCCTCGATCCGCCGGCCGAACCGGAACTGCCGGTGGAACCGAAACTGGTCAGCGTACCCTCCTGCTCGGCGCGCATTTCATGGATTTCAATGCCGAGCGCCAGCAGTTCCCTGCGATAACGGGCGTAGCCGACATGCGCGGCGGGCGCGTCGTTGGACGCCAGCGAGTTGGTCAGCACGCGGATACGCACGCCTTTTTGCCGGATCGCCGTGAACTGGTCCATCATGCGCCGCCCCGGCACGAAGTAGGGCGACACGATCAGCAGGTCATCGCTGGCCTGGGACATCAGTTGCAGCAGGCCGTCGACGGTGGTGTCCTGCGCCTGCTGCACGTCGTCGGCGTCGGCGGCAATCTTGGAGGGCTTGTCCACCAGCAGCACCGCCGGGGCCCAGGTCCAGTCGAGCAGGGCCAGGTTGGTGCTGTCGGGCAGCGGTTCGATCACGCTGACCGTGCCGTCGGGCGCGGTGGTGGTGCGCACGCCGGCCGGCCTGGCGGATGCCGGCGCGGTGGCAACGCTGGCGGTGCCGGCACCAGCGGCGCCCGGTCCTGCGGCAGCGTCCTGCGGGGCGGCGGTTTTGGGCGCGGGCGGGGGCTTGATCTTTTCGATCTCCTCCTGCGTCATCAGCGACTGCACCGGGTAGGCCAGCGGGTTGTTCCAGTACAGGTCGAAGCTGCGCGAGAGTTCGCGCGCAATGCGGCCGGCGGCCAGGATGTCGGCATCGATGAAGTTGGTGCCCTCGCCCTGGCCGAAATAGGTTTCGCCGAGGTTGCGGCCGCCGGTGATGGCCACCGCGTTGTCGGCGACAAAAATCTTGTTGTGCATGCGCCGCTGCATGCGGTCCACATCCTTGAGCGAGCCCAGAATGCGGAAAAACAGCGAGCGGCGGTTGCCCGGCAGCGGGTTGAACAGGCGCAGTTCGATGTTGGGCTCGAAGGCGATCTTCAGCACCTGGGCGTTTTTGCCGGCGGTGTTGAAGTCGTCGAGCAGGATGCGGATGCGCACGCCGCGCGCAGCCGCAGCGCGCAGGGCGTCGAACATGCGGTCGGTGGTTTCGTCGGCATGGATCGCGTAGTACTGGATGTCCAGGGTTTTCTGCGCGGCGTTGATCAGGGCCATGCGGCTGGTAAAGGCCAGCTCGGCGCTGTTGACCAGCGCAAACCCCGAGTCATTGCGCGTGCCGGCCCTGGCGGCGCGTTGCTGCACCGCGGCGCCGATACGGGTCTGTTCGGGATTGGCCAGTGCGGTGGACACCGGGCGGTCGACTTCGCTGGGCAGCGAGGCACAGCCGGTGAGCCAGGCTGCCAGCGTCAGCAGGGCGAGCCAGCGCCAGGCGGTGGAAGTCAGGCTGGCAGAGGGCGGCGCACACAGGTTCATGGGGGGCTTTGGAGTTGCAGCCACTGTAACGTAAGCAGCTGTTTCGGCGGTCCCTGACCCCGACCGACACTTGCCCAATATCTTGTAGGCGTCTGCCCCGACTGGCTCCGACCGTCCCGGCCTAGCCCGACAGCGTTTCCCAGCGCTGCAGCGCATCCATCAGTTCTTCCTCGAGCTTGCTGTTGCGGGCGTTGAGTTCTGCCGCGCGTTTGGCGTTGCTGGTGTAGAGCGTGCCGTCGAACAGCTCCTGCGCAATCGCCTTCTGCTGCGACTCGAGCTGCTGGATCAGCGCCGGCAGGCCGTCGAGTTCACGCTGTTCCTTGTAACTCAGCTTCTTTTTTGATAGCGCCTCACGCGCGTCCTTGCTGGGCTGGGGCGTGTTTTTGCCTGAAGTTTTGGGGGCGCCGGGCGTAGCGGCGGGTTTGCCGCTACCAGCCAGCTGGGCCGCGCGTTTGGACTGTGTCAGCCAGTCCGTCACGCCGCCCTCGTACTCGCGCCAGAAGCCCGGGTTCTCCGGCGTGCCTTCGTAGGCGATGGTGCTGGTGACCACGTTGTCGAGGAAACGACGATCGTGGCTGACCAGGAACACCGTGCCTTCGTAGTTTTGCAGCAGGTCTTCCAGCAGTTCCAGCGTGTCGATGTCCAGGTCGTTGGTCGGTTCGTCCAGCACCAGCACGTTGGCGGGCCGGGCGAACAGGCGCGCCAGCAGCAGGCGGTTGCGCTCCCCTCCGGACAGCGTGCGCACCGGCGAATTGGCGCGCGCCGGCGAGAACAGGAAGTCGGTCAGGTAACTCTTGACGTGTTTTTTCTGGCCGTTGATCTCGACCCACTCGCTGCCCGGGCTGATGAAGTCTTCCAGCGTGGCGTCCAGGTCCAGGCTGTCGCGCATCTGGTCGAAGTAGGCCACCTGCAGGTTCGCGCCCTGGCGGATCTTGCCGGGCGGATTCGTCACGTCGGGTTGCAGCTCGCCCAGGATCAGCTTGAGCAGCGTGGTCTTGCCGGCGCCGTTCGGGCCCAGCAGGCCGACCTTGTCGCCACGCAGCAGGGTGCCGGTGAACTTGTTGACGATGATTTTTTCGCTGCCCGGATGGCCGAAGCTTTTACTCACGTCGGTGAGTTCGGCGACGATCTTGCCGCTTTTCTCGCCGCTGGAGACATCGAGGTTGACGCGGCCGACGGCATCACGCCGGGCCGCACGGTTGTCGCGCAGGGCTTCGAGCCGGCCAATCCGCGCGACGCTGCGGGTGCGGCGCGCTTCCACGCCCTTGCGGATCCAGATTTCTTCCTGGGCCAGCAGCTTGTCGGCCTTGGCGTTGATGACGGCTTCCTGGGCCATCTGCTCTTCTTTCTGAATCAGGTACTGGGCAAAGTTGCCGGGATAACTCAGCAACTTGCCGCGGTCCAGCTCGACAATCGCCGTGGCGACCTGGTCCAGAAAGGCGCGGTCGTGGGTGATGGTGATGATGCTGCCGTTGAAATTGACCAGCAGTTCCTCCAGCCAGGCGATGGAATCGAGGTCCAGATGGTTGGTCGGCTCGTCGAGCAGCAGCACATCGGGCTTGGCGACCAGCGCCTGGGCCAGTGCCACGCGTTTTTTGGTGCCGCCCGAGAGCGAGCCGACGATGGCGTCCTTGTCCAGGTGCAGGCGGTGCAGGGTTTCCTCGACGCGCTGCTCCCAGTTCCAGCCGTCCAGCGCCTCGATTTCCGACTGCAGGGCGTCCAGGTCGGTGTGTTCGTCGGCCGCCAGGTATTGCTCCACCACATGCCTGGTCCTTGCCAGACCTGCGCTGGCAGCTATGAAAACCGTAGCATGCGGGTCCAGGCTGGGCTCCTGCGGGACGTAGGCGATGCGCAGGTTCTGCTGCAGCTGCAGCGTGCCGTCATCGGGTTTTTCCAGTCCGGCGAGGATTTTGAGTAGCGAGGATTTGCCCGTGCCGTTGCGTCCGATCAGGCCGATGCGCTGGCCGGTTTCCAGGGAAAAATCTGCGTGGTCCAGCAGGGCGACGTGCCCAAAAGCGAGTTGAGCGTCAAGAAGTGTAATTAGTGCCATGTTGTCAGGGATTATCCGGGTGCGCCGTTTCGCATGCTGGATTCCGGGCTATGGCAGTCCGGGCGTCGTCGCTATAGTTAGCCCGAATCGCGGCCCAGTTCCCCCGGGCCGCCGAGCACACCGGAAGCCAGGTCCATGGATTTACAGATCAACGGAAAACTCGTCCAGGTCGATGCCGACCCGGCCATGCCCCTGTTGTGGGTCTTGCGCGACCTGCTCGACATGACCGGCACCAAGTTCGGTTGCGGGGTGGCGGCCTGCGGCGCCTGCACGGTCCGGGTCGATGGCCAGGCGGTGCGTTCCTGTGTGACGCCGGCCTCCACACTGGCCGGCAAACGCATCCAGACCATAGAAGCGCTGGGCAGTCCCGGCAGGCCGCATGCCCTGCAACAGGCCTGGATCGCCGAACAGGTGCCGCAATGCGGTTATTGCCAGTCCGGCATGCTGATGGCGGCGGCGGCCCTGCTTGAAAAGACGCCGAAACCGACCGACGCTGACATTGATGCGGCCATGACCAATATCTGCCGCTGCGGCACCTACCAGCGGATCCGCGTGGCGATCAAGCGGGCGGCAGCCATGCCGGTGGTCGTCGCGGCGAGAGCGAAGCGATGAGCGACGCCGGGCCGCCCCAAGGCGCGAAGGCCCCCTCGGGGGGCAGCGACCCACACGCAGTGGGGAAGCGTGGGGGAAGCGTGAGCGACGCCGGGCCGCCCCAAGGCGCGAAGGCCCCCTCGGGGGGCAGCGACCCACACGCAGTGGGGAAGCGTGGGGGCAGTGTGAGCGACGCCGGGCCGCCCCAAGGCGCGAAGGCCCCCTCGGGGGGCAGCGACCCACACGCAGTGGGGAAGCGTGGGGGCGCTGTCTCACGCCGGACCTGGCTCTTCAGTGCTGCGGGCGCGGCCGGCGCGCTGATCGTGGGCTGGGGCCTGATGCCGCCGCGCTCGCGCACCGGTTCCGCTCGGCTCTGGCCGCCCGTCGAGGGCGAAGTCGCGCTCAACGGGTGGATCAAGGTCTTGCCGGACGGCGCGGTGGTGCTGGCCATGCCGCGCAGCGAGATGGGGCAGGGCGTCCATACCGCGCTGGCCATGCTGGCGGCCGAGGAGCTGGACCTGCCGCTGTCGCGCATACGGCTGGAACAGGCGGGCGCCGATGCGATTTACGGCAACGTGGCGATGCTGGTGGCCAGCCTGCCTTTCCACCCCATGGAGGCGGAACAGCGCCCGTTCAAGGTCGAGGCCGGGGAATGGGTGGTGCGCAAGCTGGCGCGCGAGCTGGGCATCAATGCGACCGGCGGCTCCAGCAGCGTTGCCGATGCCTGGACGGTGCTCCGCACGGCTGCGGCCACCGCGCGGGCCTCGCTGCTGGGCGCGGCTTCGCTGCAATGGCGGTTGCCCGTGGCCGAGTTCACTGTCCGCGAGGGCGTGATTTCGCATCCTTCTGGCAAGTTTGCCCACTATGGCGAGCTGGCCCGGTTCGCTGCCGCCACCCCGCCGGGCAGTGTCGCGTTGAAGGAACGCAAGGACTGGAAGCTGATCGGCCAGAGCGCGGCGCGCAGCGACATCCCGGCCAAGGTGGACGGCACAGCACGTTTTGGGCTGGATGTTCGCCTGCCTGGCATGTTGTATGCCGCCATTCGCCAGTGTCCCATGCTGGGCGGCGCGCCTGGCGCCATCGACATCCCGGCCGCGCTTGCCATGCCGGGCGTGGAGCGTGTGCTGCGTTTGCCGGCCCATGCGGGCTCCACCGCTGGTTTTGCGGTGGTCGGCAAAAGCTGGTGGCAGGCCCAGCAGGCGGCGCAGGCGGTGACGGTCGACTGGCAACAGCGGCCCGCCGGGGCGCTGGACTCGCGCCGGATCGACGCCGAGCTGGAAGCAGCGCTTCAGGGGGATGAGGGTTTCGTGTTTCATGAGCGGGGAGACCCGGACCAGGCTGAAGCCGCCGCAGCGCGCCGCGTCGAGGCCGTGTACCGCGCCCCGTATCTGGCCCATGCGACGCTGGAGCCCATGAATTGCACGGCTCAAGTCAGGGGCGGCAAGGTTGACTTGTGGGTGCCGACGCAGGTGCCGCAGATGGCAGCTGCCATCGCGGCACGGGTCGCGGGGGTGCCGCTGGAGAACGTGCGCGTGACGCTCACCCTGCTGGGCGGCGGGTTTGGCCGTCGCCTGGAGGTGGACTACGTCGCCCAGGCCGTGCGAATCGCGATGGATTGCGGCGGCCGGCCGGTGCAGCTGATCTGGTCGCGTGAGGAGGACAGTACCCACGACTTCTTCCGTCCCATGCAGGTGGCGCGCCTGCGCGCGTCGCTCGATGCCGACGGCCACATCGTCAGCCTGCGTATCCGCTCCGCCGGCGATGCCATCACGCCGCGCTGGATGGAACGGGGGCTTCCCGGGCTGGCCGGGCCGGTGGATACCCCCGACAGAACCACGGCCGAGGGCCTGTTTGACCTGCCCTACGGTTTTCCTGGCCAGCACATGTCGCATGTGGCCACGCGAAAAGGTGTGCCGGTGGGCTTCTGGCGCTCCGTCGGACATTCGCACAACGCCTTTTTCTCGGAAAGTTTTATCGATGAGCTGGCGCATGAAACCCGCCAGGACCCCTTGAGCCTGAGACGTCATCTGCTCGAGGGCGCCCCGCGCTACCTGGCTGTGCTGAACCTGGCGGCCAGCCAGGCGGGCTGGGGCACCCCCCTGCCGGCGGGGCGGGCGCGTGGCATTGCACTGCACGAATCCTTCGGCTCCATCGTCGCCCAGGTGGCCGAGGTGTCGCTGGTTAATGGCCAGCCGCGTGTCCACCGCGTGGTGTGCGCCATTGACTGCGGGACCGTGGTTAATCCGGGCATCGTTGCCCAGCAGATGGAAAGTTCGGTGGTGTTTGCATTGACGGCCGCCCTGTATGGGGGGGTGGATATCCACGAGGGGGTGGTGCAGCAGAAGAACTTTCCCGATGCGCCCATGCTGCAACTGGCGCAAACGCCCCTGGTGCAGACCTATTTTGTTGAAAGTACCAGGCCGCCCGGGGGTGTCGGTGAGCCGGGTGTCCCGCCATTGGCGCCTGCGGTGGCCAATGCCCTGTTTGCGTTGACGGGGAGGCGATTGCGCGTGCTGCCATTGGCGGCGTGACTTGTCTGGCTGGCCCGTGGGAGGGGCTTGCGGTGCCTGTCCGGCAAAACTTTTGTCGAGTTTTCGGAACCTGCAAAAAGGCGTGCTATAGTCGCTGGCTCAGCTCTTGAATGACCTCTTCAATGAAGTCTCCATCAGTTGACAGGGTCTCGGAGAAAAAGCAGATTTTTTTGAATTTGTTTTGACTGGAATGAAAAAACCGGTATAGAATCTAAGGCTCGACTGATCACAGTCAACAACCTCAAAGCAAGTTGAAAACGCTGCGAGCCACGGCCCGGATCCAAAG
>FWPV01002529.1_pt1:42500-44547 | contig 44547 bp, 47 predicted proteins | sample 2228371 | NCBI WGS metagenome assembly FWPV01 (sample SAMEA103939776, study PRJEB20133) | metagenome
ACTTCACGTTTGAAGATTACGGCATAACGCGTTTGGTGAAAGACCAGGCACATTCCTTGAATATCTCTTTGAGAAATCAAAGTTATAGGGTCAAGTGAATAAGAGCACATGGTGGATGCCTTGGCAATGATAGGCGACGAAAGACGTGATAGCCTGCGATAAGCTTCGGGGAGCTGGCAAATTAGCTTTGATCCGGAGATTTCTGAATGGGGAAACCCACCGAAAGGTATCGCATACTGAATACATAGGTATGCGAGGCGAACCGGGTGAACTGAAACATCTCAGTAGCTCGAGGAAAAGACATCAACCGAGATTCCGAAAGTAGTGGCGAGCGAAATCGGAGAAGCCTGTTAGTGATAGCGCGACTCTTAGCAAAACAGTCTGGAAAGGCTGGCCATAGCAGGTGATAGCCCTGTATGCGAAAAGAGACGTGTGGTACTGAGCTAACGAAAAGTAGGGCGGGACACGTGTAATCCTGTCTGAATATGGGGGGACCATCCTCCAAGGCTAAATACTCATCATTGACCGATAGTGAACTAGTACCGTGAGGGAAAGGCGAAAAGAACCCCGGGAGGGGAGTGAAATAGATCCTGAAACCGCATGCTTACAAAAAGTCGGAGCCCGCAAGGGTGACGGCGTACCTTTTGTATAATGGGTCAGCGACTTACATTCAGTGGCAAGGTTAACCGAATAGGGAAGCCGTAGAGAAATCGAGTCCGAATAGGGCGTTCAGTCGCTGGGTGTAGACCCGAAACCAAGTGATCTATCCATGGCCAGGATGAAGGTGCCGTAACAGGTACTGGAGGTCCGAACCGACTAGTGTTGCAAAACTAGCGGATGAGCTGTGGATAGGGGTGAAAGGCTAAACAAACTTGGAAATAGCTGGTTCTCTCCGAAAACTATTTAGGTAGTGCCTCAAGTATTACCGTCGGGGGTAGAGCACTGTTTTGGCTAGGGGGTCATGGCGACTTACCAAACCAAGGCAAACTCCGAATACCGATGAGTACAGCTTGGGAGACAGAGCACCGGGTGCTAACGTCCGGACTCAAGAGGGAAACAACCCAGACCGCCAGCTAAGGTCCCTAAAATTGGCTAAGTGGGAAACGAAGTGGGAAGGCTAAAACAGTCAGGATGTTGGCTTAGAAGCAGCCATCATTTAAAGAAAGCGTAATAGCTCACTGATCGAGTCGTCCTGCGCGGAAGATGTAACGGGGCTAAGCCAGTTACCGAAGCTGCGGATTTGCACGCAAGTGCAAGTGGTAGGAGAGCGTTCTGTAAGCCTGTGAAGGTGGCTTGTAAAGGCTGCTGGAGGTATCAGAAGTGCGAATGCTGACATGAGTAGCGTTAAAGCGGGTGAAAAGCCCGCTCGCCGTAAGCGCAAGGTTTTCTACGCAACGTTCATCGGCGTAGAGTGAGTCGGCCCCTAAGGCGAGGCAGAGATGCGTAGCTGATGGGAAACAGGTCAATATTCCTGTACCGATCAATAGTGCGATGTGGGGACGGAGAAGGTTAGCTCAGCCAACTGTTGGATATGTTGGTTCAAGCCTGTAGTCGTGCCTGGTAGGCAAATCCGCCGGGCTTAGATGAGGGGTGATAACGAGTCTGCTTGCAGACGAAGTGAGTGATACCCTGCTTCCAGGAAAAGCCACTAAGCTTCAGCTATTGACGACCGTACCGCAAACCGACACTGGTGCGCGAGATGAGTATTCTAAGGCGCTTGAGAGAACTCAGGAGAAGGAACTCGGCAAATTGACACCGTAACTTCGGAAGAAGGTGTGCCTTTAGTAGGTGAACCATTTACTTGGGGAGCCCAATGAGGTTGCAAAAAATCGGTGGCTGCGACTGTTTATTAAAAACACAGCACTCTGCAAACACGAAAGTGGACGTATAGGGTGTGACGCCTGCCCGGTGCTGGAAGATTAAATGATGGGGTGCAAGCTCTTGATTGAAGTCCCAGTAAACGGCGGCCGTAACTATAACGGTCCTAAGGTAGCGAAATTCCTTGTCGGGTAAGTTCCGACCTGCACGAATGGCGTAACGATGGCCA
>FWPV01002535.1_pt1 | contig 44518 bp, 35 predicted proteins | sample 2228371 | NCBI WGS metagenome assembly FWPV01 (sample SAMEA103939776, study PRJEB20133) | metagenome
CCTTCATGTAGTTCGGCCCAGAGTCGTCTTGCAGATCTTGATCGTTTAATTTTTGGGCGGTATAGTGAAAGGGTTTTCGGCTCAATAGATTAAAAAGGGATTCAAAATGAACCAGGAATCCGGCTTGGTCAATGGTGCTCACATCAATCCACTCTAAACTCCCTTGGTTATTGAATAACTTAATGCGAATTTGGCTAATAAAGGCTTCGTTTTCCTTTACCCAGATTTCTTCAATGAGCAAGCCGGTGATGGCCGGAATGCTGAAGGACGTATCCGGGAAGGGTGTTAGTTTTTGTCCGCCCAGGTTGAAGTAGATTTCCGGATTTTTCTGCAAAACTTGCTCAATACCGCCAATGATTTCGTTTCCTAAGTCGATATCGGTGCTGTAGCGTTTTCGGCTTAGCTCATACAGAAACCGTTTCTTTTGCGGAAGGCTAATTTTATTTCGAATCTGTTTATCGCTAGAAAAAGCCTCTTGTTTAATCTGAACGGCTTTAACCGGTTCTGCTTTGAAGTTTTCATCGCCAAATTGAACCAAGTGGAAATAGTAATTGCGACTCAACAACGCGTCTTCAAAGCTAATTCCCCATGAGCCGTTGGCATTGGTAGGAATGGGGCTGCGGTGGAGTAAACTTTGAATTTCTGCTAACTCCACATAGCCATAGGCCACCTTTTCATTGATGCGGTTTTTGTGTACAAATGAAAAACCTACTATCTCGAATGTGGTGCTTTTTCTGTTGCTGCTCCAGTACTCGTGAATGAATACATCAGGACAGGTTTCAAACGTGGTTCCACTGCTGTTTTGCAGTTGGCTTAAGGCTTCGGCGCTTATCTGAATTTGTTTACCCGGACCATCGTAGAGTTTTACCTTACCTAAACTGATTTCGCGGTACAGCAGGCTCGTAAGTGAGCTAACCAAATTAAAGCCTGAGGTATCGTATTGTTCGGCTTTATTGAGGTGTATCAAGGCCGGCACATTGCGGTAGGCGCTCAGTGGCTTCGCAGCCAAAAGAAAGATCCATAACAGCAGTATGCCGGTCTTTTTAGTCATTAAACGAAGGCGTTTTCTCCGGTGATTTCCATGCCTAAGATAAGCAAATGGATATCATGTGTTCCTTCATAGGTAATAACAGATTCCAAGTTTGCCATGTGGCGCATCATGGAGTATTCGCCTGTAATACCCATACCACCGTGTATCTGACGGGCTTCTCTGGCGATGTTCAAGGCCATGTCTACGTTGTTTCTTTTCGCTAAAGATATTTGAGCCGGAGTGGCTTTACCCTCATTCATCAATACACCCAGTCTCCAGCACAAAAGTTGGGCTTTTGTGATTTCGGTAAGCATTTCCGCCAGTTTCTTTTGTTGAAGCTGGAATCCGCCAATTGGTCTGCCAAACTGCTCCCGTTCTTTTGAATAGCGTACAGCCGATTCATAGCAGTCCATGGCTGCACCAATTACACCCCAAGAGATGCCGTAACGAGCCGAGTTCAAGCAAGTCAATGGTCCTTTCAAACCTTGCACGTTGGGTAAAAGGTTTTCTTTTGGAACCTTAACGTTATCAAATACCAGTTCTCCAGTGGCTGAAGCTCTAAGCGACCATTTATTGTGCGTTTCCGGTGTGCTGAAGCCTTCCATACCGCGCTCAACAATCAACCCTCGAACAATCCCGTTCTCGTCTTTGGCCCATACCACCGCAACATCGGCAAACGGAGCATTGGAGATCCACATTTTGGCACCATTCAAGAGGTAGTGGTCGCCCATGTCTTTGAAGTTGGTCACCATGCCAGCCGGATTTGAACCGTGATCAGGTTCTGTCAAACCGAAGCAGCCCATGTATTCGCCACTGGCCAATTTAGGCAAGTACTTTTTGCGTTGTTCTTCCGACCCGAATTTGTAAATCGGATACATCACCAAAGAGCCTTGAACGGAAGCGGTAGAGCGCATGCCTGAATCGCCTCGCTCAATTTCTTGCATGATGAGCCCGTAGGAAATATAATCCAATCCGCCACATCCATACTCAACGGGCAATTGCGGACCAAATGCTCCCACCTCTGCCATGCCTTTGATGATATGACGTGGGAAGATATTGCGTTGGCAAGCGTCTTCAATGATGGGGGAGATATCGCGCTTCACCCAATCGCGAACCGTATTGCGAATGAGGATATGCTCTTCGGTGAGCAAATCGTCAATAGCGTAAAAATCAGTTCCTTGAAAAAGGTCTTGCTTCGATGAGCGGTGTAGTTGTTCTTCTGGATTTGGAAAATAAGGCATGTTATCGTGCTTTTTCTGTCACAAAAGTATTAAAAAAAGCACAGGATAGGGGATCTGGTCCAAGCTCATTTCATGACTTTATTGCTAATTTGCAGATTATGAAAGCAACACGCCGAATTGCCCTGAACCAACTGGAACTGTATGGCTACCACGGGGTATACGAACACGAACGGAGAGAAGGCGGCACCTACCTAATCGATTTGTGGGTAGACCAATCCTTTGAACTCAGCAAGGAGGAAGTGAATCTCAGTGATACCTTGGATTACGAGAAGCTATATACCATTGCCGTGGCCGAGATGGATAAACCGGAGAAATTGATAGAAACGGTAGCGAACCGAATACTGCTCAACATGAAAGAAGCTTTTCCGGGGGCTTTGTTAGGTGGAATACGTCTGCAAAAACTAAATCCGCCTATGGATGCTGAGATTGGCTCCAGCAGTGTGCGGATAGAAATCACATTTTGAGTATAAAAAAAGGGGACCAATCAATCGTCCCCTTTTCCTATCAAAAGAATGCTGTCTTAGTAAATGGCGAAAAGCGGATGCATAGCCATGTACACAAAGGCACCGGCGAAGAATCCTAAAATCGCTAATAAGCTGATTTTCTTCATGTACCAGATAAAGTCGATTTTCTCCATACCCATTACGGCTACACCGGCAGCAGAGCCGATAATCAATGCAGATCCGCCAGTACCGGCAGTATAGGCGATGAATTCCCAAATCTTGGCATCTACCAGGTAGTACTTCGTGCCTTCAAACACAATCATACCGTCTTGAATCAGGTCTTTATGATCCATCGCGTATTTGAATATTTCCGGATTTACCGTTGGTCCGGCCATATCGTACATTCCCATGGAGGCAGCTACCAACGGCACGTTATCTACAATGGAAGAGAGCAAGCCAATCGCCATGGCTATGATGTTTAAATCGCCAATGGTATCGTTCATCCACTCAGCCATTTGTTTCAAAACATAGGTGGATTGCAATGCGTGTATAGCTACTAAGATGCCTAAGAAGAAGAGGACGGAAGAGGTATCAATTTTACTCAAAGCGTGAACGGCGGAATAAGGTTTACGTTCCTCTTCGTCGCGGTCTGAGTGAATAAGTTCAGAAGCCAGCCACATCACACCCAAGCCGAAGAGCATGCCCATATAGGGTGGTAAGTGGGTAATGGTTTTAAAGATGGGAACGAACAACAGCATACCTACACCCAAGAATAGCATAAGCTTGCTGCCTCTAACGCTTTCGCCATCAATCGCTGCAGCATTGTCGTAAGGACCGCGCTCTACTTCACCGCGCATTTTGAAACTGAGGTAAACCAAAGGCACAATCATACACACCAAACTCGGTACAATGAGGGTGATAATAATATTGGCTGCTGTAATCTGTCCGCCAATCCAGAGCATTGTTGTGGTTACGTCTCCAATAGGCGACCAAGCACCACCTGCGTTCGCGGCGATGATAACGATACCTGCGAAAAACTTACGTTGCTCGTCGTTGTGAATCAACTTACGTAAGAGCGAAACCATAACGATGGACGTGGTTAAGTTATCCAAGGCAGCAGATAAGAAGAAAGTCAAGATGGATATGATCCACAGCAATTTGCGGGAATCACGCGTGGTGATACGGTTGGTGATCACCTTGAATCCTTGGTGGGCATCGATAAGCTCCACAATGGTCATGGCTCCCAACAAGAAGAAGAGAATCTCAGCGATGTCAGCGAGGTGATGTGACAGTTCATGTGAAACAAAATGTGTTTTCACTGCGTCTGTAACATCTGAAATGCCTTCAATGCTCAAGAAGTGTTTGAAGGATTCCCAGTTCACATCAACCATGGAACTGCTGCTGAGCACAAAGATGCTCCACATGATGACAGCCGTAAGTAGGGCAGAGGCTGTTTTGTTCACTTTAATCGGGTGTTCTAGCGCTATGGCCAGGTAACCAACGATAAAAACGACTACGAGTAGCGTGATCATATAGCTTGATTTTTGACGGGCAAAGATATTCGGATTCTGTATTTTGCCATGAAAAATCGAAGCTTTCTACAACTTACCAATTGGGATAGTCGGGCAAGCCATTTATACGCTCTAATTTCCCATCGCTCAATTGCAGCATGAGGTGGTGAATTCCATTGGTAATCCACATGTAAGGTACCTTTACTACGCTTTGGTAGCGAGCCAGCTGTTCTACCACTTTGGCGTTTAAAGCAATATCGGGCGCCTTGCATTCTACCAGAAGACTGGCCTGCTCTGATTTGTATACCAACACATCGCAGCGTCTATGCATCCCTTCGTAAACTATGCTGGTCTCAACTCCCACTAAGGACAGGGGAACGCCTTTCTCTTCGGCCAAAAAGTGAATGCAGTGCTGCCGAACCCATTCTTCCGGTGTGAGCACAACAAATTTTTTGCGTACCACATCAAAAATCATTTTTTTGCGGTCGGCTTCCTGAAAGCGAAAAGTATAATTCGGAAAGGAAAGCGGCTCCATCACACTGCAATAATGGCGAAATCTGCGCATACCTTCTCATCCATCATGACTTCTCTGAAAAAGAAGGAGTACAGTCCCCTCTATTTTCTATACGGTGAGGAGAGCTATTTTATTGACCAGATAGCCAACTACATCGAAGACCATGTTCTGACGGAAGGAGAGAAGGGTTTTAATCAGTCGGTATATTATGGCAAAGACATCGATGCCAAAACCTTGTTAGCTGCTGCGCGACGGTTTCCGATGATGTCGCCGTACCAAGTGATTATAGTGAAGGAAAGATAGAATTTAAGCAAGCTGGATGAGTTGTTGCCGTATGTAGAAAACCCGCTTGAATCAACCATTTTGGTCTTTTGCTATAAAAACAAGAGTCCGGATAAACGCACCAAATTTGGCAAGGCTATTTTGGAGCATGTGGCATTTGAGTCGAAGCGGCTTTACGATAACCAGGTGGCGCCTTGGGTAGAATCGTACCTGAAAGAACGCGGAAAAAAGATGAGTCCGAAAGCCCTGCAGTGGGTTGCCGAGGCCTTGGGTACTGAAATCAGCCGTGTAGCGAATGAATTGGATAAGTTATTGTTGAACGCCGGCCCGGAGCCTGAGATCACGGATCAGCTGGTTTCGGCTAGTATCGGCATTAACCGTGAATACAACGTGTTTGAGTTGCAATCTGCTTTAGCGATTGGCGACTTCCCCAAATGCATTCGCATCATTCAATATTTCGCTTCCAGCAAAAATCAATTCGGTAAGCCGGTTGTTTTAATTGGCAGCCTTTACAGCTGGTTTGGTAAACTGCTATTGGTACATGCCAGTCCGGCAAAAGACGAGCGCAGCCTAGCCTCTGTTTTGGGTGTTAATCCTTATTTTGTAAAGGAATACCTGCAAGCGGCGAGGCATTATTCACCACAAAAGTTGGAGAAGATAATGGCCTTGATGCTTGAGTTTGATTTAAAATCGAAAGGGGTACACAGCGGGAGCGAAGACGATGGAGCGATACTTAAAGAGCTGATGGTCAAGATATTTGACGCCTAAGCAGCAAAGCGATCCGGAAGCTTGTCAATTTAGATGATACAATTGAAATTCACTATTAAGTTTATGTGAAATTGCAATTCTATCTGTATACTTGAAACAACCAAAAAAACTCGGATTAAGGATGAAAAAATCGTTACTGTTTATGCTAGGCCTAGCACCTGCTATGGCTTTTGCGCAAAACATCAACTCACAAGTTCAGGTGAGTAGCTCAGCGCCTCAGGTGCTGCCTGTTGCACCGAAAGTGTTAACAGATCAAAATCTATCAATTCACTCAAGCAACCCGGCTTACTATGCTGCTAAAAAAGGAAACAATACAGCTGCAGCGTTTACAGAAGTAGGACAAACCTTTTACGATTTGCAAACGAACGGCTCTATTGGCCGACGCATTGTTTTGCATTCAGATGGTACTGTTTCTGTTACCTGGACAACTGCTCCGGATGCGGCAGCCAACTTTCCACAACGTGGTTCAGGTTACAACTACTTTAACCTGACGGGTTGGGCTTTAAATTCACCCAACAATGCTCGCATTGACAACTTCAGAGCAGGCTGGCCGAGCATCGGTACCTTGCCAAATGGTTCGGAGTTCATTATCGCTCACGATGCAAGCAACGGAGGATTCCGTATTTCAAAAAACTCCGCCAAAGGTGAATCCGATTGGACTACGGGTCCGGCTATCTTGCAATGGCCTGATAACCAGAGACCAATTTGGAACCGCACCATGGCTAATGGAAACACCTTGCACGTTTTGGCGAACTACTCGGATTCAAGCTCTGCCAATGATCCTCGTGTTTTAACAAGAGAAGGCGTTCGTGGTCCGATGACTTACAGCCGTTCTTTAGACGGAGGGGTTACCTGGGATAAAGCTAACGTGCTGCTTCCGGGCTATGATTCAACTGTGGTAACCAGCGGTGGCGGTGATAACTATGCAATTGATGTTAAAGGCAATACCGTAGCCATCGTTTGTGGTGGATTAGCAGACCATGTTTTGTTGTTTAAATCGACCGATAACGGTGAAAATTTCACCCGTATTTTTGCCGATTCATTTCCTTATGCTCCAATGACCAACTCAAAGTTGATCTTAGATACGGCGGCTTGTAATGACGGCGCCTTGGATGTGATTATCGACAACAACGGTCAGGTGCATGTATTCTGGGGCGTTAGCCGTATTTTAAACGACGATACATTGGACGTTGACGGCGGTTGGAGCTTCTTCCCGGCTACAAGCGGTTTAGCACATTGGAGCGAAGCCACAGGGACGAGCCAAATTATCGCCGGGGTAGTTGATGAAAGAGACCCGGGTGTTCTGAACATTGAGCCGGGTACATGGTTCACCAGAACTGCCAATCAAACACTTCCAACTGGTTTGAACAACGTTGCGCGCACAGGTAATACCTCCTTGGCCACTATGCCGAGCGTGGGTATGGATGCACAAGGTCGTTTGTTTGTGGTGTACTCTGCACCAAGAGAATTCGACCTGAGCATTGACCAAGTGAACTACCGCGACGTATACATCACTTACAGCACCGATAACGGCGTAACTTGGGGAGCTCCTCAGAACTTATCGCAAGCACAGAATGCAGAAGATGCCTTTGCTAGCGTTGCGCGTGTGGTAGATGATTACGTGCACATCGTATGGCAGCAAGATGATATCCCGGGAACCAATTTGCAGAACAACACTTCTTCGCAGAACCACCCGGTGGTAACCAATACCATTCTGTATGGTGCTTTCCCAGTTTCTGAGATCATCAATGATCAAATCGGACAAGGTCAAGGTGTAGGCTTTGGAGATAGTCCTGAAGCGAAAGTATTTGAAGTAAATCAAAACTACCCTAACCCGTTTGCAAACGAAACCAACGTAATGGTTTACATGAGCCAGCCGGGCGATTTGTCTTTGACTGTAACCAATTTGATGGGCCAGCAAATCATGAAATTGAACTTAGGTAACTACACCGTAGGTAACCACACCATCACCATTGATGGAAGTGAGTTGGCTGCCGGTATGTACAATTATACCTTGAGCACAGGTGCAAATAGCATCACCAATCAAATGATTGTTCGCTAAGACACTCAGTCTATAAAAGAAAAATCCCGGCTTCAAAAACCGGGATTTTTTTATGCTTCAAGCTTTCTTGCTGAAGTAGTTGCTTATTGTCCTTTTTCCAAGAGCTCATAAATGAATTGCCAAGCGGCATCGGTAATGCTGCGGCATAGGGCTTTATCGCACGTAACATGCGCAAAAACCGGAAAGGCTTCTTCCATGTCTTTCTCTAAACCATGATCTAAGCTCAAGATAATCCGTGCTTTATGTGTTTCATCCAAGTTTTCATGTTGAATGAAAGTTTGTATGAAGTGAAAAAAGGCTCCCTCTTTCTCAAATGGATGCACCTCTGTGTGCACAATTTTCCCGTTAAAGGTGTCGAGGGCAAGGAATAAAACAAGCTCATCTTCCTGGGTTTTCAGGTAAGAGGTATCCAGACAATAAAGTTGTCCGGGAGCCGATGCTGGAGGCACATTCATGCCTCTAAGTTAGGTATTCTGTCTGAGGCACAGCATTAATCCGGGAAGATTTTACCGGGATTTAAAATGCCCTTCGGATCAAATGCCTGCTTGATGGCCTTCATCAAAGCCAATTGCGGCTGTTCAAAAGGGATGTCCATAAACGATTTTTGTACGTAACCAATTCCATGCTCACCCGAAATGGTGCCACCTAGCTTTTTACAGAGTTCGAATATCTCACGAATAGCCGGATTCAGTCCCGTATTCCAAGCCTCATCGCTTAAGTCGCCTTTCAAAATATTGACATGCAAATTCCCATCACCGGCATGTCCGTAGCAAACCGACTCAAATCCGTATCGATCACCAATCGCTTTAACACCTTCCAGCAGGGTAGGCAACTCCGCTCTAGGCACCACGGTATCTTCTTCTTTGTATACCGAAACAGCCTTTACCGTTTCGCCTATGGCTCTTCTGATTCGCCAATACTGTTCTTTTTCATCAGCGCTTTGCGCAAAGAAAACCTCCAACACGCCGCTTTCTTCTAACACAGCGTGAATCGTTTCGCATTCCAGCATTATCTGGTCTTCAGCATTGCCATCCACTTCTATGAGCAAGTAAGCCTCAGCGCCATCTATGTAGTTAAAGTGTGTTTGCAAATGATTCACAGAAATAGCGATGCCGCTTTTCTCCATGAACTCCAAGGCCGAAGGATTAGCCCCGGCCATAAATACCTTTGAAACCGCTGCACAAGCCGATTTCGCATCGCTAAAGGCGGCCAACATGAGCACATTCTGTTTGGGCTTGGGAATCAGCTTAAATACAATTTTGGTTACAATGGCTAAAGTTCCTTCGCAACCAATCATGAGGTGCGTTAGGCTATAACCTGTTGAGTTTTTTAAGGTATTGGCGCCGGTCCACATGCGTTCACCATTTGCGGTTACAATCTCCAGGTTCAGCACATAATCGCGGGTTACGCCATATTTCAAAGCCCGCGGTCCACCGGAATTATGGGCGATGTTACCGCCTAAAAAACAGGATCCTTTGCTGGCCGGATCGGGAGGGTAGAAGAGGCCATGTTCGGCCACCGCATCTTGAAATACCTGGTTGATAACCCCCGGCTCCACGGTGGCTTGAAAATTCGCGGTATCAATCTGAAGAATGCGGTTGAAATATTCCATCGATAGCACAATGCCTCCCTGAACTGGCAAAGCACCGCCACTCAAGCCTGTGCCTGCACCCCGCACGGTGAGTGGTATTCCGGCTTCATTGCACAAGCGAGCTACCAACTGCACTTGCTCTACCGTTTTGGGCTTGATTACCAACCCGGGCAGAAAATGCAGGTCCTCGGTATAGTCGTGGTCATAGTCTGCCCTGCGTTCTTCGTCAAGAATCAGTTGGTCCTCATCGAAGTTTGCTTGAAGCGTTGTAAGGATTGATTTGATTGCATCTGTTTCGGTCATGGCTTGGGCTCTTCGCTCTAATTTATATCTTTGGCCGCACAAAGATTGGTATTCCGATGAAAAATATATACTCCACTTTGCAGTCCCGCTATTTTCCGGCCCTCATTTTATCGCTAAGTCTTGTTTTCGGCTCTGCTGCCCAGGTTCAGGCACAGAAAGCTGAATTAACGCTCAAAGACATTTGGTCCAACTTCAGCTATAGTCCAAAGAGCGTTTCAGGATTCAGAGCGATGAACGACGGCGAGTCGTATGTTCAGTTGCACCGCGACACCAGCGGAGAATTGCAGATTAGACGATACAGCATGAAAGACGGATCGGATTTGGGGAAGATTATCGGAGCCAAAGACATCACCTGGGATGCCGGTGTATTTGATATCAGCAATTTCACTTTCTCCCCGGATGAGACCAAACTGCTGTTCTTATCCAATCTGAAGCAGATTTACCGTCACTCGTATTCCAGCTATTTTTATGTATACGACTTAAAGACTTCCCAGTTAATTCCCTACGAAGCGCAGTGTATGTACCCCAGCTTTTCTCCGGATGGCGAGAAGGTGGCGTATGTTCAAGACAATAACCTCTTCGTGTTGGAGATGGCCACCGGCACTTCATACCAAATCACCAAAGACGGAAAGCAAAATGCCATCATCAACGGTGCGGTAGATTGGGTTTACGAAGAAGAATTTTCCATGAGCCAAGGCTTTGAATGGAGTCCGGATAGCAAACACATCGCTTACTACCGCTTTGATGAGAGCGAGGTAAAGGAGTTTTCTATGGATATGTTCGAGGGATTGTATCCGCGCCAAGAGCGTTGGAAATACCCGAAAGCCGGTGAGGCCAATTCGGTGGTAGAAGTATACATCGCCTCCTATGACGAACGCTCGAAAGTAAAGTGTCAGACCGGCGACAATGCCGATATCTACCTCCCTCGCATCAAGTGGACCAATCAGTCCGGTATTTTGAGTATCCAAAGACTCAACCGTTTACAGAATAAATGGGAGATCCTTTTTGTTTCTGCTGGCGATGGTAAATCAGAAGTGGTCTATACCGAAGAGAGCAAGACATACATAGACATTAGTGATAATTTGGATTTTGTAGAAGGTGGCTTTTACTTCACCTCAGAACGCAGTGGCTGGAACCACATTTGGTTTTACGACTTAAAAAAGAAAAAGGCCAAAGACATGACGCCTTTTGAATGGGATGTAGACCAATATTACGGTTATGATGCAAAGGCCGGGAAGATCTATTTCAATGCTGCGAATGAAACCGCGATTCGTCGCGCCGTGATGAGCGTGAATTTGAAGAATGCTAAAGTTCAAGTTTTAAGCGGCAAAGCCGGATGGAACACGGCTCGTTTCGCTAAAGGCTTCAAATATTACCTGCATACCTGGAGTGATGCCAGCACAGCACCGGTTTATACCCTATGCGATGCGTCGGGGAAGACCATTCGTACCTTAGAATCCAATGAGAAACTGAACGGCAAAATAGCCAATACCCAAATGGGACAAATCAGCTTTGGGCAGCTTACCACGGCTGATCAAGTTACACTCAACTACTTTAAAATAGTTCCTCCAAACTTTGACGCAAGCAAGAAATATCCGGTCTTGATGTATGTGTACGGCGGTCCGGGTTCTCAAACCGTGAAAGACGCTTGGGGAGGTTCCAATTATATGTGGTATAACTACATGGCCAACAAAGGCTATATCGTGGTATCGGTTGATAACCGAGGTACCGGCTTTAGAGGTGAAGAGTTTAAAAAGATGACCTACCTACAGTTGGGTAAGTATGAGATTCAAGATCAGATTGAGGCAGCCAAAGTTTTAGCGAAAGAGCCTTACGTAGATGCTTCGCGCATTGGTATTTGGGGCTGGAGCTTTGGTGGTTATATGGCCAGCCTTGGCATCAGTAAGGGTGCGGAGGTTTTTAAAACAGCTGTAGCGGTGGCTCCGGTTACCAACTGGCGCTATTACGATAACATTTATACCGAGCGTTTCATGCGCACGCCGCAAGAAAATGGCGAGAGCTATGATCAAAATAGTCCACTAAGTCACGTGGATAAAATCAAAGGCAATTACCTGATTATTCATGGCACAGCCGATGATAATGTTCATTTTCAAAATGCGGTAGAAATGGTGAAAGCCATGATAGAAGCGAATGTTCGCTATGATGCGGAGTTCTATCCGAACAAGAACCACGGTATCGGTGGCGGCAACACCCGTTACCATCTTTTTACACGCATCACAGACTACCTGTTGGAAAACCTCTAAATGCAGGTGCTTGCATTTCTGGGATTATACCTTAGTTTTACGTTTTCAACCTCTTCAAAACCATGAGTCAGAAACAGGCTAAACACCCGAAAGGCCTCTATGTGCTTTTCTTCACCGAAATGTGGGAGCGTTTCGGTTATTACCTGATGTTAGGCATCTTTTCCCTCTACATGCTGGATAGCGCAGAGAATGGAGGGATGGGATTTTCAGGCACCAAGAAATCCGACATCTATGGCACGTATCTCGGCCTAGTTTATTTAACTCCATTTATTGGCGGCTTGCTGGCCGACAGGTTATTGGGTTACAGAAAATCAATTTTGATAGGAGGGCTCCTCATGGCAGCAGGCTATATTGGCCTAGCCATTCCGGGCGAGTCTGTATTTTACCTTTCTTTACTATTAATCATTTTGGGTAATGGCTTTTTCAAGCCGAATATCTCTGCCTTATTAGGAAATCTCTACAACCAAGATGAGTACAAATCCAATAAAGACGCCGGATACAATATCTTCTATATGGGGATTAACATCGGAGCCTTTGTCTGCAATTTCGTTGCAGCCTACATGCGGAACAACCTCGGATGGGGTTGGGCCTTTGCCGCGGCGGGTGTGGGTATGCTTATCGGTGTAATTACCTTCTTGGTAGGAACCAAGCATGTGAAGTCAGCCGATATCATTAAAGAAACAACACCGGAGGACATGCCATTGAACCGCATTTTCGCGTTGGTTTTACTTCCTGTATTTGTCTTTGGCTTATTGGGATGGCTGATTCCGGGTAACCTCTTTGGTAGCGATGCAAACGATGCCTTCTTGTTAGGCTGTATCCCGGTTATATTCTATTACGGCTCTCTATACTTCAGAGCGAAAGAAGAAGACAAACGTCCTGTAGGCGCTTTGTTAGCGATTTTCCTCTGTGTAATTGTGTTCTGGGCAGTGTTCCATCAAAACGGGGATGCCTTAACGGTTTACGCAAAAGACTATACCGATAGGGAGATGTCGCCGGCCGTAGCCAAGATTGCGGAACCGGTTGACATGGTTCAGAAGATTGAATACTTCGAAACCAACGATTTAGATACAGGTGCATTCCACCATTACATCGACTCGATGAAGGCTGAGAAAGCCCATTTGGATATGCTGGGAAAGGAGTTTGAAGACAAAGCTTTGGCCCTCGGAAAAGACATTGGCGCAAGAGAACAATCGTATACCTATTTTTGGAACCTGCCGGATGATCAGAAGCCGGAGAAAGGGCAGACCCTACTTCTTTACTCAACGGAGTTATACCAATCCATCAACCCATTTTGGGTGGTTTTATTAACTCCGGTAGTAGTCGGAATTTTTGGCTGGCTACGAAGCAGAGGCATCAAAATCAGCACGCCTTCTAAGATAGCCATTGGTTTATTTGTTACCGGCTTAAGTACTTTAGTGATGGTGGGTGCGGTTACCGCCGTACAAATGGATTCTGCCAAAGCTTCCAGCTGGTGGCTGATTGCCTCCTACGGAGTAATTACCGTGGGTGAGCTCTGTTTATCGCCTATGGGACTTTCCCTCGTTTCGAAATTGAGTCCGCCGAGGCTGACTGCCCTTTTAATGGGTGGTTGGTTCCTGTCGACTGCCGTAGGTAACAAGTTATCCGGAATCATCTCCGGCTTGTGGGAAGAGTTCGGACATACCGAAAAGCACTACTTCTTCCTCATCAACTTTGCAGCCTGTATCGCGGCCACCATTGTGTTGGTGATGCTATTGAAGTGGCTGAATGCCGTAATGAAAGAAAAGAATATTGATTAAACTGACATATGAGTAACTCTACTTCAACACTTAAACACCCTAGAGGGTTATACACCCTCTTTTTCACTGAGATGTGGGAGCGTTTTAGCTACTACGGTATGCGTGCGCTACTGGTGCTTTACCTTACTTCTGCTGCTGTAGATGGCGGATTTGAGTTAACCCGAGAGAATGCTTTAGAGATATATGGACTCTTTACTGGTTTGGTTTACCTGACCCCTATTATTGGCGGCTTCTTAGCTGATAAAATTTTAGGTCAACGAAAAGCAATTTACATCGGTGGTATACTCATGGCTTTAGGACAGTTTACTTTAGCCGCGTCGGTGGCATATAGTCCTGAAGTATCTGAAACACAAAAGTTCTTGTTGAATTTGGGTCTGGGTTTACTCATTATGGGTAATGGTTTTTTCAAACCGAATATCAGCACCATCGTTGGATCACTCTATGAATCAAATGATCCGAGGAAAGATTCGGCATTCACCATTTTTTACATGGGCATCAACCTGGGAGCATTTTTATCGCCCTTGATTTGCGGAACTTTAGGTGAAAAAATTGGTTGGCAGTATGGATTTGCTAGCGCAGGTTTAGGGATGCTTTTGGGTATTGTTTGGTTCTTCAGTCAAGCAAATACATTGGGCGCCGCGGGTTTTCCTCCGGGGCGTGAAGGAGAAGATGCTCGCTTGAGCATGAAAGACTACCTTCAAGCATTGCTCTACGTTGGCGTGAACATCCTTTTAGTGATCGGGTTGCTTTTGATGTGGGATAAAATTGCTGATTCAACCCAATCTATTATTGTTTGGGTAGCGGCTATTTTTGGAACTGCAGGACTAATCTACACCATATTTAATGGAACCAAGGGAGGAGAGCAATGGAGCAGAGTAGGTGTTATTTTGATTTTATGCGTATTTAATATCTTCTTCTGGGCAGGATTTGAGCAGGCTGGAGGAACTTTTAACCTCTTTGCGGCTGAAAACACCGACAGAATGTTGAATTGGATTGATTGGGAAATTCCGGCAACCTATTTCCAATCGATCAATGCCATTGCCATTTTTGGTTTTGCACCACTTTTCTCCATGCTATGGATAAGCTTATCTCGTGTAGGCAAGGACCCCAATACACCGGTTAAATTTGCTTTAGGCCTCATTTTGTTAGGTCTTGGTTTTGTGGTAATGAGCATGGCACACAGCCAAGCAGCTGACGGAACCTTGGTATCACCTATGTGGCTGGTTTTTGTTTACCTCATACATACATTTGGCGAGCTATGCTTATCGCCAATTGGTTTATCCATGGTCACAAAATTGGCTCCGGCTAAAATTGTTTCTGTAATGATGGGCTTGTGGTTTGCTAGTACAGCGCTCGCAAATTACATGGCAGGTGTGTTGGAAAGTATTTTGAAAGACTACTTGCCAGATATGCAATTGTTCAACTTCTTGGTTCTGACTTCCGTATCAGCAGGTTTACTGCTTTTGATATTGTCTCCGTGGTTGAAGAAAATGATGAAAGGCATTCACTAAGCCGGTATCACCTGATAAAACGTAAAACCCACCTTCCCGGTGGGTTTTTTTGTATGCTTGGATTTATGGTACTTTGCAGAAATGGCGAATGAATCGAAGTGGTATGCCCTGTACACCAGTCCGAGGGCCGAGAAGAAAGTCAGCTTGCGTTTAGAAGAACGTAAAGTTGAACACTACTTGCCTTTGCACAAGACGCTCAAACAATGGAGCGATCGAAAGAAATGGGTAGAAGAGCCTTTATTCAAGTCGTATCTTTTCGTCAAAATTTCTGAAGCCCAATACTATGATGTGCTGAATATCAACGGCGTAGTGAAGTACGTGAGTTTTGGTGGCAAGGCGGCGACAGTTCCAGACAGACAGATTGAAACGATTCGCCGTTTGCTGATGGAGCAAGTACCGCTGGAGGTGAGCTATGAACGTTTACAAGAGGGAGCTCCCGTAGAAGTCGTAGCCGGACCATTGATGGGAACGCTCGGCGAGCTAATCAGTTACAGAGGAGACAAGCGTTTGGCGGTGAAGATTCATACCATTGACACCACGCTTTTGGTCTCCATTCCGGAGAACTTTATTGAACCTATTCAGGATCAGCATAAATTAGAATTGTTAGATTCTATCCGTACACCTAAATTCGCTATTCGAAACGAGTGAACTGGGAACGCATATTTTCATTCTCTAAAAGTCATGTTCCGCGCTGGGTAGTGCTGATTATAGACTTATTTATCTGTATGGGTGCCTATTTCATGGCGTTCATACTACGCTTTAATTTTCAGCTAGGCGAGAATGAAATCGCGTCTGCCTTGAAACTGGCTCCGCTGGTTTTGGGAGTGCGTGTGATCAGTTTTTACATCACGAAAACCTATTCGGGCATCGTTCGCTATACCGGAACACAAGATGCCATCCGAATTTTCATAGCCCTTACTTCAGGCACCATATTTTTAATTGTAGTTAACCTTTTAAACTACCTAGCCAATGGCGAGGTGATGCTGCCGTCCTCAATCATTATTATCGATTATTTGATATCGCTCATGATGATGACCAGCTCTCGCTTAACCTACAAATTGCTCTATCAGCAAATCAAAACCGACTCGCCGAAGAAGACGCAAGTGGTTATTTATGGAGCAGGGCAAAGCGGCATCATTACCAAAAGAACCTTAGATCAAGACAATAAAGTAAGCTATAAGGTGATCGCCTTTATCGACGATTCAGCGGAGAAAATAGGCAAACGAATTGATGGCGTGCCGATTTTCAAAGGAGATGAACTGCGTCAGGTAATCGAGCGAAACAAGGTAGATGAATTGGTGATTTCCATTCAAAACATCAGCAAAAACCGAAAGCGTGAGATTATCGAAACCTGTTTGACTTACGACATCAAAGTCAAAAACGTCCCACCGGTAGAACGCTGGATGAATGGAGAGTTGAATTACCGTCAAATCAAGAAGGTTAACATTGAAGAACTTTTGGATCGCGATCCAATAGAGTTGGATAAGGCCGTGATGAGCAAACACCTTCGCGGTAAGGTGGTGTTGATTACCGGTGCTGCCGGCTCCATAGGAAGTGAAATTGCACGCCAAGTACTGAGCTTCTACCCGGCCAAAGCAATACTCTTAGATCAAGCGGAGACACCGCTGTATGAGCTAGAGAAAGACCTTTTTGAGCGATTCAAACACAATAAGGAAATCCTTTCGTGTTTTGAAATTGTGGTGGCCGATATCAAAAACGTACACAAGCTCAGAAGGATTTTTGAGAAATACAGACCTCACATGGTGTACCATGCGGCTGCCTACAAGCATGTTCCCTTAATGGAATCCAATCCGACAGCAGCGGTATCCACCAATGTGTTTGGAACCAAGATACTGGCCGACACTGCCGTAGAATTTGATACAGAACGTTTTGTTTTTGTATCAACCGACAAGGCCGTGAACCCAACCAATGTGATGGGAGCTTCCAAGCGTATCGCTGAAATTTACACGCAATCGCTCAACTTCTCCAGCCTCAATGGTAAAACAAAGTTCATCACCACCCGCTTTGGTAATGTGTTAGGCTCCAATGGATCCGTTATCCCACATTTTAGAAAGCAGATTAACGAAGGTGGACCGGTTACGGTTACCCATCCGGATATTACCCGTTACTTCATGACCATCCCCGAAGCCTGTCAGCTTGTTTTGGAAGCAGGTAATATGGCGCAAGGAGGGGAGATCTACCTATTCGATATGGGCATGCCGGTGAAGATTGTAGATCTGGCCAAAAAGATGATTAAGCTCTCCGGATTGAGTTTAGGTAAGGATATTCAAATTGAATACATCGGACTCAGACCGGGAGAGAAAATCAAAGAAGAATTACTGAGCGATACCGAAAACACCATTCCAACCCACCATCCAAAAATCACCATTGGCAAGATCAAACCATTTGATTTTGAGGTCGTATCGGAAGTCATTTCAGAGTTGATTACCCTGCTCGCAGACGAGCAAAATGAAGAGATTGTTCGGAAGATGAAACAGATTGTTCCGGAGTTCATCAGTAATAACTCTGTTTATGAAGCTTTAGACGGGGTCAGAATCGATTGATCTCTTGCTTGTTGATATCCAGCTTTTAAGCAAAAAATCCTTCCATTTTCATGTTTACAAATCCTTAATTGACAAGGGTTTAAGTGTCTATTTTAGAATAATTTTAAATTACGGAATTGTTAGGTACTTTTTAATCCAAGTATTCAACTCTTGTATATCTTTGCCGCGATTCCTTAGGGATTGAAGCCCTTTTAGGACAAGATTCAGATGAACAAAAGATATCGCTTAGCAATGTTCAAAAACGTTATCCGCAAGGTGGTCGGAACCACACTGACTATCGGACTTTTAGTTTCAAACGCCGTGCCTGCATTTGCGCAGGACGCAGCAAACGGAAAAAATCTTTTTGAAGGCAACTGTACCAGCTGCCACGGAGTGCATGAAAAGCTTATCGGTCCAGCTTTGGCCGGAGTGAGTGATCGCCGTGAGGAAGCGTGGTTGTTGAAGTGGATTAACAACTCACAGGCTATGATTAAAGCCGGTGACCCGATTGCTGTGAAGTTGTACAACGACAACGGCAAACAGAACATGAACTCCTTTAACTTCTCTGATGCCGAATTGAAAGACATTCTGGCATACATCAAAGAAGAAACGGCCAAAGGGCCACAAACCGCTGCTGTAGCTCCTACAGGCGGTGAAACAACAACCCTAAATACAGCAAACAATACACAAGGCATGGATAACGATCAAACAATGATGATCCTGGGCGTTCTGGCAGTGATTCTTGTACTGTCCAGCATCTTGCTTTGGAGAATTAACGGGGTGCTCCAGAAACTCATTTGGGCAAAATTCCCTGAGAAGAAAGAAGAAGAGGAGCCAAGCTGGTACAATTCCAAGTTCATTCCTTGGGTTAGAGGCTTGAATCCGACCATTGCTATCATGGTTGTTATGACCGTTTTCGCTCTGGCATTTGGTGGTTGGTTCTTCCAATACGCTAACACTGAAATAGGTGTTCAGCAAGGATATGCTCCAACGCAGCCTATCAACTTCTCGCATGAGTTACACGCTGGTCAGATGAAAATTGATTGCCAGTACTGTCACTCTACCGCAGACGTGAGCAAGCAGGCTTCGGTTCCACCGGTGAGCACGTGTATGAACTGCCACAACTTCTTCAAACAAGATTCTCCGGAAATTCAAAAATTGAAGACGGCTTACGAAAGCAAGCAGCCAATCAAATGGGTACGTATTCACAACTTGCCTGACCATGCTTATTTCAACCACGCACAACACGTGAGCATTGGTAAAGTAGAATGTCAGACTTGCCACGGTCCAATTGAAACCATGGCGAAAGTATCTCAGCACTCCAGCTTGCAAATGGGGTGGTGTATCAACTGTCACCGCGAGTCTAAAGTAGATGTAGAGAATAACGATTATTACGAGCAATTGCACGCAGACCTGAAAGAGCGCGGTAAACGCAGTATTTCAGTAGCCCACAACGGTGGTCTGGAATGCGGTAAGTGCCATTATTAATTTATTGTAGAACGAAATTCAGCAGCGAACTGATGGAAAATAAAACCAAGTACTGGAAAGGCATTGAAGAACTGGAGAGAACTCCGGAGTTTGTTCAGCTTTCCAAAAACGAATTTGCCGAAGGTCTTCCTTTGGACGAGGTACTGAACGAAAGTGATCTGGACCTGAGCTCCAACAGAAGGGACTTCCTGAAATTCTTCGGATTCAGCGTTTCGGCAGTAGCCCTAGCAGCGTGTAACAAAGCGCCTGTAAAGAATGTGATTCCTTACGTGATCAAACCGGAGGAAGTAACACCGGGCGTTCCAAACTACTACGCTTCTACTTTCGGAAACATTCCGGTAGTGGTAAAAACCCGCGAGGGTCGTCCAATTAAATTGGAAGGTAACGAGAAGTCTAGCCTTACTCAAGGTGGCTTGAACGCAGCCGGTCAGGCCAGCGTTTTAAGTCTGTACGATTCTCACCGCCTACCGGTAGCCTTGAAAGGTGGCCAAACCACTACATGGGCTGAATTGGATAAAGAGGTGATGGCTAAGCTGGAATCAATCAATGCTAAAGGTGGTCAAATTCGCATTGTTAGCGGACAGATTAACAGCCCGGCTACGCGTCAAATTATCGCTGAATTTAAAGCCAGCTATCCAACGGCTAAACACGTGGTTTATGAGCCTGTCAACTACGACGGTATCATTATGGCCAACGAAATGAGCTTTGGAAAAGCAGTGGTACCAACCTATCAGTTCGGCAAAGCCGATGTAATCGTGAGCTTTGGCGCTGACTTCTTAGGTACATGGTTAAATACAGTTCATTACACCAAAGAATACAGTAAAAACCGCGTTCCTGGAACTGACAGTCCGAAGATGTCTCGTCACTACCAGTTCGAGGCGAATATGTCACTTACCGGTACCAATGCGGATTACCGCTTCCCGGTTCGTCCTTCGCAAGAAGGAGCTGCTTTGATGTCGTTGTACAATGCCATCGCTAAAGCAAGCGGCTTAACTCAATTGCCTACTCCGGCCAAATTGGAAGTGGTGGGTAACAACATCGAAAAAGCGGCCAAAGATTTGTTGGCAGCGAAAGGGAAGTCATTGGTTGTTTCAGGTTCTAACGATCCTTACATCCAGTCTTTGGTGAACCAAATCAACTTGGTTTTGGGTAACTACGGACAGACTATCGACATCGATAACTACTACTACGCAAAACAAGGCGACCAGAGCTGGAGCGATTTCGCAGCTGAGGCTTCTAAAGTTGCAGCTGTTATATTCTACGGTGTAAATCCGGTTTACGATGCAGCCAATGGTGCTGCCTTAGCGGAGAATATCAAGAAAATGGAATTGAGCGTGAGCACAGCTTACTATGCTGATGAGACCGCTTCTATCTGTCAATACGTAGCTCCGGACAGCCACTGGTTGGAAAGCTGGGATTTGTCTGAAATCAGCAAAGGCCACTACGGCTTTACTCAGCCTACCATTTCTCCGGTATTCGAAACACGCCAAGCGCAAGCTTCTTTCGCTATCTGGTCTAAGAATGCCGCCATTAAAAACAACGAGTTTAACTACTACGATTATATCCGTGAGGTAGCGAAGAACACCATCTATTCACAAGTTAGCGGTTTCGCTTCTTTTGATGCATGGTGGAACCAAGCCCTCCACGATGGTGTGTTTGAATTACCTATGGCTGCGTCTAACGCACCGGCTAATATGGTATTGGCAAACGATTTAGTATCTAAAATCAACACCAAAGCGGATCAGCCGGAATTGATTCTCTACACCAAAGTAGGTTTGAACGACGGTAAAGACGGAAACAACCCTTGGTTGCATGAGATGCCGGATCCGGTATCGAAGGTATGTTGGGATAACTACTTGGCTATCTCTAAATACGATGCCGCTGAGATGAACTTGAAAAAAGGTGATATGGTGAATGTAAGCAACGGTGCTTACACCATCGAGAAATTGCCTATTCTGATTCAGCCGGGTCAAGCACGTATGACTTTCGCTATCGCTTTAGGTTACGGCCGCAGCGAAGGTGTGAAAGAAGCAGTGGGTAAAAACGCTTTCCCATTTGTGGGCATGAGCAACGGTACCCTGAGCTATAGCACGACCAACTTTAAAATTGAAAAAGCAGACGGTTCTTATGAACTGGCTCAAACACAAACACACCACTCTATCGAGGGACGTGATATCGTAAGAGAAGCTTCTTTGGGCGACTTCAAAAAGAACGCAAAAGCAGCAAACGAAGATCACCTCGGTGCTTTGCGTAAACCGGATGGTAAATTGTACGATCTCTGGAAAGAGTTCGATTACAAAGGCCACAAGTGGGGCTTAGCGGTAGACATGAACGCTTGTACAGGTTGTTCAGCTTGTGTTATTTCTTGCTCTATTGAGAATAACGTTCCGGTAGTAGGTCGCGACGAGGTAAGAAGACGTCGTGAAATGCACTGGATCCGCATCGACCGTTACTACTCTTTCCAACACGAAGGCAGCTACGCTACCAAAGAGGATGAGTACAACCACATCGACGACCACCAGAATGTACGTGTGATTCACCAAGCCATGATGTGCCAGCACTGCGACCACGCACCGTGCGAAACGGTATGTCCGGTATTGGCTACCACACACAGCAACGAAGGTTTGAACCAGATGACGTACAACCGTTGTATTGGTACCAAATACTGTGCGAACAACTGTCCTTACAAAGTTCGTCGCTTTAACTGGTTCCGTTATAACGACAACGATAACTTCAACTACTACTTCAATAACGACCTGGGTAAAATGGTTATCAACCCTGATGTTACCGTACGTACTCGCGGTGTTATGGAGAAATGTTCAATGTGCGTACAGCGTATCCAAGCCGGTAAATTGACCGCTAAATTGGAAGGCAGAAAAGTACAAGACGGTGAGATCAAAACAGCTTGCCAACAGTCTTGTCCTGCAAATGCCATCGTATTTGGCGACATGAACGATCCGGAAAGCGCTATCTCTAAAGCTTTCGCTAAAGAGCGTGCATACTCCGTATTGGAAGAGATAAACGTTCAACCTTCTGTTCGTTACATGACGAAGATCAGAAACGTTGAAGAATCAATTGTAGAAAACGCAGCACACCACTAATAAAAGCAGAAAATGAGTTACGAATCTCCGATAAGAGAACCCCTGGTAACCGGAGGCCGGACGGCTTCAGACGTAACGGCTGAAATTTGTCGCCCTCTGGAAAACAAACCATCCAAATTGTGGTGGTTAGGTTTCACGCTTTCCATCGTCTGTTTGACCATCTTGGTTTATACCTTGGTCAGATCTTCTTTTGAAGGTCTCGGACTTTGGGGTATCAACAAAACTGTAGGTTGGGCTTGGGACATCACCAACTTCGTATTCTGGGTAGGTATTGGTCACGCAGGAACATTGATTTCTGCCATCCTTTTACTCTTCCGTCAGAAGTGGAGAATGTCTATTAACCGCTCTGCTGAGGCGATGACCATCTTCGCGGTATTCTGTGCGGCCATCTTCCCACTGTTCCACATGGGACGTGTTTGGATTGGTCCGGTTTGGGCTTTGCCTTTACCAAACGCACTAGGATCCCTGTGGGTGAACTTTAACTCGCCTTTGTTGTGGGACGTATTTGCGATTTCGACCTACCTTTCTGTTTCCTTGTTGTTCTGGTATTTAGGTATGGTGCCTGATTTGGCTACCATCCGCGATCGTGCAGCAACACCAATCAGAAAATTTGTATACCGTTTCCTTTCCATGGGTTGGGATGGTTCCACCAGAACTTGGGCTCGCTACGAAGTAGTATCCTTGATTTTGGCCGGTATCTCTACACCACTGGTACTTTCGGTACACACAATCGTATCCATGGACTTCGCGACTTCGGTTATTCCGGGATGGCACACCACCATCTTCCCGCCATACTTCGTTGCGGGTGCGATTTTCTCCGGATTCGGTATGGTATTGACGCTCCTCATCATCGCTAGAAAAGTGATGGGCTATGAGAACTACATCACCATTGGTCACTTGGACGCTATGTGCCGTGTGATCTTGTTGACCGGTTCCATGGTAGGTTTGGCTTATATCACAGAGTTCTTCATCGCTTGGTATTCAGGTGTGCAGTATGAGCGTTATGCGTTCTTGAACCGTATGGCCGGACCATACTGGTGGGCATACTGGAGTATGATGACCTGTAACGTAATCTCTCCTCAGTTGTTCTGGGTGAAGAAATGGAGAAGAAATCCAAACTTCATCTTCGTGATGTCCATCATCGTGAACATCGGTATGTGGTTCGAGCGTTTCGTAATTATCGTAACCTCCCTACACAGAGATTACCTGCCATCAAGCTGGGTTATGTATTCACCAACCCTGATTGAGATTGGAATCTTCGTAGGAACCTTCGGATTGTTCTTCACGTGCTTCTTCCTATTTGCGAAGTTCTTGCCGGTGATTAACATGGCTGAGGTGAAGTCTATCCTTCCGGGTAAGGCACATAGCCACGAAGCTGAAGAAGTTAAACAACCTGATTTGGTAACGCAATAATTCCACAGAAATGGCGAATAAGAATAAAAAATACATCTACGGCATTTACGATGACGCTGATGCCATTATGGACTCAGTGCATAAGCTCAGAGGCCAAGGAGTGGAAATCCACGATTGCTACACTCCATTCCCTGTTCACGGTCTCGATAAGGCCATGGGAATTAAAAGATCAAATCTGACCGTTGGTGCCTTTATGTTTGGCGCTCTCGGAGCTACCCTGGCAATTGTGTTCCAATTGTATGTGATGGCAGCAGATTGGCCTATGAATATTGGTGGTAAACCAAACGACGGTTACTATCCTTCATTCATCCCTGTAACATTCGAGTTAACTATTCTCTTTACAGCGTTTGGTATGGCTACTTTGTTTTTCATCCGTACCAAATTGATTCACGGTAAAGTGGAGCAGTTAGTAGACCCTCGTCAGACTGATGACCTCTTCGTTCTCGCAGTAGAAGAGAAGAGCCATAATTTTGATAAAGAAATGGTGAACCGTACCATGATTGATGGCGGCGCACTTGAAATCAGAGAAAGGGAATTAGAAAAATGAAAAGCTTGAAGTTGATTTATGTCGCCGCTTTCAGCGCAACCGCTTTATTCAGCGCTTGTGTTAGCGAAGGAGAAGATCCAGGTGTGGAATACGCTCCAGACATGTACGTATCAAAAGGCTACGAGCCTTATTCCCAGGTAGCAGACCAAGAGCGTTCTATCACGTTCCAAGGCGAAACCTATCTGATTAACAAAGACGGCAAAACCATGCGTGAGCCGGTTCAAGGCACTATCGCTAGAGGCAAGATGGACTTCATCTTTAACTATGTTCCCGGTGATGTAGATGAAAAAGAACGCGCCGGTCGCGAATTGAGTAATCCTGTACCGTTGACACAAGAAAACCTAGAAGCTGGTCGTCGCCACTACAATATCAACTGTGCGCCTTGCCACGGTGATAAAGGACTTGGAGATGGTTTAGTTGGACAGAAATACCCGAAAGGTTTGGTGCCTTCTTACAAAACGGATCGTATCCATAACTTGAAAGACGGTTCACTCTACTATGTTATTACACATGGTTGGAACGTAATGGGTTCTTACGGTAAGATGATCAACCCAACTGAACGTTGGCAAGTAGTTCATTACATCAATTATTTAGAGCAAAATTAATTTCAGATAGATGGCACATACACACACCGTACATCTTACGGAAGAAAGATACAGCATGACCAGCAAAACTCGGAACATCTTGTTCGGGGTATTGGCTATCGGTCTACTTTTGACCATCATTGGCATTTTTCAAGCACAAAGTGGTGCGCATCATGAAGCAGCAGAGCACAGCGCCCTGGTTTCTACCGAAGCCGGAGTAGCAGGTGCTGAAGCCGCTCACCATGGGCCAACTTGGGTTTCCCGTTTGTGGGCGAACCTCTTGTTAAATGGATGGTATACCTTAATTATTGCTTTGGCAGGGACCTTCTTCATCGCAGTTAACTATGCAGCAAATGCTGGATGGGCAACAGGTTTGAAGCGTATTAGCGAGGCCATGGGTAACTATATTCCTGTTGGCTTGGGTATATTCCTTCTGATTGTATTCTTGGGTGGTGATAGTCTTTACCACTGGAAAGCAGACGGCATCATGGATGAGAATTCTCCAAATTACGATTCCATCATCGCTAGCAAAAGCTGGTTCTTGAACGCTCCATTTTACTATGTTGTTGCTCCTTTGTTGGTTGTTGTTTTTTACCTCTTCCACCGCAACTTCAGAAACATGTCTATCCGCGAAGACAAAGAAGGTGGATTGGTATTCTTTAAAAAATCAGTAGCCTTCTCCGGAGCATTCTTGTTCATCTTCGCTTTCGGATTCTCTATCATCTCTTGGGAGTATATCATGTCAGTTGATCCACACTGGTTCTCTACCATCTACGCCATCTACAACTTTGCTATCAGCTTTGTGTGTGGTATGACGGTAATGACCATGTTGACTTTGTTCTTGAAATCGCAAGGTTACCTGAGCTTTATCAACGGTGAGCACATCCACGACTTAGGCAAATTCATGTTTGCGTTTACCATCTTCTGGACTTACATCTGGTTGGCACAGTACCTTTTGATTTGGTATGCCGATATGCCGGAAGAAACGGTTTACTACTACATGCGTCAAGATGGTAACGAGGGTATTTACCAGTTCCAATTCTGGGCTAACCTCTTCTTGTGTTTCTTCATTCCGTTCTTGGCCCTCATGACCCGTAACGCGAAAAGAAACCCAATGTGGTTATACTTGGTTGGTTCAATCATCCTCATCGGTCACTGGAACGATTTGTACTTGATGATCATGCCGGGTGTGATGCAACAATATGCCAGCATTGGTTTGATGGAAATCGGTATGCCAATCTTCTTCGGTGCCCTCTTCGTATTCATCGTATTGAAGGCATTTGAGAAAGCACCAACTTTCCCATTGAAACACCCTTACCTCGAGGAGTCTGTACACCACGATGTAGGACCATAATCGAATTATACAATTTCTTAAGAACCCCGGGGCTATCGCTTCGGGGTTTCTTTTTGGGTGCTAAGGAATTAGATTGAACGATGTCCATTGCAAGAGGATTGAGCCCAGAAGTAGAGGCTTCACTGCTCTGCAGCACACTTCCGAGAGCGGTTTGGTGGCTTTGCCATGCCTGGCGCAGTATAGGAAAACATAAATCGCTATTGGACTATATTTTTAAGAAGCTACGTCCCCCGGAAACAAGCAGACAATAAACAATCACCAGTCAACAAAACCTCCCGATGCTCCTGCAGTTTGGACATAGGATCCTACTTCACCCAATACCGTGGCGTTAAAGGCGGACGTTCATCGTAGAGTCCTTCGAATTCCAATTCAACATACGCCATAGAATCAGGCTTAGGCATATACCAGAATTCGCCCAGTGGGATCAGTTTTGATTTGCTACGGCTAAAGGGAAAGCTACTGTGCAGCACTAAAGGCAGGCTTTTACGTTTTTTAAACTCGGCCTCCACGGCATAGGCATACGGAAGAAAACGGTCTACCTTGTAATGGTATCGGCTAATCAATTTTTCACCGCTGTAAAACATAAGTTGCCAGTGAAATTCCGGAAAAGGACTGAGGATATAGTGAATACCTTCTTGCTCGAGCTGCTTCACTGCCGCTTGAATAGCCGGGATTTCCTTTTTTCGGTCGCGGTAGCGTCCTTCGCCCTTGATCAGCACAGAGGCGCCCATAAAGAAAAGGAAACAGCTTAGGCCGATGGTCCACTGTTTCCAGTTGGTTTGCACAACATAGTGCTTTAATTGATAAGCAATCCACACAAAAAGAAATCCGCTAAAGGGCAGAACATAGCGCGGATGGTAGTGGTTTGTAGAAAGCAATATAAATCCCCAATATGAGAGTCCGGAGGCCAGCAGTACCAAACTGCGCCAATCAATTTTCTTGTGGTTTCTCCAACGCAGATAGGCATTACCAATGGCGAATAGCAGCGCTGCAACAAAAAAGAGGGTAGACGCATACGTAAGCGTATGGAAGGTATAACTTGAGCCTAAAAAGTAATTGCCACCCAAGTGGAAAAGCAATCGCTCAGGGAATAGCAGGATATTGTCTGCCAGGTAATCTAAGGTGAGGGGCTTCGGGTTCCAGAAATCAATTTCTTGCATAGCATAGTGATGCAGAATGAGATAGCTGGATAGAAAGCCTCCAATCGCTAAAAATCCCTTCGTCCAAGAGATTTTTTTGTACCAATCGCCGGCTGCGAGAACAAGCAAGGTTCCCGGAATCCAAAGTGCTTGGGCATAGTAGATCAGAGGAATACCTAGGCCTAAGAACAGCCAGGATCGCCATGTTTCCGGATACCGTTTCATCCAAAATAGGAGCCATGTGCTCGCTAAGAAACTGGTGAGGTAACCACCTCTTGCTTTGATGCTCCAAAAATACCAAGCAGGCAAGGCGGTAAAACTTAAACTTAGCAGGAAGGCGATATGCGGATTACCAACATAGGATTTCATCAAGTGATAAAACCCAATCATGATAAGGCACCACAAGAGCAGCATGCTGGACTGCACCGCAAATTGTCCATAGCCGAAGAAGGTATAAAATAAACTGATGGCTGAGGTTTCCAAGTAGGTGAAGCCGTAACGTTGTCCCCAGAAGAATTTACTGATATCTTTACCTTCCCATTGGTGTTTGGCCATCAGACCCATCAGAGCTTCATCGCCATCCAGAATTTGAGGGTCGAGCAGCTCCGGCAGACGAATCAGAATACTCAAGCAAACAATTAGTACCCAATACAGGTAATCAATGTAAGGATTCGGCTTCTTTTGCATCTAATGGGGTGAAAGATAAGAGAAATAATAAAATCGCAATGCCTAGATTAAGCCTTTTCTGTTTGTTTACCTTAGCTCTTCTGTCTGCCTGCAGTAGGCATTCAGGCGAGTCCATCACCACCGTCGCAACCCAAAGTTCAATGCATATGATACCTAAAGATAGTTTGCCTCAATCGGATTCAGCTTGGAGAGAAGTTCTAAGCGAAGAGGAGTTTCGGGTTTTACGCATGAAAGGTACCGAGCGCCCTTATACCGGACAATACGACCAATTTTGGGATAGCGGTACTTATGTGTGCAAAGCCTGCGGAGCCGAACTTTTTACTTCCGCTACTAAATTTGATGCAGGTTGCGGCTGGCCTAGCTTTTACAAGTCGATCGACAAAAGTAAGGTGATTGAAAAGCTGGATAAAAGCCACGGCATGATTCGGACTGAAGTTTTGTGCGCCAATTGCGGCGGACACCTTGGTCATGTTTTTAATGATGGTCCGGAACCAACTGGCATGCGGTATTGCATCAATTCAGTATCCTTGGGCTTTGTAAAGCAGGATACCTCAGCCAAGCCTTAAAAATACAGTAGCCCACGCATTCGCTAGGTCAGTTACCAATTGAATGCTTATTTTTGCCGCCATGATCAACGGGAAAAAGCTCGTGGTGGTACTGCCCGCCTACAACGCAGAACATACACTGGAAATCACCTACAAAGAGATTCCATTTGATATTGTGGATGATGTGGTGTTGGTAGACGATGCCAGTAAAGACAATACCATTGCGAAAGCCCGTGAAGTTGGGATTCAACACATCGTTGAGCACAAAAAGAACAGAGGCTACGGTGGCAATCAGAAGTCGTGCTATAGCAAGGCATTGGAGTTGGGAGCCGATATCGTTATCATGCTGCACCCCGATTACCAGTATACACCAAAACTCATCCATGCCATGGCCTCCATCATAGCCAATGAGGTATACCCCGTGGTATACGGGTCCAGAATTTTGGGTAAAGGCGCGCTCAAAGGCGGAATGCCGCTGTACAAATACATATTTAACCGCTGCCTTACGCTCACTCAGAATATCCTTATCAACCAAAAGCTCAGCGAATACCATACAGGCTACAGGGCATTTTCAGCCGAAGTATTCAAGAAAATCGACATCGAAGCGAATAGCGACGATTTCGTGTTCGATAACCAGATGACGGCTCAGGTCTTTATGGCAGGTTTTGACATAGCAGAAGTGACCTGTCCAACAAAATACTTTGATGAAGCTTCGTCCATTAACTTCAGCCGCAGCGTAACATACGGGCTCGGTGTATTGCGTACTTCACTCGAATACAGGATGCAAAAATGGGGCATAGCTAAGTATGCTTATTTGAAGGTGAAAAAATGATTCAAATTGGGAATTAATTCTAAAATTGATTCTATCTTATTAACTAAGTGTAAAGAGGCTAGCAGTACGGCCTCTTTTTTTTGTGTCGTTTTTCGAGCATAAAGCTTTAATTATCAGTAAAAAAGAGCTCATCTCGAGGTGCGAAGAAAAAAATACATTTTCGGCTCCTGTTTTTCAACAATGGCACGAACATTGGAAAATAAGGTGTAGGGATTAGTAATTTTTGGTTCATAGGTTCATTCCCCACTCCGTTTTCCCTGGAGTGGGGTTTTTTTTGTCCAATCCTGAAGAGGCAAAAAAAAAGTCCGCCCCAAAAAGGAGCGGACTCGAATCAGTTCATGAGCTCAAGCTTACCTCTCAAATGCTTTTTGAATGGTGAAAGCAATAAACTTGCGGTGCGCTTGCGTGGTTGCATCGCCTTTGGCCTGACTGGCTTTCATCTTCTTCTCAATACTCATGAGGCTCGCGTAGGCAGCTGCTTGACTTACATTGTCGTAATTTGAAGACTTGCCTTTCAGTCCTGCCATATTGATGAGCATACCCACGTAGTTGTTTTGAAGATTCACGCGGAAGGTATTGCAGCTTCCGTTGAGGTCGGCATCAAAAATGGCTTTTTCCAAATCGTTTAATATATCGGTTACCGTATAGGTATTGCCGTACAGAGTTGTATTAGTTACCCTTTCTAATGTATTTGGATGAAGAATATGCACCAACACATTCATTTGAGTGCGCGCTACGCGGCCGTGGATATCCGGGTCTTCACCGGCAGAGAAGAAATTAAATCCTCTGCGTTGTCTTTGCAGGTAGTTGTATAAACCTTGCGGCGCATCAAACGCATTCGGAGCGAAAATTAAACGGCTCAAATGCTTCATGGCTGTTTTTTGGTAATCGCTTGGTACCGGAGTATACGGTGTTTTCGCACCTGCTTGTCCTGCCACACTTCGCTCAACATACACACCGCCGATGTAACGGGAGATAACCGATGAAGCGTTTCCAATTTCGCCGGTTAGGGTGAGGTATGAATTAACCAAAGCTTGGTAACCTTCGCCCTCTTGGGTATAGGTGGTTTTGAGCTTAGCCATTGTTTTGTTGAGCATCTCAATACGGGATGCGGAATAGTTAACGGCATCGCCCGAAATATCAAAAATCATCACACGAGGATCAGCACCCTTGCCTGGAGAACGCATGTCGTCGGCGTCGTTGCCAAACATCAGTTCCTTTTCGGTTGAACGGGCTAAAATCTTATTTAGGCGTGCTTCTTCTGCAGCCGGATCTTCTAAACCTGGAGAATAGGCGTATTCGATTGCCCAAAGATCATAAGGACCCGGCTTGGTCGTATAGAAATCGCCTTGCTTGCTGTGATCCGGGTTGATGTTGATGGCCGGATAATCCATAACCGAACCAATCAGTCCGATGGTGCCGGTTTTAGATTTATCGTGAATCTCTTCAGGCAACCAAAGGTTCGATGCTTTCATGTTGTGCATCAAGCCCATGGTATGACCCATCTCATGCAGGATAAGGTAGTAGATAGCGGATTTGATAAACTCATCTTGTTGTTCTGCCGTGGCATTATGGGCCAAGAGATTCGACATGCCCAACATGGTATTGTGGTGTAAGAGTTCACCGACATGGCAAGCATGTTGGTCAGTTGGAGCACCTTCTACTTGATTTTCCCAATCAGGCAATTCCAAACCTGCGCTTGTGAAGAGCTTGTATTGATTGATGCGATTCGTTAGGAATACAAATTCCAACATGATATCAGCACCCAAAATCTCTCCGGTACGTGGGTTTACAAAACTAGGACCATAGCCACCAAAAGGCGGACGAGGTGAAGAGGTCCAGCGCAATACGTTATAGCGAATATCGCCGGCATCCCAATCAGCGGTGTCGGGTTGAATCAATACTTCAACGGCATTTTTGAAACCTGCTTTTTCAAAGGCCTGATTCCAGGCTAGTCCGGCTTGACGAATGGTTTCGCGGTATTCCACCGGAGTAGTGTTTTCTATCCACCAGGTAATGGGCTTAACCGGCTCAGAAAGGGCTGCAGTCGGATCTTTTTTCACCAAGTTCCAGCGGTGAATCACATCGCGGTAAGGGGTAGCCGAGAACGAGGTCATATCATTTACCTGCTCCATAAAATACCCAACACGCGGATCGTCTTTTCTTGGAACGAAATCGTTATCAGGTACTTCAATAAAACTATGCTGCATTTGGATGTTTACCGAACGTGGGTCAGCTACTTCATTGCCACCAGAAATAAAAGCGCCGGGGTTATCAAACACGTATTCAATAACAAGATCGGTATTGGAAGGGTAGTTCCTGATTTTCTGGTAACTGCTCTTTTTGGGGTTCAAACGTCCAAGGCGAAAGCTAAAAGGCGAACCCAAGCCCGGAATACTTGGCGGTGTGACGCGGGCTAAATCTTCGCCAATAAAAATTTCATCGGCACTCAAGAGGTAGATGGAGTCTTTGGTTTTAGCGATGATGCCTTCGCTTACCAACACTGAGCTGGAAATATTGGCATCGGCAGCTTTGCTGATAGCGTTGGTGCTATCGAAATAGAAATTGATGTTTTCCTTCACAAACTCAATTCTATCGTAGCGCTTCCGTAACTTGAAGATTTCATTATCGCGGTAAGAGCCGCGGTGGTGTCCGGCTTGCAAAACACCATTTTCGGTATAAGCAAAGTAGATAAACTCCTTACCCAATTGTGCGGCGCTAACTTGCATATAGGCCTTGCCTGTAGTGGTATCTTGGTAAATAGGAAAGAGGCCCGGATAGCGCTTCATTCCTTTGGTCTTCACTTCAACAGTGGGCACGCCGCTCGGTTTCTGAGGCGGAGTCATGCGAACTTGCTTTTTAGGTTTGCAAGCTGTCATTAGAATGAGCACAGCCGACAATCCAAACAGTAAACTCTTTTTCATAAAATCAATATTGATATGGCAAAGTAGGCGCTTTTAAGCGATATGGCGAAGGATTTTTCCGACTAAACCAACTTAAATTCGGTTGAAATAAAAGGCAATTGGCCATTGGAGCTCAGGCTTCTCTTTTCTTTTTTTCTAAATTCGAACGCAATCGAAATGGATATGAAAAAGAACGCATTATTTCTCCTATTTGCCCTTTTTACAGCAAGCACTATGGCACAAAAAGCAATGCAGCCTGCCGATCTCTTTAAAATCGGACGTATAGGCGGGGAAACGGTTTCGCCCGATGGGAAACACATCATCTATACCGTTACACGCTACGACATCGAAGCCAACAAAGGCGTGCGCCAGCTTTACCGCTATTCCGTAAGCGATAAAAAGACACAAGTTCTGGTAGATGAGTCGTTCAACCCTTCACAAATAGCCTTCAGCCCGGATGGTAAGCGAATTGGATTTCTTTCTTCCAAATCCGGCTCAGACCAGTTATGGGAAATCCCTAGCGAAGGGGGCGAAGCCAGCCAGATTACAAAAATTGAAGGAGGCATTACCTTATTTGTATATGATCCTACAGGCATCAATCTGTTGGTTGGACGCCGCATCAAAATGGATAAAAAAGCGAATGAGCTCTATCCCAAATACCCTAAGTCAGAAGCCCGAATTCTAAATGGACTGATGTACCGCCATTGGAATGAATGGAGCGATTACAGTTTCAACCATATCTTTTTGCTGCCTTATGTTGCCGCCGGGGAGCCAAAACTGGTCGATCTTTTAGAAGGCGAAAAATACCATACCCCGACAATGCCTTTCGGTGGTGTGGAAGAATTGGCCTTTTCTACCGATGGCGCCAAGGTTTACTATACCTGCAAAAAACTCTATGGCACACAGGCTGCCAATTCAACAAATACAGATATTTACGAATACACCATCGCCAATGGAAAAACACGCAACCTAAGCGAAAGCAATAAGGGTTACGATAAAGCGCCACAGGCTTCCTCTGATGGTAAATACCTGGCTTGGCTCAGCATGGAAAGAGCCGGTAATGAAAGCGATAAAAACCGAATTATGCTGCACGACATCAAGTCGGGCACCACAAAAGATCTTACCCAAGATTTTATCTATTCCGTAGATGGTTTTAGCTGGTCTACAGATAACAGTAGCTTGTATTTCACTTGCGCTATTGCTGCCACACACCAGATTTTTAAACTCGAATTGAAATCGGGGGCCATTACACAACTCACCAAAGGAGAGCACGACTATACCTCTGTGCAGTCGTTTGGAAAGGGGAAAAATGAAAGCTTATTGGCCGGACGGATGAGCATTTCCTCTCCAAAAGGACTTTACCTGGTTTCTGTGGCAGGCGAAGAAGTGAAACAAATTGATGATGTCAACCAAGCTCACTTAGCCTCACTCGCTATGGGGAAAGTGGAAAAGCGCATGATACGCGCTACCGATTCAGCGGAAATCCTCACTTGGGTAATCTACCCGCCCAATTTCGATAAGACTAAAAAATACCCAACCTTGTTGTATTGCCAGGGCGGACCGCAGAGTCCGGTCAGTCAATTTTTCTCTTATCGCTGGAACTTCCAACTTATGGCTGCTCAAGGTTATATCGTGGTAGCACCAAATCGCAGAGGCTTACCGGGTTTTGGGCAAGAATGGACAGATCAGATTTCGCACGATTACGGCGGACAAGCCATGCAAGATTTGCTGAGCGCCATAGACCACATGGCCAAAGAACCGTTTGTAAACAAAGATAAACTGGGGGCAGTAGGTGCGAGCTTTGGCGGCTACAGCGTGTATTGGCTGGCCGGAAACCACAACAATCGCTTTAAAGCCTTTATCTCCCATTGCGGTATGTTCAATATGGAGAGCTGGTACGGTACCACCGAAGAAATGTTCTTCGCTAACAACGACAACGGCCCGTATTGGCTCGAAAAGAACAAAGAGAACTACCTGAAGCACAGTCCGCATAAATACGTGGAGAACTGGAATACACCGATCTTAGTCATCCACAATGAACTCGATTACCGCGTTCCTCTATCCGAAGGTATGCAGGCCTTTACCGCCGCTCAACAGAAAATGATTCCGAGTAAATTCCTGTATTTTCCGGATGAAGGACATTGGGTAAATAAACCGCAAAACGCACTGCTCTGGCAAACCGTTTTCTTCGAATGGCTGGATCAGTGGCTGAAATAAAAAGCTATGAAAAGGGACTTCGGTCCCTTTTTTTATGTTGAACCAAATTTGGAAAATTCGCGTTAGGGTAAGCAACGCTATTGAAGTAATACTACTCTTTAGTTTGAACCCCTAGTCATGCGAAAACTCACCATTTGTAGTATTATTCTGTTATACTTCAGTTCCTGCTCAAAAGAAGAAGAGGGATTAAGACCCGGCGATTACCTCATTTTTGGATATTATTACGATTGTCCGGCAGAGACCTGCGTGGAATACTTCAAGCTGGAAGGTTCCAAGTTATACGAAGACCGCAAAGATGAGTACCCTGAATTCAGATTCGAACCGGACTTGGATTTCGCCGAATTGAATTCCGCTAAATGGGAGCTGGTGAAGGATTTACCTGAAAAATTTCCAAGTGTATTGTGGGAAACCAAGGAGACTGTCTTTGGCAATCCAGACAAGTACGACCAAGGAGGTTTGTACGTGCGAATCAAACAAGGAAGCAAAGAAGGCTATTGGTTTTTAGATAAAGATCCACGTATGGTCAATCCTGAAATACGCAGTTTTGTGCACATCCTAAATGCACGCCTAGCGATGATATGCGATTAGGGAATAGTCTTTGACCCGATACAGCCATGATACGCCTACTTTTACCCCTAGCCTTTGTCCTTTTTTCCCAATGCAGCTCAATCCAGGCTTCCAAGGAACAGAACCCAACTGAATCAGAGCTTGTATCCATACAATGGGGCAAAAGTTTCGGTATGTGTCGAGGCTATTGTTTCGAAGAATTCACCTTCACACCCGACTCTGTTTACCGCCTTCGCAAGAGCTGGCAGCCGGAATTACACCCGCAGCAAGATTCGGCTTGGAAAGAACCTGCAGCCTATGCCTTATTCTCAGCGCATGCTAACTTTGATTCACTTCAAATTCTTGGCGATCGCCTAGGTTGTCCGGATTGTGCAGATGGAGGCTCGGAGTGGCTTGCATTCCGTAAGGCGAACGGACAAGAACATAAAGTGGTATTTGAGTTCGGTTCAAGTCCGGAATCTCAAGCGAAGCTTTTGATGCATATTCGCGAGTGGTATGACAGAAACTTTAGAAAGTAAACTCGCATCACTAGGCCTAAGCCTGCCGCAGCTGAGCACGCCGGGAGGTTCGTATACATCTGTCAATGTAAGAGGCCGTATTGCCTATCTAGCCATCCAATTTCCCATTTGGAATGAAGAATACCGATTCCAAGGTATTATAGGTGAGAGCATCAGCACAGTTCAGGCTGTGGAGGCTATGCAATTGTGCGCTTTGAATGTACTAGCCCAACTAGAATCGAAGATTGGCTTAGCTAAAATCGAAGGACTCAACCACCTCGACGCCTATTACAGAGGTACAGATACCTGGGATGATGCGCCCATCGTGGTAAATGGAGCTTCTGATTTATTTGTAGATGTTCTGGGAGAAAAAGGAAAACACAGTCGTTCCATCTTCGGAGTGAAAGACCTGCCTCGTCAGTTTTGTGTGGGTTTGACCACCAGCTGGACCTTAGCGTCCGAGTAATTCACCCATCAGAGCATCCAGCTGATCCAAGTAAAGCATATTAGGTCCATCGCTTAAACCTTTGTCGGGATCAGGATGTACTTCCATAAAGTAGCCTTGTACCCCAAAAGCTTTGGCTGCCTTGGCCATATACGGCACAAACTTACGGTCGCCACCCGATTTCCCGCCCGCGCCGCCCGGACGTTGCACAGAATGCGTACAGTCCATGCAAACAGGGAAACCGAACTCGGCCATGTCGTGTAAGTTTCTAAAATCAACTGCCAGGTTATTGTAACCGTACATGTTACCGCGTTCCGTTAAAATGATTTGATCGTTACCACTGTCTTTTACCTTTTGAGCCGGGTAGAACATGTCGGCACCCGACAGAAACTGCGCTTTTTTGATGTTCACAATCTTGCCGGTTTGGGCTGCGGCTACCAGTAGGTCGGTTTGGCGGCACAAGAAAGCAGGAATCTGCAATACATCTACAACCTCCGCTGCAACCGCTGCTTGATGGCTTTCGTGGATATCGGTAACCAAAGGAAGGTCAAATCGCTCTTTCACCAAGCGCAGCATCGCTAAACCTTTTTCCAAACCCGGTCCGCGGTAAGCCGACAGCGAGGTACGGTTCGCTTTATCGAAGGAGGCTTTGAAAACTATCGGCACGCCATACTTTTCTCGGAGTCTACTCAGTTCTTCAGCAACCGTATAAAGGAGTTCTTGGTTTTCAATGACACACGGTCCTAGAAAGAAAAAGGGTTCGTTTTGAAAGCGTTGGAATAGCGACATGCTGCAAAACTACTAAAGGATTCATGCAATGGTGATATCCGTCACAATTTCTTTAGCGCAGAAAGTTGACCTTTGAACTCGAATGGAAGTATTAGGCTATGTTGCTTCGCTCCTCATTGGAATCTCGTTGGGATTGCTTGGTGGGGGAGGATCCATCCTTACCGTTCCGGTTATGGTCTACCTGTTTGGCGTGGATCCTGTTTTGGCAGCGGCGTATTCTTTGTTCGTGGTAGGCATCAGCAGTTTAGCTGGGGCCATAGGGAAAATTAAACGCCGCGAAGTCAACCTGAAAATGGCCTTGCTCTTTGGTGCGCCATCTATGATGATGGTATTTCTGACGCGTAAATTTATCATACCCCTCATTCCGGAGACCCTTTTCAGCCAACGTTTCTTCGAAATCGGGAAATCAGATTTTCTCATGCTCTTGTTCGCTTTGCTGATGCTATTTGCCGGAAGATCCATGTTGAAGCCGCGCAAAGAAGAAGACTTGAGCGATGCCAAAACACGTTTGCCCTTTTGGTTGATCCCGCTTTTGGGGTTGCTGGAGGGCAGCGTAACCGGACTGGTAGGTGCCGGAGGCGGATTTATCATCATACCTGCCTTGGTGCTCTTCTGCCATGTGCCCATGAAAATGGCCGTAGGTTCTTCCTTGCTTATCATCTCAGTTAAATCGCTTGTGGGCTTTACAGGCGACTTAAGCAACTATACCATTGATTGGAACTTGCTGCTAGGCGTAAGTGCTTTAGCGATAGTGGGTATCTTTTTCGGGAACAGGCTTTCGCTTAAAGTGGATTCCTCCAAACTGAAAAAAGGTTTTGCGTGGTTTGTGTTGAGCATGGCAGCCTGGATTCTTATTCAGTTGTTTTTCGTTTAACTTAAGTGACTTACATCACCTTTTCGGCTTGAGGCACTTTGTAATTTTGAAGTGTAATTAAATGCAAAAATCATCTATCATGAAAATAGAACAGATTTATACCGGCTGCCTGGCTCAAGGCGCCTACTACATCCAATCAGGCAATGAAGTAGCCATTATTGATCCCTTGCGTGAAGTTCAACCTTATATTGAAAAGGCTGAGCAAAATGGCGCACACATCAAATACGTTTTTGAAACCCACTTTCACGCCGATTTCGTGTCAGGTCACATTGATCTAGCGAAGAAAACCGGTGCACAGATTGTGTACGGTCCAACCACCATGCCTATGGGCTTTGAAGCACTAGTGGCTACAGACGGACAAGAGTTTAAAGTTGGGGATCTTACCGTTAGAGCGATTCATACGCCCGGACATACCATGGAAAGTACCTGTTACTTGCTTTTGGATGCATCAGGAAAAGAACAAGCCATCTTTACAGGCGATACCTTGTTTATAGGTGATGTAGGTCGGCCTGACCTTGCTCAAAAAGTCGTGAAAGACCTGACGCAAGAAAAACTCGCTTCGCATCTATTTGATTCATTGCGAAACAAGCTGATGACCTTACCGGATGATATTATGGTATATCCGGCTCACGGGGCAGGCTCTGCTTGCGGTAAAAACATGAGCAAAGAAACGTCGGATACACTCGGACATCAAAAAGAGACGAACTATGCTTTAAGGGCCGATATGACCCGCGAAGAGTTCATCAAAGAAGTGTTGAACGGTTTAATGCCGCCTCCGGCCTATTTCCCTAAGAATGTTATGATGAACATTCAAGGTTACGATAGCATTGATTCTGTATTACATAAAGGTACGCAGGCCTTGAGTCCGGAAGCCTTCGAAGCAGCGGCTAACGAGACTGGAGCGGTTATCTTGGATACCCGCGCCCCACAAAGCTTTGCGGCCGGATTTATTCCCAACTCCATCAATATTGGTATCGATGGAAGCTTTGCGCCTTGGGTAGGAACCTTGATTCCGGATATTCGTCAAGAAATTCTACTTATCACCGATGAAGGTAGGGAAGAAGAGGTGGTAACTCGCTTAGCCCGTGTTGGTTATGATAATGCAATCGGTTATCTTCGTGGGGGCGTTGAAGCTTGGAAAATGTCAGGAAAAGAATTGGACTACGTCGAATCCATCGATGTGCTCGAATTCAAAAACCGATTCGAAGCAGGAGAAGGGAAAATACTGGATGTGCGTCGCAAAAGTGAATACGATTCAGAGCATGTTGTAGAAGCTCAGAATATTCCCTTAGACTACATTAACCAAAATATGGCGGAAGTTGACAAAGACCAAAAGTACTTTGTACATTGCGCCGGAGGATACCGCAGCATGGTGTTTATCTCCATCCTGAAAGCGAGAGGGTACGATAACCTGATCGATGTTCAAGGCGGATTTGGAGCCATCAAAAAAAGCGGGGTCTTTCATGTGACAGACTACGTTTGTCCAACTACACTTTTGTAAGTTCTTTATTAGGTTCATAGGTTCAAGGAGGCCGGTTCGCCGGCCTCCTTCTTTTTAACATAGCATGATTTATTTCGCACTCGGAGGTTTAGGCATCGGCGGATTAGCCGGATTCCTGTATTGGAAGAAAGTAGGTTGCGTAGACGGTACCTGTCCTACCTTCACCACCAAATACAGCAGTATTATTTATGGTGCGGCCTTGGGGCTGTTCCTAGCCCAACAGGTATTTGATTGGATGAACTAAGCCCTAGCGCTTAAAACCGATTCCGGGACGGTTTTCTCCCCAAATATTCCAGCCGCGCTCTAAAATGAGCGCATCAATCACTTCTCTCAGAACTCCCTTGCCACCCGGTTTGCGGGTAAGGTATTTTACGTGTGGCACTACAAAAGGAGAGGCATCTGCCGGAGCGATAGCCAGACCTACTTCTTTGAAAATGGGAATATCAATCACATCATCTCCCAAGTAAACGATGTTTTCATCTTTTAACTTAAACTCTTGCTTGAAGGCAGCATAGGCTTCCAGCTTGTCGTCTTGGCCAAGTCTTACAAAATCTATTTTGAGGGCTTTCATGCGCGTTTCAGCGGCTATGGATTGTCTTCCGGAGATTGTCCCGAACAGAATGCCCTTTTCCTGCATAAAGCGAATCAGCTGACCGTCGCGCACATGGAAACTTTTAATCTCTTCTCCGTTTGCATCCAGCGTGATGCTGCCATCGGTGAGCACACCGTCAATATCGAACAGGATTGCTTTGATTTTATCGCCAAATTGAAACATGGTCGAATTTAAGCTAATGAATTGAGGAATACAGCTGGAGATAGAAGAATGAAGCCTTGGTTTGATAGGATCTTGAGGATATAGGTCCATTTTTTTGTGAAAAAATCTGCTCCGGACTAACTAAAAGTACGTATTATAGCGTTTGATATACAGATAATTTTGAACCTACTAGCTTTCAAGATGACTAAGAAAATGAAGTGGATACGTGTTCTGATATGGACTCTAGCTATACCGTTTGGCACCTTCGGCAGTCCTTTAGGAGCCGCAGCTGCAAAAGATACCACCCGTTCTTTGGTCCATATTAATTATGCTAATTTCTGTACCGGTTGTTTACAGAACTTTTCAAGTTATATTGATTTTGCGGCGAAGTCCGGCATTCAAGTCGATTTGTTTCTGTTTGGCTTGGAGGAACAATACCAAGAAGAGTTTTTAAAAGACGAACTAGGGCTAATGGGTACAGAAGGGTATCGCCTGCTCAGTGAAGCGGAATTTGAAAGTTTAAATTTAAAACCTAGTGCAGAGCATCGCGTTTATTTCTTTCATCAGAACACATTGCTCGGCTCAGAGTCTTGCAATGCCTATTTAGGTGAAGGCAATTTTTCTACAGCTGCTCAAAGCTCAGCACCGGTGATTGATTCAGTTCACATTCAAGGCGATTTCTCAGGTCTGCGGTACCGTTCAATTTTAGTGCATAAAATTGGTGAGAAGGATATGCTCATACAAGGCCTTGGACATCAAACGGCTTTAGAGCGGTATTCTTTCGGCGAAACCTTGAAAAAGGAAAATTTAGTAGACAGCCTCTATTCGAAGTTACCTCAATTTTATCAGGTTTATTTTGGACAAAAAGAATGGAGAAAGTCATATCAAACTCGGAATGGGGTAGTTAATTCAACGGGGAAACTATTTGGTAAGTACGACATTACCATCAGAAGTGTTCAGGTTGAGGAATCAGGCACCTTTGTAATGTGTAGCCTTTATCTTTTGACTGCCGATAGTTCGTTGGTTCACACATCACTTTTTGTCCAATATGCCAAGGGCGAAATGATTAATTATTGGATTGAAACGGAGAAGTCTAATTCGTCTAATTATGTTTTGCTTTCTGGGCTTTGCGAAAGATTTTTAATCGAAGGTGATAGCGCTTATTTCCCAGTATACAACCCACAAAAGGATTACAACGAGAAACTGTATAATTTAGGGAAGTATTCGCTTGGAAAAGACCATCAATTAAATCTAATCGCGATTCAATCGTTTTTTGAACCCGCGGAAAAGAAGGAGCTACTTTCCTCTAATTCAAATAATTTCTTTTCAGATAGAGCTATTTGGCGCCAAGATGGTGAGTTGAGAGTTGCGTATGATTTAATGCCGTTTGTATATGATTCCACTAACGAGGTAGTTGACACCCTTCATCTTTATTCAAAGAACTGGTTTTTGGAGCCAGGCATGAAAACAGTTAAGCGAAAAATAAGAGAAGGAAATTTTGATTTGCCTTACATGCAACAAGTATTCAAAAACGGCAATCAATGGATAGTTAGCGCGAACGAATTTGGCGATCGTACCATTACCGCGTATGATACCAACTGGAACCTGCTGCACAAAGCAGTGTTTAAAGGACAAGCTGAGACTTTTTATCCCTACGTTTTTGATGGTAAACTCGTTTATACCAAACGTTTCGGGGCCAAAAAGGAAACACTGTATATCTATGAAATGGACTTAGACCAACTTTTTAAGGATTGATCCATTTCACAATGCTAGTGGCCATCTAAGCATCCAGCTGGCCCATTCTAGTAGCTCAAACAAAAACGGCCTCTCCGAAGAAAGGCCGTTCAGCTTATATACTAAGAACCGGTGTTAAGCTTTCAAATCAAAACGGTCTAAGTTCATCACTTTGGTCCAAGCTGCCACGAAGTCGTGGATAAACTTAATGCTCGCATCCTTGCTAGCATACACCTCGGCAATAGCTCTTAACTCCGAGTTTGAACCAAATACCAAATCAGCTCTGGAAGCGGTCCACTTAACTGAACCGGTAGTTCTATCCCGGCCTTCAAAGGTCTCTTTCGAATCGTCTTTCGCGGTCCAAACTGTGCTCATATCCAGCAAGTTCACAAAGAAATCGTTGCTCAATTGTCCCGGATTCTGGGTCAACACACCCAATTTTGATCCGTTGTAATTGGTATTCAGCATACGCATTCCACCCACTAATACAGTTAACTCAGGGGCTGTCAAAGTGAGCAGTTGAGCTCTGTCTACTAACAATTCTTCCGTGGCTACGCTGAATTTCTTTTTCAGGTAGTTGCGGAATCCATCGGCTTGTGGTTCCAATACCGCAAATCCTTCTACATCGGTTTGCTCTTGGCTTGCATCTACACGTCCGGCTGTGAAAGGAACGCTAACGGCATGTCCGGCTGCCTTAGCCGCCATTTCAATACCTACACCACCTGCCAATACAATGAGGTCAGCTAGCGAAACGCGTTTGTTTCCACTTTGCGCTTGATTGAACTCCGTTTGAATCTGAGTTAACTTGCTCAATACCTTGTCTAACTGGCTTGGGTTATTCACTTCCCAATAGCGTTGTGGCGCCAATCTAACACGTGCACCATTCGCGCCGCCGCGTTTATCTGAGCCGCGATACGTGGAGGCAGAAGCCCAGGCTGTGCTCACCAATTCACCAACGCTTAAACCTGATTCAGCAATGCTTTTCTTCAAGGTAGTGATGTCGGCGTCGTTGATTAGGTCATAGTCGACAGCCGGCAATGGGTCTTGCCAGATAAGGTCTTCAGCCGGTACTTCCGGACCGAGGTACAACGACTTCGGACCCATATCGCGGTGGGTCAATTTAAACCAAGCTCTAGCGAAGGCATCCGCAAACTGATCCGGGTTCTCGTAGAAACGACGTGAAATTTTCTCGTAGGCCGGATCAAAGCGAAGGGATAAGTCGGTGGTGAGCATCGTAGGACGGTGTTTTACTTCCGGACGGTGAGCATCCGGGATAAAGGCATCGGTACCTTTGGCTACCCATTGTTTGGCGCCTGCCGGGCTGGTGGTCAATTCCCATTCGTAGGAGAATAGGTTTTTAAAGAAGTTATTGCTCCATCGCGTTGGAGTTTCGGTCCAAGTCACCTCCGGACCACCTGTAACGGTATCCGCTCCTTTACCTGAACCATTTTTGCTGGTCCAGCCCAAGCCTTGTTCTTCAATGCTAGCGGCTTCCGGTTCAGGACCTAATAGGGCAGGATCGCCATTACCGTGTGCTTTACCAAAGGTATGTCCGCCTGCAATCAAGGCTACAGTTTCCTCGTCGTTCATCGCCATTCTAGCGAAGGTTTCACGGATATCACGTGCTGCTGCAATAGGATCAGGATTGCCGTTAGGGCCTTCCGGGTTTACGTAGATGAGTCCCATTTGCACAGCTGCCAATGGATTCTCCAAATCGCGGTCGCCGGAATAACGTTTGTCGTCTAGCCACTTCACTTCCGATCCCCAGTACACGTCTTCTTCCGGTTCCCAAACGTCTTTTCTTCCTGCAGCAAAGCCGAAGGTCTTAAAGCCCATGGATTCCAGCGCCACGTTACCGGCTAAGATCATCAAGTCGGCCCAAGAGATTTGCTGACCGTATTTCTGTTTGATCGGCCACAACAAACGGCGTGCTTTGTCGAGGTTGGTATTGTCAGGCCAGCTGTTCAGCGGAGCAAAACGGTGTTGTCCGGTTCCCCCGCCACCGCGACCGTCGCCTGTACGGTAGGTACCGGCACTGTGCCAAGCCATGCGGATAAAGAACGGACCATAATGTCCAAAGTCGGCCGGCCACCACTCTTGGGAGTCGGTCATCAAAGCATGCAAGTCGGCTTTCAGCGCGTTGTAGTCCAAATGACTAAAGGCCTTGGCATAGTCAAAGTCTTCGCCTAAGGGATTGGATAAGTTTGAATTCTGACGTAGGATGTTCAGCTTCAGTTGATTTGGCCACCATTCACGGTTCGACGTACCGGCGCCGGCAACCGGGCGGGCATGGGCACCGTGAAAAGGGCATTTGCTTTCAGTGGATTCACTCATATGATTAAAATTTTGTTGGCTAATGGTGATTGGGATTATTCCCTCCTTACAAAGTTGTCGTATCTATCTTATTTATAAAAACGATATTATCGATGTTATAATCGATTTCATAAATGATAAATTTGCACTATGAATATACAGCAATTTCAGTATGTCTTGGCAGTGGCAGAGCATAAACATTTTGAGCAAGCGGCTGAAAAATGTTCCATCACGCAGTCTACGCTAAGCACCATGATTGGGAAGCTGGAAGATGAGCTGGCTGTGAAGTTATTTGATAGAAAAACCAAACCGGTATCGCTCACTAAAGAAGGAGAGGAGCTTATTACTCAGATGCAAGTGGTGATGAAGGAAATTAGTGCCTTAGAGAAC
>FWPV01002537.1_pt1 | contig 44494 bp, 40 predicted proteins | sample 2228371 | NCBI WGS metagenome assembly FWPV01 (sample SAMEA103939776, study PRJEB20133) | metagenome
GTGCTGGCCATAGATGTTCACCATCAGTCGGCCCACCTCGGCGAGCATCTGGATGCTCGAGAGCTGACCGTTGACATATGCCCGGCTCCTTCCACCCTTGGACAGTACCCGCCTCAGCAGGACCTCGCTCGACGAGTCCAGTCCAAGGGATCTCAGGGCCTCCATGTGCTCGCGGGCGCCCGAGAGATCGAACAGTCCTTCCACCACCGCCTCCGATGCCCCCTGGCGCACCTGCTCGGGGGAACCCCTCGCACCCAGGAGGAGCTGTATGGCCTCGATGAGGATGGACTTTCCAGCCCCTGTCTCCCCTGTCAGCACGGTGAGCCCAGGACCCAGATCGATGAACAGCTCGTCGATGATGGCGAAGTTGGTTATATGCAGTTCCGCCAACATCATCTCAGGGGCCTCCCCTGAATCAACCCCCTATCAGCGCTCCCCCCATCGCAGCTTGCTTCGGAGCACCTCGAAGAAACTCCGGTGCGGGGACTTGATCAAGCGGATCGGCTCATCAAAGGTCCTGACCTCCACACGATCGCCCTCCTGCACGTCGTAGCCGACCTGGCCGTCGAAGGTGAGAAACACGCGGCCTCGCGCGGCGGCCACCGAGACCTCGATCTTAGCGTCTTCGGGGAGGATGATGGGCCTGTTGGTCAGGGTATGCGGGCAGATAGGTGTCAGGATGATGCACCCAAGGGATGGGTGGACGATGGGCCCCCCTGCGGAGAGATTGTAGGCGGTGGAACCAGATGGGCTACTGACGATGAGTCCATCGGCCTTGAATGTGGTCAGGTATCGGCCGTCGATGCAGGTCTCCAGATCTATGATCCGTGCCAAGGCCCCCTTGTTGACCACCACGTCGTTGAGCACCCTCTGGCGGGCCATCTCCTCCCCGTTTCTTCGCACCACCGCCTCCAGGAGGCTCCTCTCGGTCACGGATACCTCCCCCCTGAGCACCATCTCCAGGACCGGGAAAAGGTCCTCCAGGGTGACCTCGGTGAGGAACCCCAGCCCCCCTGCGTTTACCCCAAGGAGCGGCACCCGGGTCCCGGCCAGCAGCCTGGCAGCGCTGAGCAGGGTCCCGTCTCCTCCCAGCACCACCAGGACGTCCACATGGGAAGGCAGTTCCTCCCTCGGCTGGGAGGGCAAGCCCGGGGAGAGGGCCGCCAGGTCCTCCTCCACCAAGCACTCCACCTCGCGGGCGGCCAACCAATCCGCCAAGGTCGAGGCAGCGCGGACAACCTGTTCCACGCTCTTCTTGCCCACGACACCGACCCTCCGGATCACCACTGGCCTCACCCCCTGGGAGACAACCAGGATTTGTACCATAGCCCCTCCTGGGTGTCAAAAGGTTTGGCCGGCACCGCTCGCTCATTGAAGAGGCGGGCTTCAAGTGATATAAGGATCCAGGGGGAGTGAGGATGGACCTCTTCGACAGGGCCTCAGGCGATGCCCATGCTCGGGATGTGCCCTTGGCCGACAGGATGAGGCCCAGGACGTGGGACGAATTCGTAGGACAGGGTCACCTGGTTGGGCCCGACTCCGCCCTGAGGAGGGCAGCTCAGGCCGGGCGGCCCTTCTCCATGATCCTCTGGGGCCCCCCTGGGAGCGGCAAGACCACCTTGGCCAGGCTCGCGGCCCAGGAGAGCCGGTGCCGCCTGGTGGCCTTCTCCGCGGTCCTCTCCGGGGTCAAGGAGGTCCGCCACATCATAGATGAGGCAAGACAGCTCAAGGCCCTTCGAGGGACCAGGACCATCCTCTTCGTGGACGAGCTGCACCGCTTCAACAAGGCCCAACAGGACGCCTTCCTGCCGCACGTGGAAAGGGGGGACATCCTCTTCTTCGGGGCCACCACGGAGAACCCATCCTTCGAGGTCAACGCCGCGCTGCTGTCGCGCTGCCGCGTCTTCGTGCTCCACCCCTTGTCCCAGGAGGACATACTATTGATCCTGCGTCGTGCCGTTGGCGACAGGGAGCGTGGCCTGGGCTCGCTCGCCGTGACCGTGGAGGAGGGCGTCCTGGAGGCGGTGGCGGCCTCATCCAACGGGGATGCCAGGGTGGGCCTCAACCTCCTGGAATCCCTCGTGCTCGCCACCCAGGAACAGGGGGATGGGGCGAGGCACCTCAGCCTGGATGCCGCGCGCAGGCACATCCATCAGCATCCCTTGCTCTACGACAAGGGTGGGGAGGAACACTTCAACCTCATAAGCGCCCTCCACAAGAGCCTTCGCGGGGGTGATCCCGACGCGGCCTTGTACTGGCTGGCGAGGATGCTCGAGGCCGGGGAGGACCCCCTTTACGTGGCCCGGCGCATGGTCAGGTTCGCCTCCGAGGACGTGGGCCTCGCAGACCCTCGCGCCCTCCAGGTGGCCTTGGCAGCCAAGGATGCCTTCCACTTCCTGGGCCCACCCGAGGGGTTCCTGGCCCTGGCCCAGGCCGCGGTCTATCTCGCCCTTGCCCCCAAGAGCAACTCCCTCTACACCTCCTACGGCAAGGTACAGGAGACCATCGGCCGCACGGGGCCTCTGCCAGCCCCCCTCGAGATCCGAAACGCCCCGACCCGCCTCATGCAAGAGCTGGGCTACGGTCGTGGATACCTCTACCCCCACGACGACCCGGAGCGTGTGGTGGACCAGGAATACCTCCCCCAGGCCTTGAAAGGAGAACGCTTCTACGAGCCATCGGACCAGGGTTGGGAGCGGGAGCTGGCCAAGAGGCTGGAGCAGTGGCGGGAGATCAGGGCCCGGAAGAAGGGGCAGGGGTCAAGTTCATGAGGCTTCATCCGAGCCCCCCTCCCCACCGTATGGCTGGCCCGAAGGTCGGCCGTCCCTGGGCCTCCACCACGGCCTGGATATGCGCGGCGGTATTGCTCGTTGGGGCCCCGGCACCCCTGGCCCAGGCCCAGCTCAGGGAGGACCCGGAGAAGGTACTCGGCTTCGCCCACGAGCTTCTGGCCGAAGGCGATGTGTATCGGGCGATCTCGGAGTACAAGGCCTTCCTCATCCTGTTCCCTCGCCACCCACGCTCGGCCGAGGCATGGTTTGGTCTGGGCAAGGGGCTTCGGCAAGGGGGTGACGCGGATGGGGCCTTGAGGGCCTTCGAGCAGGCCGAGAGGGAGGAATCCGAGGCTGGCAGGCCCTGGGCGCGGGAGGCGGCCCTGGAGATAGGCGAGACCCTCCGTATGGCTGGTCATCCCGGGCCTGCCGCCAGGGCGTTTGAGGAACTGGCCAGGACACCGCGGTGGGGCGAGATCCGCGGCAGGGCCCTCCAAAGGGCGGCATGGGCCTGGATGGAGGCGAGACAGTGGGGAGAGGCCTTGAGGGTCCTGGGCGAGATCGAACACACGGACCCCTTGCGCGAAGCGTCGGAGCGCTTGGGGGATGAGATCCGCAGCGGGCTTCAGACCCTCCCATGGCGCGACCCTTGGGTCGCAGGGGGACTCGCTGCCTTGCTCCCGGGCACCGGGCATCTTTACGCGGGGAGACACAAGGAGGCCGTGACCTCGTTCTTGCTCAACGCTACTTTCATCGCCGGGGCCTTTTGGGCCATCAGGGAGGGGTACCTGGTCACGGGGGGGATCCTCTCCTTCTTCGAATTGAGCTGGTACCTCGGGGGGATCAGCACCGCGGTGAGAGAGGCCAGGCAGTTCAACCGAGACCGGGAGGGGGAGTGGCTTGAGGGGCTCGCCCGTCGCTGGGGTCAGCCCCCCCTCGAACCAGGGGCCAAGGCGGGCGAACCCGTGCTCCGGTGGGAGTTTCGATTCTAGGGGCGAAGATCATCAAACAGTGCCCTTTGGAGGTGGTGGAAGTTGGCGACAGGTGCCTGCGGGATCCATTGTGATGCATGCCGTCTGAAGGCGGATGGGAAATGCTCCACCTGTGGTCCGGGAGACAGCGAGGAGGCCAGCCGAAAGCTCGCCGCCCAGGTACGTTTCCTTGGATCGCCTTGCCCCATCCTGGAGTGCGCTCGATCCAGGGCAATCCCCTATTGCCTCAGGGACTGCAATGAATTCCCCTGCCAACGCTTCCAGGCAGGCCCCTATCCCTTCAGCTCGGATTTCCTCCTCATGCAGGAGCGAAGGAGGATTGCCGATGAGAAGAGGACATCCCCAAGCAGACCAGTGCCCGTGGACCCAGCTCACTGGGCTGACCTCGAGGCCCTGGAACCAACGGAAGTGGCGAGGCGGGTGGCCTGTCTCTGGGACCCTGAGAAGGGCTTCGGCGTGCCGTTCCTGGGTGACCTCTACTGGGTCAACCCGCCTCGAATGGAGATCCGCACCGAAAGGCCAGAGGCCCCCATGCCACCCCAGCTCCCCTTGGTCCTGGTCCACTTCCTCCTGAATGCCAAGGATCGGCCCCTGACCGGCAGGATGATCACGGAGAGGGAGATCCCTGGAGGGGAGTTCTTCTTTCGCCACCTCCATAGACTCCCGTTGCAGCCCATGGAGGAGGCATTCGGCCACAACCCTAGCTCCTTGGTGACAGCAGCCCTGAGCCTGGGAGGGAAGCGACAGGATGTCTCTCCATTCTCTTTCGAGCTCCTCCCACTTCCCAGGATACCGGTAGGGTTCCACCTGTGGCCTGCGGATGATGAGTTCCCGGCGAGATGCGTCATCACCTTCGATAGCTCCATCTCGGGGCAACTCCCTTTGGACATCATCTGGGCCCTGACGCAGGTCCTGGTCCAAGAGTTGCTGGAAAAGGCCCGATCAGGAGGAGGGGGCGGATGAAGCCAAGGCACCTGACCTTTGTCCTGTTACTTGCCGCCATGTTCGGTTTTCTGGGGGGAGTCCTTTCGGCCCACCTCCCTTTCATCTCCAGTGCCTTGGCACAGAAGGAGGGAAGACAGCAGGAGGTGGTCTCGGCGAGGCTCGTCTGCGGGGAGGAATTCAGGCTCCTCAACCGGCAGGGGGTCCTAAGGGCCAAGTTCGAGGTGACCCCGGGGGATGGCATCGTCGTGGCCTTCTATCACAAGGACGGCAAGAGGAGGACGGTCTACGAGTTCACGGCCGAGGGCGTCCCCAGGTTCAGCTTCTGATCCCATTGTGAGTGGGTAGGGGCGGCCTCGATGACACGCGGCCGCCCGAAGAGGCGCTACTTCTTGAAGACACTGAAGAGCTTGTCCAGTACGGGCTTCTCGAGCTTCGAGACCGCCTCCAGCTCCCCGGCATCGAGCCATACGCCCTCGCACTCGGAGCACTTGTCCACCTCGATTCCCTTGTAATTCACGGCTATCAGCTCCATCCCGCACTTGGGACACCTCATGAAGTGGAGCTCCTTGAGCCTAGCCCTCTCAGCCTCCGCAAGCCTCCTGTGTTTTTCCTCCTCGATCTTCTTCTTCCTCTCGAACTCCAACCTGGCGAAGTACTCCTCCTCCTTTTCGCTCGGCTTCTGCACCATCAGCACCTCCCTCCTTCCGTCTGGAAAGTCTGGCCTTGGCCCTCTCTATCAGGCGCCTGGCCCATACGAACTCCGTGGCTAGGATCCCCAGACCCAAGGGGATGACCAGTGTGGCTGGCCCGGGTGTCACGACCATGGCGACCCCTATGAGGAGGACCGTGAAGCCGAAGATGGCGACAAACACCCGTCTCAACTGCCTTACGGTCTTTCTCACCAGAAGTCCCCCCGGTCAGTTGGCCTGGGGCGCAGCCCCACCCCCTCAGGCCTCTGCACAGATGTCTCCTGCTCCCCCAAAGAGGTCAGCCACCCCCCTCTTGAGACCAGGATGCCGCGGTCCAACTATTTTGCCACGTCCCGGGCCCATCCGCAACTCACCCTGCCATAGGTGGAAAACGACACGGACGTCCGCACCGTGGGGCACGGCAAAGGCTAGGGGGCCCCCAGCGGGCCGGGCACAGGCAGCGGACCGTCGGGGCCCTTGCCTCGCACACCTGCTGGTCATTATAATCCAGATGCACCATGTGACTCTCCCCGCACGGGCGAGTGATCATCGCCCCGATGGGCTAGGGGGCAACAGGAATGGTTGCGGCGGGCGGGTCTTTGTTGAGCCTCATCCTGATGGGTCTCCTCTTGGTCTGGCCCTTTGGCGTTAGCGCCCTCGCCCAGGGGGGACTCAGGGAGAAGGCCTTGGAGTTCATGGCGCCTCTCGAGCCCGATCGAGCCGGCCCCAAAGGGCCCCTTGTAAGGGAGAGGGAGATCCTGGGGAGGCTCCTCTTCTTCGATCCCAGGGTTTCGGCAGATGGCACCGTCAGTTGCAGCCGCTGTCATCTCCCGCAGCTCTACGGTACAGACGGCTTGCCCCGCTCGGTGGGAGTCATGGGAAGGCTGAACCCCAGAAACGCCCCCACTGTCCTGAATTCTTTTCTCCAGATCTCCCAGCACTGGAGGGGGGACAGGGAGTCTGTGGAGGACCAGGCGGTGAGGGCCCTTGTGGGGCCTCCCAGCTTCGGAAACCAGACCGCTGAGGCGGCCGTGGCCAGGCTCAAGGCCATAGCGGGCTACGAGGAGTTGTTCAGGAGGGCCTTTCCTCAGGACCCCGATCCGGTGAGCCCCAGGAATTGGGGGGCGGCCATAGGTGCGTTCGAGCGCACCCTCGTTACCCCGTCACGATTGGATGGCTGGCTCAGGGGACATGAAGAAGCCCTGAGCCCCCAAGAGAGGAAGGGTCTCGAGCGATTCATAGGGCTTGGCTGCGCGGTTTGTCATAGTGGGGTGGGGGTCGGGGGGGGTAGTTACGAGAAGTTCGGGGTTCACGCGGATTATTGGATGGCAACCGCAAGCGCCGAGATAGACAGGGGGCGCGCGGATGTAACGGGCGATCCCAAGGACTTGTACGTGTTCAAGGTCCCAAGCCTTCGAAACATGGAGATGACCTCGCCCTATTTTCACGACGGCTCGGTGCCGAGCTTGGCTCGGGCCGTGGAGGTCATGGCAAAAACGCAGCTCGGTCAGCAGATCTCCCAACAGGAGGTGGCGGAGCTAGTCGGTTTTCTCAGATCCCTCACAGGCACCTTGCCCGAGGCATTTCTCGAGGCCCCGATTCTTCCCCCAGGCGGGTTCCCCGGGATGGGAAGGTAAGGAGTCCCCTGGCAAAGGGCCATATGGATCTGAAGGGCCCGCCGGATTCTTCAGGTCCAATCCGTGTAGCCTCCCTGTGAGAAGACCCAAATACAGGAAAGGGGCCTCAAACCAGAACTCGTGGAAACCGCAGTGCATGCCCCTGACGTTCTGAGCGAAGCCCAATAAGGCTGCCCAGCCCCTATCCAAAGACAAGCCCCCAGGGGGCCAGCCTGGGCCTTGTCTGCCGCAGCACGACACATAGACCCACGAGCCCATGGCCGGCTGAGGCATGGGCTGCAGGGAAACCCTTGTAGTGTTCGCCTCTGGGAGGAGGGCCCTGGAAAAAGAAGTTAGAGGCTAGCCATCACAGCCCGGCCACCTTGACCGTCCTGAGGTTTCTGCTTATCATGGAACGCCGAAAGATCCCGCTTCGTGCCCCCGATCATCTCGCAGGCCTTGGGTCCGGACCTGGGGCCGCCGAGGGCCGAGCCCAGGAGGCCGCCCAGAGGTTTGAGGGACAACCACCATGAGCAACAAGGAGCTTCCCGAGCCCACCGACTTCATCCGTGCCATCATCGTCGAGGACCTCAAGGCCGCCAAGAACGATGGGCGGGTGGCCACGCGTTTTCCTCCGGAGCCCAACGGATACCTCCACATCGGCCACGCCAAGTCCATCTGTCTGAACTTCGGGATCGCCAGGGACTTCGGGGGAACGTGCAACCTTCGCTTCGATGACACGAACCCCACCAAGGAGGATGTGGAGTACGTAGAGTCCATCAAGGAGGACGTGCGCTGGCTCGGGTTCGACTGGGAGGATCGGCTGTATTATGCCTCGGACTACTTCGACCGTCTTTACGAGTACGCCATAGAGCTCATCGAGGCAGGCAAGGCCTACGTGGACAGCCTGAGCGCAGAGGAGATCCGGCGATATCGCGGGACCCTCACCGAACCGGGCAAAGAGAGCCCTTACAGGAACCGCTCCGTGGAGGAGAACCTGGACCTCTTCAGGCGCATGCGCGCCGGCGAGTTCGACGATGGCGCCCACGTGCTAAGGGCCAAGATAGACATGGCCTCCCCCAACGTGGTGATGCGCGATCCCGTCCTGTACCGGATCCGCAAGGTCCCTCACCACCGCACAGGAGACAAGTGGTGCATCTACCCCATGTACGATTTCACCCACTGCATCTCCGATGCCCTGGAGGGGATAACCCATTCGATCTGCACCTTGGAGTTCGAGATCAATCGTCCCCTCTACGACTGGGTCTTGGACAACGTGAGTGCCCCCTGCCATCCGCGACAGATAGAGTTCGCCAGGCTCAACCTCAGCTACACGGTCCTGAGCAAGAGGAAGCTGATCCAGCTCGTGGAGGAAGGTGCGGTCAAGGGATGGGACGATCCGAGGATGCCGACCATAGCAGGGCTCAGGCGCCGCGGGTACACACCCGAGGCCATTCGTGACTTCTGCGACCGTATCGGCGTGGCCAAGAAGGACAGCGTCGTGGACATCGGGCTGCTGGAGCACTGCGCGCGTGAGGACTTGAATCGCAGGGCAAAGAGGGTGATGGCCGTGCTGCGGCCACTGCGAATGGTGATCGAGAACTACCCGGAGGGGGAGATGGAGGAGCTCGAAGGGCCTTATCACCCGGACGACCCGAAGATGGGCTCGCGCAAGATCCCGTTCTCCAAGGTCTTGTACATAGAGCGGGAGGATTTCATGGAGGATCCACCCAGGGGTTACCACCGCCTCGCCCCCGGACGCGAGGTCCGGCTCAGGTACGGTTACTTCGTCAAGTGCGTCGGGGTGGTGAAAGACGCGCAGGGAGGGCAGGTCCAGGAGATCCGATGCACCTACGACCCAGCCACCAGGAGCGGGTTCGCACCGGACGGACGCAAGGTCAAGGCTACGATCCACTGGGTTTCGGCCGAGCACTCCCTGCCCGCCGAGGTTCGACTCTATGATCGCCTGTTCTTAACGGAGAACCCCAACGAGGGGCCGGACCTGAAGGCACACCTGAATCCAAGATCCTTGGAGGTCATTCACTCCGCAAGGGTGGAGCCGAGCCTTGGTTCGGCCTCCCCCGGAGACTACTTCCAGTTCGAGAGGCTCGGTTACTTCAACGCGGACCCGGTCGACTTCGAAACAGGCCACATGGTCTTCAACCGCACCGTGACATTGCGGGACTCATGGTCGAAGGTGGCGAAAGGGACTAACTGATCCTCTGGATGCGGGGCCACTTGACGTGAAGGAAAGTCCCCTTTGGCCTCTCGGTGTTGAAGGGACAAGGGGGGTAGAGGCGAGAGGACGGGGTGGTCAAGCGGATGCCGAAGGGCTCGGAGGATTCCCTGTGGCGAGTATCCTGGGGTACCGCCCCTGGAGCTGTCATGGCCCTCCTGCTCTTCCTTTGGATCTCCCTCCATTGTCCAATTCACGAGCCCAGGGCCGAGGCCCAACAGCTTGCCCTCTCAGAGGCCCTGTCCCAGGCCCTCCGCGAGAACAGGACCATTCTCTATCACCGGTTGGGTGTGGACATCGCGGAGAAACGCCTGGATTTCGAGAGGTCCATCTACGACCCGCTTCTCAGTTTGGCCGGCGGATCGCGGAGGTCAGCATGGAGTTCTTCCACCCTGGACAACCTAAGGCGGGAGGACCTGGGGGATTCACTGGTCTCGATCTCCCGCAAGACCCCGGTTGGGGGGGTGGCCTCCCTCAACTACACAACCGAGACCGAACGTCTCTCGTACGAGATCCCCAGGTTCACTGTCCATCAATACACGACGAGCCTGTTTCTCAAGTACGAGCAACCCATCCTGAGAGGCTTTGGTGCCGCCATCACCAACATCAACATCGACAAGGCCAGCATCGTCCGGGAGTCGGAAGAACAGCGCCTCGAGGACGTCAAGGCCCTGGTGCTCTTCAACGTGTTTCGAGACTATTTCATCCTGTTCCGAGCGCTGGAAGAGCTGCGCCTGGTCAAGGCAGTCCGCGAGAACACCCAGGAGATCCACGACATCGTCAAACAGAAGGTGGAGCTGAGGAGGCTTCCCGTAACGGATTTGAACAGGATGGAGGCCGCGCTCCTGGCCGCGGACAGGGAGATCCTGGAGGCCGAGAACCGCAAGAGCCAGAAACAGCACCAGCTCATGCTCTCTATATACAACGAGCCCAAGATCAGTGTCTTCACCGAGGTCCAACCCACTGATTCCCCTGACGAGGTGGCCCCGAGGCTTCCCTTGCCGCCCCTGGTGGACACCTTGGTCAGGAAGGCGCACATGGACTTCGAGCTGACGCGGCTCAGAAACGAGGCTCGGCTTCTCGGAAAGGACCTGCAAAAGGCCATGGACGACCGGCGCCCCGACCTCACCTTATCCCTGGAGGCAGGTCTCGACGGGTACAGCTTCGATACGTGGTTCAAATCGGTCAACGACTTGTCCGGTGAGAACTACCGAGTGCTTCTCAGGGGCACCTTCTCCCTCCCCATCTGGAACACGGCGGCCAGAAGCAGGGTCGGGGAGCTGGAGTACAGGATCCAACAGGTCCAGATCCTGATTCGAAACCGCCTCGGCGAGATAGACCAGATCGTTCGCGACCTTTATCGAGACATCGAGACCGTGAGGGAAAAACGGCGGGTGGATGAAGGGATCGTCTCGCTGTCCCGGGAGAGCCTCAACAACGAGATGGAGAAGCTACTCAGGGACAAGAGCACCGTCCTGGACACACTTGACTATCAGCGCACACTGATCGCAGCGGAGCTCAACCTAATCAGTACCAAGGTGGACCATCTGCTATTGCTTGGTACCGTCTCCCTGTTCCGGAGGGAGATGGAGACATTGCTGGAGGCTCCGCGTTGACCGCGGGCAACAGAGAGGCCCTGAAACGCGATGGATGAAAAGAACCTCAAGGAGTTTCTCAGGAAGATCCCTCTCTTTTCCATATATACGGAAGAAGAACTTGGAGACCTGGTCCGATTTGTGGAGCTGCGCCCTGTGAAGGCAGGGGAGGTCATCTTCGAGCAAGGGGCCCCAGGGGATCGCTTCTATGTAGTGTACGCAGGCAGGGTGAGGATACTCAGGACCGAAGGCCAAAGAGAGATCAACCTGGGGGTTAGGACCGCGGCTGACTTTTTCGGGGAAGCTGCCCTGATCACAGATCATCCCAGAAACGCCACCGCCAGGGCAGCCGAGGACGGCTTGCTCCTGTCGCTGGATCGCACGGCCTTCGAACATTACCTCTTCTCCAGGCCTCAGCTTAGGGAGCAGTTCGACAAGTTCTTACGGCACAACTCCATTCATACCTTCCTGAAGAGCTGCACCGATCTGTCGGCTATCCCGGCCAAGGAACTCCAGGAGTTGGTGCTGCGCCTCAGGCCCGAATTCTTCAAGGAGGGGGAGGTGGTTTTTCGCCAAGGGGCAGCTCCTGACAAATTCTACCTGGTGGAAAAGGGGAAGCTGAAGGTCGTCAGATGGGAGGGGACCCAACACGAAATCATCAACTTCCTCAGAGAGGGTGATTTCTTCGGGGAGAAGGCCCTGCTCGAGGAGACCGTGCGCCATGCAGACGTGATCTGTCTTACGGACTGTCATCTCTTCTCTTTGACCAAGGATGCATTTCGGGACCTCGTCCAGGCATCACCCAAGCTCCACCAGGTCCTCAAGGACCGCATCGAATCATACCTTACGGATAGGCCCCCCATACCGTATGTGGAGATCATCAAGCAGGAGCTGGCGGGCCTAAAGGAGATGAGAGTCCCTGAAGCGGGGCTGGTGGAGAAGAGAGGGCCCGGCCGCAGGCCCGGCTTTCTGAAGAGATTATCCTCCCAGTATTACCAGCACGTCAGTTTTCCCTTCATCATGCAGCGTGACCAGACCACTTGCGGCACCACCTGCATCATGATGATCGCCAAGTACTATGGAAAAGCACTTTCTTCCAGCAGGTTGCGGGAGCTGGCCCACGTGGATGTGAGCGGGGCATCACTGGCCAATCTGGCATCCGCGGCCGAGAAGCTAGGGTTCTCAACGCGTGGCATGAAGTTGGATTATCGCACTCTCATGGCCTCGCATCTCCCATGCATTGTACATTGGCAGGGCTACCACTACGTGGTCGTCTACCGCATGGACGATGGACGCGTCTGGGTGGCTGACCCGGCCCTGGGGCTTCGAAGATACTCGCGCGAGGAGTTCACCAAGAGCTGGAATGGGATCGCACTTATCCTCGAGCCCACTGAGGCCTTCGAGGAGATCCAAGAGGACAGATCAGCTTTCAAGAACTTCTTTCAGTTCGTGCGTCCCCACAAGCTCATACTTGGAGAGATCTTCGCAGCCTCTCTGCTCCTCAACATCTTCGGTCTGGCATCCCCCATTTTCACACAGAACATAGTGGACAAGGTCCTGCTTCACAAGAATGTCTCCATGCTCAACGTCATGCTGATCGGCATGCTGGTCGTCCTGGTCTTTAGGATCCTGACAATGATCGTCAGGCAATACCTGATCATTCACACGAGCATGAAGATAGACCTGAGGATGCTGGTGCTCTTCTACAAACACATGCTGGCCTTGCCGCTTGGCTACTTCAAGGTGCGAAAGATAGGGGACTTCATCACCCGCTTCGGCGAGAACATGAAGATCCGCAATTTCCTGACGAACACGGCCTTGACAATCGTCTTGGACACCATCCTTATCGTGGTCTACATATCCCTGATGTTGTATTACAACGTCGAGATGACAGGCCTGGTGCTTCTGTTCATACCGATTCTGATCGCCATGACTCTTCTTTTTACCCCTGTGCTCAAGCGGCTCAATGTCGACTCTTTCGCAGCCAGGGCCGAGTCCGAGTCCCACCTTATCGAGTCCATAAACGCCATCGAGACAGTCAAGGCCATGAACATCGAGTACCCCACCCGATGGAAATGGGAGAACAAGTTCATCAAGTCCTTGAACATCGACTTCAGGCTGTACAATACGGCCATGTACTTCCAGTGCATTGGGGACTTCGCCGGCGCCTTGGCCTCCACGCTGGTGCTGTGGTACGGGGCCCACAAGGTCATGGGCGGGGTCCTCAGTGTGGGAGAGCTAATGGCCTTCATGGCCCTCATGGGTAGCGTCATCACGCCTGTGAATCGTATCATCACGGCTTGGGACGATATCCAGCAGACCCTGGTCTCTGTAGATCGTCTTAACGACGTCTTCAGTGCCAAGGCAGAGTTCCCGGAGTCCACCGAGGGGGCGGCGGGCATTACACTGGACTCCCCCCGTGGAGAGATTACATTTGAGAACGTCTATTTCCGTTACGGTGGCGATGACGATCCGTACATCCTCTCCGGAATCAATCTGAAGATACCAGCCGGTAGGACTGTAGCGGTGGTGGGCCGCAGCGGCTCCGGAAAGACTACACTTGCCAGGCTGCTGTCCCGGCTCTATGACGTGACCGAGGGCAGGATCCTCTTGGACGGAGTGGACATAAGATCCTTGGACTTGTCCCAACTCAGGAAGGTGACAGGTTTCGTACTTCAAGAAAGCTTCATCTTCAATGGGACCATTCGAGAAAACATCTCCATGGGGGACAACGAAGAGACCATGGAGAAGGTCATGGAGGCTGCCAAGTTGGCCAATGCCCACGATTTCATCAGTGCCCTGCCGCTGGGGTACGAGACCCGCGTGGGCGAAAGCGGCCTTCAGCTCTCAGGGGGACAGAGACAGAGGATCGCCATAGCCAGGGCCCTGTACGCAAGGCCCAAGGTGATAGTCTTTGATGAGGCCACGAGTTCCCTGGACACAGAGTCGGAGCAGGCAATACAGAAGAACCTGAAGGTCATGTTTCAGGACAAGACGGCCATTATCATCGCCCATCGTTTGAGCACTGTCCGAAATGCAGACCATATCGTGGTCCTGGACAATGGGGAGATTGTGGAACAGGGGACCCACCAGGAGCTGATGGAAAGAAAGGGCCTTTACCATTACCTGAACCACCAGCAGTTGAATCTCTGAAAGAGGGCCTTTATGGCGCAGCCGCCACAAGAGGACAGGCCACCTGAGGCGATAGAGGTGATCAGGCCTTCTAGCGTTGGGGCCCCTTCAGAGAATTACCTGGTGGTGGAGTCCCTGCAGAGAATGCCAAGCCTCTTCGCCCGGGGTGTGCTCTATCTGGTTTTACTCCTTGTGGTTGCAGCCGCAGTTTTTGTCAGCGTTGGCAAGATCGATGTTGTCGTGGAATCCATGGCCGTGGTCCTGCCAACCTCTCACAAGATAAGGGTCCTCTCCGACAGGGACGGCTATGTCGAGGAGGTCTTTGTCTCGGAAGGGCAGTCAGTTGAAAAGGGGTCCCCTCTATTCCTTATTCGCTCTAAGGAGGCCCTCGCCCATCGTGGGAAGGTGGAGGAACTCAAGAGCGCCATCCCCCTCAAGGAAGATTACTACAAGACCAAGATTGCGGCTGTGCACGACGAGCTCAAGAGATTGGGGGACGAGCTGGACAAGGCATCGAGTGTGAGGCGCCTCAAGAAGGAGCAGAACCTCCTGTCGTTGCGTTCGGTTGACTCTGACTTGGCCTTTTATCGAAATGAGGTCAACAACCTGGCCAGGGAGTACGAGGACGTAAAAACCCTCTTCGACCGGCGGCTCATCTCCATTGCTGAGTACAACAGCGTAAGGAGCCGCCTGGACAGGGCCAGGGCTGAGATAGAAAAACTCAGCTCCCAGAGAGACATCCTCTTGAGGGAAAACAGGATCCTTGAGGAGCAGTTGGAGGAGGGCCGGTTGAGCTATGAGAGCAAAAAGGCCGTGCTCGAAAAAGAGGCGATCCAGCTAGGCCTGGAGATGGAGACTGCCATTCGCGCCATGAAGGCGGAGCTGGAGATGAGCGAGAAGATGCTGGCTATCAAGGACGGCCCCGGCACCCAGAGCCCCCAACAAGGAGGCAAGGGAGACTTCCTGGTGGCAGACAGGGAGGGTATCATCTCAGAGCTTTACTTCAGGAACAAGGGGGAGTTCGTGAGGATCTCGGATCTCCTGTGTACCATCCTCCCAGGTGACAGTCCGTTTTATATGGATATTACCGTGGCCAACAAGGACATCGGCTTCATAGAGCCAGAGATGGAGATCAGGTACAAATTCGATGCCTTTCCGTATACTGATTACGGAATTGTCCAGGGGAGGGTCTCTGCCATATCCCCATCAGCGGTGGAAGACAAGGTCTTGGGCTTCGTTTACCATGTCAAAGGGACACTGGATCGGACCCACTTCGAGGTGAAAGGGAGACGCTATCCTATCAAGGCCGGAATGACAGCCACGGCCGAGGTAGTAACCGAGAGAAAGAGTATCTTCTCTTTGCTGTTTCGCAAACTAAGAGGATGAACGGCCAAGACGGGGGCGATGGGGCAAGGGGCTATCACTGAGACCAACACAAGGGCGCTGCAAGACGATAAGGAGGTGAAAAATTGGAGATAAGGTACACCGGGGGGACCATCTCTCCGGAAGAGGTAGTCCAGTTTCTGGTCCTCATGGGTCAGGCTGACGTGGTTCTCGCCGAAATAGCGAAGAGAAAGGAGGTGCTGAAGAGGGCCAAGGAAATGGGGATCTCGGTCTCCGACGAAGAGCTTCAGAACATGGCAGACGATTATCGCAGGCTTAGGGGCCTTTTTTCGGCCCGGGAGATGGAGGACTTTCTAGCCCGGGCCGGGGTCACCGAAGAGGAATTCGAGGCCTTCTGTGAGGCCTCGGCCATGCTGGCGGCCGTTAGGGAAGCCATGGGTACGGACAAGAGGGTGGAGGAGCATTTTGTCAACAACCGGGCCGCCCTGGACCGAGCCAGGATCTCGGCGCTGGTGGTAGCTGACAGGGCCTTGGCCGATGAAATCCTGATTCAGGTGGCTGAAGAGGGAGAGGATTTTCATTCCTTGGCTCGAAAGTACTCTCTGGACGAGGCAACTCGCTATGCCGGGGGGTACGTGGGAGTTGTGAGCAGGCAGATGATTTCAACGGATTTGGCCGCCAAGGTCTTCAACGCAACACCAGGCCAGGTGCTGGGTCCATTCGAAAAGGATGGTCTTTTCCAGCTTATCCTGGTCGAGGACATAAGGAAGGCCGAGCTTGTTCAGGAGACAAGGGAGGTCATACTCGATGAGATACTCCAGGAGTGGTGTGCACAGTTCCTAAGAGATGGCTTCACGGTTATGAGATGAGTTTGCCATGGACCTAAGGCTGTAATCCAAACCCAAACCGAAAGGAGACAAGGGAGATGGCTAAGGACAGCAATGAGATCGAGATATCGGTGGCTGAGGTGGTGGATTACCTGAGAATCACGGGTGGCTTCGCCCCAGCCCTGCGGGCCGTGGTGGCTAGAAAGGTCACTGAAAAGGCCGCGCGTAAGGCGGGGCTCAAGGTCTCGAACGCCGAGCTTCAGAAGGCAGCAGATGCCTTCCGTGTAGCCAATGGTCTCCATAGGGCTAGCGACACCGATGAGTGGTTGAAGGCCAACGGGGTAACTCTGGATGCCTTTGAGGAATTCCTGGAGACAAGCCTACTGGTCAACAAGTTCAAGGATGGTCTAGAGAAAAAGACTAAGACCGCCAAGTACTTTCAGGCCCCTGGGATCAGGGAATCCGTGCGGGAGATGATCTACCAGGACTGGCTTGCCAAGGCATTGAAGTAAGACCGAGGCAGACCGCTGCGGGGGGCTGCGCCCCCCCCAAAAAAACACTTGACATGTCTCTTGAACTATGTTTAAAAGGATCATATCGATCAATATGAACGGTTCGATCAAGAAACCCGCATCACGGGCGGACCGGGGGCAGGTCCGGAAAGGAGGGAAAAAGGACCATGGCAAGGATAAAAATCTTAGATATTCCCCGCGACACAAAGGTGAGCAAGGAAGAGATGAAGAGGATTCGAGGGGGTGCCCTTGGGGTGTTCTCCAAGATAGAGTGGCTCTCGGGGGATGCGGTTGCCGATAAGAACAACGAGTTCCCAAAGATCATCACGTTCGACCCATTGAGGTGAACTGGCATGAGCCCCAGTTTGAGTCATGAAGTAGACAGAAAGGGGACAGGTCATGGCCAGGATAAAGATCAAGGATTTGCCGAAGGACGCGAAAATCGAGAAGGAAGAGATGAGACGGATTATGGGTGGCTTTGACCCGCAGCCGGAGCCGCCTGGTGTTTCCCTCACTTGGAAATTCGAGCCTGTGTTGCCACTGAGAAGGCTATAGAAATCTTGAATGCGCTTCTGCCGATGAAGGCCCGGTGAAGGGGCATAGGCGGACGAGGACGAGAAGGTTCTAGAAGATTGGAAACACAGAGGATTTTTGACACCCTGCCCCCGGTGTACAGGGAATTTTTGCCCCGCTTTTTCGACAGAGAGATCCCCAAGGAGAGTGCCGCCACCTGTTCGCAGTGCGCCATGTGGGGAGATCTAGATGCGGGCCTCCTGGGGGGGATATCCTTCTCCAGGGAGAGCAAGTGCTGCACCCATTACCCCAATCTGCCGAATTACCTTGTGGGCGCCCTCCTGAGCGACTCCAGTCCAGCCAGTGAGGCGGGCAGGGACCGTGTGCGGGAGGTGATACGCTCGGGTGTCGGAGTGTCGCCTCGCGGTGTAAGGAGGCCCAGGAAGATCGACTTGCTGATGAAAAATAGCGAGCGAGGCTTCTTCGGGAGGAGCCGGTCGCTGATCTGCCCGTTCTTCGAGAGGGAAAGGGGAATCTGCACGGTCCGTCCTTACTGGGATGCGGTCTGCAACACCTGGTTTTGCAAGTACGTGGGCGGCCAAGACGGGCTCTCTTTCTGGTTGGCGATGAGAAGGTACCTCTCCTGGGCCGAGGAGACCCTGATCAGGTACACCCTCCGGGAGATGGGGTTCAAGGCAGAGAGAATCGTTGGTTTGGATGAGAAGAAAGCGTCCTTGACCGTGCCCGATCTGGACGAGTCAGCACAGGATGAGGCGGCCCAGGGCGCCACCTGGGGCCCCTGGGTCGGGCGGCAAGAGGATTTCTTCAGGGAGAGTTACCGACTTGTGGCGACCCTCACCCGCGGCCGCTTCGAGCGCCTGGCTGGGGTCACCCAGGTCATTCTGCTCGACGACGTCAAAGAGCGACGCAGAGAACTCATCAAACCGAGGCTCCCCAAGGTGCTGCTTCGCAATCCGGACCTCCGGCAGGAGAAGGCGGGCGACGACTCGTATGTCCTCATTGGCTATTCCCCGTTGGACCCGTTGCAGGTGACCAAGCGGGTTTACGATATGCTCGATTTCTTCGACGGCAAGAAGACCAACGAGGAGGCCCTACGGCAAATAGGGGACCTCATGGGTGCAGAGCCGGAGAGGGAGCTCCTCGAGGCCTTGTACAGGTTTCGAATACTCGTTCCGTTTGAACAAGAGAACCAAAGGACCGCCGCTTCAATTCTGTGAGAGGAGCAAGGGACCACGGACAAGAAGGCGCTGAGGACCAAGATCAAGGATCTCCCCAAGGGGCAGAAGGTCACGGCGCAGGAGATGCCAAGGGTCATGGGCAGGACGCTTCCGAATCCGCTCCCCCGGCCAGCCTATGACTTGTACAAGCTGGGCGCAGCAAACATCGCGTTGGCGGGCCTGTATCCGGAGCAGTGGCAAGCTCAGCTCCAGCCAGGAGGCCGAGGAGATGGCGAGAAAGGCTCGCTGTCACCGGGTCTCCCGAGGTAAAGAAGAATAGAGCACCGTGGAGGCAAGGCGTCCGAGGACCCGGATCGAGGGCCCGCCGGAATCGCGCACGGCTGTTCGTACACCCACAGACCTCTTGGAACGCAGGAGAGGTTTGCCTACCCAGAGAGAGACCGAGGGCTGTCCGAGGCCAAACCGCATCGTCTTATATGGTCATGTCCCGAATGATTGGCCGGATTCAAGGGTGTCTCGATCGTCATCTGGAGGGTGGCTGTCCGGGTGGCTGTTACGCAACTGGGGTTCACTCGGCTAAGGCAAACAGCCCTAGCCCGTTTTCGATTGGTGTCGGTTCTACAGAGAAGTCACTGAACGGCTTATGATCATGGCTTCGCCAAGCGCTGTGTGAAATGCTAAGTCACGGGGTCTTGGCCTTGCCCAAACCGGTTTTCTTGAGCTCATTAAGCTGTTCTATGAGCTCACAGTACTCCTTGTAGCTTAGGATCACAGAGATAGGTTTGCCCTGGCGGTTGACCACGAATCGCTTTCCGTTCACCGAGGTCTGGTGAAGCACGTCCCCGAAGACCACCTTGGCCCTGGTGGCCGTGATCGGTTCCAGGTCCTTGATCCTGATGCGCCGCCTCACACCGCACCCCCGCGGAGCCCTAGCGGGCGGTCGTACCCGCCGGCATGCCCGTCCATCGCCTCATCTCTCGGACGGCTGCAGGGCCATCGCAAGCAAAAAAGGGACCCGGACGAGGCCCGGATCCCCCACTTGTCCATGGCTGGGGGACTAGGATTCGAACCTAGATTCACGGAGTCAGAGTCCGTTGTCCTGCCATTGAACGATCCCCCATCCGTTCATGACCAAGATATAACAACCCCTTCACGGAGTCAATTCCGGCCGGCTGCCCGACGCCCCGGATCTGCCCAGCTTCTCCTCATACACCGAGAGCAGGAACACAGTGGCCAGGGGCTGGGTGAAGAGGGAGCCCAGAAGGACCGCGTTACCGATGGCCGAGATGACGATGAAGATGACGGCCACGACGATATGCTCGGAGACCCCGTCCCGGACCGCCATGGCGTAGCTCTCCTTTATCGCGTCCATGAGCCCGAGTCTCTTGTCCGTCATGAGCGGCAGCATGTACAGACAGCAGAAGATCACCGCCGCGATCACGAGGATCCCCGGGATGAACAACAACATGAATCCGATCCATACGGCGATGAGGGCCACTATGCTGAAGCCGAGCAACGGCAAGAAGAGCCTCATCTCAGAGAAGAGGTCCTTGATGGTGGGCTCTCGCCCCTCCCTCAGCATGAGGAGTATGGACTGAACGTAACCGGCAGCCATGACCGGGGCCAGGATGCCCAAGGTGACGCATCCCACCACTATCATCACGAAGGTCATGACTATGAGAGAGACTATGTGCTTGAGGGTCATCTCCCACGCTGTGACCAAGTGCTGTTTGAAATCCATGGCGTACTCCTTTTCAATGGGGGTCGGTGTGGAGCCTCTTGGTGCCGATAGCGCGAATATATGGGAGGCGGCCTCTGGTGTCAACCGCCTTTTCCCTTCACCTCTCCTCGTACCCCCTGAGGTATAGGAATACCAGCCATGTGCCCAGCAGGATCAGCCCCCCCCCGGTCACGAAGATGCTCGGCAGCCCGAAGGCATCCATGATCAGACCAGAGAAGACGGGAGACGCGATCATCCCCATGCTGAACCCGGCCTCTGAAAGGCCCATGACCGAGGCCATGCCCACGGATCTGCCAACACGTGCGCCCAAGGCCAGCCCGGCAGGGGAGGCTATGCCGGTGCCCACGCCCATGACCACGTTGAGGGCCAGCAGCCCCGCATAACCTCGCGCCAAGGGCATGGCCAAGATTGCCACGCCCGACAGCAGTGTGCCAAGGACGATCTGATGCAGGGGGTTGACGCGGTCGGCAAGGGCCCCGAAGGAGCGCTGCAGGAGGGCGATGACGAGGATATTGGCCCCGAGGATGACCCCCACCTGAGAGCCGGAGAGGTTCATCCCCTGGCTGAGCAAGGGGAGGAAGGAATAGACGCACCCCTGCCCGGCCGCTGCCACCAATCGCTGCAAGAAGAGCCCGCGGATCACACGGTCCTTGAGGAGGGTCCTGAACGGGGCCACGCTCCGCTCCCTGCCCAGGGCGGCCATATCCTGATCCGGGGGTATGAAGGCCCTGACCCCGAAAAAGGTGAGAAACGTCAACCCCCCCATGGCCAGGAAGGCTGCGTGCATCCCGAAAGAGGCCCAGATCCACCCCCCGAGCATGGGCCCTACCCCCAGCCCCAGCATCACCGCCATGTTGAGGGTCCCCATGTACAGGCCCACCCGCTCCTTGGGGGCGATATCAGCTGCCAGGGCCATGGCGATGGGGACCACCAGGACCGAGGAGAAGCCGTGGAGGAATCGCACCAGGAACAGGGTCGCAACCCCTGTGGCATGGACGTACAGGACCGATACCAGCGCATATGAAAGGAGCCCGATGGAGATGATCGGTCTTCGCCCCCTACGATCAGAGAGGCGACCGATCAACGGATTGAAGAACGTGCGGGCTATGGAGAAGCTCGATATGATCGCCCCCAACTGGAAACCGCTGGCCCCCAGCTCCTGGGCGTAGACCGGGACGAGAGGCCAGACGATCCCCAGGCCTATCATGGCCACTCCCACAGAGGAGCACAACATGTAGAGGATACGTCCGGAGGTCTCGCTGGCAGGGGGCTTGTGGCAAGCGTCGTGGGAAACGGAGGAGGCCATGAGGTCGATCTTAGCAGCTATCTCACTCCAATTCCATGAACTGGCCACAGCCCCTCCCCGGGTCTAAAATGGCCGGAGGGTCATGAGATGGCCATGGGCGAGGCAGCCTGCGTGCTTCGTCCCTCCATGGGCTCTCACGCCTTCGGCCCGGCATGGCTATCCTGACGGGGTCATCGTGGGTGCCATCTCCCCGACGGCTTAGGGATATTGTCCATCCAATGGAGGGAGGTGTTGACCAAACTGGAGGCACTCATATGGAGGTCCCAGGACCTCCTCCGTTGGGTCCGTGCGGGTGCCATGGCCTTGTGGCTCATCCTTCTCGGGGCAGAGTTGACATCCGAGGAGCTTTGCGTGGACCGGTTCCTCCGGCTCCTGCTCGTAGGGGGAGCTACGATCTTTCTCCTGCACCATTGCGCCCGAGCCGCGATCGAGGCCAGGCCCCGCCTCAGACGCAAGGCGGCCCTGCGGGCCATGGCTCACGACCCCGTCCTCGCCTCGCAGCGATGGCGCAAGGAGGTCATCCCGTTTCTTCTGGGGAGGGATTCGGAGAGGGTCAGTCTTTACCCGTGGGGCCGCCGCCTCGAATCCCTGGTGGGCATGCTCACTCACGCCATACTCTCCGCCCCTGACCCCCGTCGCTCATGGCAGGGGGCCATGACTCACTGCCTTGCCCTCCTCCGCCTGGGTCGCAGGCACTGGCGCCAGTGGCAGGTCCGCGAGAGGGAATCCAACCAGCACATGGCTCGCTTTCACGGGCTGCGCGATGAGGAACTCCTGCAGTTCCTCCTCTCGACCCTGACGCTCCTGTCCGCCCTGTTTCGTCTCCACCTCTTGCTTTGGGGGATGCCCGAAGCGCCTTGGGACAGGGAGAACCTGTCCCGCCTCAGGGGGAGATGGATACGGTTCTGCACGTTGGAGCCTACCGCCAGGGGCTTTCCCCCTCCCCTCCCCAAGAAGATGACACGCCCGGACCGAGGCAGCGACACCGAGATCGCACGGCATCTGATCGAGTGGACCTTTCGCGGGCAAGACAGGGCCTTGTACCAGGCCCTGGATTTGATGTGCCGACCCGGGGTGAACGCAGAGGTACCCGAACCCCCTGACAGGGACAGGGCAACCTCGTAGCGAGGGGCGAGCGCACGATGACGTCGCCGGATGGACCCCTTTCGCCCCGGGGTCTTCTTTTCATCCCCCTTCTCGGGGCTCGCTGCAGCGCGAAGCCATAACTCGCCCTTCGGGCCCAAGGGGTCGGCCTCGCGGCGGGTCTTCTTCGCCGAGGATGGTTGGCCCAAGGGTCTTTCCCTTGCCCCGGAGGGGAGGTTCTGGTAGTGTAGGGAGCCGTGGAACCGAGATCCCCCGAGAGGCACTCGACGCCCCGGGAGGGTGACCCTACCCTGGGCTGGCTTTGTTCGTACACCCCGGTGGAGATCCCCTTGGCTGCCGGGTACATCCCCAAGAGGATCTCAGGCGGGCAGGCCCTCCCCCGCGCCAGAGATCCGCGACTCTACCACCTGCTTTGCCCTTTTGTGCGGGCGGTCTTCCACCGTTTTGCATCCGGGGAGGAGGCCTTGCCCGACTCGGTTGCCTTCGTCCGCTGTTGCGACGCGATGGTGAGGCTCCACGACGTGTGGAAGGCCTATCTCCCTGGCCATCTGTCCCTCCTCGACCTCCCCAAGATCTCTTCACCCGAGGCCGTGAGGTATTTCGCTCATGTCTTGGAGGAGTGGGCCTTGGCCCTCGGAAGGGAGGGCCCCAGAGAGGTGACAGCGGATCGGCTTCGGGAGGCCATCCGATGGATGAACCGGGCCAGGTCTCTCTTCAGGGCGATCTTCTCCGAAAGGACAACGAACCCGGATGGGATCCCCTTCGACGCGGTTCATGAGTGGAGCAGAAGATGGCTGGCCGATCCCACAGTCGGGTCTCTCGAGGAGATCCTTCGAGAACGGGCCTCCAGAGCGGCTGTCCCACCCCGGGGTGGCCGATCCAGGGTCCTGTTGACGAGCAGCATGTTGGACCAGCCGGAAATCATCCGCACGATCCAGGGGACAGGGCTGGAGGTGGTCGTGGAGGACGAGTGCATGGGTGCACGCCATTACGAAGGGGACGTATCCGAGGAGGGGGACCCCTATCTGGCCATAGCCGAGCGCTACCTCACCAGATGGCCATGCCCGCGCATGCATGGCCATGAGAGGAGGCTCCAGCGGTTGGACCGCCTTATGGAACAGGGCAGGGTCCAAGGCGTCATAGCCCTTCAGCTCAAGTACTGCGACCAGTGCGCCTTCGACCTCCCCTTGCTTAAGGGGCATTGCGAGGCAAAGGGTGTGCCGCTCCTGGTGGTGGAAAACGACTATGGGGAAGGCGGTTCAGGCCAGATCAGGGTGAGGGTGGAGGCCTTTGCCGAGATGCTCCAGGAGCCGTGGACGTGAGCAGCCGAACCGCTGGCCGTGATGTGAAAACAGTGTCGAGTCGCCCTCACAAGATCCAGCGTCGAAGGAGGATGCCGACCTTCGAGCGTATCCTGCACTTCATCCATCAGATCCAGGGACGCCTCTTCGAGGAGGACGGCTCTCCCAGGAGCCTCCTTTTTAGGGAGATCTCAAGGCAAGGGATCGAGGCCTTCGAGAGACGCGCCCCGGTGGTCTGGACCACCTCCTACGTCTTCCCCATGGAGTTCATCGCCGCCCTGGGGCTCGTCCCCGTGGACTTCGAGATCTACGCCGGCCTCATGTCAGCGGCTAACCAGACACCCTCCATCCTCGGCGCAGCGGATCGCGCCGGTATCCCACAGGATACCTGCACGATCCATCGGATCGCCATGGGGGCCGCCCTGCTGGATCAACTGCCCCGTCCTGACATCCTGGTCAGCACCACCCATTACTGCGACGGAAAGGCCAAGACCAACGAGTTCATGGCCCACCACTACGGGGCGGAGTATCTGCTCCTGGACATGCCCCTGCAAGACACTCGGCCAGCCAGGGAGTACCTGGAGTCTCAACTGAGGGCGATATTCCGGAGGCTTTGCGAGCTGGTCGGGACAGCACCTGATGAAAGTCTACTGTCTGGACCGGTGCGACACTTCAACGAGATGACCCGCTGTCTCAAGCGGGTGAACCGGATCCGTCAGGAGAGCCCGACCCCCCTCATCCCGAACAACGGCGGCTTCACCCTGAGTTTCATGAACACCCTCCTCTACGGGACGCCCTATGCCACAGAGGTATATGAGAGGCTGGAGCGTTACCTTATCCAGGCCAGGGCCACCGATGCCACCCCTGCGGAATCCGTGCGATTCCTCTGGCTCATGGCCAGCCCCACCTTCGATACCCCCATCTTCAGGTTCCTCGAGGAGCGCGGCGGGAGGATCGCCATGGAGGAACTGAGCCATTGCTATTGGGAGGAGATGGACGAAGAAAGGCCCATCGCCTCCATAGCCCGGAGGATGCTCTCCAATACCTTCATGGGACCGGTGATGCGAAGGGCGGAGACTGCCCTGATGTTGGCGAGACGGTACCGGGTGGATGCGGCCTTGAATTACGGCCATCTCCCATGCCGTCAGTCCAATGGGGCACTGCAGGTGATCAAGGACCTGCTGGAGTCGGAGGGGATCCGCCTCATCAACCTGGAGGCGGATCTGAGCGACCCGGCGAATTTCCCCGAGGGGCGAATCATGGAGCAGCTCTCCACCTTCTGGGAGATCCTGGGCTCGAGGGGAGGCCGCCATGGGAGAGCTTGAACACGTAGCCGGCATCATCGCCTTCACCATGGGAGTCGGATGGGCGAGCGGCATCAACCTCTACGCTGCGGTCCTCATGCTGGGGATACTGGGGGCTACCGGCAACATCGTCCTCCCCCCAGGACTACAGATCCTCGCGAATCCCCTGGTGATAGTCGCCGCTGGGTTCATGTACTGCGTGGAGTTCTTCGCGGACAAGACCCCTGGGGTGGACTCGGGCTGGGATGCGCTCCACACCTTCATCCGCATCCCCGCTGGGGCCGCCCTGGCCGCTGGTGCGGTGGGCCCCACCCACCCGGCCGTGAGCCTCGCCGCTGCCATGGTGGGCGGGGCAATGGCGGCCAGCACCCACGCTACCAAGGCCGGTACCAGGGTCATCATCAATGCCTCTCCGGAGCCTTTCAGCAACTGGGTCACCTCCTTCATGGAGGATGTGATCGTGATCGTCGGCCTTTGGACCGCCCTCAACCACCCATGGCTCTTCCTACTGCTCCTGGTGGCATTCGTACTGCTGATGATCTGGCTCCTGCCCAGGCTTTGGCATGCCATCAGGAGGATCTTCGGTTTCGTCGGACATTTGTTCAGGTCCCGAAGGGAGGGGTTCAAGGCCCACCCCCCGGGGAGGGGTGAGGCGGAAGGGGCGACGGGACCTGGCCATGTGCCCGGACATCCCGTTGGCTCGGATCAATGTCCCAAAGGCGGGGGCTCGGTCCTGTCTCACGGTACAATTGCATCCCGCGAGGAGGAGGAAGATGCCAAGGGAGGATGAGAAGGAACGGATCTGCTTCAACTGCAGCCACTACTTCCCGGCCACAGTGGACGAACCCACGGAGTTCGGGATCTGTCTCAACGACGAGGAGTTCGATCCTTTTGTCGAAGAGATCCTGGGGGAGTCAAACTTCACACGATGCCTGGACCTGGTAGAGGCCAAGAAGTTCCTTGGAGATCGCGAGGCGTGCCAAGATTTCGAAGAGACCGAGTCCTTCGAGATCGAGGAACACACCCCCCTTGGACAGAGGATCCGAGAGCTGCACGAAAGGGGCGAGCTCAACCTCGACAGCTTCGCGCAGGCCCTCCTGGAGGAACAGCTGAGGAGGATCGACTGGAATGCGGTCCCCGTGGGTGACTACCTGGAGGCCCTGAGGAGCGAGGAGGAAGGCGTGCGGGATGCGGCGATCCAGGGGTTGGGCGCCCTCGTGGCACTGGGAAACGAGGCCGCTTTCCGAGGACTCTCCGAATTCCTCAAGGCCCTGCCCGTTGCCAGCGATATCCATCAGGTGCACCTGAAGAAGAGGCTCTTGCGTCATCTAGCTCGTTCGGAGACGAGGGGCACTCTCGTCTCGCACCTCATCGCTGAGCTCTCTCGCACGCCATCGAACAACACCACCAGACAATGGATCACGGAGATCTTGCGCTTCCTGGAGCGGTCACCTCGGGAAGATGTGCATGAGCCATTGGAGCGGGCCCTGGCCCAAGGGCGATTCTCTCAGCGAGTGCGACAGAGGATCCGCGAGATCCTCCTGCATGAGGCCCCACCATGAAAGGTTCCGGAGTTGGGTCATGAGGGGTTGGTTTCTGCTGACATGTGCCATCCTGCTCGAGGTAGCCGGGACCACCTGCATGAAGCTCTCCCAGGGCTTCACCAGGCCCATCCCTTCTGTGTTGATCTTCGTCTTCTACGCCCTTTCCTTCGCCTCCCTCACGGTGGTCCTCAACGAGATCGAAATGAGCGTAGCCTATGCGGTCTGGTCCGGGTTGGGCACTGCCCTGATCGCCGCCATCGGGTTCGCCTGCTTCAAGGAACCGCTGACCGCCGTGAAGCTGGCGAGCATCGCCTTGATCATCCTGGGAGTCGTGGGGCTGAACCTGTCGGGGGTGGGACACTGACCTCGGGCAGACCTTCAATTGACAACGCCCGCCTGGGGCCAATAAAATGGAATCCTTCGATGGCGGGCAGAGAGGGCCGGCTGCGCGCTGCAACCTAGACATCGATGGAGGGACGGACGCATCGCGTCATGTCTCATGATGAGGACACAAGATGGTGCGCAGCTTCAAGGTCGAGAGGCATCACGCCAGGATCGTCTCAAAGTCAACCCTGTTCAAGGTACTGAATTACCTAGACAGAAAGGAGATAGTTACACCCTTCCTCCTCGTAGACAAGGAGAAGGTCAGGGAGAAGGTCTCCCTCATAGGCCGGGGAATCCAGAACTCCAGGGTATTCTATGCCCTCAAGGCCAACCCCGACGTGGATGTGGCCAGGTTCCTTCGGGACGAAAAGGATATAGGCTACGAGATATCGTCTGAGGGTGAGCTGAATCTGTTGGCCTCGGTGGGGATAGAAGCGGAGAGGATCATATCGAGCAACCCTGTGAAATCCGAAAGGTTCTTGCAGGCTGCCTTCGCCTATGGCGTGAGTCGCTTCGCCTTCGACTCGGCCCTCGAGGCGGACAAGATGGCTAGGTTGACCCCAGGTGCCAGTGTCTATGTGCGCCTGTCGGTCCCCAACGAAGGCAGCGAGTGGCCCTTGAGCAGAAAGTTCGGGGCCGAACTCGAAGAGGCACTGGGGCTTTTGGCCTTGGCCAGGGACAAGGGCCTCGACCCCATCGGCATCACCTTTCACGTCGGCTCCCAGTGCACCAACCTCTACAACTGGAACATCGCCCTGGACAAGGCGAAGATCTTGTGGGACCGTGCTGTGGCCCAGGGGATCCCACTTCGGCTCCTCAACATAGGCGGAGGGTATCCCATCAACTACACCAGGGCGGTCCTGGGGATCGAGACCATCGAGGAGAACATCGACAGGCTCATACGAGAGAAGTTCCCGCGCGACGTGGAGGTCCACATCGAGCCTGGACGCGCAGTGGTCGGCGACGCCGGGATCCTGGTGACCAGCGTCATAGGGAAGGCCAAGAGGAGGGATGAGAACTGGCTTTACATAGACGTAGGGGTGTTCAACGGGCTGATGGAGAGCGTGGGGGGCATCAGGTACACCTACCTAGTGGAGAGCTCCAGGGGGATCAAGAGGAACTGGATCCTGGGAGGTCCTAGCTGCGACTCCTTCGACGTCATCGACAAGAACGTGGTCCTTTGGGAACCGGACTTGAACAACCTCCTGCTCATCTTGTCTGGTGGCGCCTACACGATCTCCTACGCCTCCGAGTTCAATGGGTTCTCCATACCCAAGACGGTCCTGATATAAGAGGCGCCTCATCGCGGCTCGTCGCGCTGGGGCCTGCACCGGCGCGGGGCTCTCCTCGGGAGGGGGCTCGTTGTTTGAAAGACCGAGGCCATCGGTCTGAACCGTCCGATTGGGGGGGCTGCCACCGCGCCAAACCAATCAGAAGGTGGAAAAGGAGAGGCACATGATCAGGTTCTTCGAGAGGGACCCATATTCTCCAGTGGAGCACGTCTACGAGGTAGAAAGGGTGCTCTACAAGGGCAAGAGTCGGTTTCAGGAGATCATGGTGATAGAGAACGCCTACTTCGGCAAGGTCCTCATCCTGGATGGGATACTGCAGTTGACAGAGCGGGACGAGTTCTTCTATCACGAGATGCTCACCCATGTGGTCCTTCACGCCCACCCCGATCCGAGAAGGGTGGTCGTGATCGGAGGAGGCGATGGTGGCGCGGTCAGGGAGGTACTGAAACATGGGTGTGTGGAGAAGGTCTATCTCGTGGAGATTGATGAAGAGGTAATCGAGGTCTCCAGGCGTTTCTTCCCGTCGGTCTCCTGTGGCCTCGACGACCCAAGGGTGGAGACCAGGATCATGGATGGGGCGGAGTTCGTGAAGGCCGTCCCCGGTAAGGTCGACGTCGTCATCGTCGATTCCACGGACATCGTGGGATTCGCCAGGACGCTTTTCTCGTCAGATTTCTTCGACTCGGTGAGAATGGCCCTGACCGACAAAGGGTTGTTCGTGACCCACACTGAGTCCCTTCACTTCCACAAAGACCTCGTGATCGAGCTGCAAGGGAAACTCAGGGAGGTCTTCCCGGTGGTGGACCTCTACACCGTGCCCATTGCCACTTATCCCGGCAACTGGTGGGCCTTCGCTGTGGGGTCACAGTCTCTGAGCCCGCGGGAGTCGAGGAGGCCCTTTCGGATCACGACCCGCTACTACGACGAAGAGATCCATGGTCAGGCATTCCTGACCAAGGGCTTCTACAAGAGGCTCCTGAACAAGGAGCTCCCCTGGTAGGGGACAGGGCCTGGTCTTCCTCCACGGGCGATGGAGAGCCCATGGAGGGCCTCAAACCTGCTCATTGCCTGTCATTGCTCCTCCCCGGATGCTCCTCACGCTTGAGGCCGTATCGCTTGATCTTTGCGTACAGGGTGGTGCGGTCGATGCCGAGGATCCGAGCGGACCTTTGGATGTTCCACTCGTTCTCGTTGAGGACCCTTTGGATATGAAGCCGCTCCACCTCCACCAGGGTCTTCTGGGGAGGCGCAGGGGCGACGGCACCCTGGGGGACCTTGACCAACTGGGGGGGGAGGTGACCTGGGAGTATGATCCCTCCCTTGTTTATGATCACGGCCCTCTCCATGACATTCTCAAGTTCCCTCACGTTTCCTGGCCAGTCATGTTCCAGGAGGAGCTGTAGGGCCTCCTCGGATATCCCCTCCACGTTCTTTCCGAACTCGAAGTTGAACTTCTCTATGAAGTGGTTTGCCAGCAAAGGGATGTCTTCCTTCCGTTCCCGCAAGGGTGGGACTTGGATCGTGATCACATTCAGCCTGTAATAGAGGTCTTCCCTGAAGGTCCCCTCCCTTACGGCCTCCTCAAGGTCCCTGTTCGTTGCGGCCAGGACCCTCACGTCCACGCGCACAGGTTCCTCCCCGCCCACGCGATGAAACTCCCTCTCCTGTAGGACCCTGAGGAGGTTCAACTGCAGCTTCGGGCTGATCTCTCCGATCTCGTCAAGGAAGATCGTCCCTCCATCGGCCAGCTCGAACTTGCCCCTCTTCCTGGTCTTGGCATCCGTGAAGGCGCCCTTCTCGTGCCCGAACAGCTCGCTCTCCAGCAGAGAGTCGACCAGGGCAGCGCAAGAGACCGAGACAAAAGGGTGATGGGCGCGGCTGCTCTCGTAATGGATCGCCCTAGCGATGAGCTCCTTTCCGGTGCCGCTCTCGCCCTGTATGAGGACCGTAGATCGGGTATCAGCGATGGTAGCGATCAGATCGAAGATCCTCTCCATCTTGTGGCTCTTGCTGATTATGTTGTGGTGATTGTAGCTCTGCTCCAGTTTCAGCTTCAGGTAGATGTTCTCCCGTTGAAGGACCTGGTGGTTGATGATGTGACGGAGGGTGAGGGACACCTCCTCGGGATTGAACGGTTTGGTGATGTAATCGTAGGCCCCCTCCTTCATGGCTTGAATCGCGGTGTCGATGCTGGCGTAAGCCGTGATGATGGTGACCGGGGTGTTGGGCTGGGTCCTCTTGCACGCCTTGAGGATCTCGAGGCCGTCCATGTCAGGGAGCTTCAGGTCCAGGAGGATCGCGTCATAGACCTGACGACGCACCGCCTCCATGGCCTCGCGCCCCGTCTCCAGCGCCTCCACTTCGAAACCGTCTTCCTGGAGCCACGCACAAAGGGACTCCCTCATGATCGCCTCATCGTCCACCACCAACACACTGCCCTTGACCCTTTGCATCATGCCACGCGGTTCCTCACGAAGCGGCCTGCCGCGGCTCAGGATGAGCCGCACGAAGCTGGATCGTCACCGTGGTCCCTTTCCCTGGCTCGCTGTCGATGCTGATGTCCGCATCGTGCTTGTCCAATATCCCGAAGACCACCGCGAGGCCCATCCCAGTGCCCCGCGGCTTGGTGGTAAAAAAAGGATCGAAGACCTTATGGATCTGTTCCCTGGGTATCCCCTCCCCCGAATCCTTTATCTCCACCAGGACCGTTTGAGACTCCCGATGATAGGTGGAATGGATCCCGAGGAAGCGCCGCTCCCCCTTCATCGCCTCCACAGCGTTGAGGATCACGTTGAGGAAGACCTGCTTGAGTTGGCTGAAATCCCCCATCACAAGGGGGACTTCACCGAAATCCTTCTCTACCACAACGTCACTCATGAGCAACTTGAAGTTCAGCAAGAACAGGGTGTCCTCGATCACGCGGTGCACATCCACTTCCCGCAGGTCCGGCTCGGAGCTGCGGGAGAAATCCAGGAGGTTCTTGACTATGTGCCCGCACCTCTCGGTCTCCTTCTCCATGGTGAGCAGGTACTGGCGGAACATCTGGGCATGCTCCTCCAGACCCTGGCCGCTGTCCAGTTTCCTTCTTATCAGCTTCAGGTAAGTCAGGATGCCGGCCAACGGGTTGCTGATCTCATGCGCCACGCTGGCCGCGAGCTGCCCCATGGATGCGAGCTTTTCTGAGCGGATCATATTGGTCTGGGCCCGCTTGATCTCCTCGTTCTGCCGCTGCAATGCCTCCTTGCTCGCCTGCAGCTCCGCAGTCTTGGCCTCCAGTTGCTGATGATATCCCTTGAGGTCGGCGTTCATCTGCTCCAGGGAGCGCGCCAAGATGCCCATCTCCCCGCCGGAACGGATGGGGATATGGCCCGAGAAGCTCCCTTGACCGATGGAACGGACTGAGTCCGACAGGACCTTGATGGGCCTTATGGCACGAAGGTAGACTATCAACGCCACTGACATCGCGCACAACATGCTCACCAGCAATATGCGCCAGACGATCACCGGGACCTTTTCGAGACTGCGCTCCACTACCCAGAGGCTCATCCCCACGTGCACGCTCGCTATCTTCCCCGCCCCCACGGGGACCGAGACGTCTATCACCCCCTCTTGCCCCCCTGCCCAGACCTGGGTGGCTCCCTCTCGCACCGAGGCGATGCCCGGATCCGGCAGGGGACTCGGCCCCTGTGGGGTCCTCGCCAAGACCTCCCCCTTGGCGTCGCGCAGCGCCACATAGGTCACACCGTATATGTGGCTGAACTGCCAAATGAGTTCAGAAAGCCATTGGGGGTCCTCCCATGACCCGCGTTGAATGGAGCTGGATATGACCAAGGCGATGCTCTCTCCCTTTGCCGTGAGATCCTGACGAAGGGATTCCGCGTACTTGTTCCTTATGATCAGGGCGCTGATCACCCCGAAGACCACGAGGCTGAGAAGGGCCAGTCCTCCTATCTGGTAGGCCATACCCAAGCGGAACAGAACAGGCCGTTTCATCCCTTTGACCAGCCCCATACGGGGGTCCTCGGTCATACGAAATCCAGGGGGATCTCGTCTCAGACCCGCCGACGCCTTCCTCCAAGACTCGTGTGCAGACGAAAGGGTGGAAACGAGGCCGGGCGGGTCAAAGATCCCGAATTATTTAACCACACAGGGGCTCAATCATCAACACCGCCCCCTCCTTTAATCCGCCCCTTGAAGGATCTCCTCAGGTCTTCCAGGTCCTGCACCCTCAGGATGCGGAGCATGACCCAGTACACTATGACCCCGGCACCGATGCTCGCCCCGAGCACCCAGAGCCTGAGCACAATGGGTGTGGTTCCAGCCCAGCTCACACCCCTGGCGATGAACCAGCAGAGGGCCCCCATGACCGCGGATGCCAGGAGGACCTTGTGGAGGGGTCCGAAGAACGACCCAGGCCCTATCCCCCCGACTCGTGGCCCGAGTTTCCAGACGAGGAGAATTAACTGAAACATCGCAGATATGGAAAGGGCCAGGGCCAGACCCGAGTGGGCCATGGGCCCCATGAGCAGGAGGGAGAAAAGGATGTTCAGCACTATGGCCGCCACAGCAGCCTTCATCGGGGTGACAGTATCCTTCAAGGCGTAGAAGGCAGGGGCCACTACCCGCAGCTGAGCCACAAACCAAAGGCCCACACTGTAACAGATGAGGGCCTGGGCGCTCATCCTGGTGGCCACTGGATCGAATCTCCCCCGCTCGAAGAAGACGCTGATCAGAGGCTCGCTCAACACGATGAGACCCGTGGTGGCCGGCACCATGACGAGGGAGACCTGCCTACAGGCAAAGCCCAAGGTCTGCCTGAGTCCCTCCATCTCCCCTGCCGCAGCATGTTTGGACATGGCGGGCAGGGCCACCGTCCCAACGGCTATGGCGAAGACCCCGAGGGGGAATTCCATGAGCCTGTCGGCATAGAAGAGATAGCTCAGGCTCCCATGAGGGAGGAGGGACGCCAGGATCGTGATCACCAACATGTTGACCTGGTAGACCGTCGATCCCATGAGCGACGGCAAGAAAAGACGCCCCACTCGTCTCAAGCCTGGGTCCGCGGGTTCGAGCCCCCATCGGTACCTGTAGCCCCTCCTCCATAGGGAAGGGACTTGGAGGATGACCTGGGCCAGGCCGCCAAGCAGGACCCCGATGGCTATCACGATGGTGTGTTCCTGGACGAGGCGCGACGCACAAAGGGCAGAGAGGATGATGGCCAGATTCAACATGACCGGTGCCAAGGCCGGGGAGAAGAAGTGCCCCTGGGCATTTAGTATGCCCATGGCCAGCGCGGCTGCGGATATCAGCAGTATGTAGGGGAACATGATCCGCGTGAGCGTCACGGTCAAAGAGAACTTCTCGGCGTCCTCCACCCATCCTGGGGTCATGACTTGGACGATTTGAGGGGCCAGGACAATGCCTGCCGCCGAGACGAGGAGCAACACCATGACAAGCCAGTTCAGGACAATGGAGGCAAGCCTGTAGGCCGATGACCGGCCTTGGCAGCCCTGCACCTCTGTGAACACCGGTATGAAGGCCGCCGAGAGGGAGCCCTCGGCGAAGATGCGCCTGAGGAAGTTCGGGATGCGAAACGCGGCGAAGAAGGCATCCGCGGGCATGGTCGCCCCGAGCACGCTGGCCAGGACCATGTCCCTAAGGAGTCCCGTGACTCGGCTCATCAGAGTGGCCCCCCCTACCACAGCAGCGGACCGCGCCATGGATCCGTGCCCCTCGGGGAACTCCTTCATGTCTCACGGCCTCCGTTTCCTTGACACGAAGCCGTTCATACGGTATAAGATCAACGTGTGACGCCTTCGTGAAGAAGTTCCGCACCGACGGAGGGCTGGGTCCAAAGGTATCAGAGGTAGCTGGAACGACTGGATTCCGGCACCCCCCCCAATTGCCGAGAACCGCGAGCCCGGGCTTCTTGCGAAATCGTCGAGATCAGATGTCGTTGAAAAGGAGAGAAAAGTGGCCAATCATCCGTCCTCGTGGAAGCGCATGAGGCAAAACGAGAAGCGAAGGGCTCGTAATCGCTCCTTCCGCTCCAAGGTGAAGACTCAGGTCAAGAGGGTCCTCGAGGCCGTGGACGCAGCCAATCCGGAAATGGCCCAACAGGCCCTCAAGGACGCAACCTCCATCCTCCACAAGAGCGCATCCAAGGGGGTGCATCACCGAAACACTGTCTCCAGGAAGGTCTCCCGCCTTGCCCGCAAGGTGAATGCCCTGGCCAAGTAGCCTTGACCGCCATTGGGCGGTCCAAAGGGTCAACGGCCTCCCCGCACCCCAGGGGAGGCCGTTGGCTTGCCGATGCCCGTCACCCCTGGCAGATCTCCATTATCCATTTGTCCAAGAGGACCTCAGGGGCCAACCTCCCGCCTTTGAACGACCGGTCCAGGTCCCCTAGCCCCTTCAATGCCCTCCTCAGGGACGGCTCGTCCCACTTGTGTATCTGTTTCAGAAGCCGCGCCTTGGCGAACTCCGGGATCTTACCTTGCCCCGAAAACAGATCCCGGCCACCCTTCACGGACTCTTTGGCATGCCAGATCATCCGCACCTGCCTCGCCAGCATGCCCAAGACCTTCAGATGGGAGTCCTTCTCGTCCAGCAGCCGGTGCAGGATCCGCAGGGCATCGACCTCTCTGCGTTCCCCCAATGCGTCGGCCAGGTCGAATATCCTATGGCGCTTGGCTCCCACTGTGACCTCTCGCACCTCCTCCTCTCCGATGGTGGCCTTGTCCCAGGCGTACAGGAGGAGCTTCTCCACCTCCCCCTCCAAGGCCCCCTGCATGGTCCCCACTTCCCCCACCAAGGCGCGGGCGGCCTCGGGAAGGATGCGTTTCCCCTCCATCCTCACCCTGTTGACAACCCATTGTTCGGCCTGGCGCTCGGTACGTGGTCTGAACTCCAGCACACCCCCGACGTCCTGGATCGCCTTGACGACCTCTGGCGAGCTCGGTTTACTGTCACCCCTCAAAACCAGACAGGTGGTAGGAGAGGGCCTCCTCAAGTAGGCCACCATCTCTTCCCACCCGGCCTTCCCCAGACTCGAGGCATTGTTCACCACCACCAGGCGCCGGGGAGAGAGCACCGGAAAGGTGCGGGCTGCATCGAGGATCCTGACGATGGGGGTCTCCTTGGCGTCCAAGAGGCTGAGGTTGAAGGAGCGTGTGGCCTCCTCCAAGCACTTGGCGCGGAGTCGGTTCAGAAAGGAGAGCAGACGGCCTTCGTCCTCACCGTAGACAAACAGGACCAACGGGATCTCACCTCGATCCAGCCTCCCTTGCCAGGCCGATATCGGATCCTTTTCGCCTATGACAAATGCCCTTGTCCTTCCCCCTTGGCCCCCTTGCCTTTTCCCTCCCCCCTTCTGTCCGCGTCCCTCAGGAGTTCGACTCTGGTCATCTGCCATGGGCCTGCTCACCAAGTATCCTGGATGTGGACCCGGATCCTGGATGCCAGTTCCTCTGCGATCCTGGCCACCGCGGCTAGCTTCTGGTTCTCTGTGAACAGGATGTTGCCGCCCACCTGGTAATCCGCAAAGGCGCTGAGGGCCGGGACTCGCCACAGGTCCTTGTTCTCGAGGCGGTCCCGAAATCTCAGCTCAACGGTGAGGGTCGCCCTGTGTTCCTCGGCCAAACGTCTTGATGACACGCTCCTTGGATCGAACTCGAAAGAACGGATGATCCCGGTCAGGACGTATCTCCCATGCCCAGGAGGGACGACCCTCCACCCCGGGGTCCTTCGCAGCTCGTCCAGGATCCTCCCCGTGACGATGCCCTCGATCCCGGTCTCCACCGTGCGGTTCTCGAACATAAGGACCTCGATGGTGGGCTCCGGGGCCGACGCCCCCTGTAACTGGTATCCGCATCCCACCCCGCCCAGGAGCGACAGCGCGAGGGGGATCGTCTTCACCCACGCCTTGATCATCGGTTCACCCCTCATACGACCAGGCTCAACATCCGACCCGGGACGTAGATGACCTTGCCGAGCTCCTTGCCCTCCAGATGCCTTCGCACGCGCGGATCCGAAAGGGCCATATCCAGGGCTGTTTCTTTCGAACACCCCACAGGCAGGCTCAGCTCTCCTCGGATCTTGCCGTTGATCTGGACGGCTATGCGCACCTCCTCCTGGACCAGCAAGGCCTCGTCCCAGTCAGGCCACGGGTGGTCCACCAGGCCATGAGAGTGCCCCATGCGCTCCCAGAGTTCCTCGCAGATGTGGGGCACAAACGGGTAAAGGAGCACGACTATGGACTCCAGGGCCTTGCGCAACACGGCCCTCCCGTCAGGACCCGCCGCCTCTACGGGGTAATCCTGGATCTGGTTCGCCAACGTTCGGATGGCGCTTATGGCAGTGTTCAAGTGATATCGCTCCTCTATCTCCTCTGTGACCTTCTTTATGGTCGCATGGGTGGCCTTCAGCAGCTCCCTGGTCTGGCCGGCAGCGGGAGGAGGCCCATCATACGGCGAAACTCCTTCTATCTGGGGAAGCCGCTCCAGGACCAGATTCCACAACCGAGCAAGGAAGCGGGAACACCCCTCCACGTTCTGATCGCTCCATTCCAGATCCTTCTCCGGTGGCGAATCGGACAGGCAGAAGAGCCGTACCGTGTCGGCCCCGTAGCGCTGCACGATGGCATCGGGGTCCACGACGTTCTTCTTGGACTTGGACATCTTCTCCACCCGCCCCACCCGAACGGGCTGCTCGCACGTGCCGCAGAGGAGTGTTCCCATCGTCTCCTTGACCTCCGACGGATAGAGAAAGCCGTGCTCTGGGCAGTAATGGGTTTCCTTGCAGACCATGCCCTGCGTCAGAAGCCTCCTGTACGGCTCCCCCTCTCTGTAGAGCCCAAGGTCCCTCAGGAACATGGTCCAGAATCGGGAATAGAGCAGGTGCAGGATGGCGTGCTCGATGCCGCCGATGTACTGATCTACCGGCATCCAGTAATTGACTGACTCAGGCTCCAAGGGTCCCTCTTTGTAATGTGGGCAAGCGTATCGGCCGAAGTACCACGAGGAGTCCACGAAGGTATCCATGGTATCCGTCTCGCGGCGAGCCGTCCTCCCGCAACGGGGACACTTGGTCTGCAGGAAACTGGGCGAGGCAGGCAGAGGTGAGCGCCCCCCCTCCAACAGATCCAGATCAAGTGGAAGGACTACCGGCAGGTCCTGGTACGGGACTGGGACCATCCCGCAATCGTCACAATAGATGATGGGGATGGGGGTCCCCCAATATCGCTGGCGGGAGATACCCCAGTCACGAATCCTGTAATTGACGGTCCGGCGGCCTATCCCCTCCTGCTCCAGGTAAAGTCCTATCTCATCCAGGGCATCCCTGCTCGAAAGGCCGTTGAAGCGACCCGAGTTCACCAGGTATCCTTCCTCAGCGAACGCCTGGACCATGGTCTCCTCGTCCAGTTCCATTGTCCGCGGGTGGATCACGACCCTGACCGGAAGACCGTACTTCCTGGCGAAGTCCAGATCCCTCTGGTCGTGGGCCGGGACCGCCATGATGGCCCCTGTGCCATACTCCATGAGCACGAAATTGGCCACCCAGATGGGGATCCTCTCCTTGGTCAAGGGATTGATGGCGTATTGACCCGTGAAGACCCCTTCCTTCTCGGTGCCTTCAGCCCCCCTGACGAACTTCTCCATCCGGCTAGTGCGTTCCACGAAACGCAAGACCTCTTTCTCGTACGGACCCCCCCTCGACAGATCGGCCACCAGCGGGTGTTCCGGGGCAAGGACCATGAAGGTCGCCCCGAAGAGGGTGTCCTGCCTGGTGGTGTAGACCCTGATGGCCCCGGGGCGACCCACCAGCGGGAAATCCACCTCGGCCCCATAGCTCTTCCCGATCCAGTTGGTCTGCATGGTCAGAACTCGCTCCGGCCAAGCCCCTTCCAGCCGCCGGCACCCCTCCAAGAGCTCCTCCGCATAGGCCGTGATCCTGAGGAACCACTGGTCCAGCTCCTTCTGCCCCACCTCCTTGCCGCATCGCCAGCAAAGCCCGGCCTCCACCTGCTCATTGGCCAAGACGGTCTGACAAGACGGGCACCAGTTCACAAAGGCCTTCTTCCTATAGGCCAGTCCCTTCTCCAGCATCTTGAGGAAGACCCATTGGTTCCACCTATAATACTCCGGGGTGCAAGTGGCGAACTCGCGCGTCCAATCATAGCTGTAACCCAGCCGTTTGAGCTGAGAACGCATGAAGTCTATGTTCTGGAAGGTCCACTTCGCCGGGTGTACCCTCTGCTCGATGGCGGCGTTCTCGGCAGGCATCCCGAAGGCGTCCCACCCCATGGGGTGAAGCACATTGTATCCCCTCATCCTCCGGTAACGGGCCATCACATCTCCGATGCTGTAGTTACGCACGTGCCCCATATGAATCCTACCTGACGGATACGGGAACATCTCCAGCAGGTAGTACTTGGGGCGAGACGGATCCTCCTTCACCTCGAAGACCTTGCTCAGACTCCACTTCTCCTGCCACTTGGCCTCGACCCATGAAGGCCTGTATCTCTCTCCCATTGAGTCTCCCCAATCCCTCGAAATGATTTAGTCATCTATCATAACCACCCGATCAATGCAACGTCAAACCTCCCCTTTCGGTAACACATCAGTCCGATGTCGCTGGGGGGGACCCACGTCGGACAAGGGACCCTCCTGACAAGGCGTCAACGAGGGGTTACGCGGGACAACAAGGCGGCAATGGGGCATTGCCCCTTCGAACCGTCTCTCGCTGGATCGGGAGGAGATGGTCGGGGGAAGAGGCCTTGGTTCTTGAGGCAGAATACCAGATCGTCGGATCTGACCGACGCGGGCTTGAGGCCATGGAGGCTCACGACTACTCCAGCCCCACTGTCAGGGCCCTCTCCACGGCCGGCACCGCCTGCCTCTTGGCGAAGATGATGACCCGATCGCCAGGCAGGATCACGGTGTCCCCATGCGGGATGATGGTATCGCCGTCCCGAACCAGGGCCCCCACTATGGCATCGAGGGGAAAACTGACCTGCCGCAAGGGTCTGTGGACTAGACCGGAGGTCTCCAGGGCCACGACCTCGATGGCCTCGGCCCTTTCCTCTCCGACGGTGGCCACGTGCAGCACCTTCCCCCTGCGTATCTGGCGAAGGATCCGGTCGATGGCGGCCATCTGGGGGTTGAGGACTACGTCCACGCCGATGGTCGAGACTAGGGATATGTAGGACAGCCTCGTGACCAGCGCCATGGTCCTTCGCGCCCCTAGGCGTTTGGCCAGCAAGGCCACGAGGATGTTGGCCTCCTCATCCTCTGAGGCGGATATGAAATAGTCCACGTCCTTGACATTGAACTCCAGGAGCAGATCCTGGTCAGTGCCCTCACCGCACAGGACAGCGACCCTCTCGAACTCCGTCATCAGCCGATTGCACAGCCTCTCGTCCGGGCAGATCAACTTGGCCGAGATCTCCAGCTTCTCCAGCTCACGGGCCAGATACAGGGCAACCTTGCTCGCGCCGTACAGGATGATCGTCCTGGTAGGGGGAAGGACCACACCCAGGGCTTGGATCACCGGCAGCACCCTCTCTCTCTCGGCGATCACGTAGAGCTCGTCCCCTTCCCGGATCACGTCCTTGCCGCGAGGGATGATGAGTTGTGGGCCCCTGCGAAGGGCCACGATGAGGATCTTGGCCTCTTCGCCCACCCCCGCCTGGACCTCCTCGAGGGGACGCCACAGCAGCGGGCTCTCCTTGCCGGCGATGGCGCTCACCAGGAGGATCCGTCCTTCCGCGAACTCCACTACCTCCCTGGCCCCAGGGAAATGGATCAGTTTCAGGGCCGTATCTGCAGCCTCCTGCTCCGGCTGGATCCGTAAGTCCACCCGTAGGAGCCTCTCGTCAAAACGATCCAGGGCACGATTGTGATGCTCATCTCTCACCCTGGCGATCTTCGTCGGGACAGAGGCCTGCGAGGATGCCACGAGGCACGCCAGGATGTTGATCTCATCCCGATCGGTCACTGCGATCAGCATGTCGGCCTCGGCCACGCCCGCCTGCTGGAGCACCTCCGGATGGGATCCATTGCCCGTCACCACCTGCACATCCAGGGTCTCCTTCACACGCCTGGCCATGTCCTCCCGGGACTCGATCACCACCACCTGGTGTCCCTCGCGCGACAAGGTCTTGGCGATCTGGAACCCCACATCGCCGGCCCCTATGACGATGATCCTCACGATCCCCCTCTCAAGATCCTCCCTGACAGCGCCGCCACTGGCTCAGGACGGAAACCGTCTCCATTCCTTGGTTCTATGCCCCGAAATAGAGACGATGGGCCAGAGAGGCGGGCAGCCCGGCTTGGAGGATCCGCAGCGCCGCCTCATGCACGTCGTACCATACCCGGTCCATGCGAACCGATCCATCCTCCTCGTCGTAGATTATGAGGGAGGCCCTGTTATCCCCGTCCCTCGGCTGCCCCACGCTGCCTGGATTGATGAGATAACGATGTCCTCTCTCGATCCGAAACTCCTCCTCGCGCAGCACCTCGATCTTCCCGCCAGGCCCCTGCCGAAGCACCAATGGGACATGGGAATGCCCCACGAACCCCACATCTGTCTCCATGGCAGAGAATGCCTCCTGGGCGTCCTCGTAAGTGAAGATGTAATTCCACGCCTCTGGCATCTGGGGTGTGGCGTGCACGCACAGAAACCCCTCCGTCATTTGGATAAGGGGGAGTCCCTCCAGAAACACCCTATGGCGAGAAAGGAGTCGGTCGCGGCACCAAAGCAGGGCCTCCCTTGCCTCTTCGTTGAACCCCCACAGATCGGTCCGACCGATCACCCCGTGATCGTGGTTGCCCACGACCAGGATGGAGCAGCGTTCCTCGATCACATCGAGGCACGCGTTGGGGTCTGCCCCGTATCCCACCGCGTCGCCCAGGAAGGCTAACCCATCCACTCCCAGCCCTCCATCCAGGTGCTTCATCACGGCCTCCAACGCCGGGAGATTACCATGGACGTCGGATAAGATGGCCCATCGCGTCATCGAATCCCATGCAGGAGGCCATTGGGCCCAATCCACCCATCAAGGCCCCACCTCGCACACCTCGTGCCCTGAGGCGAAGACCAAGGACCTTCGGGGTGTGAGGGGATGCAGGCCAAGACCGACCGTGGACTCGACGCCATTGCGTCACGCCTCCAGGGCCGGGAAGCGACCAAGGTAAGCATGAAAAGCCCGGGGCCGGTTGGGGCCCAGACGGTCATCACGTCGCCTCTTTCGCCTCCATCGACCTCAGGGACAGACATATGTGATCCAGCACACCGTTGATGAATGCCCCTGACTCTGCGGTCCCGAACTCCTTGCCGAGGCTGATGGCCTCGTCGATGGCCACCCTCGCTGGGACCTCGGGGCAAAACAACAGCTCATAAACCGCCAGACGCAGTATATTGCGATCCACTAACGGCATCCGATCCACCCGCCAGTGTTCCGAGCTGACCTGGATCAGGCGGTCGATCTCGGACATATTCTCCCTCACACCCCTGATCAAGGCCCTTGCAAAGGATCGCACATCAACGGGGGCATCCGACCCATCGCAGAGCAAGGCCATGGATTCCTCCACAGGGTCGTCCGTCAAGTCGATCTGATACAGGACCTGAAGGGCTAGGACTCTGGCCTTGTGGCGGTGTCCCACCTTGGCTCTCTCCTGTCACATCTGTCTTTCGCCGTCACGACGCACGACGATGCGCGGTGCAGGACACAGGGATCGCGGTGGATCGATCACCCGACCATGGACTTCCGGTCGCACGCCACGGAGCCAGCCGACCGCATGGCGCCAGCCCTCTTTGCCGAAGCCCTTCAGTCGGCCTTGGCCATCACCCTTCTCAGTTGGGCCATCTCCATGGCGGCCATGGCGGAGTCCCATCCCTTGTTGCCGGCCTTGGAGCCTGCCCGTTCAATGGCCTGCTCAATGGTATCAGTGGTCAAAACCCCGAAGGTGACCGGGACCTGGCTCTCCAAGGCCACCTGCGCGATGCCCTTGGAGACCTCCGCGGCCACGTAGTCGAAGTGAGGGGTCGCACCGCGGATCACAGCCCCGAGGCAGATCACCGCGTCGAATCTCTTGGAAAGGGCAGCCCAGCGGGCCGTCGCTGGGATCTCGAAGGCCCCGGGCACGCGAAACACGTGAAGGTCCGAGTCCTTCGCTCCATGCCTGGTCAAGGCATCTATGGCCCCTTCCAGGAGCCGACTGGAGATGAAATCGTTGAAGCGGCTCACTACCAGGGCGACCTTCAGCCCCTCAGCCCTTATCTCCCCTTCGTAGACCTTCGGCATGAGTGCCTCCCTTCCCTTGGGGCAACGCCTGCTCGAACCCACGACTCCCTTGGCAGTCGGAACGGTGCCAGCAACGGACCATAGGCCGCAGCCCCGTGCCCGGCCCGATTAACGGACCGCCAACCAATCACCACACCACGGACAAAGTCCCCAGCGGGATCGCCCCCGGTCATTGGAAGGTCTCCCGCAACTTCATCCCGCACGGCTACAGGCAACCGATTCGCGCCGAGCCTCACTTGATCTGCAAGATATGCCCCATCTTGTCCCTCTTGGTCTGGAGGTACTTCAGGTTTATCCGGTTGGGGATGACCTCCAAAGGGACTCGTTCCACGATCTCCAGGCCGTAACCCGCCAGGGCCACGTACTTGGTGGGGTTGTTGGTCATCAATCGCATACGGCGGATCCCGAGGTCCATCAGGATCTGAGCGCCCACTCCGTAATCCCTCTGATCGGGGGGGAAACCCAGTGCCAGGTTTGCCTCCACCGTATCCTTCCCTTGATCCTGCAAGGCATAGGCCTTGAGCTTGTTGCAAAGGCCGATCCCCCTTCCCTCCTGGCGCATGTAGACGAGGGCCCCTCTCCCCTCCCGATCGATCATCTTCATGGCATTGTGGAGCTGTTCGCCGCAGTCGCAGCGCAACGAATGCAGCACGTCTCCAGTGACGCACTCGGAGTGCACGCGGACCAGCACCGCGTCCCCCTCCCCCCAACTGCCCTTCACCAGGGCTAGGTGCTCATTTGGATCCACGTCGTTCTTGTAGGCGATGGCCTTGAACTCCCCTGCCACAGAAGTGGGCAAGACGGTCTCCGCCACCCTGTGGACCAATCTCTCGTGCTGCAACCTGTACTTGACCAGGTCTGCGATGGTGACGATCTTGAGACCGTGCTCCTGCGCGAAGATCTCTAGATCCGGTCTCCTGGCCATGGTGCCGTCATCCTTCATGACCTCGCAGATCACCCCCATGGGCTTGAGCCCGGCCAAGCGCGCAAGATCCACAGAGCCCTCGGTCTGACCCGTCCGCGCGAGGACCCCCCCCGGTTTGGCGATCAAGGGAAAGATGTGGCCGGGCCGTGCTATGTCATTGGGGGTCGTCTCATCGTTCACCAAGGTCTGGATGGTCACAGCCCTGTCGTAGGCGGAGATCCCTGTGGTGATGTTCTTCTTGGCGTCCACCGACACCGTGAAGGCCGTCCGAAAGGCGCTCGTGTTGTCCTGGACCATGAGCTGCAGGTTGAGCTTGCGAGCCCTTTCCTCTGTCATGGAGACACAGATGAGACCCCTGCCGTACTTGGCCATGAAGTTGACGTGATCCGCCGTGACCTTCTCCGCGGCCATGGTGAGGTCTCCCTCGTTCTCTCGATCCTCATCATCCACCAATATGACCATCCGCCCTTGGGCTATGTCCTTTATGGCCTCCTCGATCGTAGCGAACGACATGACCCGCCCTCCTTCAAGTCAGTGAGAGGCCTTTACTCACGGGATCCCAGCGCTCCCTTGTTCGTGAGAAGTGAGCACAACATCACGCCTCTCAACGGATGAAACCATGTTCCCTTAGGTAATCCTCGGTCACCCCGCCCCCCTGAGACGGCGCCTTTCCAAGGCGCCCGAGGAGCAGCTTCTCCACGTACTTTCCTAAGATATCACACTCGATGTTCACCCGCTCCCCCACCTCCTTCTCCCCCAGGGTGGTGTCCCTCATGGTGAGGGGGATGAGGGTCATGCTGAATCCGTCTGGCGAGCAGCTGTTCACGGTCAGGCTCACACCGTCCACCGCCACCGAGCCTTTCTCCACTATGTAGCGGCCTATGGAAGGAGGGACCTGAACCCCCATTTCCAGGTGA